>Ga0070741_10018853_pt1 | contig 11099 bp, 3 predicted proteins | sample Coa_R1_4_FD_66440 | JGI IMG/M metagenome (GOLD analysis project Ga0070741, IMG submission 66440) | Surface soil microbial communities from Centralia Pennsylvania, which are recovering from an underground coalmine fire - Coalmine... | ecosystem: Environmental > Terrestrial > Soil > Unclassified ...
GAATTTGCCCGATTCCAGCAGCGTTTCAAAGAAGCTCGCATCCCGGTCCCACAGCCGATCCTGCACCAATTGCTTGAGGCCGGTTGCTTTCTCGCGGTATTCCCTGGCTACGCCGGAACGTCCGCCTAGCGCGGCTATGGCGGCGATCGCCTTCGCGTTGCCGTACATGTAGCTATTGATGCTGGGCCGCACATTTTTAACGTGACGGCCGCCGCTGATCGAACTTTCCATGCCGTCGGAAACATCTCGCTGCCAGAACAGCCCGTCGTCCAGCAGGCGCTCGCTTTCCCAGGCACGATAGTCCGCAAGCAGCGGATCGAGATAAGAGAGCAGGAATTCGCGGTTGCCGTCGACGAGCCAGCGATCGTATAGGGATGCCGCCGCCCAGCCGCTGAACTGGTGGAAGTTTTTGGCCAAGCCTCCGTTCTCGCCGCCGCGCAGCCAGTAGTGGATGTCCTGATCGACGTACCGCGGTTCGTGCAGCCACCTGCCCTCCGCCACGTGATGACCGAAGGCGCAACTGAGCGAGTTGTATGGTCCGGCGTGCTTCACCGGCTTCAGGAACTCCGTAACGAGGAAGCCTGCGGGAGTATGTTTGATGTGCTTCCGGAATACCCACCAGCGGAAGTAATAGATCTGCTCGACATCGCGATCCGGGCAGGCGAACAGGGGCACGTTGCGCTTCATCCACGGCCACGCCTCAGCGTTCGGAATGAAGTTGACGACGTCTTCCGGGGCCATGCGGTTGAAGAAATCAACGTGATGCCGGAAGGATTCCGGATCGAGGATGAATGCCGGATGCGGCGGCGCGGCGTTTGCTCTTCTAAAGAGCGCCGCGGCGGCGGTACGGGCGAAGGTTCTCCGGTCGACAAGCTTCATTGGTGCTTGACCTACATTTCGATCGTCATGTGTCGGCCGCGCAGCCGCACCTGCTGTGTTTTGGCATCCGGTACAACCCGGATCTCGAATTCCCTGGCCGCGCCTGGTGCACCGTGTTCGACCGTCAGAGTCAATTGACGCGAGCGGTCGCGCCATTCGCAACGGATTTTCGTGAAATGGCCACGGCGAAAGTTATAGGTGACGCCATCATCCTCGTACAGCACCAAACGGCCGTCGGCACCCGGGTAGATTGCAAGCTGCGTCGGTCCTTCCACCCGCTCTCCTGTGTACTGCCTCAGCGGGGCGAAAGGAAGTACCGCGCCGGCACGTACATAGAGCGGAATCGTCGCCAGGTCTACCTGTCGCGTGATTTCACGACCGCCGGTCTGCGCCGTCTCGCTCCAGAAATCATGCCAGGTGTCCCGCGGCAGGTACAGTCTACGCTCAGTGGCTCCGCGTTGGACAACCGGCGCCACCAGGATGTCCCGGCCCCACAGATATTGATCCCCGCGGGAGACGGCGGCTGGATCGTCCGGGTAGTGCAGCCAGAGCGCCCGCATGAGCGGCAATCCCGTTTCGCAACTCTCGCGCACCGTGCTGTAGATGTACGGCAGCATGCGGTAACGGAGTTCGAGGTACTTGCGGCAGATGGGTTCGACCGCCGCGTTATGTAACTCGGAGCGCTCGGGATCGGCCGAGCCGGCGCCGCTGATCTCGCTCGGCCCGAGCTCGCCGGTGTTCCATTGCCACGGCAGGCGGAGCTTCCAGGTACGGCCGTGCGATCGGAATAGAGGACAAAATGCGCTAAATGCAAACCAGCGCGCGTACAATTCGCCGGTCAGCTCCCTGGTCGGGATAAAACCGCCGGTATCGCTGCCCCAATACGGCAGTCCGGAGAGTCCCGTGTTGATGGCCACCGGGACCTGCAACTGTAGCGTCTCCCACGTGGAGTTGATATCGCCGGACCAGACAAACGCGCCGAATCGCTGCGTGCCGGGCACACCGTTACGATGCAGTGCAAAGGGACGGACATTCGGCCGGTCCATCAACGGACCGTCGTAATAGAGCCGGTCGCGAGCCAGGCGGGAACGCACGTCGAGTTGATCGCCTTCATCGGGCCACCAGCCGTCGATCCCCAACTGCTCCACTTGGCGATGCATGCGCCAGTAGCAGCCCGCCTGCTCCACGTTGCCGGGCGTGGCACAGGCGTCGTGGACCGACCCCCGGAGAACGCGATTGCGAAAGACCACATGGAGCGTCACGCGAAAGTGTTCCTCGTGCAACTGGCGGATCATTTCCGCAGGGTCTGGAAAGACGGCCGGATTAAATGTGAAGGAACCATGGCCGGTGTTCCAGCCCGCTGGGCAGAAGCCGGTGCCGAGATAGATCAGCGAGTCACAGGGAAGTTTTTTCTCCCGAAACGTCCGGGCGACGCCCATCACTTCGTCACGGCCCGCCAGCGTGCGATGGGATTGGTGATAACCGAAAGACCATAGCGGCGGCATTTCGGGCAACCCGGTGAGTGTTGCATACTCCCGAAGAATGGCGGCCGGTTCATTCGAGGCAATCACGAACATGACTAGCGGTTGCACGGCGGCTGGGGAGTCGGCCAGGAACCGGGCCGACTGCTTGTCCGTGAAATCGAATTTGCCGCCAGGGTGGTGGAAATAGATTGCCCATCCCGCGGCGCCGATAACGAACGGCACTGGGATGCGAGCACCAAATGTCCTCTGGTCGTGCCCGATTTGGCCGTTACGCATGTCGTGGAACGAACCGCGGCGATCGAACTGCGGTCCGCCCTCCCCGAGACCGAGGATGGGCCCGTCCATGGTGGCAAACGTGACCGTTCCGGTGGAAGGGTCGACGGTGAGACGCGGAGCGCCGCTTACCGTCATTCCATCGGGCCTGATCGAAACCTGTAGCCGGCCGACAGGGAGGCGGTGCGCACCAGCAGGATCGAGGACCTGCTCCGAAGGCTTAGCAACCGCCGCGGCCGACAGCGTGCCGGGATTTGGGATCGGCACGCCCCGCGCACCTAGGACGCATCGGACAGTCAGCGGGCTGATGGCCGCGATTCTCCATTCCAGAGAACCGCCGGCGATGGCCATTCGAGCCCCGGCGCCGCTGATCAGGCGAAGCACATCGCGGCGGCGAACCATGGAAAGTGTCCTGTTAGCAGCCTGCGTCAAAACCGGGGACAGACGAAACTGTCCCTGACCACCAGCCTGCTTCAGGTAGATACGGCTCGTGCTGTGGACAGTTCCGTCTGTCCCCGGTTTTTGACACAGCCTGTTTAGAATTCCAATCTCAGCTTAGCCTGGAACACGCGCGGGGTGTCGGCCGCGGTGGAACGCCCGAAATTGCTGTTGCTCAAATCGGTGACCGGATTGTTGAGGTTCACGCGATTGAAGGCGTTGAACGCGTCCATGCGAATCTGGGCGGCCAGGCGTTCCCGAATCCTGAACGTCTTGGCCAGCGAGAGATCCGTCTCGGCGAAACCGGGCCCGCGAAATACGTTGCGTCCCAGGTTTCCGTCCGTACCCGGCAGAGGCGTGGGAAAGGCGGCCGCCGGGAACAGACCTAGCAGGTAGTCGGATCGGCTCCAGCCGCCTCGGGGAACAGAGGCAGCCGGCGCATTGGGGCGGTCTAAATTGGTTCCGTCCGCGTTGAAGTCTCCGCGCGGGTACGCCGCACCGTTCGTAATATTGATCGGCATGCCCTTTTGCAGGATCGCGGTGCCGCTCAACTGCCATCCACCGAAAGGATACCGGGTCCAGTTCCGGCCGCTTCTGAAGAATGGAAGTTGCCAGACACCGATCAGGCTGAGCTGCTGAGGCACATCGAAGCTGGTCACGGAGCGGTCGAGGCGGTGATTGTTCGCGTCCATAAAGTTGTTCGAAACGGACCCGTCGTCGATCTCGCCGATGGCCTTACCGAACGTGTAGGCGCCCTGCATCAGAAACCCTTGCCGGAAATCGCGCCGGATCCGTATGCTCGCCCCGTGGTAGTTGGAATTGGTGGCTGCCTCTACGAGCCGGATATTTCCAAAGCTGGGATTGATGCCGTCAAAGATGCCGTCCAGTAAGTCGCCGTTATAGCGATTGGCGGCGTAGGTGTCGAGCAAGTGGTGCCCGGCCGATCCCGTGTAGTTGATCTCGGCGACCACGCGCCCCGGCAATTCCCGCTGCACGCCGAAAAACCAGTTGTGCACATAAGGGATGCTGAGGTTCGGCGTGACGGCGCTGACGGCTACGCGCGCGCCTACGATGCCGTTTCGGCTGTCGAGCCCCAGTTTCAGGGCCGCGTCGACCGGGTAGCCGAGATTCGGCTTCGCGGGGTCGCCGAGAGTGTAGGTGAAGCTCGTGCCGAACTGCGAGCCCAGCGTCGCCGAGCCGACGGTGGGCGGATTCGAACCGTATCCTCCGATCTTCAGCGAGTAGATGTGATCGAACGACAGCCCGTAACCCCCGCGGATGCTCATTTTGCCCTTGCCGCTCGGATCCCAGGCGAAGCCGAATCGGGGAGCCAAATTGGCCTTGGGAGTGTTGTAAAACTGCTTGACGAAGTCCACCCGCGCGTTGGCAAGCCGGTCGAAGTAGTTGTTGCCGGAAGGAAAAATCAAATTCGTACCGAGGTTGTTGCTATCCGTCATCGGCCCGAAATACTCATCGCGCAGCCCGAGCGTCAGCGTCAATTTGCGCGTCACCTTCCAGTCATCGTTGAAAAACAATGCATACGAGCGGTTGCGCAAGCCGACGTAAACAGTCGCCGGCTGGCCCGTTGCAGGGTTGACCGATCGGGTCATGGAGAGCGCTTCATCGTCGGCGAAATCGAGCAGACTGGCAAAGCTATAGGCCGGAATAAAGTTCCCCGTATTCACGTTGTTCGAAAATTCCCGGCGGTATTCACCGCCCATTTTGAAGGTGTGCGACCCGTGGATTACAGAGAACACATCCTTGAAATTCCAATTCGTCTGACGCCAGCCGTTGGGATACTGTCCGTAAGAAAACCCGGTGATTCCCGTGACACTGATACCGGGAAGGTTCAGGTTCGCCGGTGTATCGTTGCCGCCGCGCAGGCGGATCACGCTCCCCCGAAACTCGTTTAGCAATGTGGGGCTGAAGATATGGGTTTCGTTGATATCGGCGAACTGGGATCGCTCCCGGAACGGGCGGTTGAGCGAAGGCCTGACATTTCCGTCGAGGGAGTAATCCTGGTTCAGATAATAGCTGCCGTAGAGCCGGTCCTTCCCCGGACGAAGCTCATGATCGATGCGGACCTGGTACTGATCGCCGCTGTGCGCTGTAGCCGGAACGAAGTTCGCACTGCCGACGTCAAGGATCCCGTCGGCGGGCCCGGTCACGTTCACACCAGCGCGCGGGCTGCCAAGGTCCCGCAAATTGGAAGTCGGATAGGCCGCCGGAGGGAACTGGGTCAGCACTTTGGCGGCGATGGAGTTCGGCCGTGTCTGTGTGATGAAATCCCGGAACGCGGCCGTTTCCACCGTCACCACCTGACCGCGTCCGCCGGACTGGCGCAGACCTTCGTAGGAAGTGAAGAAGAACGTCCGGTTATGGACGATCGGTCCGCCCAACTGGGCGCCGAACTGGTTCTTGCGAAAGACCGCTACAGCCGGGTCGAAGATCCCGCGCGCCGATAGTGTGTTGTTCTGAAATTCAGAGAAGGCGCCGCCATGAAACTGGTTGGTGCCGGCCTTTGTGACGACCTCCACCTGCGCGCCGGCGTTGCGGCCATCTACGGCCGAAACGTTGTTTACCACCACGCGCACTTCCTGCACGGCTTCCTCGGTGGGTGTGAGGTTGGTGAAGCCCGGACTGACGGATGAATTGATGCTGCTGCCATCCATTGTGAAGCTGTTCGCCTCCTGCCGTTGACCGTTGGCATAAACCGTGGCGCCGGCCTCTCCCGAAAACGGATCATTGCCGGAACGGCCGCCGCCCCCGCTCGCGCTGGATCGGCTACGCCCGATCATGCCGGGCTGGAGCGCCAGCAGGTTGAAAACGTTGTTGCCGTTGAGCGGCGTCTCTTTGATCTCGAGTTGGGCGATGCGGCCGGAGATGTTCCCCTGTTCCGTGTCGACCAGCGGCGGCTGAGCGGTCACGGTGAGTTTCTCAGCCTGCGTGCTGACCTGCAGGCTGAAATCGACGCGCAAAGTCTGGCCGGCGGCGAGTGCGGCCGACTCCTGCACCGCGCCGGTAAATCCGGTTTTCTGCACTGCGATGCGATAGGTTCCAGGCGCCAGGCTCAAGACGCGGTATATCCCGTCATCCTGCGTCTGTGTAGTGCGGGAGACGCCGGTCTCGATCTGGGTAACCGTGACAGATACACCCGGCACCGTAGCTTGCGACGCGTCGGTGACGATCCCCTGGATCGCACCGCTAAACTGGGCATGCAAGATCCCGACGGTTAACGCGCCATAGAGAATCAGATTTCGAGTCATAATGTCACCCCAATTACGTGATTGATTATTTCGCCAGTCGTATGCGGTGTCAACCGATCGCGGGCGCACCCATGGCGCGCGCAAGGACAGCGTGCGTGCGGCAGGTGGACCTTCACCACCAGGGGTCTACGGCTGCTCGGTCCACCCTCCACCGAGCGCCTGATACAACTGGACGAACGATGTCAGGATCGCCCCGCGCGTCTGCGCCAGCGAAAGCTCCGCGGTGAAAAGTTGGCGTTGGGCGTCGAGCACTGTGAGGTACGTATCGACGCCGCCGCGATAGCGGACATTTGCCAGGTCCAAGGCGGCGCGCGAGGACGCCGCCAGCCTCTCCTGTGCCGCGGCCTGCTCGCGATCTTTGTGGAAGCTGGCCAGCGCATCGTTAACCTCGCGAAACGCCTCCAGCGCCACTCGCTGATAGTTGATCAGCGCCGATTGCTGCTGTGCTTCCGCCAATTTCAGATTGCTGCGCAGCATGCCGCCCGTAAAGAGCGGCTGGACGAGGCCGGAGATCAGGTTATAGGTGAGTGACGGGACCGTCGCCAGCTGTGATAATTGCGCGGATTCCAGGCCCCCGGATGCCGTGAGCTGTAATTGCGGGAAAAGCTGGGCCTTGGCGACTCCGATGCCCGCGTATGCGGCCGCCAGTTGATCGGCAGCCTGCCGGATATCGGGCCGCCGCGTCAGCAGCTCCGACGGCAAGCCCGCCGGAACCGCCGCCGGCACCGGCTCGGCGGTGAGGCTCCTCCCGCGCGGAACAGCCTCCGGATTGTGTCCCAGCAGAATGCTCAACGCGTTCTCCTGCTGCACAATCTGCCGTTCCAGCGCGGGAATGTCGGCCTGCGCCGATTCCAACGCCGTCTCCGCCTGGCGGACATCCAATTCCGACACAACGCCGAACTGATAGCGATCCTGCGTAAGCTTCAGCGAAGCGGCGTATGCCTCTGCCGTCTGGCGCGTGATGGCCAACTCCCGGTCCAGCATGAGGAGCTGAAAGTAAGCCTGCGCAACATCGCTGACCACGGTCATCACCACCACGCGGCGCGCTTCCTCGGTGGCAAGCAAGTTCTGGCGCGACTGTTCGGTAGCCTGGCGATAGCGTCCCCAGAAATCCACCATGTAGGAGACGTTACCGGCAAAACTGAAGCTGTTAAACGTGAATGCTCCGCCGGAACCCGCAAAGGAGGGGAAAGCGCCGGAACTGGGAAATCGTTGGCGCTCCACGGTAGGTCCCGCCGAAACCAGCGGAAACTCGTGCGAGCGCGCCACACCAACCTGCGCCTGCGCGGCGGCGATATTGGCAACGGCGATGCGCAGGTCCAGATTGCCGTTGAGAGCCGTGCGGATCAGGGAAAGCAGCGTGGGATCCTGGTAAGTCTGCCACCAGGGGAGGTTGGCCAGCGAGTCTCCTGTATCGGTGGACACGCGCCAGCTTGCGGGAACGGGAACCGCGGGCGGGTGGTATTTCGGACCCACATTGCAGCCGGCCAGCAATATGGCGGTTGTGAGGCACAGGCCGCGCAGAAGAGCCGGCTTCACGCCCGCCTCCATCGTCGCCACAGATAGCGCGGATCCGGAATGGTCTCCACCACTACGAAGAACACGGGAACGAACAGCACTCCAAGAATCGTGGCTGCGAGCATCCCGCCGAATACCGAAGTCCCGAGCGAATGCCGCGCGGCCGAGCCGGCGCCGGATGCGATGACCAGCGGCAACACCCCGAAGATAAACGCGAAGGACGTCATCAGGATGGGGCGCAGCCGGATGCGCGCGCCTTCCAGCGCGGCTTCGCCGACCGGTGTGCCCGCGTCGTATCGCACTTTGGAGAACTCGACAATGAGAATGGCGTTCTTGGCCGCCAGGCCGATGACCATCACGAACCCGATCTGGGCGTATACGTTGTTCTCCAGCCCGCGCAGGAACTCGCCGAGCAACGCACCGAAAATGGCGACGGGAACAATCAGGATGACGGCGAACGGCACGGTCCAGCTTTCGTACAGTGCCGCCAGCAGCAGGAACACGAATCCGACGGCCATGGCGAGGATGACGGTTGACTGGCCCTGCGCCGTCACCTCCTGGTAGGAAAGGCCGGTCCATTCGTAGCCGAATCCAGCCGGCAGGACAGAAGCCGCGGCCCTTTGCATCGCCGCGATGGCCTGTCCCGAACTGTAGCCGGGAGCGGCGGATCCATCGATCTCCACCGCCTCATACAGGTCATAGCGAAGGATGGCGTCCGGACCTGTAATCGAGCTTTGCGAAGTCACGGTGCTCAGCGGAACCATCGTGTTCTGGGTCGTGCGCACGTAGAACCGCCCGATATCGCCAGGAGTGGAGCGGAACCGGTTCTGCGCCTCCAGCCAGACGTGATAGGTGCGGCCGAAGAGGTTGAAGTCGTTCACGTATAGTCCGCCCAGATAACTCTGCAGGGTAGTGAAGACCTGGGTAAGCGGAACTCCCAGCGTGATCACTTTCTCGCGGTCAACGTTGAGCTGGATCTGCGGCACGTCCGCCCGGAAGGTGGTGAACACGGCGGCGATCTCCGGTTGCGCACGCGCCGCCCGCACCATGCGATCGGCCATGGCAGCAAGATTCTTCACGCCGGACCCGCTGCGGTTCTGGAGCTCGAACTGAAAGCCTCCGGTCTGGCCCAATCCCGGGATTGGCGGCGGGTTAAAGCCCATGATCGCGGCGCCGGGAATCGCCGCGAACTTTTGCGTCGTGGCGGCCATAATGCCTTCAATGGATGTGCCCCTCGTCTGGCGCTCGGACCAGGGCTTGAGGATCGCGAAGGCGGTCCCCATGTTCGACGCAGCTGCCCCGGAGAGAATGCTGAAGCCGCCGATCGTGACTGCATACTCGATTCCCGGCGTGGATCGTAGGATCGTATCCATCGATTCCATTACCTGGGACGTGCGGTCCAGCGACGCGGCATTCGGCAGTTGCACGCTGACCATGAAATAGCCGAGGTCTTCGGGCGGCACGAATCCGGCGGGAATGCGTTTGAAGAACAGGTAGACGCCGGCCGCAAGCAGGCCAAGGGCGGCGAGCGTGAGAACTTTGCGGCCGATCAGAAACGCCACCGATCTCTCATATACGTGGGCGGTGGCCGTATAGCCGCGGTTAAAAGGGCGGAAGATCCACGCCACCGGACCGCGGGGCTGTCCTGCCGGTCGCAACAGTAGTCCGCAAAGCGCGGGACTGAGCGTGAGAGCTTCGAACGCGGAGATTACCACCGCCGCCGTAAGGGTGAGGGCGAACTGCTTGTAAAGCTGGCCGGTGATTCCGCCCAGAAAAGCGACTGGTCCGAACACGGCCGTGAGCACGAGCGCAATCGCGACCACGGGACCGGAGACTTCCGCCATCGCCCGTTTGGCAGCTTCTTTTGCCGGTACGTGTTCCTCGTCAATATGCCTCTGGGCCGCTTCCACGACCACGATGGCATCGTCAACCACCAGCCCGATCGCCAGCACCAGGCCGAAGAAGGTAAGCGTGTTCAGGGAAAAGTGCAGGAAGGTGAACGTGCCGGTGGCGCCGACGAGCGACACCGGAACCACCACCGCGGGAATCAGGGTGGCGCGCCAGTTCTGCAGGAATACGAATACGACAGCGAATACCAGCAGGAACGCGATGCCCAGCGTGGTGAGCACTTCGTGGATGGAAGCGTGGATGAACTCGGTGGTATCGAGCGGCAGTCCGTAAGTTACTCCCGCGGGGAAGCTCGCGGACAACTGGCGCATAGCCGCGCCCACCCGGCTGGATACATCCAGAGCGTTCGCGGTCGGCAGTTGAAAAACGGCGAGCATCACGGCGGGCTGGCCGTTCAGCCGCGAAAACGACGCGTAAGTCTCGGCCCCGAGTTCAACGCACGCCACGTCGCGAATTCGGGTATACGAACCGTCGGGATTTGCGCGGATGATGATATCGCCGAATTCGTCCGCCGAGGTGAGGCGGCCTTTCACTTGTACCGTGTACTGGAACTTCTGTCCCGGCGCCGTGGGCGGCTGCCCGATCTGCCCGGCGGGCGCCTGCACGTTCTGCTGCGCGATGGCATTCTGTACGTCGACCGCGGTCAAGCCGAGCTGCGCCAGGCGATCGGGATCGATCCAGACGCGCATGCCGTAATTTCCCTGTCCGAATACCTGAACGTTACCCACTCCGGGCACGCGCGAAAGCGGATCCACCAGGTGGATGGTGGCGAAATTCGCGAGAAAGAGGGGATCGTAGCGGTTGCCGGGCGATGTGAGCGATATCAGCAGGACGATGTTGCTCGATTGTTTCCGCACCACGATCCCCTGCCGGACCACCTCCTGCGGCAGTTGCGGCTGCGCCAGGGAGAGCCGGTTCTGCACGTCGACCGCGGCCAGATCGAGATCGCGGTTCAGGTCGAAGGTCACGGTCATCGACATCTGTCCGGTATTGGAGCTGGTGGAGCTCATGTACGTCATGTCCTGCGCGCCGTTGACCTGCTCTTCGATCGGTGTTGCCACAGTCTGCTCAATCACCTCCGCATTAGCTCCCGGATAATTCGCGCTCAAAGTGACGGTGGGAGGCGTGATCTGGGGATACTGCGCGATCGGCAGGGAGCTCAGCGAGATCAATCCGCCGAGAAAAATAAAAATGGAAACCACCGCCGCGAAGATCGGCCGGTCTATGAAGAAGTTTGCGAACATGTCAGGGAGCTCCCGCGGATTGGGGCACATGGGCGCCGCGAGACGGGCGAGAGATTTCGCCGCTCTGGGCAGGCGCCGGGACGGGCCGC
>Ga0070741_10018854_pt1 | contig 11099 bp, 10 predicted proteins | sample Coa_R1_4_FD_66440 | JGI IMG/M metagenome (GOLD analysis project Ga0070741, IMG submission 66440) | Surface soil microbial communities from Centralia Pennsylvania, which are recovering from an underground coalmine fire - Coalmine... | ecosystem: Environmental > Terrestrial > Soil > Unclassified ...
CGGGCGAGGAAATGCTGCGCGAGGAGCGGGACGTCCTCCCGTCGCTCCGCGAGCGCCGGCACCACGACCGTCGCGACCTTTAGGCGGAAGTAGAGATCCTCCCGGAAGACGCCGTCCCGGACCGCCTGCACGAGGTCGCGATGCGTGGCCGCGACGACACGGACGTCGACCGGGATCGGTCGCGCGCCGCCGAGGCGTGTCACCTCTCGCTCCTGGAGGACGCGCAGCATCTTCGCCTGCACGCGGGCGTTCATGTCGCCGATCTCGTCGAGGAAGACCGTCCCGCCGCCGGCGCGCTCGAAGAGCCCCGCGCGCCGCTCGACCCCGGTCGCGACGCCGCGCTCGATACCGAACAGCTCGCTTTCGAGGAGCGTCTCGGGCAGCGCCGCGCAGTTGATCGCGAGGAACGGCCCGTCGCGGCGCGGACCGCCGGCGTGGAGCGCGCGGGCGACCATCTCCTTGCCGCTGCCGCTCGGACCGAGGACCAGGACCGTCACGTCCGACGGCGCGAGTCGCGCGACCATGTCGCGAAGACGCCGGAGCGCGGCGCTCGTGCCGATCCACGCGCTCGTCGCCTCGCGCGCGCCGAGCTCGGCGCGGAGCGTCCGGTTCTCGGCCGCGAGGCGCGCGTACAGCTCGGCGTTCTCGAGGGCGATCGCCAGCGCGGGCGTCACGAGCTCGACGAGCCGCGCGTGCTCGTCGTCGAGCAGCCCCGGCTCGCGCGTCCCGACGCCGACGACGGCGACGACGCGCCCGCGCGCGGCGATCGGATGCAGCACGCCGTCGAGTCCCGCCAGCGCGGCCGGCCGGGGCGTACCGGCGGCGAGGCGCACCGCCGTCCCGCCGCCGGCGACGTCCGCGAGCGGCGGCTCGTCGAGCGGCGTCGTCGCGCCGGCGGCCTCCTCGTCCGGCGACGCGCCCGCGAGCCGGAATACGGCGCCCGCCGCATCGACGGTCCACAGCGCCGCCGCGTCCGCGCCGAGCTCGTCGCGCAGCGCTCCCACCAGCGCGCGCGCCACCGCGGCGGGCTCGACCGCGCCCGCGAGCACGTCGCCGACCGAGCGGACGAACGAGAGCTCCTCGATCCGACGGACGAGCGCCCGGCTCGCGTCGCGGAGCGCCTCGCGGAGCGGCTCGTCCGCCATCGCCTCACCCGGCCGCGAGCGTGTCCTGCGCGCGCACGAGGTCGTCCTCGAACGTCGCGACGACGCGCTCGACGTCGGACGTCTGGAGGCCGAGCAGCCGCCACGCGGACGGCGAGATCGCCGGCACGCGGCGGTCGCCGCCGAAGCCGTAGCCGTACGCGCGGACGAGCGTGTTCGCGACGTGGACGATCGCCGTCTCGACACGCGCGACGGCGGCGAGCTCCGGCTCGTGATGGAAGACGACCGGCTCGAGGATCCGCTGCGGCACGCGCCAGCGGGCGAGCAACCAGCCCGCGACCTCGGCGTGATCGACGCCGAGGACCGCGCGCTCGACGTCGCGGAACCGCGTGCCGTCCGTCCGGGCGCGGGTGACGATCTCGACGAACGCGGCCGGCGCCTGCTTGTGGAGCACGACCTTCCCGAGGTCGTGGAGGAGCCCCGCGCCGGACACTTCCTCCGGATGCGCGACGCCGAGGCGCCGCGCGAGCGCGCCGGCGGCGACGGCGGTCCCGACCGAGTGCTCCCAGAATCCCCGCATGCCGATGTCGAGGTCGAGCACCGAAGTGCTGTAGACGAGGCTCCGCGCGACCGTCGTGCCGAGGACCGTCAACGCCTGCACGACCGACGCGATCCGACCCGACAGCCCGTAGAACGCGGAGTTCGCCAGGCGGAGGAGGTGCGCGGTGAGGACCTGATCGGTCTCGATCAGCGCCGCCGCCTCGGCGAGGCTCGCATCCGGGCGGTCGAGCGCGGCCGCGACGCGCTGTGCGACACCCGGAAGCGTCGGGAGCTCGCGCAGCCGCTCGACGTCGCGCCGCGAGACCCCGTCGCTCACGCGCCGCCTTCCGCGCGACGTCGCGCACGCGCCGCGAGATGGTGCGCGATCGCCGTCTTCAGCGTGTCGAGGATCGCGTCGCGGCTCTCGGCGGCGAACCGCGCATCGAGGTCCGCGAGCGCCTCCTCGAGCGTCTTCGCTTGCTCCCAGTCGGCGACGTCCGCGGACTCCTGCACCACGACCGTCTCGACGCCGGCGCGCAGCAGCGAGCGCACCACCGATTCGCCGAGCGTGGTGCTCGCGCCCGCGACGACGACGCCGTCCGGACCCACGAGCGGCTCCGCGAGGTGCATGTGCGGACGCGCGTAGCGGAGATGAATCCGCGTCATCCTCTTCGACGCTACGCGCCGAAGGTGTCACTCACAAACATCGCCGTGTCGAATCGCGCCGGTGACCGCCGTCGCCGCACCGCACAAAAAGCTGGCGCCTCTGACCGTTTTCCGGGCGGGGTGACGACTTTGCCGACCCGCGCGCCGGCAGCGGCGCTGCGGATGCGCCCCCGGCGCGCTGGTACACGCGTTGCTACTTCCGAGTCAGGAAAGGATGGCGCTGATGGACAGAACTCTCGGCGGCAAACGATGCACGACGGTGCGCATCGTCGCGCACCATCGTGGAACCCTTCCTCGCCAGACTACCGGTACGATCCGCTACGCGGTCGAGAACATCGGCCGCACGCTGCTGTGCGTCGACTTCGACTCCGGTGCGTCGCTCATGGTCCTGCCCGACGACATCCGCCTCGACGACGACGCCCTGCGCGAGCAGTAGCGCCCCGCTCACTGCGTCGAGGTCGCGCCGCGGTTCCAGAGCCACGATAGCCAGCCGGTCGCGCCCACGTCGCGATCCGCGACGACGGGCACCTTGCCGAGCTCCTCGTCGCCGCGCCGGATGACGACGTCGCCGAGCGGCTGGTTCTTCTGCACCGGGGCCTGGACGATCCGCGGGACGTGCGCCTCGACGACGACGCCACGGTCCTCGCCCCGCTTGAGCAGCATCCGGAGATCCCCTGTCGCGATCGCCTGCACCGTGTCGCCGGTGGCGGCGCCGGCGACGGCGACCTCGCGGACCGGGGCGTTCTTCTTCGCGCCGGCGATCATGCGATAGCCCGCGAAGGCCTCGTTCATCAGCCGCGTGGCCTCGTTGAAGCACCCCTGCTTCGTCGGCACGCCGAGGACGACGGCGATGAGATCGAGGTCGTTCCGGGTCGCGGTCGCGGTCACCTCGAAGCCCGCTTCCCGATAGAAGCCGGTCTTGAGACCCGTCGCGCCCGGGTAGGTGCGGACGAGGTGGTTGGTGTTCGCCATCTGCAGCGTATCGTTCCGGAATCCGGCGCTCGCGGTCCCCGCCCACTTCATCACCTCGGGGAATCGCATGAGCTCGCGGGCGATGACGGCAAGGTCGTGCGCGCTCGAGAGGTCGGCCGTCTGGCCGGCGGCGGGCGGGAGCCCGTGCGGGCTCTGGTACGTCGTATCGGCGAGCCCGAGCGCCTTGGCGCGCGCGTTCATCAGCTCGACGAACGCCGCGCTCGATCCCGCGATGTGCTCCGCGACGGCGACCGCCGCGTCGTTCGCGGACGCGATCATGATCGACTTCAGGAGCTCGCCGAGCGGGAACGTCTCGCCCTCGGCGAGGTAGACCTGCGACCCGCCGATGCGGCTCGCCCAGGCGCTCGCCCGGATCGGCTCGTCGAGCGACATCGAGCCGTCCCGGACCCGCTCCATCGCGATGAGGACGGTCATCATCTTGGTCATCGACGCCGGCGGCCACCGCTTGTGCGCGTCCTTCTCGGCGAGCACGGTGCCGCTCGCCGCGTCGACGACGTAGTACGCGACCGGCCCCGTCGCGGTCGCGGGCGCCTCTGCCGCCGGGCGGCTCCGCGCTCCGGCGGCGTTCGCCCACAGGGCCACGATCGCCAGCGCGACGCCGCGTCTCCACATCCCCGTCATCCCATCACCCCGCGGCCTGCCGGCCGCCCGTCTCAGCGCCCGAGCGCCGTGATCGCTTCGTCGCGGCGGACCAGCTGATCGGTCTCCGCGCGGATCACGTGGCCACCGCCGTCGAGCTCGCCGTCGAGGAGAAGCCCCCCGACGTCGCCCGCGCGACGAAGGAACGACACGAATCCGGCGCGCGTCATCCGCTGCGGGACGTATCCCCGCCCGTTCACCAGGTCGCCCCACACCGGCCCGACCGCCGCGTCGCTGGTCCACACGAAGAGCGTCCAGCCCCAGTCCCACCGGCCGCCGAGGTACTCGCCGGCGTTCCGGCGCGCCGGGGGCCGCCAGAAGATCAGGAAATCGCCGCAGCGGGACAGCGCGTTCATCGCGCCGAGCTGGCGCGGGCGGACGGCCTGCGGCCGGCGCATCGGCCGCGGCAGGAGACGTCGGCGGGCGGAGAAGTCGACCTCGATGACCTTCGCGCGTGTCGTCTCAGTCACGGCGCGCGCAAGCTACCAGCGGCCCAGGCGAAGGTCAACGTGCAAAGAAAAAAATCCGGGCGCGTGCGTCGTCGCTCAGTTGCCGCCGTAGCGCGCCTCCGCCTGGAGGGCGAAGTGCTCGAGGAGCTTCTGCTCGGCCTCGCGGTACGCGAGGACGCGGAGCATCTCCTGCGTCTGCCGCGCGAGCGGGATCGATGCCAGAACGCCGGCGAGCTCGGCGGGCGAGATCTGGGCGATCGCGCTCTCCATCGCGGAGACCACGTCGGCCGGGAGCTCGGGCACGTCGATCCGCTTCGCCATCTCGAGCGCCGTCCCGAACCGCCGCGCGAAGTCGGCTTTCGCGTCGGCGCGCTCCTCGTCCGAGCATACGACGTTCAGCTTTTTCGCCGCGGCGTCGAAGAGCCGATCGAAGGCCTGCAGCAGCGCGTCCCGCCCCGTCATGCACGGACTGTAGCGGCGCGCGCGCGGGTTGTCACCCGACGCCCCGCGCCCTTGCCCACGGGACCGGCGGGTTGGTAGAGCCCGCGCCGATGGACGGCACGCGGGACATGGGCGCGTCGCTCACCCGCCCGGCGGCCCCGCCGGGCGCTCCCCTGATCGACGGCGGCGCGGTCGTCGCCCGCACCCTCGGCGAGCAGGGCGTCCGCTTCCTCTTCACCGTGAACGGCGGACACATCTGGCCGATCCTCTGCCACCTCCGCGACCGGGGCGTGCAGATGATCCACATGCGGCACGAGCAGTCGTGCGCGTACGCCGCCGACGGCTGGGCCCGCACGTCGGGGCGCCCGGGCGTGCTCGCCGTCACGGCCGGCTGCGGCCTCACGAACGCGGTCACCGGGCTCTGCGTCGCCGGGCTCGCGGGCAGCCCGGTCGTCTGCCTCTCCGGCCAGCACCCGACGACCGAGGACGGGCTCGGCTCGTTCCAGGAGGCGTACGGCGCCGACATCTGCCGGACGTTCTCGAAGCTCACCAAGCGCGTCCTCGACTGGTCGACGATCGGCCTCGACCTCCGGCTCGCCTTCCGCGAGGCGACGAGCCCGCCGCCGGGCCCGGCCGTCGTCGAGATCCCGACCAACGTCCTCTACGACGAGCGTGCCCCGGACGCCGAGCGCCCGGGCGCCCTCGTCTATCCGCCCGATCGCCTCCGGAGCGCCGGCGACCCGGACGCCATCGCCCGCGCCGTCGACGCGCTCGCGCGCGCCGAGCGGCCGCTCCTCGTCGCCGGCGACGGCGTCTTCTGGTCGGACGCCGCCGCCGAGCTCGTCGCGCTCGCGCGCCGGCTCGGGATCCCGGTCTACAGCCGCCGGACGGCCCAGGGCGCGCTGCCGGAGACGGACCCGCTCGCCGTCCGCGGCGCGTGGAAGAAGCCGTTCACGGGCCGCGCCGACGTCGTCGTCGCGATCGGGTTCCGGTTCTGGAGCGGCGAGCACTTCGGCCGGCCGCCGACGTGGAGCGCCGACGCGACCTACGTCCAGATCGATCCGACGCCGTCCCGGATCGGCTGGCACGTGCCGGCGGAGATCCCGATCGTCGGCGATCCGAAGCTCGTCCTCCGCCAGCTCCTTGCCGGGGCGGACGCGCGGCGGCTCGATGCGGCCGCGTGGGCGGGGTGGCGGGCGGAGGTCGACGCCGCCCGCGCACGCTTCGAGACGGCACTCGCCGAGCAGGCGGCGGGCGTCGCGGACGCCGTCCCGATCCATCCGGCGCGGGTCGTCCGGGACCTCCTCGACGTCATGGCCGACGACGCGACGCTGGTCGTCGACAGCTTCACCCTCTCCGGCTGGCTCTCGCAGTGGTTTGCCGCCCGGTTCCCGGGGCAGGTCCTCGACGCGGGTCCGCTCGCGCCCGTCGGCCACGGGATCGGGATGGCGATCGGCGCCCAGCTCGCGCGCCCCGGGAAGCAGGTCGTCGTCGTGATCGGCGACGGCGGCTTCGGGATCGGGGGCATGGAGCTCGAGACCGCCCTCAAGCACCGGCTCCCGATCGTCGTGCTCCTCTGGAACAACTCGTCATGGGGGCCGAGCTTCGACCGCATGCCGATGCTCCGCGGCCGCGTCGACCCCTTCGACATGCTGCCGGGCCTTCGCTACGACCGCATGTTCGAGGCGATCGGCTGCCACGGCGAGCACGTGACCGCGCCCGGCGAGCTCCGCGGCGCGCTCGAGCGCGCGTGCGCCGGCGGGAAGCCCGCGGTCGTGAACGTCGTCGGCGACCCGCGCGTCGGCCACGCGCGGCTCGGCGGCAATCTGCTCGGCTCGACGGCGATTTAGGACGCGACCCGGGACATCCCGGGTCGCGGAACGGAGGGGCGGGACTCGGCGTTCCGGCACGCCCGGGCGTCGTGCCGCGGCTGGCGAAGCCAGCGCGGCAGGGGCAGGCACGCGCGTAAGCGCGCTACGTCATCGCATTTTGACGAACGGGTAGGCGCGCCGGAGCGTGCGATCGAGGAGCGTCAGGCCGGCTTCGTCGCCGATCGTCTCGATCGCCAGGATCGCGTCGGGGTCGGCGAAGTCGACGCGGGGCGTGACGCCGCGTGCCTCGAGCGCCTGCCAGAGCCGGCCGCCGACGTCGCGCTCGACGGTCGGCGAATGCACGCGGCCCTTCAGCCCCCGCCGCTCGAGGCGGACGAAGAACGAGCCGGTCGCGAGGCGATCGAGGAACGGCTCCGCCGCGGCGGCGAGCGTCGGGCCGGCGTCCTCGGCGGTGAAGCGGACGGTCGCCTCGATCGGGACGAGCTTCGCGAGCGCCGTCGGCAGGAGGGGGTCCGTCGCAAGCGCCTCGCGAACGCGGTCGAGGAACCCGGGGAGGTCGTCGACCCGGCCGACGACGACGTTGCGGTACCCGCCCCCGCGGACGCGCGCGCCGAGCCGCCGGAGCGAGAGGAGGAGCGCATCGCGGCGTCCCTCGGCCGCCGTCGCGAGGATGTTCCAGCCGGCCATGCTCAGCGGCCGGTGAAGCGCGGCGGCCGCCGCTCGAGCATGGCGCGCCCGCCCTCCCGGGCGTCCTCGGTCCGCAGCAGGATGCTCTGGGCGAGGAGCTCCATCTGCAGGAACGTCTGTTTGTCGACGCCGTCGCCCAGGTCGATCAGCTTCTTCGCGAGCCCGACGGCGAGCGGCGCGTTCGCCGCGAGCTCGGCCGCGAGCCGTCCCGCGGCCGCGAGGTGCTCCCCGGGCGGCACGACCTGGTTCACGAGCCCGATCGCCTGCGCCTCGGCTGCCGGGATCATCCGGCCGGTCATGATCAGCTCCTTCGCCTTCGCGTAGCCGACGGTCCGGACGAGCCGGGTCGTGCCGCCGACGTCGGGCACGAGCCCGAGACGGACCTCGGGAAGGCCGAGCTCGCAGTCCGACGTCGCGATCCGGAAATCGCACGCGAGGGCGAGCTCGAGCCCGAGCCCCGGCACGTAGCGGTGGAGCGCCGCGATGACCGGCCGCTCGATCGCTTCGAGGCGCGAGAGCGCCGCCTGCATGCCGCCGATGGCGGTCCGGAACGGGACGGGCGATTCGCCCGCCACGTCGCCCGCGAGCATCCCGAAGTCCACGCCGGCGGAGAAGACGGGCCCCTCGCCGTAGAGGACGACGGCGCGGACGTCCCGGTCCTGCTCGCCGCGGGCGATCTCGTCGGCGAGGGCGGCGAGGAGGTCGCGGTGAAGCGCGTTCCGCTTCTCGGGCCGGTTGATGCCGACCCAGAGGACGGCGCCGTCGCGGCGCGTGACGACGAGCGGTGCGGGCATGGTGCATTATTCGCCGGTCGGGTCGCGGGCCGCAATCGCGTCGCGCCGGGCCGGCTGCTATAGAAGCGCGCCGATGATCCGCCTCATGCGCGTGCTCGCCCTCTGTCTCGCCGTCGGCGCCGGCGGCCGCCTCGCGGCGGCCGGCACGATGCTCTATGCGACCGCCGCCAGCCAGAACCGCGTCGACGGCTTCTGCGTCGGCGACAAGGGCGGCGGGCTCGCCGCGTCGCCCTCGGTCAGCGTCGCGTTGAACGGCGCGTCGCCACGCCGGGCGCTGGTCGCGAACGGCGTCCTCTACGTCGGCGAGGACGACCGCGTCGAGGCGTTCGCGATCGGGCCGCACGGCGGCCTCCGCCGGCTCACCGGGACGAACCACGTCGATCCCGCGATGCGCGTCGCCGACATGGCGTTCAGCCCCGACGGGCGCACGCTCTACGTAGCGCAGAACGGCTACGGGCGCGTCGTCGCCTATCCGCTGGATGCGGAGGGCGGCCTCAGCCCCGACTTCACCTCGTGCATCCAGGGGAAGGCGGGGACGAGCTACCTCGCCATCCTCGTGAACGGGGAGCTGCTCTACACGAGCGAGCAGCTGACGGACCGGATCGCGACGTTCCCGATCGGCGCCGACGGGAGCCTGCCTGCCGCGCCATCGACGTGCGTCCTCGGCACGACCACCGTCGACCGTCCGCCCGCGACCGCGACCGGAAACGTCAGCTGCGGCGCGAACGCGTGCGAGAAGAGCGTGACCAAGTGCTGCGTCGGGGCGCCGCGGATCGCGTGCACGGCCGACGCCGACTGCGACCCGCTCGCCGGCACGTCGCGCACGAAGATCACCGGCCTCCGGTCGATCCTCATCGTCGGCGACATGCTCTATGCCGAGGCCGTCGACGCGAAGAAGATCGTCGCGTTCCGGCTGCAGGGGAACGGCCTCTTCGCCCCGTCCGGTCTCCGCCCGAACGGAAAGAAGTTCCTCCAGCAGAAGGCGGAGAGCCGGACGGCCCAGATATTCTGGTACGCGGACCTCCACTTCTACGCGAAGTCGCTGATCGCCTCGCAGTTCAAGCACGGCCGGATCGACGCCTACCGCCTGAAGGCCGACGGCAAGCTCCCGAAGCAGCCGACCCGGTTCACGAAGGCGAACGTCGCCGCGACGCCGGTCCGCATGACGATCAGCCCCGACGGCGTCCTCTACGTCGCGGGCGGCGAGCTCGACAGCGTCCAGGCCTTTCACCTCCGGCCGACCGACGGCCTGCCGGCCCGGACGCCGTTCAGCCAGACGACCGTCCAGACGGGCTCGTTCCCGAACGATGTCGCACTCGCTGTGCTGTCCGACGGGTGCTCGTAGGTTCCTTGTTTTTTCTTTGTTGCGCGCGCATTCGGGGTCCCGTACGCTTCCTCGCTTGATGCTCCGGGCCTGCGCGCTCCTCGCCGTGTGGGCGACGGTCTTCGCCGCACCGGCCGATGCGCGTCGCGTGCGGAAGAACGACCTCCTCCGCGTCGTGACGCCGGCCGAGCGCGCGACCGTGCCCGCGCACCCGTTCGTGAACGTCATCGTGCGCTTCGGGCAGACGACCAGCGGCCTCGCGGCCGATCCCACCTCCTTCCGCGCCCGCGTCGGCCGCTTCGACGTCACGCCCCAGTTCGAGGACATCGTCGCGGACGGCGCGGTCGTCGGGAAGCGCGCGGCGCTCGAGCAGCCGCTCATCCGCGAGGGGCGCGCGCAGAACCGCCTCCGGCTCGAGATCCGGAGCGTCGCGCCGAAGACGAAGAGCGGGCGTCCGGGCCGCCGCCTTCGCGACGTCGACCGCGTCCGGTTCCGTGCCGCCGCGGCGAACGACAACCCACCCGTCGCACGGATCAGCGTCGGGAGCGACATCGTCCTTCCCGGCATTCCCGTCCAGTTCAGCGCCGACCAGAGCTCGGACCCCGACGACGACGAGATCACGGCGCACTGGACGTTCAGCGACGGCACGGAGTCCGACGACTGGTCGCCGTCGCACGTCTTCAACGACAGCAGCAGCGACGTGTTCGTCATGCTGACGGTGACGGACCAGGAGCTCGGCTCGGTCGAGACGCGGACGCTCCTCGCGACGCCCCCGATCTGCGACGGCTGCACGCCCGGCAAGATGCGCATCGTCGGCGGCGGCGCGCTCGAGTTCGCGGCCGTGGCTCCCGGCGCGAACAAGACGCTCACGTTCACGGTCCAGAACAACGACGCGACGCCGACGAGCCAGCTCCACGCGCGGCTCGCCACCGACAGCGGCGCGTTCACCGCGTCGCCGGCGGACTTCGTGCTCGGCCCGAGCGCCACGCAGGACGTGAACGTCGTCTTCGCGCCGACGGCGCCCGGCCATCAGTCCGCGAACCTGACGCTGGTGTCGTCGTCGTCGAACCGGCCCGCGATCCATCTCCTCGCGCACGGCTACGGCGGCACGGCGCCCGGCACCGGGCCGACGTTCGCGCCCGACGTCGCGTTCTACGCCGACATCAGCGGCGTCACGTCGGGCATCCTCCCGGACGGGACGCGCTTCTTCGCCGACAACGGCGTCCATGCGTGCCTCGGCGCGAACGGCCTCGGCACGCTCGACCTCTGCACGAGCGACCAGGACTGCGTCACGCCGGGCGAGACGTGCGCGCAGTCGTCGACGTGCATCGGCGGCGACCGGAAGGACCAGGTCTGCAGCACGGCCGCCGATTGCCCGGGCGGCGGCTTCTGCCGCTCGTACTCGACCGCCGATCCGGTCGACATGTGCGGCGACGGGACGGGCGGGCTCTACGTGATCACCGACATCGGCACCTTCACCGACCCGGCGCCCGATCCGAGCACCGAGCTCAGCACGACGCTCGTGCACCTGCAGTTCGACCCGGCGACCGGCACGCGGACGGCGGCGGACGTGATCGCGCGCGCGACGGACCAGACGGCGCAGATCGCCTGCGACGGCTTCGCGCCGACGA
>Ga0070741_10018855_pt1 | contig 11099 bp, 9 predicted proteins | sample Coa_R1_4_FD_66440 | JGI IMG/M metagenome (GOLD analysis project Ga0070741, IMG submission 66440) | Surface soil microbial communities from Centralia Pennsylvania, which are recovering from an underground coalmine fire - Coalmine... | ecosystem: Environmental > Terrestrial > Soil > Unclassified ...
CCGTCTTCCTGCCGCAGCTTGCCGACAAGGGTCCAGTCGACCAAATCGAACTTCTTCAGATGATAGATGTCGAGCAGTTCGGAAGACTCGGCAGTCGAGAGGTAGGTGCCCTGGCGGCCGAAGAATTTGAGCGCATTCCAGTCGGCCGTGTTGTGGCTCGCGCCGATCGAGACACCGCCGGCGGCATCCAGGCGCCGAATCGTGTGCTGGATCACCGGCGTAGGGACGACGCCGAGGTCGATGACGTCGCGCCCGCAGGCGAGCAGGCCGGAGATGACGCCCTGGCGCAGCATCACGCCCGAGGCTCGCGGATCGCGGCCGAGGATTACGGCGCCTCCGGGTTGGAGCAGCGTGCCGAAGGCGGAAGCAAAGTCAATGACGTGACCGGCCGTCAGCCCGGCGCCTACGATGCCGCGCAGGCCGACGTTGGAGATTCTGAGCGATTTAGTCATGCGGTGCCCGACGCGGCGCAGATGCTGGTGTCTCGCGCCCCGAGACTCCGAACTCCGAATGTCATCGGCGGCTTTGGCTGCGACCAGGAAAATGAGTTGACCCGGTCTGAGCATGGCGTTCTGGTGAGGCAGGCGTTTTCGCCTGCCCGAATTCTCACGTTGCGGTAATTTGTCGCGCCGGCGAAATGGGCAGGCGAAAATGCCCGCCCCACCAGAACCCTACATCGGCCTATTTCGATTTCCTCGACAGCAGGAGTTCGGAGACTCATCTTGGTGCCTGCGCCTCACTCCAACTTCATGCTTCCGAACTTTTCCGGCACGTGAAACGACTTCTCGCCGGTCGCCTGCCAGGCGATGAATACGCGCGGCTCCGGGCCCTGGCAGCGATAGAGATTGATGCGATACTCCACTCCCTCGGCCGGCTTGCGCTTGTCGATGGCGGCGAAGGGAATCTTCATCTCCGCATACCAGATCTTTTTGGCGGCGTCGATGCGCGCTTTCGACTCGAAGCCCGAGTTCCATTTCACGCCGCCATCCGGCTGTACGAAGTCGCGGTCGATATCCAGGTCGACCCACTCCCCCTGCGGCGAAACTTCGAACTCCTTGTAGCGCCGGATGTGCTGGAAATCGGAGCCGATGAACACCTCGGCTACGTCCCAGTCCCAAAGGTGGTTCGTTTCGGCGTTGGTGACGGGGTCGGGCTTGAGGTTCAGCTTGGCGTAGGGGCAGATGAAGAGAAAGTAGAGATTGCCGTCGGTCCAGCGGGAGCGGATCTCGGTACGATGGCCGGGCGCCGGCTGGCCCATGGGACCCTTGTCGGCGAAGACGCCCCGCACGCCTTTCCAGGGTTTTGCATGGGGATCGGCGGTGAGATCGAAGTCGCTCTTGAAGCGATGCGAAACGATCACGCCCGCATCCGCGGCGGCGAGCGCGGGCAAAAACGCGCTGAAGAGAAGAATGAGCTTCATCTTTTATGCTCGCACGAATGGGTTGAAGCGCTTCTCGTGGCCGATCGTCGTTTCATCGCCATGGCCGGGGATCACGATCGTATCCTCGGGCAGCGTGAACAGTTTTTCACGGATCGACTGCACGATTTGCCGGCTGTTGCCTCCCGGCAGATCCGTGCGGCCGACGCTCTCCTGAAACAGCGTGTCGCCGGCGACGAGCTTGTTCTCCGAGGGGATCCAAAGGCTGATGCTGCCTTGGGTATGACCGGGTGTTTCCAGGATTTGGAACTGCGCCGGTCCGAGCTGCAGCACGTCTCCTTCGCGCGCCGGCGTGTCGATCTCGGTGCGCTCGGGCGTGCGCATCCCGAGCCACGCCGCCTGGACGTCGAGTTCATCACGCAGCACTGCGTCGTTCGTGTTCATATAGACAGGGGCGCCGGTTTCGCGTTTAAGTTCGGCGGCGCCGCCTATGTGATCGATGTGCGCGTGGGTGACGACGATCGCTTTGACTTTGAGCCCGTGACGGGTGAGGATCTCCACGATCTGGGGAATGTTGTCGCCGGGATCGACTACGATCGCCTCGCGCGATTGCTCGTCGCCGAAGATGGAGCAGTTGCACTGGAGCATGCCGACCGGAAGAATTTCGTGAATCATGTGAGCTGGACCCCGCAGGCTGCTACGTTGCCTGACACCAGTTTTTCATCGCAGCCTCCAAAACCTGATTGTATACTCTAGCTTTATGGGTGACATACTGGCAGTGGTCATGCGTTGGCTGCACATCAGCTCGATGGCTACGCTGATCGGGGGCGCAATCTTCGGGAAATTCGTAGCCGGGCACGCGATCAACATGATGAATCCCGAGAATCGGGAGGCGATGTGGGAGGACGTCGCGACGCACTTCAAGCCCGTCGTCTACGTGGCAGTGGCGGCGCTGACGATTTCGGGCATTTACAATATCCTGGCGCATCCCGGCCATTCCATCCTGTATCACGTGCTGCTGGGCGTGAAACTGCTGCTGGTCCTGCACGTGTTCGCCGTGATGCTGCTTGCGGTTCAGCCCAACAACAAACGGCGCGTGCGCATGATGATGGGGGCGGCGATTTCGGGCCTGGTGATCATCGCGATTTCGGCGTACCTGCGGCGGATTTTCTAGACCCATGACGCAAGCGGGTCCCGGATATACGGCATTGCGCGAAGCCGCGGCGGTGCTCGACCTGACCGGACGCGGCGCGATCCGCGTTACCGGCGAGGACCGGGCGCGGCTGCTGCACGCCATGAGCTCGAATCACATCGAGCGCCTGGCTCCCGGACAGGGCTGCTACGCGTTTTTTCTGAACGCGCAGGGAAAGATCCTGGCGGATGCCAATATCCTCTGCTTCGCCGATCATTTCCTGCTCGATACGGAGCCCGAGTTGCGCGACTCGCTGCGCCGGCACATCGACAAGTACGTCATCGCCGAGGATGTGAGCCTCGAAATTACGTCGCCAGCGATACTCGGGATTGAGGGGCCGGCCGCCGCGGACGCCGTGACGTCGGCAGGGGCGCCTCTTCCTTCCGAGGATTACGGGCACGTCGCGTGGGACGAGGCCATCGTGGCCCGTATCAGCGAGACGGGAGCGCCGGGATTCCGCATCTGGCTACCGGCCGAGCGTAAAGACGAGTTGATCGCGCGGCTCGGGTTGCCGCTGGCCACGCCCGGGGAGGCGCGCATTGTCCGCATCGAGCACGGCAAACCCCGCTACGGCGAGGACATCAGCGATAGCACGCTGCCGCAGGAAACACAGCAGATGCACGGCGTGTCCTTCAACAAAGGCTGCTATCTGGGCCAGGAGATCGTGGAGCGTATACGCGCGCGCGGACAGGTGCACAGACGGCTCGAGCGTCTCGAGTATGAGGCCGGACCTCCGCCCGATGCGCAGATCACGAGCGAGGCATTCTCGCCGGCGCTCGGCCGGACGGTAGCGCTGGGTTACATCAGGGTAAGTTAGGCCCCGTTGCGCAGCCGGTCCAGGACCGTGTGCGGTACGCACAGGTTGCCCGCGCCCGTGCCCAGCTTGATGTGCGGTTTCAGATCACCGTGGAAATCCGACCCGCCGGTAATCGCCAGGTTGTACCGCTTCGCCTGTATCTCGAAAAAGCGTTCGTCATCCGGCGAATGATCGCTGTGATACGCCTCGATGGCCTGCAAGCCTGCATCCAGCATTTCCGGCATCACGTCTTCGAAGGCTTCGCCATTCCTGGGCACGCGGATGGGGTGAGGCAGCGACGGTAATCCGCCGCCCTCCCGAATCCTTTGCACGCCTTCGCGGAAGGTCGGCTCGCTTCGGTCGACATACGCCTTCGCGGACTCGTCCAGGTAATCGTCGAACGCCTGCCGCGTATCCTTGACGTAGCCCTTCTCGACCATCAATTGCGCGAAATGCGGCCGGCCCGCCAGGCTTTTGCCGCGAGCTTCCACTTCTTCCAGCGAAATCTCAATGCCCATGGAGCGGAGCTTGGCCGCGAGGCGCACATTGCGATCGCGGCGCGACAACTGCGATTCGCGCAACCAGTCGCGAAATGCCTGCGAGGGCGGCTGATGCAGAAAGTAGCCGAGCAGGTGTACCGAGCGTCCGCGCAGTTTTGTGGACAGCTCGATTCCGCAGACGAGTTCCAGCCCGGCGGCCTGTGCCAGCGGCAGCGCGGCATCGTATCCGGCCAACGTGTCGTGGTCGGTAATGCCTAGCGCTTCGAGCTTGGAGGACAGAGCCTCTTCGATCAGTTGTGCCGGTGTATAGGTACCGTCCGATTCGTCAGTGTGCGTATGTAGATCGATCAATCGGCTGCCAACCTGAGCGGGAATGTGACAAGACCCTTATGCTCCAGTGTAGCCCATATTTGGGCCGCGCTTTGCTCGGGGGTTTCCCGGGACGAGTTGACTACGACGTCCGGCGCCAGCGGCGGCTCGTACGGATCGGAGACGCCCGTGAACGACGGGATCTCGCCGGCGAGCGCGCGCTTGTAGAGGCCCTTGACGTCGCGCTCGGCGAGCACTTCGATGGGACACTCCACGTAGACTTCAACGAAATTCGGAATGCGGCTGCGGACCTCGTCGCGCACCGCGCGATAGGGTGAGATTGCGGCGACGATCGCCACCGCGCCGTGCCGTGACAGCAGCTCGGCCACGAAACCGATACGCCGCACGTTCGTGTCCCGGTCCTCCTTGCTGAAACCGAGACCTTTCGACAGGTGCGTACGCACGACATCTCCATCCAGCACCTCTACACGCGCGCCGCCCTCCCGCAGCGAGCGCTCGATGATCGCTGAAATGGTGCTTTTCCCCGCGCCCGACAAGCCGGTGAACCACAGCGTGAAGCCCTGATGAGTGGCAACAGTCCGCGGCGAAAACGGCGGGAAGACCGGCGTGTCCACTGTACGGGCCTGTATTTCATTGATGCCGGGCTGGCGGTCGGACACAGTCTCGTCTGTCGCCGGTTTTTGCCGCAGGCTGCTGGGCGCGACGATATCGCGCAGGAGCACGTCGACGCTCCGCTCGGCCTTGCCATTGGCCGAGAAGTGGATGCCGCATTCCTTGTCGGCGTCGGCCTCCCACCACCAGCGGCCGTCGCGGCCGGATCCGGGACGCGTGCACGGGGCGCAGCCGATACTGCCATATCCGCGCGAGTAGAGCGGATGCAGGGGCACATCGTTCTCGCGAATGTACTTGTCAACCTCCTCGTCGGACCAGTCGGCCAGCGGATTGATCTTCACCGGCCGCGCGGTTTCGTCGATGCGGAGGATGTCGGCGCGGGAGCCGTTCTGTCCGCGGCGCAATCCGGTGACCCAGGCGTCGAAGGATGCCAGGCGGCGTTCGAGCGGCCGGACCTTGCGTATCTGACAACAGAGCATCCGCTGCGGCACACTGTCGTGAAAGAGATTGGGGCCGTGACGCGCCACCATCGACGCAACTTCGGCTGGGTCGGGCGTGACGGTCTCAATGGCGATGCCGTAACGCCTGCGCACGGTATCGATCATCGTGAAGGTCTCTTCGGGCAGGCGGCCGGTATCGAGCGTGATGACACCGATATCGCGCGAGAGCTTGGCGGCCATATCGAGCAGGACCATGCCCTCTTTTTGGAAGCTCGTCGCTATGACCAGGCGGGAACCGTAGCGGTCCAGAGCCGAGGCCAAAAGATCGGTCGCGGAGGCAGTTTCAGTTAAATATACCAATCTCTATCAAGATATAGGAATTAGCGGAGGCAAGTCAAATCCGATCAGGATTCGGCTTTACCGACGACGATCAGCGACATGGGCGTATCGCCGACTTTCACGGACAGTGTCCAATCGTGGTCACCTTCCTTGGCGACGCCCGGAATGGCCACTCCGCCGGCAGGAGCTTCCAGGCTCAGGACTGCGGGGTGCGGCGTGCCCGAGGCCTTCTTGCTCATCGCCATGAGGTCGTCGAAGGAGGGAGTGGAGTTCGGATCCTTGTCATCGGCCGCAGGCACCAGCACGAGGAAATCGCGCTGCGGCGCTACTCCCAGATGATCCCCGTTGACCGGATATTTGCTGTACCGCAGCGTGTAAGTCCCCGGCTTGATCTGCTGGCCGCGGCGGTCGGCGCCCTGGCCCGGGAAGCGAATTACGCCGATCAGCGCGCCGTGGGGAATCGTCGGAAAGGCGACGCTGTCTTCAGTCGACTTCGGGCCGGAAGGAAGGGAACTGCGAAACCAGACTTCGCAGTATACGCCGCCCGGGCCGCTGACTTTGTAGCCCTGCTGCGACATGAGCGACGCAAAGGCGGGCGGCAGATCTGAAGGCGGCGCGCCGGCCGGCTCCATTTTATAGCTCTGGGCGCACAACACACTAGTGGCAAGAATAAGAAGGGCGGAATGTCTCATGGATGTGACCACCTCTAATGGACGCAGGTGCCGGTTGCGAGGATTCTTTGGAGCGGGAGACGGGATTCGAACCCGCGACATCGACCTTGGCAAGGTCGCACTCTACCAGCTGAGTTACTCCCGCCCGACCTGAGAAACTCCATTGTCTGTCAAAAAAGGTTCTCAAGTCAAACACCTTTAGGACATGGCCGAACGTGTGTTCCTGGAGGGTCCGTACCCACGATTCTGTGCTGTAGACGAATCTTAACAAGCGTTCGACGGAATTTTGTAAGTGTCACAATTTGCGACGTTTATAATGTTGCACGAAGGCAATCACCTTGTGTTATGCTACTGCTTCGGTTCGTAACGGGAAATTAGCGGGTTTTTAAAAATTCGGCTCCATCTGCTGCTCAGCTCGTCTCCGAGTTGAGCATTCTTTTTTAGTCCAAGGTCAAAGCGGAAAGCCAAAAGGTGGACGTGTGCTCGTTGAACAGATGAACATGAATGCGTGGGACCAGATCAAGCGCGAACTGCAATCGGCCTTAACTGCTGAAAGTTATGAGAACTGGGTTAGCCGCACGCGATTCGGGCGGCTGGACAATCACCGCCTAATCGTTTCGGTGCCCGACGAAGCCACTAAAAACTGGCTCGAAAGCGAATACGCAGGGCAAGTCTATTCCATTATTCGCAAACTGGACCTTTCGGTCCGGGATGTCGAATACTCGGCGGGGAACGGCGTCGAACACGCGCGTATCCCAGATAGCGCGTCATCCGATATGGAATCGTCAGCGTCTCAGTTGAACACCAGGCTAACCTTCAACACCTTCGTCGTGGGTCCGTGCAATCAATTTGCGCACGCCGCGGCACGATCGGTCGCCGAGCGCCCGTCCCGCAGCTACAATCCCTTATTTGTTTACGGCGGGACCGGGATGGGCAAGACGCACCTGCTGCATGCGATCGGGCACGAACTCACGCAGCACCATCCGTCGATGCGCATCCTGTTCACGTCGAGCGAACGCTTCATGAACGAGATGATCACCTGCATCCGGCTGGAGCGTATGTCTTATTTCCATCAGCGTTACCGCTCGGCGGACGTGCTGCTGGTGGACGACATTCAGCTCCTCGGCAACAAAGAGCGCACGCAGGAAGAATTTTTTCACACCTTCAATGAGCTTCACGACAATCAGAAGCAGATCGTGATCTCGAGCGATTGTCCGCCGAAAGATATTCCGGGCCTGGTCGAGCGTCTGCGCTCCCGCTTTGAATGGGGTTTGCTGGCGGATATGCAGCCGCCGGATCTCGAAACGAAGATGGCGATCCTCGACAAGAAAGCGGAGATGGAAGGGATTACTTTGCCGGAGGACGTGCGCGCGTTCATGGCGTCGCGCACGAAGTCCAACGTACGCGAACTGGAGGGCGCCCTGGTCAAACTGATCGCCTACTCCTCACTCACGGGGACGCCGATCAATATGGCGATGGCGCAGCAGGTTCTGCGGCACCTGGTGCACGCCCAGGACCGGAAAGTGACGATCGACGGCATCCAGAAAGCTGTCGCTGAGCGGTTTGATATCAAACAGAGCCAGCTCAAGGAGAAGAGCAATACCCGGCAAATTGTGCACCCGCGGCAGGTGGCAATGTACCTGGTGAAAGAGCTGACGAACGCGTCGCTTCCGGAAATCGGAAGGGCATTTGGAGGCAAGCACCACACGACGGTCATGCACTCGATTAAGCGAATCGAGCAGGAGCGCCAGACCGATCCGGATTTGAACAGACTTTTGCATAGTCTAATCGACTCATTACAATAGAATTATGACCAATTTCCACACATGCACCAGAACGGGGCTTCTGGAAAATGTGTAAATCGGGTTGCAGACCCTCCTTTTGCAAATTTCCGCATCCGAAATCCGCAACGTTTTGTAGCGCAAAGTCCATTAATTTAGTATAATTTAGGTAGTCTTCAACATTTTCACAGGACCTATGAATTCTGCTCTTCTATAGAGTTCATAGAACACTAGAAAAGAAGTAGCCGCGGCCCATTTCAGGGAGCGGTTGGTGCCGGCGCTTTTCGCCGATACCAAAGGAGCGCCGGTCGATGGAATTCAGCGTAAGCAAGGCCGATCTGGTACGTGAACTGAGCCTGTCGCAGGGAGTGGTGGAAAAAAAGACCACGATTCCGATCCTGTCGAACGTGCTGCTGGAGACTCACGGCGATCGCGTCGTGTTGACGGCCACCGATCTCGAGCTGGGGATTCGCTGCTCCTGTCCGGCGAAGGTGAAGAAAGAAGGCTCGGGCACGGTCCCGGCCAAGAAACTCCTCGACTATGTGCGCCTGCTGCCCGATGCGGAGCTCAACATTAAGTTCTTGGAGAACCATTGGGCGAATATCACCTGCGGGCGTTCGAAAACGCGCATGGCAGGGATGTCGCGGGAAAGTTTTCCCGAACTGCCGCAGATGCCGGAGCATGTAGCCGAGATTCCGGTAAAGCTGCTTTCGTCGATGATCGCACGCACATCGTTTGCGATCTCGATGGAGGAATCGCGCTTCACGCTAAACGGGGCGCTGCTGCTCCTGAAGCCGGAAAGCATGACGATGGTGGCTACCGACGGGCATCGCCTGGCATTCGTGGAAAGCGGCGTCGACGGAGGGAATGTCTCGAAGCCATTCCGCGCGCTCATGCCGAAGAAGGCGATGGGCGAGATCGTGAAACTGGCCGATGACAGCGGCGGAGAAGCCAAGGCGATATTCGCCGGCGACGATAATCATCTGTTTTTCCAGATCGGCGACCGCCTGCTGTTGACACGCAAGCTGACCGGCAATTTTCCGGATTACGAGCGTGTCCTGCCCAAGGACAACTCGCTCACGGCCACGCTGAACAAGGACGAAGTGCGTTCCGCCATCGAGCGCGTAGCTCAGTTTGCGGATGAGCGGTCGAAGGCTATTCGCGTCAAGTTCATGCCCGGCGAAGTGCAGATCTTCTCGTCATCCGTAGAGACCGGCGAGAGCGAGGAAACCGTGCCTGGGCAATACGAAGGGCCCGAGCTCGATATCGGGTTTAACGCGCAATACCTGCTGGATTTTCTCCGCGCGATCGCGCAGAGCGAAGTGGCTTTTGAGCTTAAGGATCCGAAGAGCGCCGGCGAACTGCGGCCGGCCGGGGCCGAGCTGAAAGATCACTACCGCTACGTAGTAATGCCCATGAGGATTTGAAGTCGGGCAGCCGCCTGCCCTTAGGAGCACCGAACCATAATATGGCCAATGAAGTGAACCCCGCCCCGAATAACGGCGGGGAAGTTTACGATTCCACAAGTATCAAAGTCCTGGAAGGCCTGGAAGCCGTCCGCTTGCGTCCCGCGATGTACATCGGGTCGACCGGTGAAATGGGGCTGCATCACCTGGTTTACGAGGTGGTCGACAACTCGGTCGACGAAGCCCTGGCCGGCTACTGCAACACTATCGAGGTTACGATTCACATCGACAACTCCGTGACAGTCATCGACAACGGCCGCGGCATTCCGGTCGATATGCACGAAGAGGAGGGCGTGTCGGCCGCGGAAGTGGTGATGACCAAGCTGCACGCGGGCGGGAAGTTCGATTCGAAGAGCTATAAAGTATCGGGCGGCTTGCACGGTGTCGGTGTAAGCTGCGTGAACGCTCTGTCGGAAAAGCTGGAGCTCGAAATCTGGCGCGACAAGGCCACGTGGCAACAGGAGTACGCTTACGGTAAGCCGAAAGCCGCGCTCGCGAAGACCGGGAAAGCGGGCTCGAAGACCGGAACGCGCGTTACATTCAAGCCCGATCCGACAATCATGGACGCCACTGTGTTCAACTTCGACACGCTGGCGCAACGTCTGCGCGAGCTGGCGTTCCTCAACAAGGGCCTCACGATCAAGCTCACCGACGAGCGCGTGGATCCGCCGAAATCACACGAATTCCATTACTCGGGCGGTATTGCGGAGTTCATCAAACATCTGAACAAGGGCAAGGGTGTGCTGCACGAAAAGCCCATCCACTTCGAAAACGAAAAGGAGCTGTCCAACGGCGGCATGCTCACGATGGAAGTGGCGCTGCAGTACAACGACGGTTATTCGGAAAACATTTTCAGCTTCGCCAACAACATCAACACGGTCGACGGCGGAACGCACCTGAGCGGATTCCGCGCTGCCCTGACCAAAGCCATCAATGCCGCCGGACAGGAAGGCGGGATGTTCAAGGAGAAGGAGAGCCTGGAAGGCAGCGACGTGAGCGAAGGTCTCACCGCGGTGGTCAGCGTGAAGCTGCCGCAGCCGCAATTCGAAGGTCAAACCAAGGGCAAGTTGAACAGCGACATCAAGGGGCAGATGTCGAGCTTCGTGTACGAGAAGCTGCGCGAGTTTTTCGACAAGAACTCGCCCGTGATGAAGCGCATCGTGGGCAAAGCGATCGAAGCGTCGCGGGCCAGGGAAGCCGCCCGTAAGGCGCGCGATCTGACGCGGCGCAAGGGCGCTCTCGATTCCGGCGGACTGCCGGGTAAGCTGGCTGATTGCCAGGAAAAAGATCCGCAGCGATGCGAGCTGTTCCTCGTCGAGGGTGAGTCGGCCGGCGGCACCGCCAAGCAGGGCCGCGATCGCCGATTTCAGGCGATCCTGCCGCTGAAAGGCAAGATCCTGAACGTCGAGAAGGCGCGTTACGACAAAATGCTCGGCCACGAGGAAATCCGCGCCATGATTACAGCGCTGGGTACGGGCATCGGCAAGGATGACTTCGATTCCACCAAGCTGCGGTACGGCAAGGTCATCATCATGACCGATGCGGACGTAGACGGGTCTCACATCCGCACCCTGCTGCTGACGTTCTTCTTCCG
>Ga0070741_10018856_pt1 | contig 11098 bp, 9 predicted proteins | sample Coa_R1_4_FD_66440 | JGI IMG/M metagenome (GOLD analysis project Ga0070741, IMG submission 66440) | Surface soil microbial communities from Centralia Pennsylvania, which are recovering from an underground coalmine fire - Coalmine... | ecosystem: Environmental > Terrestrial > Soil > Unclassified ...
AACGTCATCTCGATCACCGACGGCCAGATCTTCCTGGAGTCGGACCTCTTCAACCAGGGCGTGCGTCCCGCGATCAACGTCGGCAACTCGGTCTCGCGCGTCGGCGGTTCGGCGCAGATCAAGGCCATGCGTCAGGTCGCCGGCACCTTGCGGCTCGCGCTCGCGCAGTATCGCGAGCTCGCGGCGTTCGCGCAGTTCGGCAGCGACCTCGACAAGGCCACGCAGGAGCAGCTCAATCGCGGCGCCCGGTTGGTCGAGTTGTTGAAGCAGCCGCAGTACGACCCGCTGCCGGTCGAGCGGCAGGTTGCGATCATTTACGCCGGCACGAACGGGTTTCTCGACAACGTGCCGGTCAGCGACGTGCGCGCGTTCGAAACCGAGCTCTACAAGTTCATCGAAACGCGTCATCCGCAGATCTTCCGCGGCATCGTCGAGAAGAAACAGCTCGACGATCAGCTGAAGGCGTCGCTTGACGCGGCGGTGAAGGAATTTGCCGGCGACTTCGCGTCGAGAAAGGTCGCAGCGGCGTAACACCGATCAGCGCAGAACGCGCAGAATCCGCAGAGGGGTTTACTCAGCGTGTTCGGCGGTTTCTGCGCTTGACGTCGTAGACATATGCCTTCTCTTATCGATCTCCGTCGGCGGATCCGCGCGGTCAAGAACACGCAGCAGATCACCAAGGCGATGAAGATGGTCGCGGCGTCGAAGCTGCGTCGCGCGCAGGAGCGCATGATGCTCGCGCGGCCGTACGCGACGCAGATGCAGCGCGTCCTCGGCAGCCTGGCGACGCGCGTCGATCCGTCGATCCATCCGCTGCTGGCGGTTCGTGACGCGACGTCCGCGAGTAAATCGCTCGTCATCGTCGTCACCGCCGACAAGGGGCTGTGCGGCAGCTTCAACACGAACATCATCAAAGCCGCAGGCGCGTACATCGTCGACAGCACGATGCCGTGCACGCTGGGTCTCGTCGGCCGTAAAGGCCGCGATTTCTTCGGCCGCCGCGGCTTCGACGTGTTCTTCGAGCAGGTCGGCATCTTCCAGAAGCTGAAGTTCGACGATGCGCGGTCGATTGCGCAGACGGCGATCGAGGCGTTCACGTCGGGGCACGTGGACCGCGTGATCCTCGCGTACAACGAATTCAAGTCGGTCATCTCGCAGCGCATCGTCATCGATCAGTTGCTGCCGATTGCGCGGGCTGACGTCGAAGGCACCTCAGGCACCTCAGGCACCTCAGGCACTGTAGGCACCTTAGGCACCGATTACATCTACGAGCCGTCGCCGCAGGCGATCTTCAACGACCTGTTGCCCCGGTATGTGGAAGTGCAGGTCTATCGTGCGCTGCTCGAGTCGAACGCCGCGTTTTTCGCGGCGCAGATGACCGCGATGGATACGGCAACCAAGAACTCGGCGGACATGATCTCGAGCCTGACGCTCTACATGAACAAGGTTCGCCAGGCGGCAATTACGCGCGAAATCATCGAAGTTGTTTCTGGCGCAGAGGCGCTCTAATGGCACATCACACTGGAAAGATCGTTCAAATCATCGGCCCGGTCGTCGACGTCGAATTCGAGGCAGGACATCTGCCGGAGATTTACAACGCGCTGCGCATTTCGGCGCCGGCGAAGCAGGGCAGCGAGGCCATCGACGTCATCGCCGAGGTCGAGCAGCATCTCGGCGAGAACCGTGTGCGCGCGGTCGCGATGAAGCCGACCGACGGCATGCAGCGCGGCATGGAAGCGGTCGATTTGGGCGAACCCATTTCGGTGCCGGTTGGACCCGAAACGCTCGGCCGCGTGCTGAATGTGATCGGCGAGCCGGTGGACTTCCCCGATCGTCCGGTCAAGTCAAAAGAGCGGTGGCCCATTCATCGCTCCGCGCCAACCCTCGAGAATCAGTCGACCGACCTGAAGATGTTCGAGACGGGCATCAAGGTCATCGATCTCCTCGAGCCGTACCTGCAGGGCGGAAAGATCGGACTGTTCGGCGGCGCCGGCGTGGGCAAGACGGTCGTGATCATGGAGCTGATCCACAACATCGCGCTGAAGCACGGTGGTGTGTCGGTGTTCGGCGGTGTCGGCGAACGCACGCGCGAAGGCAACGACCTCTGGCACGAATTCCAGGAGTCGGGCGTCATCGACATCAACGATTCGAGCAAGTCGCGCGCGGCGCTCGTCTACGGACAGATGACGGAGCCGCCGGGCGCGCGTCTGCGCGTCGGTCTCTCGGCGCTGACGGTGGCCGAATATTTCCGCGATGCCGAAGGCAAAGACGTGCTGCTCTTCATCGACAACATCTTCCGCTTCACGCAGGCCGGGTCGGAAGTGTCGGCGCTCCTCGGACGTATGCCGTCCGCGGTCGGATATCAGCCCACGCTCCTGAGCGAGATGGGCGAGTTGCAGGAGCGGATCACGTCGACGAAAAAAGGTTCGATTACGTCGGTGCAGGCGATCTACGTCCCTGCCGACGACTACACCGACCCGGCGCCGGCGACGACGTTCGCGCACCTCGACGCGACGACGAACCTGTCGCGCGCGATTTCGGAGCTGGGCATTTATCCGGCGGTCGATCCGCTCGCGTCGACGTCGCGCATTCTCGATCCGCGCATCATCGGCGACGAGCACTACAAGACGGCTCGCGCGGTGAAGCAAATCCTGCAGCGCTACAAGGACCTGCAGGACATCATCGCGATTCTCGGCATCGACGAGTTGTCCGAGGACGACAAGCTGACCGTGTCGCGCGCGCGCAAGATCCAGAAGTTCCTGTCGCAGCCGTTCTTCGTGGCGCAGCAGTTCACCGGCCTCGAAGGCAAATACGTGCCGATCGCCGACACGATTCGCGGGTTCAAGGAAATCGTCGACGGCAAGCACGACGACATCGCCGAACAGGACTTCTACATGGCCGGCGGCATCGAAGAAGTCGTCGAACGATCGCGGAAGAGAAAAGCGGCGTAGTGCGAAGGGCTGAAGGCTGATGGCTATCCCTGCTACGTTGCGTCTGGAGATCGTTTCGGCGGAACGATCGCTCGTCAACGAGACGGTCGACGAGGTGCAAATCCCGGGCACGAACGGCTACCTTGGCATTCTGCCTGGACACACGCCGCTGCTGACGACGCTGCAGGTGGGCCAGTTGTGGTACCGGCAGGGACAGGAGAAGCACTACCTGTCGATCGCGTTCGGGTTCGCCGAAGTGCAGCCCGATCGCGTCACGATCCTCGCGCAGGTCGCCGAGCGCGCCGACGAGATCGATGTCGCGCGCGCCGAAACGGCGAAGAAGCGCGCCGAGGAGCGTTTGGCGAAGCCGACGGTCGATATGGATTTCGAACGGGCGAGAATCGCGCTGCTCAAGGCGCTCGTCCGGCTTCAGGTGGCATCCCGAGCACGAACCCGTGCATGATGTAGCGCAGGCCTTTAGGCCTGCCGACCTTGCAGCCTTCAAAGGCTGCGCTACGGTGCGGCAGCCCTGAAGGGCTGCGCTACATGTTCTCGAACCTCAAAAGCCTGATCCGCTATCGCGGCTTGATCACGAGTCTGGTCGCGCGCGAGTTGAAAGCGCGGTACCGCGGGTCGGTGCTCGGCTTCGTTTGGTCGTTCATCAACCCGCTGTTGTTGCTGCTGATCTACTCGTTCGTGTTCACGTGGGTGCTGCCGAACCCGACGCCGGGCATTCAGCCGTACGCGCTGTTCATGTTCTGCGGCATCCTGCCGTGGACGTGGTTTGCCGCGTCGTTGTCCGAAGCGGCGAATTCGCTGATCGCCGGCGGCAACTTGATCAAGAAAGTGTTGTTCCCGGCGGAAGTGCTGCCGATCGTCAGCGTGCTGACGAACATGGTGCACTTCTTCCTCGGGTTGCCGATTCTGATCGCGTTTCTCATCATCTATCGGCATCCGCCAGACGCGTGGGATTTGATTTGGTTCCCGGTTGCGGTGGTCGTGCAGCTCGTCTTCACCTGCGCGCTCGCGCTGCTCGTGTCGGCGCTGGCGGTGCACTTTCGCGACGTGCGCGATATCCTCGCGAACGTCCTGACGCTCTGGTTCTTCGCGACGCCGATCATTTATCCAATGAGTCTCGAGACGGTGCAGCGGTACAAGTGGATTTTCAATGCGAATCCATTCACCCACCTCGCCGTGTCGTACCAGGAGATCCTCTTCTACTACGGACCGATCGGACACTGGCGTTGGCTGTCGGCGCTCGGCGCGTTGTCGGTCCTGCTGTTTCTTGCGTGCTACTGGTTGTTCGATCGGCTGCGTGATTCGTTCGCGGAGGCGGTGTGACGCCGGCGATTGAGCTGACGAACGTCAGCAAGGTTTACCGGCGCTACAGCGGACGCCAGTTCGCGACGCTGAAGAGCGCGCTCTTGCAGCGCAGCATCCTGCGCGATCTGCAGCCGAGCGAGACATTCCCGGCGCTGACGGACGTGTCGTTCAGCGTGCCGAAGGGATCGACCTACGGCGTCATCGGGCGCAACGGATCCGGCAAGAGTTCTGCGCTCAAGTTGGTCGCCGGGATCACGAAGCCGACGAGCGGCACGGTCCGCGTCGACGGACGGATTTCCGCGCTGATCGAGCTCGGCGCCGGCTTCCATCCGGAAATTTCCGGCCGCGAGAACGTCTTCATCAACGGCATCATGCTCGGCTTGTCGAAGCGCGAAATTCAGGACCGCTTCGATGACATCGTGGACTTCGCCGAGCTGCGCGAGTTCATCGATGCTCCGGTGAAGACGTACTCGTCCGGCATGTACATGCGGCTTGGGTTTGCAGTGGCGATTCACGTCGATCCGGACGTCCTGCTCGTCGACGAAGTCCTCGCCGTCGGCGACGAAGGATTCACGCATAAGTGCCTCGATAAGTTTTCGGAGTTCCGTCGCCGCGGCAAGACGATTCTGCTCGTCACGCACTCGCTCAACCTCGTGGAGCGTTTTTGTGACGAGGCGCTCTGGATCGACCAGGGCCACGTGCAAACCGTCGGCGATCCCAAACGTGTCGTGAACGCGTACCTGACGGCGGTCGAAGAGAACGAAGAGCAGTTGATGATCGCGACGACCGCCAAGGCGCTCGAGCAGGCGGGCCAGGAAGGGCAGGAGGGGCGGGATGGGTCGGAAGGCAAAAAAGGCGGCCCAGTCGATCCCACCGACAACATGTTCCGCGCGACCGAGGGGCGATGGGGATCGCGTGAGATCGAGATCACCGACGTCACGTTGCTCGATGCGAACGGTCAGCCGTCGCACGTGTTCCACACCGGCGATCCCCTCGCGATTCGATTGAAGGTCCGTGCACAACAGCCGAACGACGACTGCGTGTTCGGCATCGGCCTTTTCAACGCCGAGGGCGTTTGTTGCTACGGCACGAACACCTATATCGAAGAGATGCAGCCGGCGGCGCTGGCCGGCGACGGCGAAGCGACGTTCGCGATCGACGCGCTGGATCTCGTGGAAGGGACCTACAAGATCGACGTCGCGGTCCACAAACGCGACGGGTATCCGTACGACTATCACCGCCTGCTGTACACGTTCCGCGTCAAGTCGCGGACGCATGATGTCGGGATCTATCGGCCCCGGCACTCATGGAAATTTTCGGCCAGCGTCAGATTCCCGGCGACGCGCGGGTAAGCATCCGCACAATCCGTCCGAGACACGATTCGCGCGGGTGGTGACCGTCGTAGAACTCCGTTGCGTCGCATCCCGTGGACGCTGGATCGAATGATCCCGCAATGGGGATGCGGAATCGCGCGGCGACGTCGCGGTAGTAGCGCTCGGCCATGTCGAACGACGTGAACACGCCGGCATCTCGCAGCAATCGGACCGTTGCCGGATGGTACGGCGGAAGCAGAAACGCGACGTGGGTGCCTCGACGAGCGACGAATCCGAGCAGCGCCTCGAAGCGGCGCATCGCGAACGCATCGAGCTCGGTGAACGCGGCGGTTTCCGGATCCCGACGGATATCGGAGGCGCTCGACACGGCGAGGCCGTCGACCTGTGCCGGCGTTCGTTCGCGGACCGAGCGCGGGTACACGCGCGAGCCGTCGGACCGCAGCATGCCGAGTTGATCGCCGTCGGCCTCGTCCATCACGGCCAGGCTCAGGCTGCGTCGCGCTTTGATTTCGCGCAAGGCCTGCTGAAAGTACGCCGGTGACAACATCACCGCGAGCCGATCGAACGACGGCGGTTGCGGAGAGGCCGGCGGTAGCCCGGCCTCGCGCATCACCTCGTCGTACCCGTCTTCCATGACACGCCAGCCGTCATGGTGATGCATGCGGTTGAGGAACGACGGATCGAGTGCGAGCACGAACGTTCGAGGCAACAGATCGCGGCGCGCGTATTCGCCCGCAATCGCGATCAGATCTTCAATAGCCGCGGCCGATACGCAGGCGTTGAAGAATGTCTGTTCCGGGAACGCGTGCGCGGAAACCTGCATCCCCCGGCTCGAGCCGAGCACGACCACGTCGGTGGGAGCACTCTGACGTTGCAGGACGTACCACAGCGTTCGCCGTTCATCGAAGTTGACGACCCCCGCGACCGGCTGGCCGCTCACGAGTCGGTCGGCGATGTGCCGCTCGGGTCCTTCGCGCAGCAGATGGCTCGGATCGTAGATGACGTTCGTCACGATCATCACGGCCACGGGGACCAACGCGAGCGCGATCTTCGCGACAAAGGCGCGCATCAGAACTGGAAGTAGATGAACTTCGAGTTGTTGTACACGCCGAGCAGCAGCAACGTGGCCATGACGCCGTAATACGCGGACCACCGCATCCAGATGGGTGCCCCTCTCAGCACCGACCGCGCGTCATCGTCGGGCGACAGTGCTTCGATGGCGAACAGGGCGGCGATCAGTCCGACGGAGACCGTCAACTCGCCGCGCGTCAGGCCGAGCGCATCGAGGTCGAACACCGACCAATCTGTCGCGCGAGACACGAGCACAAAGCCGTCGCGGACGCTTCGTGCGCGAAAGAAGACCCATGCGAGCGTCACCAGCGCAAACGTGATCGCCGTTTGCGCCGCCGGCACGATCGACGACAGTGCGGTCTGTTCGACAAGGGCGCGCGCGCGATCGCGAAGCGGCGCCGACAAGCGTCCGAGGACGAGATAGCAGCCGTGGAGCGCGCCCCAGACGACGAACGTCCAGTTCGCGCCGTGCCATAAGCCGCTGATCAGAAACGTGAGGAGGATGTTGAGCATCCACCGTCGGCGCGGCACCCGGTTGCCGCCGAGCGGGATGTACAGGTAATCGCGGAACCACGTGGACAGCGAGATGTGCCATCGCGACCAGAACTCACCGACGGAACGCGCCAGGTACGGTCGACGGAAGTTCGTGACGAGCGAGAACCCGAGCACTTCGGCGCTGCCGATCGCGATGTCCGTGTAGCCGGAGAAATCGCAGTAGATCTGCACGCCGAAAAAGATCGTGGCCACGATGATCGCCGGGCCGTGGTGGGCCGTCGGCAACGTGTAGACCGTATCCACGGCACCGGCCAGCCGATCGGCAATGACGACCTTCTTCACGAGGCCCCATGCGATCAGCTTCAGCCCGCTCGCCGCGCGATCGGGATCGAACCGGTGCCGCGTGAGAAATTGCGGCAGCAGGTGCGCCGGACGTTCGATTGGTCCGGCGACGAGCTGCGGGAAGAACATGACGTACAGGGCGTATCGACCGAGATGCCGCTCTGCCGGATAGCGTCCCCGGTACACCTCGACGGTGTATGCCATCGACTGAAACGTGTGGAACGACAAGCCCAGCGGCAGCGCCCACGAGAGCAGCGGCACATGCGCATCGGCGGTCGATCCAAACAGACCAGCCGCTGAGATGACAGCAAAGTTGTAGTACTTGAACACCGCAAGGATGCCGATGTTCGACGTCAGGCTCGCGACGAGAAGCGCCTTCTGCCGCGCGCCTCTGGAACGCTCGATGACGATCCCGGCGGTGTAGTCGACGACGATGAGACCGAAGAGCACCAGGATGTACGCTGGAATGAACGCCATGTAGAAGATGCAGCTCGCGACGAGCAGCGTGATCCAACGGAGTCGATGCGGCGTCGCGAAGTACGCGAGGCACACCAGCGGAAAGAACACGGCGTATGCGGCGGAATTGAAGAGCAGGGGTTTCTTGTATCACACTCGGATGATGATCGTCTTCACCAACGGCGTCTTCGACATCCTCCATCCGGGCCACGTGCGCTACTTGCAGGATGCCCGGAAACTGGGCGACAGGTTGATCGTGGGCATCAATTCCGATCGATCGGTTCGCCAGATCAAAGGGGCGTCGCGACCAATTAATCCCGAAAGCGAGCGCGCCGAAGTGTTGCGCGCGCTGCAGTGCGTGGACGACGTGATCGTGTTCGACGAGCCGACGCCGCACGAACTGATCGTGCGCGTTCAGCCTGACGTGCTGGTGAAAGGCGCCGACTGGGCTGCCGATGAAATTGTGGGCCGGGATGTCGTCGAAGCGAAAGGCGGGCGTGTCGTGCGGATCGCGATCGCGGAGGGGTACTCCACGACCGCGATCATCGAAAAAGTTAAAGCTTCCAGCTAAGCAGGAATCCCCACACGCGCTGGCGCTGCACCGGCGCGCTCGGCAGATCGATCACCTTCTTGAACCCGCCGTCGTAGCGGATTTCGATCGCCGCTTTCTTATTGATCGGAATTCCACCGCTGATGATGATGCTGAAGTCCGGGCTCGTCACCTGATCTTTGAAATCGGTCTCGGTGCCGGCGGTCGCGCTCTTACCCGTCGCCTTGACCGGAAAGCTGAACCCGACGCCCTCGTTCATGTAGAGGCCCTTGAACAGCGGCATCCTCGCCATGATGGGAATCTCGAGATAGTCGATGTTCGACTCGTTGTTGTTGATCTTGGTGTGCTTCTGAACGTAGTCGGCGCCGACCTGCAGTCCGATCGTCTTCGTGACGGGCACCGTTCCGAAGATGCCCGCGAGCAAGCCCGGTGCAAACTCGATGGTTTGTCCGGTGCTGGCGGGCGACACGTGCGATATGTCGAGGCCGACTTCAATACCGCCGCCGGGTTTGACCGGGGCTTGCGCCCACACGGATGTCACGGCGCCAACGGAGACGGCCAGGGCGATCACACAAATACGGGCAGAGCGCATCGTTCGTCCTTTCACGTTTTGGCTGAGGTGAGCCGACGAAAGTTGTATCACAGGGTCGAGTACACTGAATAGTTCTTCCTAGCTCGCTCCACGCGCAGTCATGGCGACATCCACTTCGTTGAATCTTCGGGCCGTGCTCAAGTCCGCCATCACCCGTAGCGGAATGGATACGCCTGCGCATCTCGTGTCGGGACTGACCCCGGCGGCTAAAGCGCTGTTCGTTGCATCCGCCGCGCAGGCGCGCCCGCACGGGATCGTCATGTTCGTCGTCCCGACCGACCGCGATTTGGAGCAGGCCTGCACCGACGTGTCGTTCTTTCTCGCCGCGTTGGAGGGGATCCCGGCGGCATCGCTCGAACGCGCGGTCTTACCATTTCCTTCGTACGAAGTGGATCCGTATCGCGGGATGTCGCCGCACGTCGGCGTGACGTCGGCCCGTGCCCGTGCGTTGCACGGGATTGCCAAAGGAAACGCGCGAGTCGTGATCGCGTCGGCTCACGCGCTGTTGCCTCGAGTCAGCAATCCGGAACGCCTGTTGTCGGTGTCGCTGGAATTGAAACCCGGTCAGGACATCGCTCCGCAGGATCTCGCGGAGTTGCTGGTCGACGCCGGGTTCAGTCGCGAAGACCCCGCCGACCAGCAAGGCGAGTTCGCCGTCCGCGGCGGCATCGTCGACATTTTTCCCGCGGGCGAAGCGCACCCGGTCCGCCTCGAGTTCATCGGCGACACGATCGAGACGATGCGGACGTACGACCCGTCGACGCAGCGATCGATCGTGCCGATCGATCAGGCCGCGATCGTTCCGCTGCGCGACGTGCTATCGGATGATCGATCGGCCACGCTCTTCGACTACCTGTCTCGCGCGAAGGAGCCTCGAATCATCGTGTCCGAGCGCGACGAGGTCGACGCGAGCGCGCAGAAGCTGCTCGAACAAATCCAGCGGTCGTACGAGGGGCTGATCGAAGCGGATCAGCCGGTCGTCACCGAAGACGAATGGGCGGAGCTGAGTCAGGAAGACGATCCCGAGATCATGTCCGAGCGCGCTGAACTGAAGGCGCGTCGCCGCTCGCGCTCAGTCGTAGGCCGGGGCTTCAGCCCCGGCAACGCGCCGACCCTGAAGGGTCGGCCTACACCAGCTGAATTATTCGCCTCGTGGCCTGACGTCGATGCCCGCCTCGCCGCCGGCACGCACCTCGCCCAACTCGGCCTGGTCGACGAATCCCGAATCCCGAACCCCGAATCCCGAGTTCGTTGCCAACCCGCTGTCGAAATGCGCGGCCGGATTCCGGATTGGGTGAACGAGATTCGCCGTCTGCGCGACGAGGGTGAGACGACGCTCTTCGTGGCGCAGACCGTGGGGCGTGCCGAACGGACGATCGAGTTGTTGAAGGAGTACGACATCTTCGCGGTCCCGGTCGAACGCGCGGAAGACGCGCGCTATGCCTCCGTGCTCGTTGCCGTCGGTGGGCTCTCGCGCGGATTCCGATTGCCCGACGCCGGACTGCAGATCTTCGCGGAACCGGACGTCTTCGAAGAAGAACAGCGTGCGCCCGAACGGCGCCGTTCGGCGACGAAAGCGTTCCTGTCGGACCTTCGCGACCTCAAAGTGGGCGACTACGTGGTCCACGTCGATCACGGCATCGGCGTCTTCGTCGGCCTGAAGCAAATCGGCGTCGGCGCCGAACAGCAGGAGTTTCTGGAACTTCGCTACTCCGGCGAGGACAAGCTGTTCGTGCCGGTCGAGCGCCTCGATCTCGTCCAGAAGTACACCGGCGCGACCAAGCCGCCGATCGACAAACTCGGTGGTACGTCGTGGGAGCGCGCGAAGACGAAGGTCAAGAAAGCGATGCGCGACATGGCGGAGGAGCTGCTCAAGCTCTACGCCGCGCGCAAAGCCGTCCCGGGCCACGCGTTCAGCGCTGATTCGCACTGGCAGCAGGAGTTCGAGGACGCCTTCGAGTACGACCTGACGGTCGATCAGAAGTCCGCGATCGCCGACATCAAG
>Ga0070741_10018857_pt1 | contig 11096 bp, 9 predicted proteins | sample Coa_R1_4_FD_66440 | JGI IMG/M metagenome (GOLD analysis project Ga0070741, IMG submission 66440) | Surface soil microbial communities from Centralia Pennsylvania, which are recovering from an underground coalmine fire - Coalmine... | ecosystem: Environmental > Terrestrial > Soil > Unclassified ...
CGATTTGCCAATACCAGCTCGCCCCTGAGCAGTACGGCTGCCCTCGCCCGTTTGCGCCCGCGTCCAGCGCTCGTGGAGGACCCCAGCTCGTATTCCCGACCGGCTAAGGGTGTGAGGCCCTCTGAACCGTCACCGCGCGCACCCGTCCCGCAAGCACAGCCTCGGTGGAAGTTTGCTGACCCGTCATGGCGAGCGCTTTTCGGCGCAGCTCCTGTTTCCAATACGCGTAGAATTGTGGGTGGATCGGATTTTCCAATCCGCCTACAAATATGGGACAAACTCCCTGCGAGGTATCAGGAACAGGCGACATTCTACACTGATCAGTGTGCCGTCTATGCGGGTGTTATTCCGCCGGCTCGACACCGTGCCATCTCGAAGCTGGCCCGCGCGACGAATCACGTGGAGCGTTTCAACTGCACGCTTCGACAGCGGGTCTCCCGGTTGGTGCGTTCGACATTATCGTTCTCAAAGAACCCGACCAATCATATTGGCGCCATCAAGTATTTCATTTGTCACTACAATCTCACTAAGGATTCAGCATTACCTGAATAGCACTAGCTGTAGTACGGCCAAAAATTTGTACCGGCGCCCTTCTGGTTAGGCCAATCCCAGTTTCCCTGGATTCATGATCCCGTCCGGGTCGAAAGCTTTCTTCAGGGCGTGCAGCGCCTTCATTCCACTTCCGATCTCTCTCTGCATTAGGTGTCCCAACCGCAGGCCGACTCCGTGGACATATTCGATTGACCCGCCAACATCCTGCGCGAGTCGATAAATCTCTTCCGTCGTTGCGCGCATGGTGCGGGCGGCATCGTTGCCTCGCGTCTGACGACAGTACAGCACCACCGCGTAACACTCTGGCCAAATCCAGACGCCTTCTTCGCAGAGAAAGACGCCATGTCTTTGCATGCAGTCCATCGCTTGTTCGCGAAAGCCGAGCAAATGGTGTACGGGAATGGCCATGTGGAGAAAATCGAACTGCGATTTCCCGAAGGGGGTTTCCAACCACGCCCCCTCGCGTAAATCAGGATCTCGCGCCCAGCGATCGGCAATGGCGTGGCGGTTGTGCCAATAGTCCTCCAGCTCGTCTTGCGCTATTGCCGACCCGCCGAAGCCGTCGGCGATGCGTGTGACTTCAACGCACTGCGCAGTAACTTCTCCTGAAAGACCCTCAAATACTAGGCGCAAACGCGGCGGTTCTGGGGGCGGGAAGCCGCGCCGTGCTTGTAAGTCCGCGTGCCAGCTATCGGCGGCGAGGTCCATCGAGGTCGGCTGGACACCTTGCTGTTGCATGGCGACCACCGCGCGAAAGCCGGCGGGAAAATCACGAAAAGTGAAGCCGAGCAAGGCGCGGTGCTGTGGTTGTGGGAAGATCCGGAGTGTGGCTTCCGTGACAATGCCGAGGATGCCTTCGGCGCCGACAAATAACCGGGTCAGGTCCGGCCCTGTCGAGCGCTTGCGTAACGGCGTCGTACGGATCACTTCGCCTGTGCCAAGGACGGCTTCTAACCCCAACACTTGCGCACCAACTGCGCCGTAGCGCCCACCCAGGTAGCCCAGGCCATGCGTGCCAATCGCCCCCCCGATGGTGGCAATTGAGATCGACCACGGATCGTGGCCGAGCAGCAGTCCCTGTTCCGCGAGGTGCTCGCCCAAGGCGCGCAAGCGTATGCCGCTTTGTGCGCGTACGGTCATGCTTTGCCGGTCTACTTCTACGATGCGATCCATCCCCTTCATGTCTACGACAAGACTTGGTCGGATCGACAGTGCGCCACCCATGAGGCCACTACCGCCGCCATAGGGAACCAGCGGAATGCTGTGCTTCCTCGCGAAAGCGACAAGTCGAACAATCTCCTCCGTGGAGCGGGGCTGTATGACCGCCAGGGGTTGCCGCGCCACCTGGAGCATCTCCGCGAAGCCGCGGTGCGGGCGTAAGGCATCCCGACTAAATGCCGTAAGTTGTTCTGGTTGAGTGAGTACGTGTTCCGGTCCGAACTGCTCGTGTAAGGCAGCAATGAGCGTTTCCATCCGTAAACTGTAGGCAGACGACCCGCAGAAAGCAACCGAATCGTTGCAGGCGCCTCCTTCTACGAGTCTCCTAAATCATTTGTGCCGTTCGCCGTCCGTGCTTCGACTTCACACTGCGGGCGTAGCCTGTCCTTAGCTTTGTCGAAGGGCGCGCAACGCGTGACACATCTCATTGAGGTTCCCCATACGCGGCGTTCAGCCGGGAACAGCAACCCGGTTCGGTCATCTTCAGGACGAGTCCGAGACGGCGAAGACGCCATCCGCGCACGCCCGAGCAAGTACGCGAATTTGGCGCATTCTTACGTCCGCTAACCCATATGTCCGCAGGGTATCTTTGGCCGGGCACTCGCGGGTGTTCATATACCCCCCTCTTCCCTGCCATGTCTCTCGCTGTTACGTTTGACCGGTCATGCGCTCTGGTCGGACCCATTGCTCGAACTGCTCGTCGGTCACAAAGCCCAACGCGAGGGCCGCCTCTTTAAGTGTCGTCCCGTCTTTGTGGGCTTTCTTCGCAATTTGCGCCGAGCGATCGTAGCCAATGTGCGGGTTGAGCGCAGTGACCGTCATCAGCGATTCCTGGAGATGTTTTTCAATCACCGGTAGATTCGGCTCGATCCCCACCGCGCAGTGATCGTTGAATGCGCCGCACGCGTCGGCAATCAATTGGATCGACTCTAACACGTTGTGAACCATCACTGGCTTGAAGACGTTCAGTTGAAAGTTCCCTTGGGAGCCGCCAAAAGCCACCGCCGCATCATTGCCAAAGACCTGGACCGCAACCATCGTCAGCGCTTCAGATTGGGTCGGATTCACTTTTCCCGGCATGATGGATGAGCCGGGCTCGTTTTCCGGGATGAGGATTTCTCCGATTCCCGCGCGTGGACCGCAGGCTAACCAGCGGACGTCATTAGCAATTTTCATCAACGCCCCGGCCAGGGTCCGCAGCGACGCACTCGTAGTGACGAGCGCGTCGTGCGCTGACAAGGCGGCAAACTTGTTCGGTGCTGACACAAACGGGCGCCCGGTCTCTTCCGCCATCTTCGCCGCAGCCAAGTCACCAAACTTCGGGTGGGCATTGAGGCCGGTCCCCACCGCCGTCCCACCAATCGCCAGTTCACACAGGCCAGGAATCGTTAGTCGCACCGTGGCAAGAGCCGCATCCAACTGGGCTACCCAACCGCCAATCTCTTGGCCCAGGGTAATCGGCGTCGCGTCTTGTAAGTGGGTACGGCCGACTTTCACAACGTTCTTAAACTGTTCAGACTTCGTGTGCAGCGTCTGACGCAAGCGCGTCACCGACGGAATGAGCACATCCTCAAGCTGCTCGACCACGGCGATATGCATCGCCGTCGGAAAAGTATCATTTGAACTTTGCCCACGGTTCACGTCATCGTTGGGATGCACGGGCTTCTTCGATCCCATCACACCGCCGGCGAGCTCAATCGCACGGTTGGAGATGACCTCGTTGGCATTCATGTTGGTCTGCGTACCCGACCCAGTTTGGAACACTACCAAGGGAAAGTGATCGTCAAGTTTCCCTGCGATCACTTCATCGGCAGCGCGAACGATGAGGTCCACCTTTTCCCGCGGCAGTTCCCCGAGTTCCCCGTTCGCCAGAGCCGCGCCTTTCTTGAGGATGCCAAGCGCACGAATAAGCGCTCGAGGGAAACGAAAGCGTTCCACTCCTATAGGAAAATTGTTGCGTGAACGTTCGGTTTGCGCGCCCCAGTAACGATCAGCAGCGACCTCGATCGCGCCCATGCTATCGGTTTCGGTTCGTCCCTTCTTCTGATTCATGGAAATCCTCCGTTCCCAATGGGGTAGAACGAGGGAGCAGCGAACGGCTCCTCACTCCCTCTTTACTATATCCTATGTCGAATGTGGAGAAGTGAAACGAGATGGGGGAGCACCGCACCGGCCCCACTGCTCCCCGTTGCGCACTATCCCACGGGCGGTGTCAACTTATTCGCATTGATGCAATACCGCACGTCCGTGGCACCCCTGGTACTGGGCTTCAGGCCCCTTCCTCCCTCGCAAAGGGCTTGTCAACTTATTTGTAGAGATGCCCTCATTAGAGAGAGGCACAAGGTTTCACTTCCCGTTCTCCTCCGGCAGCCAAGGCCAGACTCGTCACCTCGCGCCAGCTCTGGAATCTCTTCCGCATCTCGTAACGATAGGCAGGAGCAGATAGCCGATGCCGGCACGGAAGTGCTGGACGATAGGTCCATAGGCGGAGAGAAACGGCTGTGCCTGCCCCGGAGATTTGCACTTGAGTGACCGTGCTTTCTTTCGGCCACTCGCTGTTTGCTGTACGTCTGCGACTTGTACGTATGGAAAATTGATAGCGCAGGTGGTGACAGCCCGCGCTGCCCCGGTGTGTCTTGCCCCCTGGTGTGAAGCCCATACGCGAGTGCTCTGTGTCCCAACCGTCGTTTCCGCACTCGTCCTACGCCCTACGCCGTCCGCTTGGCGCGGGACCGCCCGCCCGTGTTAATAGGCGATCAAACGCGGCAAGGTTAGCACGCGCGACACGTTCTTGAAAGAAATGCGCCGTCCGCAGTGCGGATCGCTCTCGCACAGCGAAGGGGGACTTGCGGAGAGCACACTCACAGATAGAATAGGAAAGAGTAACCATTGCTCTATGCGTAAAGGGAACACACTCCATTTTGATGCCCTGGCTTGAGATATCGCCGTGACGATTGGTGCGATGGTGCGGCGCTGGTGGCTCGATCCCACAAATCCACAGCGCTTCCATGTCGAAGCCGCGCGGACCTTTGTGGGCGCGAAGCCTGTTGTGGTCCAGTTCACCACGACACTCGATACGGCACGGCCGCCGCAGCTCCGAGGCAAGCCTCAGATGCACGTCGTCACGGAGCCGCCTCTTCTGGGAGCGGCACCTCCCGCTCTCGATGGTATACGACGACCTGTACCGCGACGGCCTCGTACCCCCAGTCGTGCACGCCGTGCACGTTTGCCTGCGCGCACGGCAGCGCGTAGCTCATCCACGACCCGTTCACGGACAACGGCGACGCGCCCACGGCGCAGACACCGACCACGGAGCCGCGCGCGTGTGCGTCGCTGAGCGGTAGTGTTTTGGCCCGAGTAGGCCGAGGGACCTCTCGCCTCTGTTGAGCTTTCTAAACACTTCGAGTATAGTCAAGATCGATATTTCCCCCTTCCTGAGCCCATTCCCTATAACCGTAGTTACATAGGTTAGTTAGGAGGAACGGGGCAGAGACAAAATTTGAGTATAGTCTTGAATGAGTGCTTATAGAAGAGGCTGGTCGCGGCGCGCTTACCCCGTAGAGAGCAAGACGTAGAGGCAGCATCCCCCACAAGCACCGTCAATAGATTGCTAGAGAAGGCCTTCAGCCTTCATGAAAACCCCTCCACAGTCGTGTAGAGAAATGCTCCTTGTCTCTCGGGCCGGAGACTCTACTACCGCTGCTTTTGCTTCTCCATGCCGACTGGCATTTGGCTTGCATTCTTTAGATAAAGTTGCAAGTGTGGGACACGATGTCATCGCGGTACTGCAAAATATCTTGAGTAACGGGGAAGGGTCCCAGGAGCAGGATATCCTGCGGGTTGAGAGCGAAATGTACTGCCACAACTACAGGATAGCTACGAGAGAAATGTTCCTCGCATAAATGCGAAGGGCGGAAAGGGGAAGGCCATGGCCGAAATCGATAAAGAGAAAGTGATTACCGTCTTAAACCGTATCCTCGAGCGGGAATTGGCCGGGGTGGTGCGTTATACCCACTACTCCTTCCTCGTCTTCGGCTTCGGGCGCATCCCCCTGGTGGCGTGGTTACGGGACCAGGCCGCCGAAGCGCTGGCGCATGCGCAGCAAGCGGGCGAATGGATTACCACGCTGGGGGCCTACCCGTCGTTGGCCATCGGGCCGCTGTTGGACTCGCATAAGCACGACACCGGAGTCATTTTGCGCGAATCCTTAGAAGCGGAAGGCGAGGCATTGGAGTTATACCGGGAATTGTTGGTGCTGGTGAAGGAGCGCTCCGTGGCGCTGGAAGAGTATGTGCGGCAGATGATTCGTGCCGAGGAGGTACACGCGGCGGAAGTCGACAAGATGCTGCGGAAACCCGGGGAGCTGTCGGCCTTCGCGCCGCGCGCGGTGTAACAGATGAGCTTTCCTCCCCTAGGGAGAGGCCGCATTCCTCTTCGCATGAGCACGCAACTCCTGTTCGGGCCGAACTCTTCTCAGTTGCGGTTTGGAATAACTCTGAAAGGTCTCGTCTGGGCGGCCCGTGTAGTGAAAACGTGCCGCTAGAATTCTCCAATTGCCGAGAACAGTCCAAAACTAACCCGCTAGAAGCCTGAGAAAATCCATATAAATCTACTGCTCACCAGCTATGAATTGCCGAAAAGGGCCATAATGAGCCATTATTGCCACGCGTGCTAGGCTTCCACCTTCCGCACTTCATCTACTTGATCCGGCGTAATCAACTGTAGTTTGTTAAGGCTATCCGCGCAGACAAAGACTGTTCCTGTATCGCTGGCGTGGACTATATACAAAACTTTATAAACTTCTTCACTGCCTTTACGCATAACGGAAAACTTTCTTACTGCTGCGACAGCTACCGATGATTCTACTTCTGCCATACCACACCTTCTCTTTATTTAAGATCGTGAATACTTATTTTATTACCAAAAACGCGTGAGAAGGCGCTTAAAGACATCGCGCCACACATTTTTTATATAAATGCCAACGACAACGAAAAAACGAGCGAGCAAAACGAAGCACGTTCGAGCAGCTCAGGGCAAGCCAAAACGCCGGCGCTCTTGGAATGCTCTACTAATAACGTGCCGTATAAAGGCTGTGATTATCCGATATGTTATAGGTGAGCGTTTTTTCACCAGCATTACTTGGATAGCGCCACCAGGAACCATGAACTGGTTATGACCGGACGCTACCCTAGCCGGGGCCTATAGACGGTGAGCGTGACTGTTGACATAGTTTCCCAGGGAGCACGTCGTATGACAAACGCAGCAGAAGACACGATCCGGGAAAAATCACTCTTACACGCAGTAGTGTCCGAGCCCAGGGACCCTCCGGACTCAGATGGTAAGAAATGGCAAGACTTCCGTGCTGTGCTGGCGCGTCATAGCGGGCAGAAGCTCTTGGTGGTGCTGACCGGGTATCCAGACCCTGACAATATTGCCTCAGGTTTAGCGCATAAATTGCTGGCGAAACCCTTTGAGATTGAAACCACGCTGCTTTGTTTCCACGAGGTCAGTCATCAGGAGAACCGCGTACTGGTGAAGCGGTTGGAAATCGACTTACAGCTATATAGTGAAAAATTCGACTTGCAGTCGTACAGCCTCTACGCCTTTGTCGATACGCAAAAGGTGGAGTGCCCGATCATAGACAAACTGAAAGATAAAACGCTGCTCTCGTTTGTGGATCATCACAAGCGCCTCGGGGACATCGCGGCGGAGTTCGTGGATATCCGTGAAGACGCGGCCTCGACCTGCGCGATTTACAGTGAATATTTACGAGCGCAGTATCCCCAGGGCCTTAACCCCAGCGAGACCGAGCATGTCCGCTTGGCGACAGCCCTTATGTACGGTCTGCGCTCGGATACGTTGGATCTCTTAGAAGCCAGTCGTTTGGAATTTGAAGCCGCGGCTTATCTCTGGCCCTGCGTCGATCAGGCGCTCCTCAGAAAAATCTCTGCCCAATCCATGGCGCCAGCGGTGATGGATATGATTCACCAGGCGCTGGAGCGGAAGCAGATCCTCGATAACTTCCTCTTCACCGATGTGGGCTTCGTGCATCGAGAACATCGCGACGGTATCCCGCAGACCGCCGAGTTTTTGCTCCAACGCGAGGGCATCGACACCGTGCTCGTGTTCGGCATCGTCGAGGGCAAGACCATCGACGGCTCGTTACGCACTCGCAGTGATACCATCACTCCCGATACCTTTCTCAAGAAAACCTTCGGCCTCGACGAGGAAACGCAGGGCTACTACGGCGGGGGCAACATCAAAGACAAAGGCGGGTTCCAGATCCCGTTGGGATTTCTCGGCCAACATCCGGATCGTGAGTTACTCTACCGCTTGACCTGGGAGCTTGTACAAGAAAAATTTCTCGACGGCATTGGGCGAAAAAAGTGAGGGAACCTACGCCCCCTTCGGATCCGGTAGTGCTATCGGGTAATGCTTTCTCGCAAGCAGGTCCAACAAAAGCTGTGATTTTTTCAGTATGTTCGGGACGAGGGTCTACTTGCCAGCATTACTTGGATACCATTACCCTCCGACCGGGGGCCTTTTACGCTCGTAGCAATTTCTCTCTACCGGTTCGCGAACGGCAAGATTAAGGAAGACTGGGACGTGGACGCACAATGGCAGACCGGAGATGTCTGGGAGTGACGAAGCGGTGGCAAGAGGAATCACGTATATTAATGCCCAAAGGAGGGGTTAGGCTTTGCCCCACCGTGCCGCCGCTGCCTTCTTCGCGATTGCGGTTCTCTTCTTTGGTGATAGCTTGGCAACTCTAGCCTTGCGCTCTTTACGTTTGCTCAGTTTTTCGCGGAGCACTGCCGCTGCGCTCTTGTGCGGGGGTTTCTTTTCAGCGGGCTGCCCTGCTGAGGTGAACGACTGGACGATATCAAAGACAACCTCGTTCATGGAGCGGGGTTCTTTGCTTGAGCGTCTTGGCATGGGGTTAACTCTATACGCTCAATATCAGAGAGGGCAAGCAAGGCACCATGAAGGTGCTCACCCTAGAGCTGCATAAAAACATGATATTACACCGGGCACGATAGTGCGTGCTTGTGAGCCTGAGGTTGTGAGGGCGTAAGCGGTGGCTGACGCTATTTTTCTACACTGCCCGCTCCGGGGCCAATTTTCGATCCGCCAACGGATAAACGGGACTTTTTAGGCAAAGCCCCTAGGAGCCGAGAAAAGCTAAAAAGCTCTACTTCAGGAATCGTAGCAACATAAGGAGGGATTGCATCATCACCACAAATACCCCGAAGTAATTAGGAGAGCTTGGGTGTCACCTTTGATGGCGTAGATGATAGCGTTCGTGTCGAGTATGACACAAAGAAAGAGGTGCTCTCCTCCTTTCCGCTCAATTTCTGCGCGATAAGTGGCGTCTACCTCCTGGTCTGATTTTGTATCAGTTGGATAATCTATGTGGCTATAGTACACAAATTGTGAATATATAGAATAATTTAGAGGAATTCTTTAAATCAACTCTTCCTTACATGGAAAGAAACTTTGATGTGCACTACACAACAAGTGCAGAAAGAACATCGTATGGTATCCCCATGCTTGATCAATTTTCAGAAGGTCAGGTGTGGGGCATACGGCGTTATCGGCTCAGTCCGAGAGCATTCCAGGAGTATAAGGAGATCAATAAGGCAGAGTTTGGGCAACAACTCTCTGACGCTAAGGCGGAAGCATATGCCCTGTGCTTACTTCATCTCTTCTCTCTCCTTCTCTGTCCCCTACCGAATATGCCGAAGACAAAGAATGTCACTAGACTCGTCAACACCAGGAGAGAGTCACTGGGAGTTTATATTGTTGATTACCGTTACAAGAACTGGTGATAGGAGATAGAAGAGGTATTCACAAAAAAGAATCGCTTCTTGACTCACCCAAACGAGGACGGCACTCCCCGCGATACGGGACGGCGATATTTGCTCGCCCCAACCATTCTCTCGCCATGAAGCATTGTGGCTAGGCAGGCTTGGCCTCTTATGCCATGCTTTCAATAATCGCACACGAGAAAACAGGAGATACCGAACAGGACTATAACAGGAGGGACAGATGGACTTTGGTCTCCTGTTGGCATTTCGCAATCCTACGCAATGGGCGCGCCCCTTTGCCCATCTCTATCAAGCTCATATTGACCAAGCCGTCTTCGCCGAAGACCTCGGCTATGATCACGTCTGGACGACTGAGCACCACTTTGCCGAGGATGCCTGGTCACCGGGACTCCTCCCGATTCTCTCCGCTATTGCCGCGCGCACAAGCCGTATTCGCCTCGGCACCTTCATCATCATCTTGCCCCTCCATCACCCCGTGCGTGTGGCAGAGGATGCCTCGACCGTAGACATTATTTCCAATGGACGTTTGGATCTCGGCGTCGGACAAGGGTACTGGCTGAGCGAGTTTGCGAGCTTGGGCATCCCGCGCTCGCAGCGCGCCTCGCACGTCGAAGAAGGGCTGGAGATTCTCCAGCGCTGTTTTGCGCAAGACTCCTTTTCCTTTGACGGCAAGTATTATCATCTCCGCGAGGTGGCGCTCACACCCAAACCGATCCAACAGCCGCATCCGCCGTTGTGGGTAGCGGCGATGGCTGAGAAGTCAGTGACACGAGCGGCGCGGGTACCACTTAGCGGGTAGCGGTGGTGCGGATCTGCAACGTATCTCCGATGCCGCACTGCAGCAGCAGGGCCGCAACCCAGAGGCGTATCACATCGCGCAACTGCGCGCAGTGTATGTGGCGGAGACCCGAGCGCAGGCCTAGGATGACGCGGAGCCGCATCGCTACTACATGATGCATTCCTATGATCGGCGCTTCAAAGAGGCCGCGGACTTGCCCTGGAGTGAAGCCGTGTTCTCGACGTCCGGTGTGCCACCCCCTGGACAACTACGGCACGCGCCAGGGGTCACCTTCTTTCAGGCGCCGTTGATCATTGGGACGCCAGAGGATGCCATCAAAGAGATAGAGCGCTATCGCCAAGAGACACGGGTGACCCATTTAGTGATGTGGATGCAGCTCGCAGGGCTTGAGCCGCAAAAGGCCCGCCGCTCGAGGGAATTGTTTGCGAAGGAAGTGATGCCTCATTTTCGGCACTAGACCTCTTGCGAAAGTCAGTGAGGACGTACCAGATCCGGATTGTAAATGGCGGCGCGCAGGTGAACCCGCAAGCCGAAGCGCCGTCGACGGTTGCGATAGCGATCAGCCAGGATTGTGAACGCTTTTAGTTTGCTGATGGCCTGCTCCACCGTGAGCATGACCCGAATCGCCCTGCCGCCTTCGTCACTGAAAGTGCCACGCAACGCCCCCACAGCATCCTTGCACCAAGCACCTTCGCCAA
>Ga0070741_10018858_pt1 | contig 11096 bp, 7 predicted proteins | sample Coa_R1_4_FD_66440 | JGI IMG/M metagenome (GOLD analysis project Ga0070741, IMG submission 66440) | Surface soil microbial communities from Centralia Pennsylvania, which are recovering from an underground coalmine fire - Coalmine... | ecosystem: Environmental > Terrestrial > Soil > Unclassified ...
GTTTACCGAGACTCTTACTCTCGGGGGCGGTGGGCCGAATGCCTACATTGTTGGTGGCATCGTTGTCGATCAGCTGGAGATCGAGTCTCGCGCACAAATCAATGTAGCTCTCGACTCCAGTCGTCGATACTACGTACTAAAGGCATCTCTGCTGCAATGAAGTTTTTCTCTACTGTGGTTGTCAACGACGGGGCGCACTGCGACAGCGCGGGCGAGTCCGATTTTGCTTTCCGGGTGCTGTGAATCATGGCCTTTCTTTCTCTTGGACTCGACCGCGAAGAACCGTCGGAAGTGACTGAACCGAAGCTGCAGGTTCTGGACAAGCCGAAAGCAACCGGCTCTGCCGATCCCACAGAAGAAATTGCTGTGACGGACCGCAGCGTAACGTCCGCATCCGAAAACAATTCGGAATCGAAGAAGACTTTCGATCTCAAACCTGCAAACAACCAAAGCACGCGCGCTGCGACGATTCCCACTCAGGAGCATTCGAACGGAAACGGAAGCTCTGCAAAAGCAAAGTCAGACAAAGCTGACGCCGAACCCGCAGAGACCGAAGCCGCCGCAAAGGACGACTGGCCCGAGATGGGGATGCAGATTATCCAGTCGGTCTTGCGCAAGGCGCAAGGCCAGCCCACATCTTCGTTGAGCGCGCCAGCCCCGACGAAAGAGACAAACGAACAAGCGCCGATCAAGCTTCTGCCCGAGATCGAAGCTCTGCAAAAGGAGATTCCAGGCGGCGTAAACCCTACCGGAACAACGGAAGCCGCTAATCAGGCGAAGTCTTCGAGCACTCCTGCGTCCGGCGAAACCACGACTGCTACAACGCTTCCCGACTTGTCGTCGCTGATGGAGGAGCTGCAGGCGAAGATCGCAGGGGACACTACGCAGGCGCCTGTTTCGACCGTCGCGCCCGCAGCGTTGTCCTCAGTGATGGAGGACATTGAGCGCAAGCTGGCGGACGAAGGAAATTCGCTTCCGGAATCAATCGCGTGGGAGCCGCGGGCCAGCACTGCGCCGGCCCTGACGTCCATTCCTTCACCGACACACAGAAAGCATGCGTCCACGCCAACGCAAACGAAAACCGTCGTCGCCCATCCTGATGAGGACGGCACACCGACATTCGCCACATTCAAATTCGGCTATCTCCCCGGCAAAGGACTGCTCTATTCGCTGATCGGGCACGAAGTAGCCATGTTCGGGTTGTTCCTGCTGATCACGTACGTTATCCCTTCTATGCGTGAGCAGAGGCTGATCGTGGGATCGCTGCACGCTCAGGATCACGTCATATATCTGCCCGAAGTCGGTGGCGGAACGGAAGGACAAAAGAGTCCGGGTGGCGGCGAGAGCAAAGCGCAGCAGGCCTCGGCCGCTCCGGCGCGTGCGAGCAAAGGGTTCGCATATCCCGGCGCGCAGGCTATTCTTTCGAATCCGCCGAATCCGACGAATGCATTTCAAACTGTGCTACATCCCCTGGCGGTGCATCCTGAACCGCTCAGGAAACTAGTGCCTTTACCCAACATCGTGCAAATGGCAGAGACGCGCCTTCCGAAAGATTTGGTTTCACTTAAAGCGGCCATGCCGAAGTTGCAGGCTCCGCCGCCCAAGGCTTACAGGGTCAAGCAGGACGACAACGTTCGCCGCAATGCGAAGTGGGAAGTTCCGGTAAAAGCTCCGCAACTGGTCGCGAAAGCCGATATGCCGAAGCTGCCCGCAGCCGAGCAGCCGCTTCCCGCAGCGCCGAAGGTTGAACCGAAGCCCGAGCCGAAGAAGCCGGAAGAGAAGACACAGGACGCCCCAAAGCCGGCTCCGATCAAGGTGAGCGCAGAGAAGAGAAACCAGCAGCAGGAAAAACAGGTTTCGCCACTTTCTACCGCTCAGGTCGCGCGCCTCGAAATGCACGGGAAATCACCGGAGCCTTTGCTCTCACTCAGCCCGGTACCACTCCCTTCAGGCGCAAACGTTAAAGTTCCCGCTGGCGAGGCACGCGGGCGATTTGCCATCGCCCCAGGCGGAAAGCTGAATCCTAATTCGATTACTCCGGGCAAGCCGAACGGGACACCCTCCGAATCTCCGGCGACTGGGCAGGAAAAATCGCAAGCCGCAAATGCAACGACTGAACTCGCCTCGAATAATGGCACAGGCGCAGGACACAACGCCGTGGCAGGTGGTGGTTCAGGAAATTCGAAGACAGCGTTGGGGGGAGGCTCTGCGGGCGCGGGTAGCGGTGCGGGCAATACGGCAGGCGCGGGTGTCGGAGGCAATGGAACCGGCAACGGACATGGCAATTCGGGCGCAGGCGCGGGACGCGCCGGCAGCGGCGCAGGAACAGGAGCGGGTGCGGGTAGTGGTGCGGGCAGCGGAAGTTTTCCCGGCATCACCATTCAGGGCGGCGAAGGGAACGAAGGGACCGAGTCACACGGGTTCACCGTCGCACCCCAGACGCCGTATCAGATGACCATCGTCGCAACCGCCAGCAGCGGCGGCGGGCTGCCTGACTTCGGCGTTTTTGAGAATGAACGCGTCTACACGGTCTACATTCCAATGCAACGTACGCCGCAGGAGGCCGATCCGACATGGACATTGCAGTACGCTCTTGAAGGGCCATCTGCGGATCCAGGTGATGGTCAGCTGATTGCGCCTACACCCGTCATGCGCGAGTGGCCCCAAATCCCCGCCGAGATTGAAAAGAGATACGCGCAACAGGAAGTTGTGGCTTACGCGGTTCTGGGGACCGACGGAAAGTTGACCCACATTTCAATCAAGCAAACTCCCGACGCGCAAGTGAGCACGCCCATTGCTCACGCACTCGGCAAATGGGTCTTCAGGCCGGCACAGATGAATAACAAACCTGTCCCGGTAAAGATTCTCATCGGCATACCACTATAGGAAGGCCTACGTTCTTCCGCCTGTCCTACGCCGTCATAGACAAGTAGCAGAAATGCGGACAGCGAGTTGATAACGGGCCGCAACAATTCTGCTTTCGTGTTTTTATGCCGCCGGTCGCATCGGGTGCACGTTTTCACCCTCTGATCTGGTCCCCAGGTTTAGCCGAGGAGGCCTTGAGCCCGTCGCCGCACCGCCCATTGCCGCGAGCCATCCCAGGAACAGCGAAATAAATCCGGTCCAACCGAGACCCGCAGATACGCCCGACAGATATGTGCCGTGTGCAGCGCCGTTCATCCCGGCTACACCGCTTACCGCAGTGCCTGCGAGCGCCAGAATCACCAGGGTTGCGGCAACAGAAAGCCCGAACATGACCATGCCGTGATTGACGCCCGCATGTCGGGTTGTCGGGCTTGCTAACCCCCCAGTGATTCGGCCTGCGACGTACATTGCGATGATCGTCAGAACGATCCCCCAGATTGCCATGCCAACATTCAGACCCGTTACAGGTTCCTGTGCGCTTGGATTTGCGGAGCTGGCAAAGATTGCCATTCCGAGTAAACCGAACACGGACCAAATTGCGATGAACGAAAATACCCCCGCCCAGATGGCTGACCAGTTCATTGTGACCCGCTCGAGCGGAACGGTTGCGTTTGCATACGCATTTTCTGCCATATTGTTCCTCCTTGCCTTTCTATTAAATGCGATGGCAGATTACGCGGTAAGAGATGGCTTGAAGCGAACCGAGAAGAGCGAAACATGTCGTAATACGATATACTCGTAGGCGGACGGCTGAGGCTCGTTCTTAAACGGGTGGAGGTATCTTTGCCTGATCGCTGGAGTTGTCCCAGTTGCCACGACTAGAGAACTTTAGGATCGCGTCCGCGCGTCACGTGTTACGGCCTCGAAGCCCCGGCCGGTAGCGGTCAGGCTAAAAGCCCTGATCGGTATTCCGCTTTAATCACTCGGCAGGATCATTCGTTGTCCGCCACCGCCGCCAGTTCGACTAAAAAGGGTCAGAATCTCGTCTGCACGCCGCCGCACGGTCGCGTCCAGTGACTGATCTGAAGCAATGCCTCTCAGGACTGGAGCGACCGCTTGCACCTCGCGTAAGTGATGGCGCTGTGCGTCCTTCTGCATGGCTTCCAGTTCGCTACCGATTGCCCTGCGGTCATGGTCCCGGAAATACGCTAGTCTCCGCGCAAACTCAAACGTGGTAGAAATGTCCTCCACGATCGAGGTCAGTTCGTCGAGTTCAGAATCAGATGTTTCGCTGTATGTGATCTGATCACTAAATGTCAGATCGTGGTACCCGATTGTGTTCACCCTGGTGTTCTGAGGCGAACCAACCGAAATTGGCAATTCATCACGGAAAAAATTCAAACTGCGGACAAGCGCAAAGACCGTCCTGCGTGTCGAGTCGCTCGCCTGGAATAAAACGGTATAAGCTACGCCGGTATCTGCCAGCGATTCCGGAGCGGACTGATACGTCGCCGCGCCAGTTGAGTCGATTGCGATCGAGTAAGACGGTGGGTTGGCATCCCAACGCACAGAACTGAAGACCACTGTTGGAAAACGCTGGCCGTTTCTCGTTTGCAATTGTGCCCTTTGACCGAAGAGCGTTTGGGCGCAGACGGTGAAAACAACGACCAAACCAATCCTAAATCCAAATGAGCGGCTCACGAGCTGCAACGAGTTCCTCCACCAGGTTGCGTTCTTAGATCTGGTTTCAAAAGTGTTTCAGAAAATGCCAATTTACGGAACTGTGAATATTCACGTGGTGTGAAAAGCTGCGGCGAAAAAGTAGTTTAAAATCAAAAGTAATGTCGGGGCGTAGCGCAGCCTGGTAGCGCACCTGCCTTGGGCGCAGGGGGTCGGAGGTTCAAATCCTCTCGCCCCGACCAATCCCCTGCTGGTCCAGACGGGTCCATAGGTTACAGAACGTACCGGAGACATGGGTTACACTTTTGGGCCGAAGGGATTTTCCACCGGTTCGAGCACTCGAGTGTCGAGATCGAAGTACCCCAAATCATAATCCATAAAACTGACAAGCCAGATGTCGTCGTGAACTTCCTTAATGCCGACAGCTTGTCCGGCGAAGACAGTCGAGAAGTTGATCTTCCTGTTGCCCAAAAAAATCTCACTTCTTCTCCTCGTCCAGAGTTGTAGGCACCTTATGCTGAAAACCGCGAGCAAATCGGGTCATCAGTTCGACTAGCCAGATTGAAGCCGCCAGCACCTTAATCCTGCTGCTCTGTTTTCTGTAACGAGGCATTAAGGTCAGCAACCACTCAGATTGTGAGTCGCATCTGAATCCGCTAATTGGGGCTAATTGTTGAATCTGGAGTTGTCCATGAGCAAAAGAAGTTCCTTCTTGGTTCGAGTGTTTCACGTTTCTATGCTTGCAGTTGCTGCGGCCGGTTTGCTCGAAGCGCAAACTCAAGGCAGTTGCAATTTCACGATGTACCACCCGAAAGGACAGCCCTACTCGGAACTGTCTACAGGGGCAATTAATAATTTTGGCACCGTCGTGGGCGGTCTGAACGCAAGCTATACCACTTACACCATCAAGGCATTTGTTCGCTACAAGGATGGCAGCATGTCCTTTTTCTCTGTGCCCAAAGCCATTGACACCGAGCTTCTGGGTCGAAACAAATACGGAACATCGGTAGGGATCTACTCCTTTGATTTCAATAAATATAGCGGCCTGATCTACACTTCTGGCTCCTATGCAACTCTGAACTATCCCGGATCACCAAGCACGGAGCTCCGAGGAATTAACAAGTGGAATACCATTATCGGGAACGAGGAATATGATTCCAAAACGCACGCGCGATGGGGCTTCAAATACCAACACGGGAAATTTACGCTGATTCGCGTTCCAGGGTCGGTGCAAACTGTCGCAACCGGTTTGAACGACAATGGCACGATCGTCGGTATCTACCAAACCGGTAGCGCTCAGACCGGCAACTGGTCGGGATTTATTCTGAAAGATGGCAAATTCCAGACGTTAAAGTACCCATACCTTCCCGGTGCGATTAACAACTTGGGAGTTATCGTCGATATCTTCAACAATATCCACTACCCTAATGGAAAAAAGATCTTGGTTTACGTTGATGGATCGGAAAACACCTGGATCAGTGGAATCAACGATCAGAATGTAATTACCGGTGGCACGCAGTCGGGGAGCTTTAGCTTTCAAGGGTTCGTGGCTACTTGCCAGTAAATCACGATGTGGAAGGCTGGCTCAATCCATTCTTTACATTGAGCCAGCCCACCGTAGTTTCCTGCACAATGGGCCGTAGCACTTCTCTTCAGATGAGAATGAGTGTAAGCCTCCGTCGCGAATCAAGAATCGCATTCTTCGCGGCAGGCTGATGACTCACGGTTCATTTGATTCGCTCCTGGCGCGGCGAGAGGATCGGGAATTTCCTCGTACTGTTCGCGTGCAAGCGAAAAAACTAAAGTTGTTTGCTAAGGCACGAACAATCTCGTCGTACGAAGTTTGAATATATGTTGCCTGTCGAGCAAAAAATCCTCTGCATCTCGGCCGAAAAATTGCGACAATAGACTTCCTGTACCGAACGACGCCGATTAGAAACAACAGCCGATAACCGCTAGAACCAATCTCACGGTGGGCGCTTACCAGTGGCTCTGATTCTGGCAGTAGATGATGAAAGCTCGGGCCTTTATTTCCGCAAGCTCATCCTCGAGCACGCGGGGCATACCGTCCTTAGCACAACCGGCGTAGAAGAAGCTCTCAATCTCTTCCGTAATAATGCCGTCGATCTGGTCGTGACCGATCATCTCCTGGGTCGCCAAACGGGCACCGACATGGCTAAGGAGATGAAACAGTTCAAGTCTTCCGTGCCGATCATTCTGCTCTCCGGCACAAGCACAATACCGGAGCCTATAGACTACGCCGACGCATTCTTGAGCAAGACTGAAGGCCCGGAACATTTGCTGGAGCTGGTTCAAAAAATGCTCAACCGCCCGCATCCTGCGGAGCCGATTCCAATTCACAGCCGGGCGGAGACGGTGCCGCTGCACATGCTCCTCGCAGCAATTGTCGAAGACAGCGACGACGCCATTCTCAGCAAGACGCTCGATGGGACTATATTGACCTGGAACAGGGCGGCGGAGCGCATTTATGGTTACCGCGCCGAAGAGGTCATCGGGAAAAATGTGAGCTTGCTGTTGCCGCCCGACCGGCCTGGCGAAGAGAAAGAGATACTGGGACGCCTTCGGCGCGGAGAGCGACTAGAGCACTTTGAAACGGTCCGACAGACAAAAAGCGGACGCCTACTGAACGTCTCATTGACAATTTCGCCCATTAACGACGCGCAAGGCGACATCATCGCCGCATCCACAATCGCGCGCGACATGACGCAATCCAAAATGGCAGAAGAAGCGCTACGAAATTCCGAACGGTTGGCGGTTGCGGGCAGGATGGCGGCGACCATTGCCCACGAGATCAATAATCCACTGGAAACTGTTACGAACGTTTTGTACCTGCTCTCGCGCAGCCAAAGCATGGACGATCGGTCGCGAGAATACTTGAAAATTGCCGATGAAGAGCTGCGGAGAATTGGTCAAATCACGCGCAGCACGCTGGGTTTATATCGCGAGCGGGACACAACACCCGCTCCCGTCGTGCTGACCGAACTGATCGAAGCGATTCTCGTGTTCTACCAGCGGCAGATAAAGTCGCTCGGAGTGAAAGTAGAAAAGCGCTTCGATTCCGTTGGAAAAGTCGTGGGAGTGTCGGGAGAATTGCGGCAAGTGTTTGCCAACCTGATCGCGAACGCAATTGATGCGCTAGCGGTAACCGGAACGACTCTACGCTTTCATGTGTATGACTGCGTTGATTGGCGGAGACCGTCACGCCGCGGCACGCGTGTTGTGGTAATGGATGACGGCTCGGGAATGACCCAAGAGACACAAGCCAATGTATTTCACCCATTTTTTACAACCAAGGGCGACAAGGGGACCGGACTGGGCCTTTGGGTGAGCAAGGGCATTGTTGTGAAGCACGGCGGATCAATCCACATCAAAAGCCGCACCGGACCCGGACACGGTACTTGCTTCAGTATTTTCCTCCCCTGGCCGGACTAAAGCGGCAAATCGCCATTGCCGCAGGTACAATCATTTGCATCTATAGCTTAGGCAAAAGAATCCATACAATTTGCCTCTGAACGCCTGCCCGGTTCTGGAAATCCTGAGCACGATGATTTCAGCGAGGAATAGAGCACAATTTCGAGGACTCTTAGTCTTAGGTTGCGTCCTATCGACGGTTACCGCTTCACAACCAGCTTATGGACAGATGCAGAGTGGCGCTCCCGGCACATCCGCAGGTCAGCAAGCGCAACAGGAAGAATCAACCACTTCCGGTTACGCTGGTGGCCAGTCAAATCCCTCTGAGAATTCGAGTACAAGCCAGAGTCCTTTCCTGAGTAGCGTGCCTGAAGGCAAAGCGACCGGCACGGTGCTCCCGTTGTCGTTCAAAGACGCGCTCGACCGCGCCCTACGAAATAATCTTGGCCTGCTGCTCTCGGGCGACAACTCGCTGGCCGCGCGCGGCAAGAAGTGGGAGGAGTTAAGTCACCTGCTGCCAAACGTCAGCGCTGCCGCGACCCAGAGCGCACAACAGATCGATCTTTCAGCCCTTGGATTCAGGTTTAACTTTCCCGGTATTCCGCAGGTAATCGGACCGCTTGGCGTATTCGACGCTCGTGCCTACGTGACGGCGCCACTTTTCGACTGGCATGCGATTCAGCGCGAACGTGGCGCGAGAGCAGCCGAATCGGCCGCGCAATACAACTACAAAAGCGCGCGTGAACTCGTGGTGCTTGCGACCGGCAACGAGTATCTGCTGACTATTGCAGCCTCGGCCCGTGTGGACGCCGCGCAGGCGGAGCTCGAAACTGCACAGGCTCTCTATAGCAAGGCCCGCGATCAGCAAGCCGCGGGCGTCTCGCCAGCGATAGATACCCTGCGCGCCCAGGTCGAGCTTCAAACGCGACAGCAGCAGCTCATTGCGGCGCGCAACAATTATGCCAAGCAGAAATTAGCTCTGGCGCGAACGATAGGTCTGCCGCCAGGACAAGAATTCAATTTGACCGACCAGGAACCGTATCAACCTCTCACGCCGCTCAGCCTCGAGCAGGCGCTCGAACGAGCCTATGCCCAGCGAAATGACTATCAGGCGGCTGCCCAGCAGGTTCTCTCTGCAGAACGATTTCGTCGCGCTGCTACGGCAGAGCATTATCCAAGCCTGGAGTTTTCAGGTAACTATGGCGCCGCAGGGGTGAATATCGGCAATTCTCACGGCGTGTTTGTTGCCGGCGCAACTTTGGAAATTCCCATCTTCGCAGGTGGTCGAGCGCACGCCGACGCGTTGCAAGCAGAGGCGACACTTCGGCAAAGCAAACAGCAACTCGAAAACCTGAGAGCGCAAATTGACTACGATGTCCGCACGGCATTGCTTGACCTGCAGTCGGCCGCCGAGCAGGTTGAGGTCGCAAAGTCGGAGCTAGATTTGGCCAACCAGACGCTGGTTCAGGCGCGCGATCGTTTTACTGCCGGCGTCACGGATAACCTGGAAGTAGTTCAAGCGCAGGAGGCGGTTGCTTCCGCGAATGAAAACTACATCTCGTCGCTTTATTCGCACAATGTGGCGAAGATTTCCCTGGCTCGGGCGATCGGATTTGCCGAACAAGGCGTGAGGCAGTATCTAGAAACCAAAGGCAAATGACTATGGCACAGCAAACTGAAACGGACATCCAGGAACGGCCGCCACAAACCGAGGCGCCGCAAAGCCGCGCGCCGGCACTTTCAGAGCGGGACCTCAGGTGGAGAGAGTTCCGTTCTCGCAATCCGCGCTTTCGTATGTTCCTGATCATCGGTATCGTGCTCCTGATAGTGGCCGGGTTCTTTCTGTGGCGCTATTTCAGCAGCTACGAGTCGACTGATGATGCGCAGATCAACGGTCACTTGAACCCTGTGAGCGCGCGAATCAGCGGTCATGTGCTGAAACTGCTGGTGCGCGACAACCAATTCGTTCACGCGGGAGACACGCTGGTTCAAATCGATGACAGGGACTACAAGGTATTAGTTGCGCAGGCCCAGGCGGAATATGACAACGCTGTCGCCGCCGCCCGAAGTGCCGGAGTGAATGTGCCGATTACTTCGACCAGCACCAGCAGCCAGGTGGTCTCGGCACAAGCGGAAGTTGAGGCTTCCCAGGCGAACCTGTTGGCAGCGAAGCAGGAGGCGGATTCGGCTAATGCGCAATTGGTATCCGCCGATGCAAATAACGTAAAGGCGCAAAACGATCTGGCCCGTTACAAACAACTGGTTTCCAAGCAAGAAATTTCTCAGCAACAATACGATCAGACTTATGCCGCCGCGCAGGCTGCAGCGGCAGCAGTCGACGCCGCGCGCGCCGGTGTGGCGGCCAAGCAACAGCAGATCAAAGCGGCGGAAAGCAGAATCGCCCAGGCGCGGGCCAATTTGCGATCCGCCGAAACCGCCCCGCAGCAGGTGGCCGCAATCCGTTCACGTGCGCAATCCGCGGAAGCGTTGGTCGAACAAAAGAAAGCGGCGCTAGACGCGGCACAATTGAACTTTGAATACACAAAAGTTGTGTCACCGGTCGATGGCTTCGTGACCAACCGCACGGTGGAAGTGGGGCAGAATGTTCAGCCGGGCCAGGAGCTGATGCGTGTCATCAATCTCGATGACATTTGGGTGACTGCCAACTTCAAAGAGACGCAACTGCGGCACATGCAGACGAACCAGGCGGTCACAATCCACGTAGATACGACCGGCACAGATTACAAAGGCCACGTTGACAGTATTGCTGGCGCGAGCGGTTCCATCACCAGCCTCCTGCCGCCGGAGAATGCGACCGGAAACTTCGTGAAGGTGGTTCAGCGCATTTCCGTGAAGATCACCTTCGATCCCGGAGAAACAAGAGAACACGTGCTCAGGCCGGGGATGTCGGTTGAGCCCAAGGTCTGGTTGCGATAAATCCACGCCCTCGTGGTTTCAGCGGATTCCCCTGTCACGCCGGCGTGGCCAGGGCGCATCTAACGTAAGTGGAGGCGGTGATGTCACGCGGCTTGTGTAAATAGCTTGAGGGTGCGGGTTTTCCATTCCAGGGTAAAACGCTGGAAAATGGAGTAGATGATTCGATCCACGCTTTTCACGTT
>Ga0070741_10018859_pt1 | contig 11096 bp, 10 predicted proteins | sample Coa_R1_4_FD_66440 | JGI IMG/M metagenome (GOLD analysis project Ga0070741, IMG submission 66440) | Surface soil microbial communities from Centralia Pennsylvania, which are recovering from an underground coalmine fire - Coalmine... | ecosystem: Environmental > Terrestrial > Soil > Unclassified ...
ACCGCCTTCTTCATCACGCGCGCCGACTTCACCACCTGCGGCAGGAACATCTTGCCGGCGCCGAACAGATCGCCGACGACGTTCATGCCGTCCATCAGCGGGCCTTCGATCACTTCGAGCGGGCGGCCACCGCGCGCGGCAATTTCCGCACGCAGCGCTTCGGTGTCGGCCTCGATGTGCTGATCGAGTCCCTTCACCAGCGCGTGCGTGATGCGCTCCTTCAGCGGCAGCGAGCGCCACGCTTCGTCTTCCTTCTCCTGCTGCTTGCCGTCACCCTTGAACTTGCCGGCGATCTCGACGAGTCGCTCGGTGGCATCGGGCCGGCGATTGAGGATCACGTCCTCGATGCGCTCGCGCAGCTCGGGATCGATCGCGTCGTAGACGACGAGCGCGCCGGCGTTGACGATGCCCATGTCCATGCCCGCGCGGATCGCGTGATACAGGAACACTGCGTGGATCGCTTCGCGCACCGGGTTGTTGCCGCGGAACGAGAACGACACGTTCGACACGCCGCCGGAGACGAGCGCGCCCGGCAGGTTCTGCTTGATCCAGCGCGTGGCTTCGATGAAGTCGACGCCGTAGTTGTTGTGCTCGGCGATGCCGGTCGCGACCGCGAAGATGTTCGGATCGAAGATGATGTCTTCGGCCGGGAAGCCGACCTGCTCGGTGAGGATTTCGTAAGCGCGCGCGCAGATCTTCTTGCGGCGCTCGAGATTGTCGGCCTGGCCTTGCTCGTCGAACGCCATCACCACGACAGCCGCGCCGTACTTGCGGCAGAGCTTCGCCTCGGCGATGAACTTCTCCTCGCCCTCCTTCATCGAGATCGAGTTGACGATCGGCTTGCCCTGCACGCACTTCAGGCCGGCCTCGATCACTTCCCACTTCGAGGAGTCGATCATGATCGGCACGCGCGCGATGTCGGGCTCGGCGGCGATCAGATTCAGGAAGCGGACCATGCATGCCTTCGAATCGAGCATGCCCTCGTCCATGTTGACGTCGATCACCTGCGCGCCCGCCTCGACCTGCTGGCGCGCGACCGCGAGCGCGGCGGAGAAATCGCCGGCCTTGATCAGGTCACGGAATTTCGCTGAGCCGGTGACGTTGGTGCGCTCGCCGACGTTGACGAACAGCGAGCCGGGCCCAATGTTCAGCGGCTCCAGGCCGGAGAGTCGGAGAGTCATCGGCTGGGCTGCCTAGGCGGCTTGCTTCAACGGCAGCGCGCGCGGCTTCTGCGAGCGCACGTGCTCGGCGATCGCGGTGATGTGCGCGGGCGTCGTGCCGCAGCAGCCGCCGAGGATGTTGACGAACCCTGACGCGGCGAAATCCTCGAGCACGCACGCCGTGTCGTGCGGCTTCTCGTCGTACTCGCCGAACGCGTTCGGCAGGCCGGCGTTCGGATAGCAGCAGATGTAGCAGTCCGCGACGCGCGCGAGCTCGGCGATGTACGGGCGCATCTCCTTCGCCCCGAGCGCGCAATTCAGCCCCACCGCGAGCGGTCGCGCGTGGCGGACTGAATTCCAGAACGCCTCGACCACCTGTCCGGAGAGCGTGCGGCCCGACGCGTCGGTGATCGTTCCCGAGATGATCACCGGCAGGCGCCGGCCGATCTCGTCGAACAGCGTCTCGCAGGCGAAGATCGCTGCCTTCGCGTTCAGCGTGTCGAAGATCGTCTCGATCAGGAACAGATCGACGCCGCCGTCGACCAGCCCGCGCGCGGATTCGAGATACGCGGCGACGAGGTCATCGAACGACACGTTGCGCTTGCCGGCGTCATTGACGTCGGGCGAGATGCTGGCGGTGCGATTGGTCGGGCCGAGCGCGCCTGCGACGAAGCGGGGTTTTTCAGCTGTCGAGAATTCATCTACCGCCGCGCGCGCGAGCTTCGCGGCCTGCAGATTGATCTCGTAAGCCAGCGCCTCCATGCCGTAATCGGCGAGCGAGATGCGCTGCGCGTTGAAGGTATTGGTCTCGATCAGGTCGGCGCCGGCTTCGAGATATTTGCGATGGATCTCGCCGATGATCTGCGGCTGCGTCAGCACCAGCAGGTCGTTGTTCCCCTTGAGATCGCGCGGCCAGTCGCGAAAGCGCTCGCCGCGATACTGCGCCTCCTCGAGCTTGTAGCCCTGGATCATGGTGCCCATCGCCCCGTCCAGGATCAGGATCCGCTCGGCGAGCAGGCGTTGCAGCGTGGCGCGGTCGGTCATGGCGGCATTATATCCTCTTATCCGGATAAGCGGATAACGACGGGATCGGCACCGGCCGTGCGATGTTTTGACCAATGCAATCCGCCCGGTGCGGCCCGAAACTCTCCCCAGAGCATCAGGGTCCCGTCAATGCTGCGCTCCAAAGTCACCCGCATCGCCCCCTACATCGGCGCGATCCCGCAATTCCTCGCCGCTGCGCCGACGCCGGCGCTCGCCGAAACCCATCCGGTCATCGACGAGCTCGCCGACGTCGCCAAGGACGCGCTCAATCAGCAGATTCGGGGAGCGCTCGCCGGCGCCAGCCGCTACTTCACTGCGCGCGCCGAGAAGACCGAGGACGAGCGCCTTCGCCGCGACTTCCTCGACGCGCTTCATGCGCTGCGACTGTCGGTGGCTTCGGTGCAGCGCGCATGCGCGGTCGAGCTCGATCGCGTCATGACGCAGGCGCCCGCAGATGCGAAGTCCGAGCCTGCGCCGATCACCGCGCTTTGCCAGAGCTTGTGGGACGGATTGCGCGAGCAGCTCGATGCGCTGTGCGTGAAGTTCCAGGTCACGCCGTTCGCGCCGCGCTTGTCGCCGGAGAACCTTCGCGCCGCGATCCGCCACGGCGTCGGCCGCGCCGACCTGTCGCAGCGCACGATCGCGCTGACCCAGGATCTCGTCGAGCACGGCGTGCTCGCCCATCTCGATCAGGTGTACCGGCGCGTCGCCGAGCGGCTCGAGCAGTACAGCCTGCCGGGCGTCGCGACCCAGTTCCCGGTGGCGGTGAATCAGCCCGCGATGCCGGCACCGGCGACGTCGTTGCACGTCGATCCGCATACGAAAGCGCTGCTGGTCGAAGTCGCGCAGACGCGCGAGCCCGATGCGGCGCGCAAGTCGAGCTACGGCAATGCAGAGCTTGCGACGGAGCTCCTCGAGAGCCTCAAGACCGAGCGCTCGCATGGCGCAGTGCCGGTGCGCTCGCGCGCGGTCGCGCAGCGCCTGGCGCTGGTCGGCCGCATGTTCGGCGTGATCGGCGCCGATGTCCGGCTGCCCGACGCCTTCCGGCGCGCGTTCGAGAAGCTGCGTTTCCCCATCATCAAGTCGGCGCTGGCCGACTCGAACTTCTTCACGCAGAAATCGCACTCGCTGCGCATGATCACCGCCGATCTGGTGCAGCGCGCGATCGCGCACGCCGACTCGACGCACCAGCTGCAGGCGCTGATCGGCAGCGCCGCGGGCAACTTCGATCTCTCCGCGACGTTCGTGCGGCCGGTCCTGGCCGGGCTGCGTCCGCTGCAGGCGGCGGCGATCGAGCAATTCCTGGCCGATCTGCAGGATGCATCGACCGAGCTGACGCGCTTGATCGACGAGCGCGAGCGCAACCGCGTGCGTGCCGAGGGCTTGCGCGAGCAGCTCGCCGATCTGCAGCACGCCGAGATCGCCGCGCCGGCCGTGGAGATCGTGAGCTATGAGCGTCCGGCCGAGCGCAAGGTGGAAGGCGAGCGCAAGGTGGAAGCGGCGCCGGTCGTCCACGAGCCCGATCCGCACATCCTCGAGACCCTGTTCCTTTCCGCGGTCTGGTTCCGCGTCTACGACCACAAGCAGCGCAAGCCCCGCTGGCTGCGGCTGGAATCGTTCTATCCCGAGCGCGACGCGGTGGCCTTCGCCGAGTTCGACGGCGCCAATCCGCTGGCGATGAAGGCAACCCAGTTCCTCGACGATCTGAAGAGCGGCCGCTCCGCGCCGACCAATCCGGACGATCGCGTGCGCCGACTCCTGGCACGACTGCAGAAGGAACAGACGGCCGCCTAGCGGCCTCGTCCAAAAGAGTCAGCCTGAAGGCTGACCCACAGCAGCTATAATCCGCGGCCCGCAATTGCGCGGGTTTTTTCGCGTGTGCCGATGAAAAAGTGGCGTTGCCTCATCTGCGACTTCGAGTACGACGAAGCCAAGGGCCTGCCTGAGGAAGGCATCGCGCCCGGCACGCGCTGGGAAGACATCCCCGACACCTGGACCTGCCCGGACTGCGGCGCGGCCAAGTCGGATTTCCAGATGGTCGAGGTCTAGGAGCAGCCATGGCGGAAGGAAAAGCACCTGCAAAAACGGGCGGACTTGCGGGCGTTTCCGCCGGCCAGACCGCGCTCTGCACCGTGGGCGTCGCCGGCGTTGGGCTGACCTATCGCGGCTACAACATGGAAGACCTGGCCGCAATCGGCGACTTCGAGGAGTGCGCTTTTCTGCTGCTGCACGGCAAGCTGCCGACGAAGTCGGAGCTCGCCGCCTACAAGGCGAAGCTCAAGAAGCTGCGTGATCTGCCCGCCGGCGTGAAAACCACGCTCGAGCAGATCCCGAAGACCGCGCATCCGATGGACGTGCTGCGCACCGGCTGCTCGATCCTCGGCAACCTCGAGCCGGAGACGGGCACGTTCGAGAAGGCGCAGTTCCCGAAGCAGGTCGAAGTCGCCGATCGCCTGCTCGCGGTGATGCCGTCGCTGCTGCTCTACTGGTATCACTTCAGCCATAACGGCAAGCGCATCGACACGGTCACCGACGAGGAGACCACCGGCGGGCACTTCCTGCACCTGCTGCACGGCAAGAAGGCCAATCCGGAATTCGTGAAGTGCATGGGCACGTCGCTCATCCTCTACGCCGAGCACGAGTTCAACGCGTCGACCTTCACCGCGCGCGTCATCACCGGGACGCTGTCCGACATGCACTCCGCCGTCACCGGCGCGATCGGTGCGCTGCGCGGTCCGCTGCACGGCGGCGCCAACGAAGCGGCGATGGAGCTGATCTCGAAGTTCAAAGATCCCGACGACGCCGATCGCGGCCTGCACGACATGTTCGCGAAGAAGGAGCTCGTGATGGGCTTCGGCCATCGCGTCTACAAGACCTCCGATCCGCGCAACGCGATCATCAAGCGCTGGAGCAAGAAGTTCGCGGAGATGGATTCGCCGGACCTGAAGGGCGACAAGGCCTATCGCAAGAAGCTCTTCGACATCTCCGAGCGCATCGAGAAGATCATGTGGGACGAGAAAAGGCTGTTCGCCAACGCGGACTTCTTCCACGCCACGGCCTATCACTTCATGGGCATTCCCACTGCGCTGTTCACGCCGATCTTCGTATGCTCGCGCGTGTCGGGCTGGTGCGCGCACATCATGGAGCAGCGCTCGAACAATCGACTGATCCGTCCGAGCGCCGATTACATCGGTCCGCCCGTGCAGGAATACGTCCCCATCGAGAAGAGAGCGTGACCGCCGGCCAGCGGTTCAAGGAAGCACTCAAGGCCGAGAAGCCGCTCCAGATCGTCGGCACGATCAACGCGTATACCGCGCTGCTCGCCAAGCGCGCGGGTTTCCGCGCGATCTATCTCTCCGGTGCCGGTGTGGCCAACGCGAGCTACGGCTTGCCGGATCTCGGCATCACGTCGCTGGAGAACGTGCTCGAAGACGTGCGCCGCATCTGCGGACGCGTCGACACGCCGCTCCTCGTCGACATCGATACCGGCTGGGGCAGCGCTTTCAACATCGCGCGAACGATCAAGGAAATGGCTCGCGCCGGCGCTGCCGCAGTGCACATCGAAGACCAGGTGCAGGCCAAGCGCTGCGGCCATCGGCCCGGCAAGGCGATCGTGCCGAAGGACGACATGGTCGATCGCATCAAGGCCGCGGTCGACGCGCGCACCAACGACCTGCAGATCATGGCGCGCACCGACGCGCTCGCCGTCGAAGGCCTCGACGCAGCGATCGATCGTTGTGTGGCGTGCGTGGAAGCCGGCGCCGATCTGATCTTCGCCGAAGCGATGACCGACATCGCGATGTACAAGAAAGTCGTCGACGCAGTGAAGGTGCCGGTGCTCGCCAACATCACCGAGTTCGGCCAGACGCCGCTCTACACGAAGGACGAGCTCGCCGCGCAGGGCGTGTCGATGGTGCTCTACCCGCTGTCCGCATTCCGGGCGATGTCGAAGGCCGCGGAGAACATCTACGGCGCGATCCGCAAGCAAGGCCATCAGAAGGACGTCGTGGCCTGGATGCAGACGCGCGAGCAGCTCTACGAAGTGCTGGACTATCATTCCTACGAGAGCAAGCTGGATCAGCTGTTCAAGAAATAAGGAGCGGCCATGACCGTCAAGATCGCCGTGCTCAAGGAAACGCGACCCGGTGAGAAGCGCGTCGCGCTGGTTCCCGTCGTCGCCGACAAGCTCGCCAAGCTCGGCGCGGAAGTGAGCTTGCAGACGGGCGCAGGCCTCGGCAGCAAGATCGCCGATTCGGCCTACAAGAGCGTCAAGCTCGTCCCCGACACCAATGCGCTCGTCGCCGACGCCGACATCGTCGTCTCGGTGCAGCCGCCGTCGGGCGACGTCGTCGACGCGATGAAGCCCGGATCGATCCTGATGAGCTTCGTCTACGCGCACAAGGAGCCCGAGCTCACCAAGAAGCTGCGCGACAAGAAAATCACCTGCTTCGCGATGGAGCTCGTGCCGCGCATCACGCGCGCGCAGGCGATGGATGCGCTCTCCTCGCAAGCTGCACTTGCCGGCTACTACGGCGCGCTGCTCGGTGCGACGACGATCGGCCGCATGCTGCCGATGACCACGTTCGCGGTCGGCTCGATCAAGCCCGGCACCATCCTCGTGATGGGCGTCGGCGTCGCGGGACTTTCCGCGATCGCAACGGCGCGGCGCATCGGCGCTCGCGTCGAAGGCTACGACGTGCGTCCCGAAGTGAAGGAGCAGGTCGAGTCGCTCGGCGCGAAGTTCATCGACACCGGCGTCGACGCGCGCGGCCAGGGTGGCTACGCACGTGAGCTCACGCAGGAAGAGAAGGACAAGATCGCCGCGGTGGTGACGAAGCACATCCAGTCCGCCGACGTGATCATCTCGACCGCCGCGATCCCGGGCCGTCCGTCGCCGAAGCTGATTTCGAAGGCTCAGGTCGACGGCATGAAGGCAGGCAGCGTGATCATCGACCTTGCGGCCGAAGGCGGCGGCAACTGCGAATACAGCAAGCCGGGCGAGTCGGTGCAGATCGGTCAGGTCACGGTCAGCGCGCCGCTCAACGTGCCGTCGCTGCTCGCCGAGCACGCGAGCGAGCTGTACGCGAAGAACCAGTTCAACCTGCTCGAGCTGATGATCAAGGACAAGGCGCTGAAGCTCGATTGGTCCGACGAGGTGATCGCCAAGACCGCGCTGACGCACGACGGGCAGATCAAGAACGAGGCGGCGAAGAAGGCCGTCGAGGGAGCGTAATCATGGATGCCACGACAACGATCACCGGCTTCGTCGCGCTCTACATCTTCATGCTCGCCGCGTTCACCGGCTACGAGATCATCGGCCGCGTGCCGGCGATCCTGCACACGCCGCTGATGTCGGGCTCCAACTTCATCCACGGCGTCGTCGTGGTCGGCGCGATGTATGCGCTCGCCAACGCGCACACGCTGCTCGAGCAGGTCATCGGCTTCTTCGGCGTGATCCTCGGCGCGGGCAACGCGGCCGGCGGCTACGTGGTGACGGAGCGCATGCTCGGCATGTTCAAGTCGTCGAAAGACGAGAAGAAGAAATAAGGGGCCGCCATGATCAATCTCCTGATCCAGGCTTCCTACTTCGCCGCGGCGTTCCTCTTCATCTTCGGCCTGAAGCGCATGTCATCGCCGGTGACGGCGCGCGGCGGCATCCTCTGGGCCGGCGCCGGCATGGTCGTCGCGGTGCTGGTCTCGCTCGCGTTCGTCGATCGCGGAAATCCGCACTGGCAGACCAATCTCGCGCTCATCGTCGTTGCGCTCGTGATCGGCAACGCGTGGGCGTGGTGGCAGGGCAAGCGCGTGCCGATGACGTCGATGCCGCAGATGGTCGCGCTCTACAACGGCATGGGCGGCGGCGCAGCAGCCGCGATCGCGGCGGTCGAGCTCTACTCGGCGCACGCGCAAGGCTACGGCCAGCAATCGCTCGCGCTGCTCGGAGCGCTGATCGGCGGCGTGTCGTTCTCCGGATCGCTGATCGCGTGGGCGAAGCTCGACGGCAAGATGAACAAGTCGATCCGCTTCAGCGGACAGAAAGTCGCCAACATGATCGTGCTGCTGGCGACGATCGGCGTGGGCGTGTGGATCCTCGGCTGGCTCGAAAGCTGGAAGGTCACCGTGTTCTTCATCGGCGCACTCGCGTTCGGCGTGATGATGACGGTGCCCATCGGCGGCGCCGACATGCCGGTGGTGATCTCGCTCTACAACGCCTTCACCGGCATGGCCGTCGGCCTCGAAGGCTTCGTGCTGCAGAACCCCGCGATGATCATCGCGGGCGTGCTGGTCGGCTCCGCGGGCACGCTGCTGACGCTGCTCATGGCGCGCGCGATGAACCGCTCGCTCGCGAACATCCTGTTCTCCAACTTCGGCGAGGTCGACGCCGGCGGCGAAGGCCCGACCGGCACGATGAAGTCGGCCGAAGCTTCGGATGCCGCGGTCGCGATGAAGTACGCGAGCAAGGTGATCATCGCGCCGGGCTACGGGCTGGCGGTCGCGCAGGCGCAGCACAAGCTCTACGAGTTCGTGAAGCTCTTGCAGGCGGGCGGCGTCGAAGTGAAGTTCGCGATCCATCCGGTCGCGGGCCGCATGCCGGGCCACATGAACGTGCTGCTCGCCGAAGCCGGCGTGCCCTACGACATCATCTTCGACATGGAAGACATCAACGGCGAGTTCAAGGAAGCCGACGTCGCCGTCGTCGTCGGCGCGAACGACACCGTCAATCCCGCCGCGCGCACCAACAAGTCATCGCCGATCTACGGCATGCCGATCTTGAACGTCGACCAGGCCAAGCAGGTCTACGTGATCAAGCGCGGCCAGGGCAAGGGCTACTCGGGCGTCGAGAACGAGCTTTTCTTCGCCGACAACACCGCGCTCGTCTACGGCGACGCGCAGAAGGTCATGGTGGCGATGATTCAGGCTCTGAAGGAGCTTGGGTAGCGTTCCCGCCGTCGTCTGGCTTCACCTCGCCACCGCCCTCCTCGCGCTCGGGCTTGGCGTCTGGCAGCTCGCCGCGGTCAAGGGAACGGTCGGGCACCGGCGCCGCGGACGCATCTGGCTCGCGCTGATGTACGTCGTCGCCGGGTCGTCGCTGTTCATCCAGGCGCTGCGTCCCGGGCACTTCACCTGGATTCACGGGCTCGCGCTGTGGACGCTGATCGCGATCACCGGCGGGCTGGTTGCGATCCGACGCGGTGACTCCCGTCGTCACGCCCGCTTCATGGTCGGCACCTTCATCGGAGCCGTGATCGCCGGCGGCTTTGCCATCGCCATGAGTGGTCGCGTCCTCAACGTGCTGCTGTTCTGAGACGTCGGCGACGCTGAAGCGCAGCTCGCCCAGCAGCTGCCCGCTCTCGGTCACCACCTTCACCTTCCACCGCTGCGGCGCGCCCGAGAAGCCGGTCTTGTGCGACCAGGTCCGATAGCCCTGCTCGCGATCGCCGGAGATCTCCAGCGGCACGCTCGCGACGAACTTGCCGTCGGCGTACCACTCGTGCACGACCTGCTCGCGCAGGCCGCGCGGTGCGCGGATCACCGTGTACGCCCACACGCCGCCGCGCGTGGCGCGCGATGCGGGCACCACGTCCAGAGCGTCGCGCGGCGCTTTTGCCGCGATATCGACTTCGCTGGTGATCGCCGCCTCGGAGAGCCACAGCGTGGCCGGCGGCACGTACGCGCGACCGACCCACGCCGCGCCGCCGAGCGCGAGTCCCATCGCGAAGATGAACAGGCCGATCGGCTGATCGGCGCGCTCCGGCGGCTGCGCGAGGCTCGGCGCCGCGAGCAGCGCGACCGCGATCGCAGCCAGCGCGAGCGTCTGCGTCGTCGTCAGCTGCAGCAGCATCGGTAGCGCGATCAGCATCACGACGTAGACGGCGAGCGCGTGGAACAGGAGATAGAGCCAGCGCCGCGCCGTGATCACGCCGAAATACAGCGGATCCCACATCGAGCAGATCGCGGCGAGGATCACGCCGCCGGTGAAATACGCCTGACCGGTGTACCAGCTGGTGGTCTTCCACAGGAACGGCAGCGTGAAGAAGAACGCCTCCTGATGCGTCTGCTGCGTGATGAAGCGCAGCAGGCCCTGCGGCAGGCGCAAGCGCCTGGGCAGTGCGAGCTCGAGCACGCTCAGGAGCCAGGTCACCAGCAGCAGGATCGCGAGCCATTGCGCGAGATAGACCTTGCGCGTGACCAGGAAGAAGCTCGCGACACCGAGCGCGAACGACATCGGCGCCAGGACGAAGCGGTGACGATGCAGCGCCTCGTGGACGCGCTCGACCCAGCCCAGGCGCGCGCGGGGCGTTGGCGCCGTGGACGGCGGTTGCGGGGGCAGCGGATCGAGCGACGGAGGGATACGATTCACGGATGAGCGAACCGATCACCGGCGGCTGTCAGTGCGGCGCAGTCCGCTACGCGGCGCACGCGCCGCTCGAGAAAGTACATCTGTGCCATTGCCGCATGTGCCAGCGCGCGATGGGCAACGTGTTCGCGGCGCTCGCCGGCGTGCCCAAGGACAAGCTCGAGTGGACGAAAGGCAGGCCGAGCTTGTTCGCCTCGTCGTCGGTCGCCAAGCGCGGCTTCTGCGAAAAGTGCGGCACGCCGCTGACCTTCGCCTACAACGACACCAAGCGCATCTACGTCACCATCGGCAGCCTCGATCGTCCGCAGGATGCCGTGCCGATCGTCCAGTACGGCGTCGAGAGCCAGCTGCCATGGCTCGAGGTCAACGCGCACCTGCCGCGCGAGGAAACCGCGAAGACCGACGCGCTCGCCGAGATGACCATCCACCAGTTCGGCGGGAGCTCGACCCATGGCTGAGAAGAACACGTCCGAGAAGAAAGGAGCGGTCAGCGACGAAGCGGTCAGGAAGGCCACGGGCAAGGACTGGAAGCA
>Ga0070741_10018860_pt1 | contig 11095 bp, 10 predicted proteins | sample Coa_R1_4_FD_66440 | JGI IMG/M metagenome (GOLD analysis project Ga0070741, IMG submission 66440) | Surface soil microbial communities from Centralia Pennsylvania, which are recovering from an underground coalmine fire - Coalmine... | ecosystem: Environmental > Terrestrial > Soil > Unclassified ...
ACAGCTCGCTTTCCAGCAGGCCGGTGGGAATGGCGGCGCAGCTCATCTTGACAAAGGTCTGCTCGCGGCGCGTGCTCAGGTCATGAATGGCCCGGGCAATCAGTTCCTTGCCGGTCCCGGTTTCGCCCAGGATCAGCACGGTGGCGCTGGTGGGGGCGACCGTTTCCACCTGCTGCAGCACGGTCTGCAAGGCGCGGCTTTCGCCTACGATTTCCTCGAAGTTGTACGCGGAGTGGATTTCCTCCTGCAGGTACAGTTTTTCCCGGGCCAGCTTGTCTTTGAGCTGGGCAATTTCCCGGAAAGCAAGCGCGTTCTCCAGCGCGATGGCCACCTGGCTGGCCACCTGCGCCAGCAGGTTCACATCTTCGGCGCCGAAGGCGTGCTCGTGCAAGCTGGCCAGGCTCAAAGTACCCAGAACGGCGTTGCGCGTGATCAGAGGCAGCCAGCAGGCGCAGCGCACGCCTTCGGAGACCATGCGGGCGGTGATTTCCGCCGGGTATTGTTGGGTGCTGAGCGGATCCGCCAATAGCGGCTGCCGCTGAGCCAGGGCCCAGCCTCCCGGCGAGTCGGCTAGCGGAAACACCAGTTCTCGATGTACCAGCCCCTTGCTTTCGGGGAAAACCAGGGCATGGAGCCGCAGCAGGGAGCCGTCAGGCTCCAGCAAGGCCAAGCTGGCGTAATCATGTGCTATCACCTTGCGCAAGCACTCGGAAATGGCGGGAAACAGATCGCGAATTTCGCGGTTGGAGACCAGGACGTTATTGACCTCGAGCAGAAGGCGCAGACGATCGCGCTCGCTGACCACCTGCTGCTGGTAAGCCAGGGATTGCTGACGCTGGGCAACGTTATCTACTGCCAGCGCCACCTGCTCCGCCACCCGCTGCAGGAATTCCAGATCGGCGTTGCCGTAGGCATTTTCCTCGCGGCTGGCCATAGCCAGAGCTCCCAGGCGGCGCTTCGCCACGGTCATGGGCAGGACACAGCAGGATTGAAAGCCGGACTCCCGCAGTATCTTCAAAACCGGGCCGAAATGCGGCTCTTGGCTCAGGTGAGCAATGACCAGCGGCTCTCCTGTCCGCCAAACGCGCCCGGATGCGGATTCTTCGATGCTCATGGTTTCCGGCAGCGACAGTTCTTGACCGAAGGTTTCGGCGTGAGCCAGGCGCATCACATTGGCGGCCGGGTCATGTAGAACAAAACTGACGGAATCAAAGCGGACAATCTTCTGCAGGCGGGACGCCAAATCATGCAGCAACTGGTCAAGGTCATGATGCAGGGCCACGGAGTCGGTCACTTCCAGCAGCGCTCGGTAGCGCTGCTCAGCGGAAGCACCCGCCGCGGGCTGGGGAATTTCTGACATCTGACTGCTTCCTGCAAAACTCCGGACAACTACAAATTATGATAACGAGTGATAGCACAACACTCGTTACCTAGTGATAACACCATTCCCGCAGGTTGCAAAGAGGCCCCAGGGCAATTTCGGCTGGCCGGACAATTGTAAAGGAACGCGCGCGCCACGCCTTAGCACCTTGCGCAGACAGTTGCTGCGGGCGCCCACCCCAGTTTAGGCAGAGTGGAGCAGTGCGGCTGATTTACGTTTACTGCGAAGCGGAGCCAAACTGCGCAATTCCTACTTTGACGACAGTACGGTGGAGCTCGCCGGCCGGGGAGGGCTTCTCTTTTCCCGGCTTGGCGGGAGCAACCGGCACCACTTCGGTCCAAATGCCATAGACTCGTTTCTCCCAGGCGGCGATGCCCAGGTAATCGCCGATGAACTGGCGATTGCCGGCGAAAGACTCCTGCGCCCAGGAGTAATTAGCGAACGATTTGCCGCCGTCGGTGGAGCGAGCCAGCGTCACTTTCGTTTTCACGTTCTGCGCGTCCTCGCGGCGATCGTAGAAAATGACGTTGGCAGCTCCGGTTGGCGGATCCACCGCCAGCCACTGGAAGAACTGGTCCGCGCCGTCGTGGACGGAATCCGAGTTCACCCGCACCGCGGCGCTCCAGGTGCGCCCGCGGTCGCGCGAAGTAGAGCAGAAAACATCCACATCGCCGTTGCGGTAGTCGCTCCAGGTGACATACAGCACGCCATTGTTGCCGCGCGGGTCAATTCCAATTTCCGGAAAGCCGTTGGAGCGGGAAACGTCCTCTACGTCGAAATAGGAAGGAGCAGTATCCAGAATTTTGCGGCTGGGAGAGAAGCTGCGCCCGCCGTCGCGGGAGACCGCGAGGACGATGCTGTCGCCATCGGCCCACACCACATACAGGGCTCCGTCCGCCCCCACCCCGCCGGTGAAGCCTTCCACGGCGCCGTTGTCGTCGCGGGGCAGCCCTTCGTGGGTGCTGATCTCGATGGGCGCAGACCAGGTCTTGCCTCCGTCCGTTGAGCGGGAGAACAGGATCACTGACTTGGTCAGCGTGAACTGGGTCCAGCCTACATAGAGGTTGCCGGAGTAGGGGCTATTGCTATTGTCGGCCACGATGTAAGGCTTGTCTTCGAAGGGGATGCCAGGCGTGGTGGCGTGTTGGATGACCGGGATGGCGTTTTCCTCCCAAGTCTGGCCGCCATCTAGAGAGCGTTTGATGAAAATTCCGTTGCGGGTGGCGTTGTGCCCCCAGTAGTTGGCGGTGCCCAGCTTGTCGAAAGCGATGTAGCACAGGATAGCGTGGCCGTGGGCATCGTAGGTGACGGAAACGTCGCCCGAGATTTTGTAATCCTTGGGGGCTACGGCGGCCGCCTGGGTCCAGCTTTCACCCGCATTTTCGGACCAGGCGATGTGCGCGGGCACCTGGAAGGCGGCCACCACCTGCCGCGGGTTGCGCGGATTCACCGCGATGGAGGGCTCGTTGAAGTAGCCGGGCTCAGGAGTAAGAGTGATGAGGCGCGCGCCCGGAGCCGGTCCTAGCTGTTGGGCGGCGGCCAAGACGGAAGATACGAAGAGCAGAGCGGCGGCGGAGCGTAAAATGCGAAGGGCCATGCGCGGTGATTATATGCGCTGGACCGGCACGGATTTGTAATTTAGCAATTTGTAATGCGTAATTTGCATTGCTGGGGACCAAGTAAATTAGAAATTACAAATTACGAAATTACAAATCGGGAGGATTCATGGCCAGCACCGGCATGCCGGTATCCACAGTGATTGACCACCGCATGGTGTCAACCGCCTTTGAGCTGGAAGGCTACCGCATCGTGCGCAACCTGGGAGTGGTGCGCGGCATTACCGTGCGCTCCCGTTCTGTCCTGGGAACAATTGGCGCCAGCCTGCAGACGCTGGTCGGCGGCAACATTACTTTGCTGACCAAGCTTTGCGAGAAAACCCGCGAAGAGTCCTTCGACCTCATGCTGGAGCACGCTGCACAACTCGGCGCCAACGCGGTAGTGGGCGCGCGTTACGACGCGACTGAGATTATGCAGGGCGTCACCGAAGTGCTGGCCTACGGCACCGCGGTAGTGGTGGAAAAAGTCCATTCGTAAAGGCGGGAGCCAGATATGAATCTCACCAACCATCAATACCGCCTCGCCGCCCGCCCGGTGGGCATGCCCAAACGCAGCGACTGGAACTACACGGAAGAGCCGGTGCGCGAGCCCGGCGAGGACGAATTCCTGGTCAAAGTGCTGCAGATTTCGCTCGATCCGGCCATGCGGGTTTGGATCAACGCGGTGCGCTCGTATATGCCACCGGTCGGCATCGGGGAGGTCATGCGGGCGCTGGCGGCCGGACTCGTCATCGAATCGAAAAACCCGAATTTCGCCGTCGGCGATCACGTGTATGGCGCGTTGGGGGTGCAGGAATATGCCATTTCGAACGGACAGGGCGTGAACAAGGTAGATACGCGGCTGGCGCCTTTGCCCAAATATCTCAGCGTGCTGGGCATGCCGGGCATGACCGCCTACTTCGGCCTGCTCGATACCGGCCAGCCCCAGCCCGGCAACACCGTGGTGGTCTCAGCAGCGGCCGGGGCCGTGGGCGCGGTGGTCGGTCAGATTGCCAAAATCAAAGCCTGCCGGACCGTGGGCATTGCCGGTGGAGCAAAGAAGTGCCAGTACATCACCGGCGAGCTGGGATTTGATGCCGCCATTGATTACAAGAGGGAAGACGTCAGCCAGGGGCTGCGCCAGCATTGTCCCAAGGGCGTTGACGTTTATTTCGATAACGTGGGCGGCGACATTCTGGATGCGGTTCTGACACAGATCAACCTGGGCGCGCGCATCGTCATCTGTGGCGGCATTTCGCAGTACAACAACACCGGCTCGATCAAAGGGCCGAGCAATTACCTGTCGCTGCTGATGAACCGCGCCACCATGAAGGGCATGCTGGTCCTGGATTTCGTGGACCGTTATCCGCAGGCGGCACGCGAAATGGCCGGGTGGATGGCGGCCGGGAAGCTCAAGTCGCGCGAGGACATCGTCGAGGGCCTGCAGGCCTTTCCGGAGGCCTTGCTCAAGCTGTTTACCGGGGAAAATTTCGGCAAGCTGATCCTGAAGGTGGCGGATTCGTAAGCCTCGTCCGCCGAACCCCAAGCCATGAGTGAGGCGCTGCACGAGATCCCTCGGGCCTGAAGGCCCTCGGGATGACGACCTTTTAGAGGGCCCGACAATTAGAGGGTGGACAAACGGCGGACCGCAAGTAAGTGCTGGGCACTGGATCCTGACTCCTCCTACTCCTTCAGCAGTTCCCGTACCGCCTTCTGCCGCCAGGCAAAGGTGTGCTGCAGTTGGCGGCGGACGAACATCCGGTCGGCCAACGAGCCCAGCAGGCCGAAGCCGACCTCGTAATCCACCACATCGCGAATTAGCGTGCCAGCCACCCCATCGTGGACCTGAGGCAGGAATTCGTGGCGGTGGTGCCACGTCCTGAACGGCCCTTTGACCTGCAAATCGGTGAAAAAGTGGTTGGTTTCGCACTCCATGATGCGTGCCACCCACTTGCCGCGGAAGGGAAGTCCGCGGAAAACGCGAAAAGACAGCGCCACTTCACTGCCGGCGCCAGCCCCCGCCGTGCTCTGGCCGGATCCCCCTGTCTGAGCGCTAACCAGCTTCAAACTCATCAGCTTGGCATCCATCGCCGGCGGCATGATGCGGGGCAGATTGCGGGGGTCGGCGAAGAAAGCGAACACCTTTTCCACAGGCTGTGGCAGCCATTGCTCTGATTCGAAACGGGATTTCACGCGCGCCACCCCGGTGAACCAACATGGTAAACCGCAATTGCTGGGGGTGCTATGGGCAAGAGACGCAAGCTGTCGGGCTTTTCAATTGGGGACAAAAGGGCGGGCAGAGACCCTTAAATTTCCTGTTGACACTAAAGAAGTTGATAGTAGGATGGTGGTCGAAAGTGGTAGAAAGTGGTCAAGATGTGGGTCGCCATGGGCAAAGTTGCTGTTTTCAGGAGCGCCAGTGGAATTCAAGGCTGACAGCCCAAACAACAGCCCTAAAGCAAGTGAAAACAAAGAATTAGCGACCTTTTTGACCTCCTCCCTGGCTGCCGTAGTAGCAGCCCACGTAAGAAAAACCCCGAAACGGGGCCGAAACCATGTTTCGCGGCAATCACCCAACCCGCGTGGACGAAAAAGGGCGGCTCAAGGTGCCCGCGGAATTCAAGCGCGTAATAGACGAGAAGTACAGCACGCAATTCTACATAACCAGTGTGGACGGCAAAAGTGCCCAGATTTATCCCTTCGAGGAATGGGAGCGCATCGAGCAGAGGCTGGCTGGGCTTTCCACCTACAACCCCACCAAGAAGAAGTTCTTGACCCGCACCAACTACTGGGGACAGGTGGCGGAAATGGACAACCAGGGACGGCTTCTGCTGCCGCAGTTGCTGCGCGACTCGGCGCAGTTGAAGGGCGAGGTAGCGGTAATGGGCTACCTGAACCGGTTGGAAGTAAAGAGCATGGAAGGCGTGCGCCAGGAAGTGGAAGAAGCCTTCACCGCCGAGGATGAGAAGAACCTCGACGACCTGGGGATCTAGGCGGGGATTCAGGGGAGTGAGGGGCCCCTCAGAGGGGCGGCATGGTCGAGAGAACAGAGTTTGGCCATGTTTCGGTTCTTTTAAAAGAAGCGATCGACTTTTTGGCCGTTCAGCGTGGCGGGACTTATATAGATGCCACTGTGGGCCTTGGCGGGCACAGCTACGAAATCGCAAAACGCCTCGGCGCACGGGGACATTTGATTGGCCTCGATAAGGATCCCAGCGCGCTGGAGTTAGCCCGGCGCCGGCTGCAGCCGCTCCCGGAAGGGGAATGGCCGCAGGTGAGCCTGGTGCAGGGCTCATTCGCCGAGATCGGAAGGCAGGTGGAGGCGGCTTCGGCCGACGGCCTGCTGGCCGACCTGGGCGTGAGCAGCCTGCAACTGGAGGAGGCGGCGCGGGGATTCAGTTTTCAGGCGGAAGGAGCGCTCGACATGCGGATGGATCCGCAAGCCGAGATGACCGCCGATCAAGTGGTAAATCGCCTCGACGAGAAAACACTCGCCGGCGTGATTTACGAATTCGGTGAGGAAAGGAGGTCGCGGAGAATCGCCAGAGCCATTGTCCGGTCGCGGCCGATACATTCCACCAAGAAATTGGCGGACGTTGTATGGGCCGCGGTCCGGCCAATGAAACACGAGCGCATTCATCCCGCGACGCGCACTTTCCAGGCCATCCGAATTTTCGTAAACCGCGAATTGGACGATTTGCGGGGGCTGCTGGGTGAAGGCGCGGCGCCCCGCGTGCTCAGGCCGGGCGGGAGGCTGGTGGTGATCAGCTTTCACTCGCTGGAAGACCGCATCGTGAAAGATGCGCTGCGCGAGGGAGCCCGCAACGGAATTTACCGGCTGCTGACAAAAAAGCCGGTGGGAGCGACGCCAGAGGAGATCGCTTTGAACCCGCGTTCGCGCAGCGCCAAGCTGCGAGCCGCGGAGAGGATTTAGCAGCACCGGGTGGTTCGCGGGCGAGGGCGCCCGCGCCACACAGGGTTTCAGGCTGAGGGTAGGGCAGGAGGAACAGATGTTCAACGGAACAGTGATTGACGAGTTGATGGCAGCGGTGGCCAGAGCGGAAGAGATGGCTGGAGCGGACCTGCAGGTGGTGGACGAGGTGTTGGCCCTGCCTTTACCGGAATACTGCGGGGAAACTGCCCTCGCCGGGGTGGCGTAATGGCTGCGGCGGCGATGGCATCGGCTACGGTGCGAGCGCGGCGCAAGCCCTGCTGGACGGGCACGCCGGAAGTGTATTTCGCCAAGAACATAGACAATTCGCGGGTGGCGCGGGTGGCTGATCCCAAGCGCACGCGCGAAATGGCCATGTTTCTGGCGGCGGCGTGTTGCCTGTTCGTGCTGGTCATGACCTACGCCTGGCAGCACTTCAGCGCCATCGAGTACGGTTACCGCATTGAAGCGCTGCAGTCGCAGAAAGCCGGGCTGGTGGAAGTGAACCGGGCGCTGCGCCTGGAGGATGCCTCGCTGCGCGATCCTGGGCGCATTGACCAACTGGCGCGGCATATGGGCCTGCAGTCGCCAACGGCGGGACAAATCATCATGCTGGACACAGGCTCACCCGATCCCGGCGCGCCGCAGATGGCCAGCGTGACCAATCCGGTATCGGTGGTGTCAGCGCGATAGGCCGGGCGCAATATTTCCGGAAGAAGTCTGGCGGCCTGGTGTTTGGGCCGCCAATTTTTGTCTGAGAGTGGCTCCTGTACCTCAGGGGCTGAAGCCCAGGAAGGATCGGCTGTCGGAATGCAGGCCTAAAGGCCTGCGCCACCCAACAACACACGATCAGGACATTGGAAAAGGTGACGGGCGTGGCGGGGAGCAATCAAAGCAAGGACGCACAAAAACGCATCTACATCCTGGCGGCGTTTTTCCTTTTATGGGCGGTGGTCATCTGCGGCCGCCTGGTCCAGCTGCAAGTCTTTGATTATGGCCAACTGGAGCAGCACGCGCTGCGGCAGCAGCAGCGCACCATTGAGGTGGCGCCCCGGCGGGGCATCATCTTCGATCGCAGCGGCCACGACCTGGCCATGTCCATTGGGGTGGACTCGATTTTTGCGGTGCCCAGCGAAATACCCGATCCCACGACCGCGGCCACGCTGCTGGCGCACATCCTGAAACTGGATCCGGCGGAAGTGCGCGCCCGCTTTCGTGCCTCGCGCACCTTCTGCTGGGTGGCGCGCAAGGTGGACGCCGACGCGAGCGAACGGGTGCAGGCGCTCAACCTGCGTGGCATCTACTTTCAGAAGGAGTCCAAGCGTTTCTATCCCAAGCGCGAACTGGCGGCACAGGTGCTGGGCTACGTGGGCATGGACGATGAGGGCCTGAGCGGCATCGAGCGCGAATTTGATGACCAGTTGCGCGGCCAGCCCGGGCGAATGCTCATCAATGTGGATGCGCGCAAGCGCTGGTTTGGCCGGGTGGAGCGCCAGCCAGAACCGGGCGAGAACGTGGTCCTTACCATTGACCAGGCCATCCAGTACATTGCCGAGCGCGAACTGGAGAAGGCAGTGCGGGAGAACGGCGCGGCGGCCGGCACCGTGATCGTGGAGAATCCTCACACCGGTGAAATTCTGGCGCTGGCCAACCGGCCTACCTTCAATCCTAACCTGAGCAGGAAGATCCGCCCGCAGGAACTCAACAACCGCGCCATCAGCGACATCTACGAGCCGGGTTCGACCTTCAAGCTGGTGACCCTTTCGGCCGCGCTTGACCAGCACCTGACCAATCCCAACGAACTGGTGGACTGCCAGATGGGTTCCATCGTGGTGGCCGGGCGGCGCATTCACGACTGGCATCGGTTTGGGGTGATGAGCGTGGCCAACGTACTGGCCCACTCCAGCGATGTGGGCACAATCAAGGTCGGCCTTCGCCTGGGGGACGAGCGGCTTTACCAGTACATTCGCGCCTATGGTTTTGGCTCGCAGACCGGCATTGATCTGCCGGGGGAGACTCGGGGCATGACCAAGCCGGTGAGCCGCTGGTCGAAGGTCTCAATTGGCGCCATCTCCATGGGACAGGAAATTGGGGTTTCTCCGATCCAATTGGCGTCCATGGTGTCCAGCATCGCCAACGACGGAATCTGGACCACGCCGCGGATTGTCGCCGGCACCATCGAGCCGCGCAGCACGCCGCAGACAGTGGTGTTCCATCCCGGAGACCAGCACCGTGTGATTTCCCGCCTGACCGCGGCGGAGATGAAGCAGATGATGGAAGGCGTGGTGCTGCGCGGCACCGGCCGCAAGGCGCTGCTGGAGGGTTACACCACCGCGGGCAAGACGGGGACGGCGCAGAAGGTGGATCCGGTCACGCACACGTATTCACATACCAAGTACGTGACCTCGTTTGCAGGTTTTGCTCCCGTGAATAACCCGGCGGTGGTGGTGGTGGTGATTCTGGATTCGCCCGTCACCCACGGGCACGAAGGCGGCATAGTGGCGGCGCCCCTATTCCAGACGATCGCGCAGCAGGTGCTGGAATACCTGCACGTGCCTCACGATGTGGATATCCCCTCAGAGCGGCAGTTGCTGCTGGCCAGCAAGTCGGTTTCGGCAAAAGATCTGGAGGAAGGTTCACCCGACCGGCTGGGAGCGCCCCTCGACATTCCTTCCGACGATGCGGCAACAGTTCCGCCAGCTGTGCCTGTAACCGCCGCCTCGCGGGAAGACAGACAGGGCGATTTTGCTGTCCATCCGGCTGCCGCAGTGAGCGCGGAAGCGGTGGCCGCGCCCGCCAGCAAGCTGGAGGGCAAAGCGCCGGACGCACCGGCGGGGCTGCCGAGTTCCGGAACGGTGGTTCTGGACGTGGAACAGGGCGGCATCGTGGTGCCGTCATTCCTGGGTAAGCCGCTGCGCGCCGCCATCGAAACGGCGCAGAACAGCGGCATTGAAATTGACGCCATCGGCGATGGCGTGGCCCGCGACCAATCGCCCCCGGCGGGTTCACACGTTGCGGCGGGAGCGCGAGTGGAGGTGAGGTTCGAGCCGTAGGAGACGAAGAAGTCGTTGGCGAGTTGACGGGTTGGCCGTTCGTAAAACCGGCGTTCGGCGTAACCTTGCCAATGACCAGGGACAACGACTAACGACCACAGAGTATGCTCATTCCTTCACCTGGCTTCCCCTTTAGGAGTGTGCGATGACCATCGAAGAACGCCTGACTAAGCTCGAGATTCAGAACCGGCGGCTGAAACAGGGAATTGCGGCGGGGCTGGTGCTGGTGGTGGCGGCGCTGTGCATGGCCCAGGCGGCGCCTGCCCCGCGGGGGTTGGAAGCCACGCAAATGGTCCTGCGCGACGCCCAGGGGCGGGAGCGGCTGCGCATCGAGCTGGCGCGCGACGGCAATCCCGCCATCAACATTCTCGACCAGGAAGGCCGGCTGCGCTCTTCCCTGGGACCGCATGGCATCAGTTTCTACGACGAAACGGGGCGCATGCGCACCACGCTGATGAGCGATCTGCTCTACATGTCGGACGAGCGGGCGCATGAAATTGCTCATCTGCAGGGCGACATGCACGGAGTGGAGCTGCTGTTGTTCAGCGGGCTGGGCTCGGGCTCAACCGTGCTCCGGGCGGATCCTGCGGGCTCGCAACTGAAGCTCACCGGCAGCGGCCAGCAGAAAGTGCTGCGGCCGGGGGAGTAGGAGCCTTCGCTGGTTCCGGTCGTCACTCCTCGGCCAATTTTAGGCGGAAAGCGAGCCAATGACTTGCGGGAATGACCCCGTGGGGCGGGTGAGAGGCGTGTCCGACGCCTTATAATGTGCTAAAGGGATGACCTTCCAACAACTTCTGGACGGGGTGGAGGTGCTGGCGCGGGCCGGCGACGCCGAGGTCAGCGGTGTGGAATACGATTCCCGCCGCGTGCAGCCGGGGTGTCTGTTCCTGGCCATGCAGGGTGAGAGCAGCGACGGCAATAAATTTATTACCGCGGCAGTGGCTGCCGGGGCAGTGGCCGTGGTCAGCGATGCTCCCGATTTCGCTGCGCCGGCAGGCATTGCTGCCTGGGCCAAGGTGGCACATGGCCGGCGAGCGCTGGCCCGATTAAGCGCTAACTTTTACCACCGTCCGGCGGAGAAACTGACGCTTACCGGCATCACCGGCACCAACGGCAAGAGCACCACCGCGTTCCT
>Ga0070741_10018861_pt1 | contig 11095 bp, 9 predicted proteins | sample Coa_R1_4_FD_66440 | JGI IMG/M metagenome (GOLD analysis project Ga0070741, IMG submission 66440) | Surface soil microbial communities from Centralia Pennsylvania, which are recovering from an underground coalmine fire - Coalmine... | ecosystem: Environmental > Terrestrial > Soil > Unclassified ...
GGCGTATCCCTCCAGTTCATTTCCCCGTCCGGGGTCTTGTGTTGCGCTGGAAGGGTACGCCTTTCCTTGACGCGGGCGCCTGCGGGCGCCCAATTTCCACAACTCTTGAGATTAGCTCTCACGCCGGGTCGGTTCACCAATCCTGGCTGACGGGGCGGAAACTCGGTACAGGTTTGCTAACATGGCTGGATCGTCCCGTTCGAACCAATTCCATCAACGCGCACTGCAACTCATTCGAGACGAATACGAGCAGATTCACGTCGTCGATCAATTGGGAACCGATCGCGTCAATCGGCCGCGTCCCCGAGCGATCCGGTACGCAACGCGCGACGAAATGATACGTGAGTATTGGGCAGCGGCAAATGCGGTGGCTCGCTTCGCCGTATCTTTGGGCGTAATTGGTTCAGAGGAAGCGGCAATCATTCTTAGGGAATTCACCGGCAGATATCCAGAACTGGCGAGCGACGAGTAGCTGCATTCGATACGGTTGCACGTAGCATTGCGCGTCCGAGGAGATCGTCTCCGTGAACCGGGCGTCGAAACCGTTAGCGGTGTGCGTCGACTGCCAGATCCCTGCTCCTCATCTGCGCCCCGATATAGGGGACATGGATAACGGCAACGTGTGGGAAGTGAAGAAGTACACGGCGACCCAAGGATGGCTCGGGCAACTTACCATGTACATCAAGAATATCGAGGCTGTAGGCGGCAGCGCCCAGCGCGGGCCCAACATAATCAAGGGTCGGATTCTGGATCCCGTGCCCGAATTTCAGGGATGCGTCGTCGAATTCATGCCGGGGCGCATCCAACTGGGGCTCGTAACCTGGATGCGGCTGCCCTCGGATACCCCCCCGACCGACGTGGTTCCAGGCTGGGAGTCGATTGGTTCGGTGATCGCGGAGATCCTCGCTGCTCTCGGGGCGGGTGCCCTACTCAGGAGCCTGCCGGGATTTCCGCGGGCGCCGATTCCTGTCGTACCGTGATGCTGAACACCGACGAGACGATTGCAGAAGCGCGAGTGCATGTCGACTGCATACACGGAGGAGCAGCGTGAGCGGGTCGGGCTACCGCCTGGGGGATTTCCGGCACGTCGATCCAAGGATCCTCGAAGCATGTGTTCACTGGGGCGATGCGCAAGGTGCCGATATTGCCAGCGGTTTCGAGCTCCTGCTCCGCCTCGCGCTGACGGAATGCCGCGATCCGGTTCTGGAAACTGCGTCGACCAGGCGAGCGTTTACCGAGGCAAACTGGGGGGCTACCAAGCGGCGCCTGGCGGAGGGGCGGCTGTCTTCCCTCGAGCTTACGAATAAGGAAGGCCCGTCGTTGGTCTGGTGGGGAGCGCGCTCCCAGCCTGGGGCCTTCATAACATTGGCCTGGGCTGCGGAGGAGGTGATCGAAAACCGGGGGTCCGCGGGACATCTGATAAAGACGTATGACCTGCATACCGTGCAGGACAAGGTGGTAAAGGCACTCGACGAACTGTTTGCGGATCTGGGCCCCGCCTACGGCTTCATCAACCTCTATGATCACCGCGTGGGACTGACAAGTCTACCGTTGTTCGGGACAGACCGTGAGCGCGCGCTGCGCATTACCAATCCCAGCGATCTTGCCCTGAGAACCCCCGCTTTTGTGACCGACTACGCCCGAGGGGTGTTTTGGGCGAATTTCCTCACCGAGCGACACATCGAGAAACTGGGAGGGATAGAACGGGCGTTGGCCGATGCGCCCTGTTTTGCGACGAGGCGAATCGGGCCATCGGCTATTGTGCTGCAGGCCACCCGGTCCCTGTGGGAGCTCCGGCCGGAAGCGCTGGAGCCGTTGGAACGATTCCTCGCGCCGGTTCTACCGAGGCGGTCGGATGTCGATCTCTCTCCTGAACCACCCAGAGTATCGAACCTCGCGATGCTCGAAGCGATGCGTGAGCCCCCACCCCTTCCGCGGCGCCACGTGGCAGCGCACTCACCCAGGTTTCCGGTCGTGGACCACGCGCACGGCGGACTGGCTGACTGGCCGGACGTGGTTTTTTCGGTGACCCTAGAGTCGGAGCCCCAAGATCGGGATCTTGCGATTCTCGGTCAAGAACTTTCGGAATGGTACACGCTTGGTTTCCGAGGTGCATTCGGGGGTCGAGGATTCGCATGGATGGGAAAGCTTGATCTCGAAGGAGACAGGATCGTCTGGCACGTGGACGCTGGCGACGCTGAACTGGATGCCTATCACGAACTCCTCCAGCGCCTCGACGGGCTAGTAGCGAATGGCCGCGTCGCGATTGCGCGCCTCGACGTCGGACTGGACGAAGGGTCGGTGACGGAGGGCTAGGGGCGATCAGGGGGCGCGGGGATCCGGAGGCGCGACCCAGTTTCTATGGAGCAAGTTTCTAGACGCCTGGAACCGAGATGCGCTTCGACAGGTGGACGTAGAGACAAGAGTCGACCCGGATGGGATCTTGAATGGTTGGCTCGGGTTTCCCGGCGCCACCGAACGCCAGCTCTTGGCGGCGCTCGAGTTTGGAGACCGAAGCATGGCGCCTCGCGTCGCCTGGTGGGTGAAGCGGGGTGTGCCCGGCGCGATGCTCTATCAGAACTGGCGCGACGGGCGCGACCTTGGTTTGCACCAGAGGCGTTACCTCTTCGAGGCGTTCGATCTCAGTGAAATCCAGGAGATCGTGCTTGCTGCCTTCGCCCGCATCTTCGCCGACCTCGGGCCCGTCTACGCCTTTTCACGCGAGCGACGCGGCAAGCTCCCGATACTGCGCCGCGAGCGGGTCATCAGGGTAGCGCGTCGAGAAGACGCCGCCGCTCGCGAGGGCGTGCATGTCGCTGTTGTGCTGAATGACGGCGGCGACGTGGCAGCCGTAAACCTGCTCCACCTGCCGCCGAATTGCAGCGGGGTCGAAGGCGAGGGGAACGTTGTTCACGAGGATCTCGATCCTCGGCACGCCGAGCTGGCGCGCCACTTCCACGGCCACGGCCGTGCCCAGGTAGTCCTGCTCGTCCGCGCGCATCACAAGGAGTAGGACGTCCGCCGTGGCGAGGGAGAGCAGCGTCTCCGCGTTCATCCCCGGGTGCGTATCGATGATGAGCACGTGGAGCCGTAGGAGCTCGACGAGCTTCAGGAGGCCCTCGTGCAGGACGGCGAAGTCGTAGCCCTCGCGGATTACGCGTGCGATCTCGCCACCGCTGAGGCTCGATGGGATGAGGTGCAGTGACGAGCCATTCGCCAGCCCCACATTGGCGGCGACGTCCACAGCCGCCTGTTCGATACTGCACTCTCCGCGGAGATACTCGTTGAGGGAGTGCTGGAGCTGCTTGCCGCCCAGACCGAACAGGACGTGGATGCCTGGCGACTGGATGTCGCAGTCGATGACCGCGGTCCGCTGACCGCTCGCCGCGAGCATTGCGCTGATGTTCGCGGTGGTGTTGGACTTGCCGGTCCCACCGCGAAAGGAATGAACGGCGACAATCTGGGCCATGCCTTCCCTTTCAGGTACGTGCAATTCGCGCGCTGTGAACCGCTGCGCCCAGTCTTGCCGCGGACGAGTCGCATAGCTTGGCGGTCAATGCTATCCTACGCCATCTGCTCGGTCCACTCGGCGGTGATGAATCGATGCGATCTCGCGAGGGTACCCTCGGCATCGGGGCAGTGTCGACTTTCAGCGCTCTCGCACGAGGCCAGCGCGATGGAGGACCGTCGCGGAGCAGAGAGCCGCGCGATCGTTGGCGGGAGTCGCGATGTCCGAGCTGATCAGTCGCGAGGAAGCGCTGGCCGGCCTGCCCGCGCAGCAGGTCCGTGCGCTCCTCTTCGCCATCGAGCAGCTCAGTCTCCAAGAAGAGGCCCGGCGCCAGGACGAGATGAGCGCCACGGCCGCCGCGTGGGCCGCGGCCGAGGGCGAGCGCGATTTCATCGAGGCGTTTCGTCGGGCCCGAATCATTCGCGACACCCCGACCCTGCGAAACCTCGAGGACCACGCGGAGCGATGGGCGTCGCTCGTGCCGGACAACCCACGGGTGCGCGCGGGCCTCGCGCGGGCCCTGGCGTCCAAATACCCATTCAATCCCGGTTTGGCGCCTCGACTCTGCCAAGCCCTCGGCCTCGACCAGCCCGCCACACTGGAGAGCTTCCGTGCCCAGTTCGGCGCGGAGCTGAGCACCATCTACGCCCCGGCCGCGGTCGCGGCGCCGGTGGTGCCGCACGTCAGCATCGCGAGGCTGGTCCTCGCCTTCGTCAAACTTGGGAGCATCAGCATCGGCGGGCGAAGCGCCATGTACTTGCAGGACGAGCTGGTCGACCGGCTCCACTGGCTCCAGCGGGAGGACTGGCTCGAGGGATTGCTGCTGGGCCGGCTGCTTCCCGGACCAGCGGGCGTTGGTACGGCGATGTTCATGGCCCACATGCTGCGCGGCAGCGCGGCGGCGGCGCTCTCCGTCGGCGCCTACATCCTTCCCGGCATCCTGGGCGCGATCGTCCTATCGATGCTGTTTTTCGACGTGCAGCGCCCACCATGGGCAAACGGCGCGATCCACGGGGTATCGGCCGGGGGCTTTGGGCTCTTCGTCTTCTCGGCCATGAAGACGGCGCCCACGAGTCGCAAGACCAGGTATGGGGTAGCGGCCGCGTTCGCAACCTTCATCGCATACGGCCTGCTAAGGGTAGACCTCGTCCTCGTCCTGATCGGCGCGGGGGCATTGTCGCTGGCCGCGAATACCCCCCGGCGGAGGCGAAAGGAGGCGGACCGATGAGTGCCGCAGCCGTCGAGGTCTTCCTGCTCTTCGCCAAGCTAGGCCTCATGTCCGTCGGCGGGGGAACCGCGCTTCTGGGAGAAATGGAGCGGGAATCTGTCGCGCGAGGCTGGCTAACGCATGCCCAGTTCCTCCAGGCGTATGCCATCGGGAACCTGACTCCAGGGCCCGGCACGCTCTTCGTCGTTCCGATTGGCTACAAGGCGGCCGGAGTCCCCGGCGCCGTCGCCGCGGCAGTCGGGTTCATCCTGCCGACCGCGGCCATCGGGCTCGCGGTCATCAGTCTCTGGAGTCGGCTGCGCCGGTCGCCGTGGCCCGCCGCGATCCGCGACGCGCTGATCCCGGTCGCCATCGGCCTCACCTTCGCCTCCGCGTACGTCATTGGCCGCGCCACCCTCATCGACGTGCCCACGGCGCTCATCGCCCTCATCTCGGCCGCGGCGCTGTGGCGGACGCGCATCCCAACGCCCGTCGTCATTCTGGCCTCCGGCGTCGTGGGCGCCGTCTTTCTGCGATAGCCCACTACAATTGGCGCGAGGGCCCTCCATGCGAGGCCGCGCTATGCCGGAGGCGAAGATGAACGGGGCGCAGAGCCGCGGCACAGGATTCAGTACCAGGGACCACACCGATTTCGCCCACACGGGCCCGGGCACCCTCGCGGGCGCCTACCTCCGCCGTTTCTGGCAGCCGGTCGCGATGAGCGGCGAGCTGGCGCCCGGTCGCGCGAAGCCGCTACGCATCATGAGCGAGGACATCACGCTGTATCGTGGTGAAGGCGGGCGGGCCCACTGCGTCGCCTTCCGTTGCGCTCACCGCGGAACGCAGTTTTCGACGGGCTGGGTCGAGGGCGATGACATCCGGTGCTTCTACCATGGCTGGCGCTACGGCCCGGACGGGAGGTGCGTCGAGCAGCCGGCGGAGCCGGACCCCTTCTGCCAGCGCATTCGGATCCGGAGCTACCCGGTCGAGGAGTATCTCGGCCTCATCTTTGCGTATTTCGGCGCAGGGGAGCCGCCGCCTCTCCCGCGATATCCGGACTTCGAGGCGGGTGGGGTCAGAACGACGGGCAGCTACGTTCGGCCGTGCAATTATTTCAACAGCATCGAGAACGGCGTCGACCCGTCCCACGTCGCTTTCGTGCACCGACGGTCGGCGTTCACGGACCATGGCCTCGTCGACGTTCCGATCGTGTCCGCCGAGGAGACCGAATACGGCCTTGTGTGCCGAGCGACGCGCTCGACCGGCGTTCGGCTCACCCACCACATGATGCCCAACATCCTCCACATCAAGGGATCGCCCGCCGACGGCGCGTCCGGTTGGACCGACGCCATCGCGTGGCGCGTCCCCATCGACGACGAGCAGCACCTCAGCTTGAACGTAAACCTCGTGCACGTGGCGGGCGAGGCGGCCCCAGCGTACGAGGAGCGCCAACGCGCCCGGGCCGGCGAGCCGCCACCGGTGAACGAGCTGGCGCGCCGAATGCTCGCCGGTGAGCTGCATGTGGACGACATCGGGCAGCCGCCATACATCGTCGGCGTGCAGGACACGGTGGCGCAGGTGGGGCAGGGCGTCATCCCGGATCGCGCGAACGAGCGGCTCGGTCGATCGGACGCGGGCATCCTGCTCGTGCGCCGTCTGTGGGCGCGGGAGCTGCGGGCGCTGGCGGAGGGCCAGCCGCTCACGACCTGGCGGCGGCCGGACCGCGTCGAGGCGACGGCGGGCGTCTAGTCCGCGCGCGCAGCCGCGTCCCAGCTCAGGGTCTCGCGTCCCGCGTCGGTATCGCCGCCGCGAAATCCGCCCTCGTGAGCCGCGGTTCGCCGGCATATCCCGCCGCATCCAGCGCGTGCAGCTTCGCCGCCTGGCACAACGCGGCCAGGTCCGCGCCCGACAGGCCACTCGTGCGCGCGGCGATCTCGTCGGCGAGCGCTGACGCGTCGACGGCGGGGTCCAGGAGCGCGTCGCGGAGCTGGATGCGGAGGATCTCCGCGCGCTCCGATTCGGTCGGCAGGTCGAGCAGCAAGTGGACGCCGAAGCGCCCGGGACGCAGCACGGCCGGGTCCACCATCTCGACGCGGTTCGTCGCGCCCATGACGATCACCTGGCTCGACCGATCGATCGCGTCCAGCTCTGTCAGCAGCTGGTTGACGATTCGTTGGGGCGCGCGCGTCCCCTCGTTTTCGAGGTCGCTCCTCCTGGGCGCCACGGCGTCGAGCTGGTCGAAGAACACGATGCACGGCGCGGCGCGCCGCGCGAGGTTGAACAGATCGCGGACGGCCTCCTCGCTCTCGCCGAACCACTGACTGAACAGCTCGGGACCCTGGATCGAGATCAGGTTGGCGCCCGTTTCGCGCGCGATGGCGTTGGCGAGCAGCGTCTTCCCGGTCCCCGGCGGGCCGTGCAGCAGGAGGCCCACGCTCGTGCTGAGGCCGAGGCGCGTGAAGTGGTCAGGGTGCTCCAGGGGACGCTGGATGAGCTCGCACACGCGGCGCTTCGCGTCCCAGAGACCGCCCACGTCGGCGAGCGTCACCGATGGGTACGACAGGATGGATTCGCGCAGCGATGCGGGCCGCATCTGGCGGAGGGCGCCGAAGAGGTCATCCGCGGTGACCACGAGATCGCCGACGGAAGGAATCGCCGACGGGCTCGCGGCGAGCTGCCCGATCTGGCCCGGCTGATCGATGAAGGCGCTGGCCGAGCGGCGCAGCGCCGCGAGCCCCGCCTCGCGCGCCAACTCCATGAGGTCCGCGCCGACGAAACCGTACGCTCGCCGCGCCACTTCCGGGAGCGCGGCGATGGCGTCGTCGGCGAGCGGCATCTCCCGGGTGTGCACGCGGAGGATCTCTTCGCGGCCCCGAATGTCGGGCGAAGGAAAATAGATCTCGCGGTCGAAGCGTCCTGCCCGCCGCAGAGCGGGATCGATCGCCTCGATCCGGTTCGTGGTGCCGATGACCATCACCCCTTCGGCGCGCTTCAGCCCATCCATCAAAGAGAGGAGCTGCGTCACGGCCCGCGAGTCCGAGAGGGTCGTGGCCGTGCGGCGGGCCGGCGCTATCGCGTCTAGCTCGTCGACGAAGATGATGGATGGCGTCTTGAAGGCGGCCTCGCCGAAGATCCGCCGCAGGTTCTCCTCGGTCTGCCCGCTGAACGTCCCGACGATCTCCGGCCCGTTGATGGAGAAGAACTCCGCATGGATCTCGTTGGCTACGCTCCGCGCCAGCAGCGTCTTCCCCGTGCCTGGCGCGCCAAAGAAGATGACGCCCCGCGGCGGGGTGATGCCAAGCTGACGATAGACCTGGGGAAAGACCAGCGGCAGCTCGACGAACTCGCGAATCGCGCGGATCTGCGCCGTGAGTCCGCCGACGTCCTCGAACGTCGTATCGACGACGGTTTCGGCGCGGGCAGCCCGCTGGCCCTCGCCGTGCTCGTGGCTATTGGCGCCGTGCTCGTGGTCGTGCTCGAACTCGAGGTACAGGGCAGTGCCGCTCGTGATGATCCCCTCGCCCTCCCGCACGGCGTGGACGTCGTAGGTAATGCCCGCGCCCGCGTCTGAGAGCCGGACGTAGAGCAGCATGCCCTCCCGAACGGGACACTGCGCCTCTGCAAGGCACGCCTTGAGCTGGGGGACCAGGTTCGGGAGGTGGAGCATCGAGATGTCGACGGCCGGCACGAGGGTGACCTCCGTCGCCGGGCCGAGATCGGCGCGTTCGACCGCCACCTGTTCGTGGGGGTAAACCTTCAGGGCCTGGCGCGTGAACCGGTCGAAGCGCACGTGGCGCCCCGCGCCCATCCCGGGGTGCTCGCCCACGATGCGCGCGAGCGCGGTACGCCCGCGAATGGTCGTCATGCGGACGACGTCTCCGACGGACGCGCCGATAGCCTCCATCACGTCGCGGCCAACGTACGCGGCGCAGGGGCGCGCGTCGCGAAAGTCGCTCGGTTGCGGGTCGACCGTGGCGGCGTTGACACCGACGGGCAATCCTCGTAGAGTCACGGACGGCGCCCCAGCATGAGAGGAGTCACGGCATGCAGTCTCGTCAGCGTGTTCGCGAGCGAACCCCCGAGCGGGAACAGCGCGTTCAGGACCACGAATGGGACGAGGTCCGGGGGCGAGAGCGCTCGCGCAGGACGAAGCTCCTGGAGGAGCGCCCTCGCGTGGTCACTTTCGATTCCGTGCCCTGGGAGCAGTCGCGGTCTGCCTATCATAAGGTATTCACCACGTACGATACGGCGACGGCAGAGCGCAAGCCGTGGACCGCGCCGATGGGCACGCTGCGCGTCATGATGCAGACGATCCCGACCGGTCACAAGAACGCGAACCACCGCCACATCGCCGAGGTACCCTTCTACATCCACGCGGGCAAGGGCCACGAGGTGCACGATGGCCGTCGGCACGACTGGGAAGCCGGCGACTTGATGATCGTGCCGCCGTGGTGCATGCACCAGCACTTCTGTGACGAGGGTCCGGCGCTCCTGGTCTATTGCCAGGCGGGCCACGGGCCCTTCATGGCGGCCGGATTCAGCAGCGAGCAGGCCGAGATGCACGAGAGCTGGACCATGCCCGAGGACGCGCGCCCGCTGTACGGGCCGGACGGCGACATGGTGGGCTATCGGCGCGGCGACGTGGAGTTCATCTTTCGTTCGGCCACCGCCGAGCGGCAGGCGCTGGCGAACCGCACCTTCGAGGCGCCGCCGGTCCCCAGCCATTCGGTGACCGATGGCTACGAGTGGTTCATCCGCCGATTTCAGGAGGAGTGCTACTGGCGCCAGAACGTTCCTCAGGTCATTCAGCAGCGCCAGCGGACCTGGGAGAACACCCGCAACGGCCGGGTGCTCTGGTTCCTCCACCCCATGCACCCCGAGCTGCAAACGGGAATGAAGCTCTTCGAGTGCTATCTGCAGGAGATCCCTCCCGGGGGCCGATCCGGTAAGCACCGCCATCTGGGCGACGAGGCGCACTTCGTCATCGCGGGGCACGGTTACGAGGAGATCGACGGACAGCGGTGGGAGTGGTCGGAGAACGACGTCGTGGCGATCCCGAACCTGGCGGTCCACCAGTCGTTCAACGCGGATCGCGAGAGGCCGGCAAGGATCCTCGTGTACAAGTCGCGATCCTTCGAGTACGCCAGCTTCGCGGGGATCGAGCATTTCGAAGACGCGTCCGATTCGTCGCAGGACTGATGGGAGGAACATGAGATGACGCAGACCGCGTTCGCATCGGTTCACGTGGGACCGGGCGAGTTCGAGTTGCGGGAGATCCCCGTTCCAGAGGAGATCCCCGACGACGCCGCGCTCTTGAAGATGGAAGCGTGCGGCATCTGCGGGAGCGATTTGAGCGGGCTGAAGGCGCCGCGCGTCGAGCCGAACGAGGCCGGCGAGGTGTGGGGCGCCCGCGGCGCTCCCCACATCATGGGCCACGAAAACCTGGGCATCGTCTACAAGATCGGGAAGGCCGCGTCCCAGAAGTGGAAGGTCAAAGAGGGCGACCGCATCTGCCTGGAGGAGTACGTCCCCTGCGGGCACTGTGAGTACTGCCGGTCCGACGACTACCGTTTTTGCGGCACGCGCGGCGGCGAGATTCGATACGGTAACGCGCCCTTGAGCCTCTGGCCGGCGCTGTGGGGCGGCTACAGCCAGTACCTGTACGTCCACCCCAACGCCGTCGTGCACCGCATGCCCTCGCACATCCCGCCGACGCATGCCGCGGCCTTTTTGCCGTTTAGCAACGGGATCGAATGGGCCTATGAGTACGGCGACATCCGCCTCGGCGAGGCGATCTGGGTGCAGGGGCCAGGCCAGCAGGGGCTCGCGGCCGTGATCGCGGCGAAGGCCGCCGGCGCGTCGTGCATCGTCGTCTCTGGCCTCGCCCGCGACAGGCGGCGTCTCGAGGTGGCGAGGCTCCTCGGCGCCGACCTGACGATCGACGTCGAAAACGAGCCGGATCCGGTCGGACGCATCCTCGACGCGACCGGTGGCGAGGGAGTCAACGTGGTCGTGAACGTGACGGGCGGCGGCAAAGGGTGCGTGGACCAGGCAGTCAAGGTTGCCCACAAGCGGAAGTGCAACATCGTGCTGGCGGCCGCCGGACGCGAGGTGCTCGATGTGGGCACGCTCCCCCGCAAGAAGATCACGCTGATCCAGGCGAACGGTCATTCCTATCGCTCCGTCGAGCTGGCCATCCAGTTCATCGCCTCCGGGCGCCTCCCGATGGACGAGATCGCGACGCACGCCTACCCCCTCAGCCGTGCTCGGGCCGCGCTGGACACGCTGGCCGGGAACGGCGAGCCGGACGCCATCCACGTCAGCATCCTTCCCGAGGTCAATTAACGGATCATGAGTGAGACCGTTCCAGTCCTCATCGT
>Ga0070741_10018863_pt1 | contig 11095 bp, 12 predicted proteins | sample Coa_R1_4_FD_66440 | JGI IMG/M metagenome (GOLD analysis project Ga0070741, IMG submission 66440) | Surface soil microbial communities from Centralia Pennsylvania, which are recovering from an underground coalmine fire - Coalmine... | ecosystem: Environmental > Terrestrial > Soil > Unclassified ...
AGACGTCTGCCGGTGGAATCGTCTCGGGGCGCTGGCTCGGCGCCTGCGCGGCCTTCGCGCCCCGACCCGCGCCGGCGGCCGCCGGCGGGCATGGGCCGAAACCTACACGCCGCGCGCCGGCGACCGCGGCCGGAAATCGCCCGAGACGGCCGCCGGGGGACCGGCTCGGAGCCCCCGGGTTGCCCGGCCCGCGGAACTCTCCTACCTTGCCCCTCGACCGCTTCCAGCCCCGCCGCTCGGGGCATGAAGCCCCGACGTCTCGCCCGTTCATTCCGCGCGCCCGGCCGCGGGGCCTGGAGCCGACCCGGCAGCGCCGGCCCCACCCGAGCCGCCGGGTCGCGCCCGAGGTGCCAGCACAATGGAGCACATCCTCGTCGTGGACGACGATCCGGGAGTCCGCCGGCTCATGCGCCGCATCCTCGAGGACGATGGCGGCTACGCCGTATCCGAGGCCGCCGATGGCCAGGAGGCCCTCGACCTCGTACGGAACGGCGACCGGTTCGACCTCATCGTCTCGGACATCGTGATGCCCCGCCTGAACGGGGTCCAGCTCATGGAAGTCCTCTCGGCGGAGGAGCGGGGCGTTCCGGTCATCCTCGTCTCCGGCTACGCCCCCGCCGAGCTCGCGGCCCGGGGGATCTCCGCGCCCTGCGCGGTGCTGGCCAAACCGTTTACCCCGGAGCGCCTGCTCGAGGAGGTGCGCCGGTGCTTGCCGGCGCGCACCTAGCCCGACCGAGCGGCCGCCGCCCGCGCCCCACCCCCGCCCCCGCCCCCGCCCGTCGTCCGCCCCTAGTCTGGCGCGCGGGCGCAACATCGCTACCTTGGGGTCGGGCACCAACCTCCACCTCGAACCGCGTTTCGCGGGGGTCCCGATGCCGATATCGGAGACCGGTCCGCCGGCCGCCCGTTCCGGCGCCATCCTCGTCGTGGACGACGAGCTGGCCGTCCGGCTGATCCTCGCGCGCATGCTCGAGGCGGAGGGGTACGCCGTTCGGGGCGCGGCGTCCGCCCGCGAGGCGCTCGCCCTCCTGAGCGCCGAGGGCTCGGGCCTGAGCCTCGTCCTGAGCGACATCCGCATGCCCGGGATGAGCGGGGTGGACCTCGCCCTCGAGGTGCGGCGGTCCTGGCCCGATCTCCCGATCGCGCTCATGACGGCCTACGAGCCGCTCGAGCTCTCGACCGAGCCCGCCCTGGCCGGGATCGTGCTCCTCCGGAAGCCGTTCACTGGCGCGGCCGTGCTCGACTTGGTGAGCCGGCTCGCGCGGCCGGTCCCCGTCGCCGACGAACCGGAGCGCGTCGGTTAGAGACCCTCCCGTGGGACCCCCCCGTCCCGAGAGCATCGTCGCTTCTCCGCCACACCCCCCGGCCCGCCGGCGACCAGGGCCCGCGCAGGAAGCGGCGCGGCTTTACCCTGCGGCACCGGTGGCCGGCGGCCCCGGTGGCATGCGGCGTGCGACCGAGCTTTCCTCACGGGCCCGAGGGACCGAAACGGGCCGGCGCACGCAGGTCTTGGAGCGACTCATGAGGACAGCCTATCCGCGATGCTGGGCGCTGCTTGCCCTCGCCGTCATCGTCGGGTGCAAGAACGACAACACCGGTCCGAGCCCCGCGCCCGGCCCCCCCGTCACCACCAACCTGACCTGCCAGCAGCCCAACGGTCAGGTGATCGACTGCGGGCTCCCGCTCCCGTTCCGGGGCAGCTTCTCGCTGGTGGTGAACAGCACGAGCTGCGAGGCCACGACCGACAGCCTCAAGGTCACCTCGCCGGTGGACTCGCTCCTCACCGGCGACATCTGTCACCTCACCAACGGAACGTCGTGGACCTTCGGCCCCTACGACCCCCCGACCGAGCTCAAGCTCCAGGTCGTCTCTCAGACGTTCGCCCATCCCCCGTCGCTCCGGGCCACCACCGGGCCCGGGGCCAACCAGTGGACCGTCACGTTCGAGGACGGGGCCGACACCGACTTCAACGACCTGATTCTCCAGGTGAGCGCCGTCGCCGCGCCTTGACCCGGCTCAGCGCGGGGCGGCCGGCGGGCGGGGACGGTCGAGCGCGAGCGCGACGGCGCCGAGCAGCTCGTCGCGGGTGAAGGGCTTGGCGAGCGTGGCCACGGCGCCGAGCAGCGCCGCATCGCCCAGAAGGTCCAGCCGCCGGGTCTGGTCGCCGCCCGAGATGGCGATCACCGGCACGCCGGGCCCGAAGGCCCGCAGCTCGACCAGGGTCTCGATCCCGTCCTTGTCCGGCATGTGAAGGTCGGTGATCACGAGGTCCGCACCGCGCTCCCGCCAGAGCCGGAGCCCCTCGACGCCGTCCGCGGCGAGGAGGACTTCGTGGCCCGCCTGCGCCAGAAGCCGCTCCAGCGTCCGCCGGATGTCCTCGCTGTCGTCGATCACCAGGATGCGGGCCACCCCCGCAAGCTAGCCCAACCCACCGGGCGCGACCAGGGACGCGCGGCGCGGCCAGCCTCTCGGGCGAAGCCCTTCGGCCGCCCGGGCGGCGAGCCGTCGTCGCGACCCCACCACAGGTGGCGCGGGCGCGCGCCGCCGGCCCGGCCCCGAAGCGCCGTCGCGCCCCGCGGTGCGCGCGCCCACCGTGACCCACGTCACGCGCCAAGGCCCGCGGCGCCTCGCGCGCGACTGGCATGTGCCGTGCGCCCCCGCCGGGTACCCCGCCGTACCGGACGTCCGTCCGTCAACGCCCACCCCAGGCGATGCCCATGAGGAAGCCGATCCGCCTGCTGCTCGTCTGGTCCGCACTGATCACCGCCTGCAAGAGCGACGGCGCGACCAACCCCGGCGACACCGGCGGGCCGCCGGTGACCACCAGCCTCACCTGCAGCCAGCCCGGCGGCCAATCGGCCGAGTGCGGCCTCGCGCTGCCGGCGGCCGGCGGGTTCTCCCTGGCGCTGCTCGGCACGGCCTGCGACGCCACCGACAACACGCTGGCGGTAACCTCGCCGGTGAGCCAGACCCTCACGAGCGACATCTGTCACACCGCGGCGGGCGCGACCTGGAGCTTCCCGGGGCCCTACGACGCCGGAACGGAGCTCCGGCTCCAGGTGACCTCGCGACGGTTTCCCAATCCACCGTCGCTTCGGGCCACCCAGGTCTCCGCCACCGAGTGGATGATCACGTTCGAGGACGGGTTCGACAGCGACTTCGACGACATGAAGCTTCAGGTGGACGCCGTCACCGGCCCGTGAGCGCGTCGAAACCCTCCCGCAGGCCGGTGACGCGCGCCCGCCACACCGGGTCTGTACCGACGGATCGTACGGTGGAGCGCCGATGTTCCAGCGGGTCCAGGGCGAGTTTCGCGGCAAGGTCTACACGGTGCGGCGGAGCCATCCCGGGATGCCCGCGCCGCGCGACGGTGTGCCCGGCCGGGTCTTCTACGCCGTCGAGTACGGCGACGAGCTGACCTTCCTGGTGAGCGGCCGGAGCGGCGATCGCGAGGACGAGGTGCGCGCCCGGGTCGAACGGCTCCTCGGCCGGATGCGGCGGCCGGACGCCGGCTAGCCGCCCGTCCCCTCGCCCGCATCGGACCCGGGCGGCCGACCAGCCTCCGGCCGAGAGCCGCGACCTCTCGCAGGACCCCGGCGCCGGCGCCCTCCAGCCACTCGGCCTCGAACCGGCCATAGGACCCCTCGATCTCGGCCCGGAGACGCTCCGCGAGCGCCCGGAGACCGGGCGTCGGATCCGCGGCGCCGGGCCCGGGCTCGGCCGCCGCTTCCCTCGCCGCCCGGCCCAGGTCGGCCGCGAACACCTGCGCGTCGTGGAGCGCGCCCAGCAGACCCTGAAGCGCCTTGAGGCGGGCCACCAGCTCCGGCGCGCCGCGGAGCCGCGCGGCGGCCGGCTCGATCAGATAGCGGAGGCGCTTCGCCGCGATCCGGACCCGGTGCGCCTCCCGCTCGTCGTCGATGGATCGCACCCGGGCGAGGCGGGACTCGAGCCGGGCCAGCGCGCCGAGGACGAGGCGGCCGAGCGCCGGACCCGCCGCCGGGCGTGCGCGAGCGCCGGGATGCCGGGCGTCGGGGCGGTCGCGGGAGAGCCCGGCCCACAGCCGCGCCACGGCCGGCGCGAAATGGCGGTCGAGCCGCTCCTGGAGCACCCGGTCCGCGAGAGCCCGCCGGCGCTCCAGGCGATCCACCAGCCAGCGCGGACCCGCGCGCTCGGCGCGGGGCACCTCCGCCGCTCGGGCGCGCACCCAGTCGCGGTACACCTGAAGGTCTCGGCTCGCGCCCGCCGCGCGGGCCAGGATCCCGAGCCGCCGCCGGAGGCGCCCCGATGCGGCCTCGGGCAGGTGCCGGCGCCAGGCGCGGAGCCAGCTCCGCAGCCGGCGCAGCGCCACCCGGAAGTCGTGCAGCGCCTCCGGGTCGCCGGCGCGGCCGAGCCGGAGTCGGGTGCGCGACACCTGGTCCAGCAGGGCCCGCGCGACGAGCCGGGCCGCGCGGTCCGCCGGCTGCCGGAGCAGGTCCGGAGGCGATTGCATGGCGACCTCGCCCGTTGGCTCGTCGTCATCGGGTAAGGTACCGCCGCCCGCGCCCCCGGCCAGCGACGTGGAAAATCACCGCGCGGCGGCCTATCATGCATCCATGACCCCGCGGAAGCGGCTCGACCGCCTGTGGTGGGCATTGCTCGCGATCACGCTGATCGGCTTCGCCGTTGCGGTCGATCTCACCCGCCGCGCCGAGGATCGGCGCACCGAGTGGGTCGGCCCTCTCCCCTCCGCACGCGACACACCGCCGCCGCCGCGCGCCCCCGCCCCCGCCCCCGCCCCACCGTCCGTGGCGGAGAGCGCGCGGGCGGAATCGGCCGTGACGGCGCGGCGGCCGGCCCCGCGGGTGGTCGAGCTCATGACCACGCCGGCCAGCGTCACCGTCGGCGCCATGACGCCGGCCTGCCGTGCGGTGATGAAGAAGCGCGGGCCCTGGAAGGACGCGCTTCGCGCCGAACCCTGGCCCGAGTGCGTGGACGCGCAGGGTCATCCGATGGTGGTGCAGTTCTGCACCTACGCCAGGCTGGACACCGGCGAGTGGATCCACACCGAGAACACCAAGAACGCGCCCCGCTGCCGGGCCGAGCTGCCGCTGGTGCGGGAGGGGAAGGTCCGCGGGATCGCGAGCCGGTGAGGTGGGCCGCTTCACCGGCGCGTTAGCGTCGCTGACCGGCGCCGCCGCGGGCGCGGCGACCGCCGCTGCGGCCGGCGCGCGGAGCTGGCTGCGGGGGCTGGGCGCGCGGCTCCCCTCCGGCCGGATGCGCCCCGGATCCCCGGGGCCCGCGCCCGAGGCCGCCATCCCGGCCACCCCCGAAGAAGAGCGGGAGCGCCTGCTCCTCGCGCTGCGCGAGAGCGAGGCCCGGTTCCGCGCCTTGTCGGAGTCCGGCGTGATCGGCGTGCTGGTGGCCGATCCCGAGCGGATCCTCGAGGCGAACGACGCCTTCCTCGCCCTGATCGGCTACACCCGCGCCGAGATGCTCGCCGGCGAGATCCGCTGGTCGCAGATCACCCCGCCGGAGTACGCCGAGCTGGACCGCCGGGCCCTCAGGGTGCTGCTCGAGACCGGGGTCTGCCCGCCCTTCGAGAAGGAGTACGTCCGCAAGGACGGGAGCCGGGTCCCCATCGTGATCGGGGCGGCGATCACCCAGCACGCCCCGCTCGAGTGGGCCTGTTTCGTCCTGGACATCAGCGAGCGCAAACGGGTCGAGGCGGAGCTCCGCGAGAGCGAGAAGCGCTACCGCGAGCTGTTCGACCGCAACCCCTCGCCCATGTGGGTGTTCGACCGCGACACGCTGCGGATCCTGGACGTGAATCAGGCGGCGGCGGAGCAGTACGGCTGGTCGCGCGAGGAGTTCCTCCAGATGACCATGGCCGACCTCGGCCCCGCCGAGGAGCTGCCCACGCTCGAGGCGACCGTCGGCCGCCGGGTCCACGGCACCGTGCCGCCCCGGTTCCGGCACCGGCGCCGGGACGGAACCGCGCTCGAGGTGGAGGTGGTCCACCAGGACGTCCTGTTCCGGGGGACGCCGGCCCGCCTACTGCTCGCCACCGACGTCACCGCGCGGGTCCGGGCCGAGGAGGACATCCAGAAGCTGGTTTCGCTGGTGGAGAACAGCGGCGACTTCATCGCCATGGCGGGGCTCGACTGGCGGCTCTTCTACCTGAACCGGGCGGGCCGGGCGCTGGTGGGGGTCGGGCCCGACACGCCGGTCAGCGGGTGGTCCGTCCGCGACCTGTGGTACGACGAAACCCGCGAGGCGGTGGAGCGGGAGGTGCTGCCCCGGGTGGCCGCCGGCGAGGCCCGGAACTTCGAGGGGAACCTCCGCCACGCCGTGACCGGCGAGCCGATCGCGGTCGAGTGCAGCGCCTTCGCGATCCGGGACGCCCGGAGCGGCCGGGTGCTCGCGGCGGCGTTCGTGCTGCGCGACCTCACCGAGCGCAGGCGGGTCGAGGAGCACCTGCGCCAGGCGCAGCGGATGGAGGCCATCGGCCGGGTGGCCGGGGGCGTGGCCCACGAGATCAACAACATGATGACCGTGATCCTGGGGTTCTGCACCTTCCTCACCAAGAGCCTCGAGGAGGGCGACCCCCGGCACCAGGACGTGGCCCAGATCGCCCGGGCGGCCGACCGGGCGGCGGAGGTGAGCCGGCAGCTCCTCGCCTTCAGCCGGCGCCAGCTGCTCCAGCCCAAGGTGCTGGAGCTCAACACCGTGCTCCTGGACCTGGAGTCGGTGCTGCGGCGGCTCATGGGCGAGGACCGCGACCTGGTGCTCCGGCTCGCGCCCCAGCTCGGCTGGGTGCGGACCGACCGCACCCAGCTGGAGCAGGTGATCCTGAACCTCGCGCTCAACGCCCGCGACGCCATGCCGCACGGCGGCCGGCTCGCGATCGAGACCTCGATGGTGGTGCTGGGCGGGGAGTACGCCCACCGCCACCCCGGCACCACGGTGCGGCCCGGACCCTACGTGCTGCTCACCGTCTCCGACACCGGCCGCGGCATGGATCCGGCCACGCGGGCCCAGATCTTCGAGCCGTTCTTCACCACCAAGCCGGTGGGCCAGGGCACCGGTCTCGGCCTCTCGGTGGCCTACGGCATCGTGAAGCAGAGCGGCGGCTACATCTGGGTGTACAGCGAGCCGGGCCAGGGCGCCACGTTCAAGATCTACCTGCCGCAGGTGGAGGAGAGCGGAGAGCGGATCACCTGGCGCGAGCCCGTCCGGCCCCCCGCCGGCGCCGGGGAGCTGATCCTGGTGGTCGAGGATGAGCGGCTGATCCGGGACTTCGCCTGCCGGTTCCTGCGCCAGGAGGGCTACGACACCCGGGAAGCCGCCGACGGCGAGCAGGCGCTCGAGGTCCTGCGCGAGCTGCCCGGCGGCGCGGCGCTGGTGCTGGCCGACCTGGTGATGCCCCGGATGGACGGCCGGGAGCTCGCGGCCCGCCTGGCCGAGCTCCGGCCCGGGGTGCCGGTGCTGTTCATGTCGGGCTACACCAACGACGAGATCGTGCGCCGCGGGCTGCTCCATCCGGGAGCCCCCTTCCTCCAAAAGCCGTTCTCGCCCGAGACGCTGGCCCGCAAGGTGAGGGAGCTGCTCGACGCCCGCCCGGTTCGCGCGCCGGCCCCCGGTGGACAACCGGACTGACCCCGCGCTACCATGCAGCGGCCATGTCGCCGGTAGCGCCGTTCCCGCCCCCGCCGCCCCGCTGTCTCGTGGTGGACGACGAGCCCCTGGTGCGCCGCTCGGTGGTGCGCATGCTCGAGGCCCAGGGCTTCGCCTGCCTCGAGGCCGGCTCGGGGCGGGAGGCGCTCGAGGTCCTGAGCCGGGCCGGCGACCTCCCGCTCGTGATCTCCGACCTCCGGATGCCCGAGCTCGACGGGATGGGCTTCCTGGCGGAGGTGCGCCGGCGCTTCCCCGACACCGCCGTGGTAATGCTGAGCGGCATGGCGGACACCGGGGTGGCGGTCGAATGCCTCCACCTCGGCGCCGCCGACTTCCTGCTCAAGCCGATCTCGGTGACGGAGATGCAGGCCCGGGTGGCGCGGGCGCTGGAGAAGCGCGCGCTGGTGCTGCAGAACCGCTTCTACCAGGAGCACCTGGAGCAGCGGGTGCGGGAGCAGGCGGAGCGGATCCGCGAGCTCTTTCTGGAGGGCGTGCAGATGCTGGCCCGCGCGCTCGAGGCCAAGGACGCCTACACCCGGGGGCACTCGATCCGGGTGAGCCGCTACTCGGTGCGCACCGCCGCGAATCTCGGCATCGCGGGCGACCGGCTGGAGCAGATCCGGATCGGGGCCGAGCTGCACGACATCGGCAAGATCGGCACCCAGGAGGCCGTGCTCCACAAGCCGGGCTCGCTCACCGAGGACGAGCTGCGCCAGATCACCGAGCACCCGGTGCTGGGCGAGCGGATGCTGCAGCCGCTCGGGCGCGAGTCGCCGATCGTGCTCCGGATCGTGCGGTCCCACCACGAGCGGCTCGACGGGCGGGGCTTCCCCGACGGCCTGGCGGGAGACCGGATCCCCCTCGAGGCGCGGATCGTCGCCGTGGCCGACGCCTTCGACGCGATGACCAGTCGCCGGCCCTACCGGGACTCGCGCACCCCAGCCGACGCGCTGGCGGAGCTCCGCCGGGTGGCGGGCACCCAGCTCGATCCCGAGGTGGTGAAGGCGTTCGGCGCCGCGTTCCCGGACCTCGCCGCGCTCCCGGTCACCGCCTGACCGCACCGGCCGCGCGCCGCCGGCCGCGCCCGCGGGCGGCCCCTACAGCATCCCCCGCCGCTTGAGCTCCCGATAGCGCTCGACCACCGCCTCCGCCGCGGCGGAGGGGGGCACGTCCAGCACCAGGATCCCGCGCCGCCGGAGCTCCGCCAGCGCTTCCTCCCGGGCGAGGAGCAGCTCCTCGGCCGCCGCGCGCTCGAAGGCGGCGCCCACGCCCGGGGGCCGGCGGGTGGCGAGCCGCTCGAGCGCGGGGTCGCGGAGCGTCACGGCGAGCGGCAGGTGCCGGGGCCGGAGCGTCGCCGCGTGCACCACCAGCGCGTCGCTCGCGGTCCGGTCGATGACGTCGGTGAAGAGCACGGTGAGCGCGCGCTTCCGGTTGTGCGCCGCGAGGTAGCGGAAGGCGGCCGGATAGTCCGACTCGACGACCCGCCCCTCCGCCGTGGCCAGCACCTCCAGCACGGCGCGGAGCCCGCGGCGCCCGCGGGCCGGCGGAACGAAGCTCTGCACCGTGTCGGCGAAGACCATGATCCCCACGTTGTCGTCGTGCTCGACCGCGGCGTGGGCCAGCCGGAGCGCCGCGTCCACCACGGCCTCGAGCCGCGGGACACCGTCCACCTCCGCCGTGAGCAGGCGGCCGGCGTCCAGAACCAGCAGCACCTGCTCCCGCCGTTCGTCCTCGAACTGGCGCGCGATCGGCTTACCCCGGCGGGCCGTGGCCTTCCAGTCGATGATCCGGGTGTCGTCGCCCGGCACCCACTCGCGCAGCCCCTCGAAGAGCCGGCCCTCGCCCGGGCGCCGCACGTTGCGGAGGCCCGCCTCGCGGCGGCGTCGCGCCTCGGGCGGGAGCGCCCGGACCGAGGCGCCGCGGAGGCTGGGGAACACGGTCGCGCGCCAGGGGAGCTCGAGCCGGGTCTGAAGCCAGGCGAGCCCGAGCGGGCCCAGGAGCCGAACGTGGAGGGTCCCGCCCTCGCCCCGGCCCCGCCGCTCGGGGGCGAGCCGGAGCACCTCGCCGGTCACGGCGCCCGGCGCGAGCGCGAGCCGGCGCACCGGCGTCGCGAGGCCGAGCGGCGGCGGGAGCGTCTCCCGCACCAGCAGGGTGACGGGGCGGCGGGCGGCGTGGCGCCAGCGATACGCCACCGGGAGCTCCCGCCCCACCGAGAACGCTGGGGGCGGGACCCGGACCACCTCCAGCGGCAGGGCCCGCCGCGCGGCCCAGGCGTCGAGGGCGAGCGCGCCGCACCAGAGGAGATCGAGCCCGATCAGGAGCGCCGGCGCGGGCGGCCAGACCAGCGCGAGCGGGGCGAGCGCGGCGAGCGCCGCCGCCCCGAGCAGCCAGCGCCGGTGAGGGAGGGGGACCGCGATCACCGGGGCGCGTCCACCTGCTCCAGGATCGCCCGCAGCGCGGTGTCGGCCGTCACGCCCTCCAGCTCGAGCTCGGGCGCCACGCTCACCCGGTGCCGGAGCGCCGCCGGCGCCGCCGCCTTGATGTCGTCGGGAACCACGTAGTCCCGGCCCTCGATCAGAGCCTGGGCCTGCGCCAGCTTGAGCAGCGCGACGCTCCCGCGGGGCGAGGCGCCGAGGGTGAGCGACGGGGCGCTCCGGGTGGCGCGCACGATCGCCGTGATGTAGGCGACGAGATCCGGCGCCACCCGCACCCGGCGGGCGGTCTCGCGGAGCCGCTCGAGCGCCTGCCGCCCGAGCGGGGGCCCGATCCCGTAGCTCCCCGGATCGTCCGCCTCGAACCCGCCCAGCACCCGATCGAGGATGGCCCGCTCGGTGGCCGCCTCGGGGTAGCCGATCACGATCTTCACCAGGAACCGGTCCAGCTCGGCCTCGGGGAGCGGGTAGGTCCCCTCGAACTCGATGGGGTTCTGGGTCGCGAACACGGTGAACGCGGCGGAGAGCGGATGGGAGGTGCCGTCCACCGTGACGCTCCGCTCCTGCATGGCCTCGAGCAGGGCCGCCTGGGTCTTGGCCGGCGCCCGGTTGATCTCGTCGCCCAGCACCAGGTCGCCGAAGATCGGGCCGGGGCGGAAGCTGAAGCCGCCCTGCCCCGCGAGCAGGTTCACCCCGGTGATGTCCGACGGCATGAGGTCGGGGGTGAACTGGATCCGCCGGAACTCGAGCCCGAGGGCGAGGCTCAGCGCGCGCACCAGGAGGGTCTTGGCGGTGCCGGGCACGCCCTCGAGCAGCACGTGGCCCCGGGCGATGAGCGCGGCGAGCGCGTCCCGGATCGCCGCCTCCTGCCCGAGCACCACGGCGCCGAGCTGCGCGAGCAGTCCCCGGGCCACCTCAGCCTGGCGCGCTACCTCGGCGCCGAGCGCGACGGCTTCAGTTCGCTCCATATCTCCTCCACCAGCTCGGCGGCCCGGAGTACGCCCTCCTCG
>Ga0070741_10018864_pt1 | contig 11094 bp, 13 predicted proteins | sample Coa_R1_4_FD_66440 | JGI IMG/M metagenome (GOLD analysis project Ga0070741, IMG submission 66440) | Surface soil microbial communities from Centralia Pennsylvania, which are recovering from an underground coalmine fire - Coalmine... | ecosystem: Environmental > Terrestrial > Soil > Unclassified ...
CGCTGGAGGTGCGCGAGCGCAGGGAGGAGTATCTCGCGTTCGTGGCGCACGATCTTCGCACTCCGCTGAATGCCATTTCGCTGGCGACGAGCGCTCTCGAGCGGATGGCCGCGGAGGACGCGACCGCGGCGAGCGCTCAGATGTTCAAGACCTTGCGCCGCAACGTGCTGCATCTCGACGGGCTCGTCGGCAAGGTGATCAAGGAGAACTCCAATCTCCTGACGGAAATCGGCATCAAGCTGGCGCCGCGCGCGTTCGACTTGTGGCCGCTCGTCGAGGCGCTCATTCACGATCTGCATCCGGTCGCGGGGACCTCGAGCACCGCGCTGGTCAACGAGGTGCCCGACGATCTGGTCGTCTACGCGGACGCCGGTCTGTTGCGGCGTGTATTTCAGAACCTGATCGCCAACGCGATCAAGTACACGCCGCGCGGACGGGTCGTCATAGGAGCGGGGGAATCGGGCGCGGCGGGCGACGTCGAATGCTGGGTCGCCGACAACGGCGCGGGGATTGCCGCGGAGCGTCTGGAACAGGTGTTCGACAAGTTCGAGACCGACCCGCGGAACGAGGAGGGATCGGGAGCCGGTTTGGGTCTCGCGATCGTCAAGACGTTCATCGAGGCTCACGGCGGCAGAGCGACGGTCGAAAGCAAGGAAGGTCTCGGCTCCACGTTCCGGTTTACCCTCCCGGCAAGGCAAACGGCCGACGCCTGATGGAATCCTTCTTTTTCTCCGGCGTTCTCGATCTTCCCTGGTGGGGCTACGTGCTCGCCGCGCTCGCTCTCACGCACGTCACCATCGCCTCGGTGACGATCTTCCTGCACCGCTGCCAGGCGCACCGCGCGCTCGATCTGCATCCGGCCCCGAGCCACTTCTTCCGCTTCTGGCTGTGGCTGACGACCGGCATGGTGACCCGCGAGTGGGTGGCGGTCCACCGCAAGCACCACGCGAAGTGCGATACGGCCGAGGATCCGCACAGCCCGCGGCGCTTCGGGATCAACCGCGTTCTCTGGGGCGGCGTGCTGCTCTATGTCAAGGAGGCGTACAACGCGGAAACGCTCGAGCGCTACGGCCAGGGCACGCCCGAGGACTGGCTCGAGCGCAATCTCTATTCACGCTTCGCCGTTCTCGGCCTCACGATCATGGGCGCCGCCGATCTCGTCCTGTTCGGCCCGGTCCCGGGCGCGCTCATCCTGCTCGCGCAGATCGCCTGGATCCCGTTCTGGGCGGCGGGCGTCATCAACGGCATCGGCCACTTCCGGGGCTACCGCAACTGGCCGACCGAGGACGCGAGCACCAACATGGCTCCGTGGGGCATCCTGATCGGCGGCGAGGAGCTGCACAATAATCACCACGCCTTCGCCTCGTCGGCGAAGCTGTCGAACAAATGGTACGAGCTCGACATCGGCTGGCTCTACATCCGGATCCTGGAGTCGCTCGGCCTCGCGCGCGTGAAGAAGGTCGCGCCGGTCCCGAAATTCGCGGAAGCGAAGGCTGCGATCGACGCCGAGACGCTCCAGGCCGTGATCACGCACCGCTACGACGTGCTCGCGAAGTACGCGAGATCGCTGCGCGTCACGTACGCCGAGGAAGTGAAGAAGCTGCGCCGCTTCGCGCCGCACGACGCGCGCGTGCTGAAGAGCCTCGAGCGCTGGCTGCACCGCGACGCGGGCGCGCTCGCGGAGACCGAGCGCAGCCGGATCGCCGAAGCGCTGAAGCGCTCGAGCGCTCCGGTGCACACCGTGTACTCGATGCGCGCGGAGCTGGCGGCGGTCTGGGAGCGCTCGAGCGCCTCGCGCGAGCAGCTCGTGCGGCAATTGCAGGACTGGTGCCGCCGCGCCGAGGCGAGCGGCATACGACCGCTGGCCGAGTTCTCGCAGCGCCTGCGCCGCTACGCCTGAGGTACTGCGGTGGCGGATCCCGCGGGGGACGGCCGCCCCAGCAAACGGTCGGTCTCGCGCTTGACGACGGCATAGCACTCGCACACCCGCTGCTCCAGTCTGGGCCGGTCGGTCAGCGTGATGTGGCCGCGGCTGTACTGGATCAGCCCGGCGTGCTGCAGGATTCCGGCCGCCTCGGTCACCCCCTCGCGGCGCACCCCCAGCATGTTCGCGATCAGCTCCTGCGTCATGACCAGCTCGTTGGAGGGCAGCCGGTCGATGCTGAGCAGCAGCCAGCGGCACAGCTGCTGCTCGACCGAGTGGTGGCGGTTGCACACCGCGGTCTGCGCCATCTGCGTGATGAGGGCCTGGGTGAAGCGCAGCAGCAGGTGCTGCAGCTCGCCGCCGCTTTCGAATTCCTTCTTCAGCACGCTCGCGGGCAGCCGATACGCATGGCCGGCGCTCTGCACCACCGCGCGGCTGGGCGTGCTCTCCCCGCCCATGAAGAGCGAGATCCCGACCATGCCCTCGCAACCCGTGATGGCGATTTCCGCCGAAGCGCCGTTCTCCATGACATAGAGCAGCGAGACGATGCCCGCGGTGAGGAAATACACGTAGCTCAGGCGGCTGCCCGGCTCGTAGAGCGCAAGCCCCAACGGCAGCTCGACCCACTCGAGGTGCGGCAGGATGCGCTCGTAATCGGCGGGGGGCAGCGCGGCAAGAAGCTGATTCTGCAGCGGCGGAGGTGTCGCGGGTCGCGATGTCTTGGTCTTGGTGGCCATGTCGGGTCTCCTTCGACCATTAACCGGTGAACTGATGGAAGCTCGTGTTTCCATGATACGCCTATGTTCGCTATCGCACAGAAGCGGACGGTGACTCGGCGAATGATGGGCCCATGGCCGACAGCGATCCATTCAAGTTTGAAGACCACCCCCCGGGCTCTCCGGCCGCGCGGCACGGCGCGACGCGCGAAGCCGTCGAAACCTGGGAGGGCGAAGGCGGGACCGCCGCGGCGCCGCGGCGAGTGCGTGCAGGGATTCCCGCGAAGAAGCCCGGACGAGACCCGCGCCGCAAGGTCGGCAAGCGTGAGTAGCATCGCCGACCTCCGCGACCGGCCGCGCGAAGGGCGCGTCCGCCGGGCCCTGATGCTGGCGGCCATGCTCGCGACGGCCGCTCTCGTCTCGGGCCTGCCGGCGTCGGCCGATACGGCGAACGGATCGCGCGCGGGCAGCCGCGAGAACGCCGCCGAATACCGCGACGCGCTCAGGCGCGCCGACAAGGATTACGACCAGGCGAACCGCCGCTGCGAAGTGCTCGCGATCGACGAGCGGGTCCTCTGCCGCAACGATTCGGCGCGCGCCCGCAGGGCTGCCGTCGCCGAGGCGCGCGCCAAGCTGCAGCCCGAGGAATCGCGCACCACCGCCGCGACCACCCGATAACGACCCGCGAGGGAGCACCCGATGGAACATGCTTCGGCAACCGGCGACATCACGGCATTGATCCTCTCCACCGAATCGCACCGGCGCGAGACGGCGCGCCAGCATTCCGCCAACATCGCGGCGCTGAAGCGCGAGATCGTCCGGATCAACGCGCTGGCGGCAGGCGATGCCGGCTCGCGCGCGACCGCGGCCGGCCGCCCCGCCGGTCCCCGGACATTCGGCCAGCATGATCCGTTCCGGAGCTTCCCGAGGAGCAAGGGCCGCAGGACCATGGGGCGAGGCGAGCGTTGAACACGAGGGAAAGCAAAATGAAACGGCGACTTCACGCAATGCTCGTCTTCGCGGCGCTCTCGTGCCTGCCGCTCGGGGCGGCGATCGCCGCCCCGGCCGAGGACAAAATGACCTTCGTCCAGGCGGAGCGGCGCTCGATCGAGCTGAAGCAGGGAATGACCCCCGACGACGTGCGCGGCCTGCTCGGAAAGCCGAAGCGCACCGCGCTGAAGACCTCGGGCGATTCGTCGCAGGGCACGCTGCAATGGACCTACAGCTGGTCGAGCCCGTCGCAGACCGACCGCAATCTCCAGGTGACGTTCGTCAGCAAGTCGCCCGAGCAGTGGCTCGTGAACGGCTGGGACTGGTCGAGCTACTAGGCGCGCTACTCGCCGACGGGCTGCGCGCCCGCGGCGGTCTTGAAGCTGACGAAGCGCGTGCCCTCCTCGAGCGCGACCTGCTCGTGCTCCTCGTCGCCGAGGATGAGCGCCACCTCGCCCGGGCCCATCTCGCGCACTTCCTTCCCGATCCGCATCCGCAATCTTCCCGAGAGCACCAGGATGATCTGCTCGCTCGGGTGATGGTGGGGCTTCGCGCCCGTTCCCTTCGGCTCGGTGTACCAGCCGATCTCGAGCTCGCGGCCGGTGATCGTCGGGCCGTGGGCGGTCGAGTGGCCGGGCGAGATCACCTTCCCGGGCAGCTCGTCGAGCTTGAAGAACGGCATCGAGGTCCTCCTACAGCGGCTTCTTCAGCCAATGCCCGAGCTCGCCGACGATGCCGCGCCGGAACGCGAGCACGCACACGACGAAGATCGCGCCCTGCACCACCGACACCCAGGCGCCGAGCTCGGCGAGGTAGCTCTCCATGGCGATGATGACGATCGCGCCGACCACGGGCCCGAAGATCGTCCCGAGCCCGCCGACCAGCGTCATCAGCACGACCTCGCCCGACATCGACCAGTGCACGTCGGTCAGCGAGGCGAGCTGGAACACGAGCGCCTTGGTCGCGCCCGCCGCCCCCGCGAGCGTCGCCGACAGCAGGTACGCGAGCAGCTTGTAGCGCGCCGTGTCGTAGCCGAGGGACACCGCGCGCGCTTCGTTCTCGCGGATCGCCTTCAGCACCTGGCCGAAGGGCGAATGCACGGCGCGGTAAATGAGGAGGAAGCCGCCGACGAAGACGGCCAATACCACCGCGTACATCGCCCAGATGTTGTCCAGGTCGACGAGGCCGAGGAGCCTGCCGCGCGGCACCGACTGGATCCCGTCCTCGCCTCCGGTGAACGGCGCCTGCAGCGAAAAGAAGAACACCATCTGCGCCAGCGCGAGCGTGATCATCGCGAAGTAGATGCCCTGGCGGCGGATCGCGATCAGCCCGGTCACGAGCCCGAGCAGCGCCGCCGCGCCCGTCCCGCACGCGATCGCGAGCTCGGGCGTCAGGCCCCACACCTTGGCCGCGTGCGCCGAGACGTAGCCCGCGGCGCCGAGGAACATCGCGTGCCCGAACGAGAGCAGCCCGCCGTAGCCGATCAGCAGGTTGAAGGCGCAGGCGAACAGCGCGAAGCACATCGCCTTCATCAGGAACACGGGGTAGATCGCGAGCGGCGCGAGCGCGAAGAACGCGACCATCACCGCGAACGCGACGCGCTGGTGCGGGAGCGTGCGCGCCGGCTGGATCGGGGCGATGACGCCGGGATCGACTGCGGCCACGTCAGCCCCTTGTCATTCTGAGGAGCCGAAGGCGACGAAGAATCTGCTTTTCGGCGAAAAGCAGATCCTTCGCTGCGCTCAGGATGACAGCGCTCATCGCACGGTGCCGAACAATCCCGCCGGCTTGATCATCAGCACGATCGCCATGATGATGAAGATGACCGTGTTCGACGCCTCGGGGTAGAACACCTTGGTGAGCCCCTCGATCAGGCCGAGCGCGAAGCCGGTCACGATCGAGCCCATGATCGATCCCATGCCGCCGATCACCACGACCGCGAACACCACGATGATGAGGTCCGCGCCCATCAGCGGGTTCACCTGGTAGATCGGCGCCGCCATCACGCCCGCGAATGCCGCGAGCGCCACGCCGAAGCCGTAGGTGAGCGTGATCATGCGCGGCACGTTGATGCCGAAGGCCTGCACCAGCGCCGGATTCTCGGTCGCGGCGCGCAGGTAGGCGCCGAGCTTGGTCTTCTCGATCACGAACCAGGTCGCCAGGCACACGAGCATCGAGGCGACGATCACCCAGGCCCGGTAGTTCGGCAGGAACATGAAGCCGAGGTTGCGGCCGCCCGCGAGCTGCTCGGGCATCGCGTAGGGCGTGCCCGACGTGCCGAACTCGTGGCGGAACAGCCCCTGCATGATCAGCGCGAGCCCGAAGGTGAGCAGCAGCCCGTAGAGATGGTCGAGCTTGTACAGCCGCGAGAGCATCAGCCGCTCGATCACGATCCCGAAGACGCCCACCGCGATCGGGACGAGCAGCAGCGACCACCAGTAGCCGATGCCGAGCTTGGTCAGCAGGAACCAGGCGCAGAACGCGCCCACCATGTACTGCGCGCCGTGCGTGAAGTTGATGATGTTGAGCAGGCCGAAGATGACGGCCAGCCCGAGCGACAGCAGCGCGTAGAACGAGCCGTTGATCAGCCCGATCAGGAGCTGACCGAAGAGCGCCTGGACGGGGATGCCGAAAATGCTGTCCATCGTCGCCTTGTCATCCTGAGGAGCCGAAGGCGACGAAGGATCTGCTGTTTACCATTGCAAAAGCAGATCCTTCGCTTCGCTCAGGATGACGGTCTTATTTCTTCACCAGCGGGCAATCCCCCTGGTCGATCGGCCGGAACGCCTGGTCCGCCGGGATGGTCGCGCGGATCTTGTAGTAGTCGTACGGGCCCTTCGACTCGGACGGCTTCTTCACCTCGACCAGGTACGCCGGGTGGATCTTGCGGCCGTCGGCGCGGATGCTGCCCTTGCCGAAGAGCGGATCGTCGGTCGGCATCGACTTCATCTTCGCGACGACCTTGGCGCCGTCGGCGTCCGTCTTGCCCGCCGCGACGGCCTTCAGGTAGTGCGTGATCGCCGAGTAGACGCCGGCCTGCACCATGGTCGGGTACTTCCCGTTGTTGGCCGCGGCCATGCGCTTGGCGAAGGCGCGCGTCTGCGGGTTCATGTCCCAGTAGAACGTCTCGGTGAAGATCAGGCCCTGCGCCTTGTCGAGGCCGAGGCCGTGCACGTCGGACAGGAACACGAGCAGCCCGGCGAGGTTCTGCCCGCCCTTGACGATGCCGAACTCGGACGCCTGCTTGATCGAGTTGATCGTGTCGCCGCCCGCGTTGGCGAGGCCGATGATCTTGGCCTTCGACGCCTGCGCCTGCAGCAGGAAGGACGAGAAGTCCTGGTTGTTGAGCGGGTGGCGCACCGCGCCCAGCACCTTGCCGCCCGCCTTCTTCACGACCTCGGCGGTGTCGCGCTCGAGCGCGTGGCCGAAGGCGTAGTCGGCGGTGATGAAGAACCAGGTATCGCCGCCCTGCTTCACGATGGCGTTGCCGGTGCCGTTCGCGAGCATCCAGGTGTCGTAGGTCCAGTGGATGGTGTTCGGCGTGCACGCCTTGCCCGTGAGGTCGGAGCTCGCCGCGCCCGAGACCAGGAACACCTTGTTCTTGTCCTTGGTCACCTGGCTGACCGCGAGCGCGACCGACGAGGTCGGCACGTCCACGATCACGTCGACGCCCTCGGTGTCGTACCAGTTGCGCGCGATCGCCGAGCCCACGTCGGGCTTGTTCTGGTGATCGGCCGAGACGATCTCGACCTTCAGGCCGTGCTTCGCCGGCGCGAAGTCCTCGACCGCCATGCGCGCGGCGGCCACCGACCCCGGGCCGCCGATGTCCGAATACAGGCTCGACATGTCGGACAGCACGCCGATCTTCACGACGCCGCCGGAAATCTGCGCCTGCGCGCCGGCCGCCGCCAGCAGCAGCGCCACCGCTAGCCATGCTCGTTGGGAAATCATCGTCCTCGCTCCTTTGATTGGGAAACCCTCCCGGGATCACACGCCCAGGTACTCGTGGACCTCGTGCAGCCGGGACTCTAGCTCGGCGTTCGGGATCATGTCCACCACCCGGCCGTTTTCGATCACGTAATGGCGGTCGGCGACGCGCGACGCGAAGCGGAAGTTCTGCTCGACCAGCAGGATCGTGAACCCCTCGGCCTTCAGCCGCGAGATGGTCCGGCCGATCTGCTGCACGATCACGGGCGCGAGACCCTCGGTCGGCTCGTCGAGCAGCAGCAGCCGCGCCCCGGTGCGCAGGATCCGTCCGATCGCGAGCATCTGCTGCTCGCCGCCGGAGAGCTTGCTCCCCTGGCTGCGCAGCCGCTCCTTGAGATTGGGGAAGAGCTCGAACACCTGCTCGACCGTGAAGCCGCCGGCGCGCACCGTGGGCGGCAGCAGCAGGTTCTCGCGCACGTCGAGGCTCGCGAAGATGCCGCGCTCCTCGGGACAGAACGCGATCCCCAGGCGGGGAACGCGGTACGAGGCGAGCCGGATCGTCTCGGCGCCTTCGAACGCCACCGAGCCCTCGCGCCGCCCGACCATGCCCATGATCGACTTCAGCGTGGTGGTCTTCCCGGCCCCGTTGCGCCCGAGCAGCGTCACGACCTCGCCGCGGCGCACCTCGAAATCGATCCCGTGCAGGATGTGCGACTCGGCGTACCAGGCGTTCAGCCCGGAGACCTTCAGCATCGGCTCAGCCACGCTCGCTCCCGAGATAGGCGGCGACGACGTCGGGGTTCCGCGACACCGAGGCGTAGTCGCCCTCGGCCAGCACCTCGCCGCGCGCGAGCACCGTGATGTGGTCCGACAGGTGCTCGACCACGCCGAGGTTGTGCTCGACCATGAGCACGGTGCGGTGGGCCGCGACCTTCTTGACCAGCGCCGCCACGCGCTCCACGTCCTCGTGCGCCATGCCCGCGGTCGGCTCGTCGAGCAGCATCAGCTCCGGGTCGAGCGCGAGCGTGGTGGCGATCTCGAGCGCGCGCTTGCGCCCGTAGGGCAGCTCGACCGCGACCGCCGCCTCGTACGCAGCGAGCCCGACCGCGTCGAGCAGCTCGCGCGCGCGGGCGTTCAGCTCGTCGAGCACGCGCTCGGAGCGCCAGAAATCGAACGACTCGCCGCGGCGGCGCTGCAGCGCGATGCGCACGTTCTCGAGCACGGACAGGTGCGGGAAGACGGCCGAGATCTGGAACGAGCGCGCCAGGCCCATGCGCGCGATCGACGCCGGGCTCGCCCCGGTGATGTCGCGGCCGTTGTAGAGGATCTCGCCCCGCGTGGGCGTCAGGAAGTGCGTCAGGAGGTTGAAGCAGGTCGTCTTCCCCGCGCCGTTCGGACCGATCAGGGCATGGATGGTCCCGCGTTTGACTTTCAACGAGACGCCGTTGACCGCGACGAAGCCCTTGAACTCCTTCGACAGGTCACGCGTCTCGAGGATGACGTCGGCACTCATGGAAGTGCCCAGGATTATCGGGTAACGTATGGGCCCGCGCAACGGCCTTCAGGAACGGCGCATCTACGGAAACCCGACCGCATGAGCCACACTGCGTTTCGCCATTTCTTCGTGCACGCGGAAGACGGCATCGGCTGGCTCGAGTACCACCGTCCCCCGGTGAACGCCTTCGATTGGGAGATGCTGCGCGAGGCACCCGCCGCACTGCACGCGCTCGCGAGCGATCCCGCGGTGCGGGTCATCGTCGTCGCGAGCGCGCTGGAGAAGTACTTCAATTCGGGGGCCGATCTCAAGGTGCTCGCCGAAGTGCGCGGCGGCGCCATGCGCGAATGGGTCGGGATCTGTCACGACCAGATCGTGCGCGAGCTGCGGATATGCACGAAGCCTCTCCTCGCCGCGATCCACGGCGTGGCCGTGGGCGGCGGGCTCGAGATCGCCTGGCACTGCGACGTGCGCTTCGCCGCCGACGATGCACGCATCGGGCAGCCCGAGATCAACATTGCGTTCATTCCACCGATCGGCGCCACCCAGGCGCTCGCGCGCCTGGTCGGCCGCCACCGCGCGCTGCGGTTCCTGTACGACGGAGAGCTGCTCCCGGCGCGCCGCGCGCTCGAGCTCGGCCTGGTCGACGAGGTGGTGCCGCGCGCGCGCCTGCGCGACGAGGTCATGCGCTACGCACGCAGGCTCGCCGGGAAGCCGGGGAACGCGCTTGCGGCCATCCGCCGCTGCATCACCGAAGGCGGCGGCGTCGGCTTCGACGAAGGGCTCGCGATCGAGTTGGAGGAGGCGGTGCGGCTGTCGGAGTCGCAGAACTTCGCGGAAGGCGTCGCGGCCTTCCTCGCGAAGCGCGCGCCGCGCTGGGTCTAGTCGGCGCTCAGAGCTTCCAGTTCGGCTTCCGCTTGGCGATGAAGGCGCTCACGCCCTCGGCCGTGTCGTCGAGCATCATGTTGCAAGCCATCGCCTCCGATGCGACCTCGTAAGCCTGCGTCATGGACAGCTCGACCTGCTCGTAGAACACCTTCTTGCCGAGGGCGATCACGTCGCGCGGCTTGGAGATGATCGCGTCGACGAGGCGCTTGACCTCCGCGTCGAGCGCGACGTCGGGCGCGACGCGGTTCACCAGGCCCCACGCCTGCGCCTTGCGGGCGTCGATGAACTCGCCGGTGAGCAGCATCTCGAGCGCGGGCTTGCGCAGGAGGTTGCGCGCCACCGCAACGCCCGGGGTGGTGCAGAAGAGTCCCAGGGTGACACCGGACGTGGCGAAGCTTGCGCTCTCCGCCGCCACGGCGAGGTCGCACATCGCCACGAGCTGGCAGCCCGCTGCGGTCGCCATGCCGTGCACGCGCGCGATGACCGGCTGCGGCATGCGCTGTATCGTCATCATCATGCGGCAACAGCGCTGGAACAGGTCACGGATGAAATCGTGGCTGCGGTTCGCCATCATCTCCTTGAGGTCGTGGCCAGCGCAGAACGCCTTGCCGCTGCCGGTGATGACGACCGCGCGCACGGCCTCGTCGCCCGCGATGTCTTCGAGAGCCAGGCGAATGTCTTCGATCATCGCGCCCGGAATCGAGTTGTACTGCGCCGGGCGGTTCAGGATCACGGTCTCGACGCCGCCTTCGCGGCGTCTCAGAATCGCCGGCTCGGCGGCGACGGGAGCGTTCATCGCGGAATCCTCCTCGCTATTCGATTGCGGACGTTGACTTCGCCTTCTGCCGCAGCATGAACTTCTGGATCTTGCCGGTCGAGGTCTTGGGCAGCGGCCCGAAGACGACCTGGCGCGGCGCCTTGAAGCGCGCGAGGTGCGCGCGGCAATGCTCGATCAGATCCTGCTCGCTCACCTGCGCGTCGGGCTTCAGCTCGATGAACGCGAGCGGCGTCTCGCCCCACTTCGGATCGGGCTTCGCCACGACCGCGGCGGCGAGCACCGCGGGATGGCGGTAGAGCACGTCCTCGACCTCGAGCGAGGAGATGTTCTCGCCGCCCGAGATGATGATGTCCTTGGCGCGGTCCTTGATCTTGAC
>Ga0070741_10018865_pt1 | contig 11094 bp, 9 predicted proteins | sample Coa_R1_4_FD_66440 | JGI IMG/M metagenome (GOLD analysis project Ga0070741, IMG submission 66440) | Surface soil microbial communities from Centralia Pennsylvania, which are recovering from an underground coalmine fire - Coalmine... | ecosystem: Environmental > Terrestrial > Soil > Unclassified ...
GCCCTGACAAGATGTTTGACGTTAATTCGTTCGCTCTTCCTAACGAATAGTGATTAGTTTAGTTGAGTTTCTGTAGTGGGTCGTGTCCAGGGCAAACGGCAAAGGGAGCACATGCAAAACCGAAGGATGTAACGGGAACCTGAGGAAGGAATGTTACAGCCTGTGCGTAAGGAAAGGGTTGTCCGGCAAGGAGTACTGGCGACTGTCCGGGATCGTTTAATTGTACGGATCGACTCGTGCGTGGGAAGGTTGGTTCCTCTCCAGTAGAGGAAGCGATGAGAGGGGCCAAAGGGAGCGGAGCTTTGTTTGCGAGCACGATCGTCTTGAATTCGTTCACCCGGGTGCGTGATAATCGCACACCTATATCTGCCACACCGGCTCCTCAGAGGGCACTGCACTCACGAACTCTTTAACAGCTTCTTCACTACACTGGACTTCCCATGTATCTCGAATATTTTGGTTTTCGCGAAAAACCGTTCAATGTCACACCTGACCCACGGTTTTTTTACACTAATCCGATTTATCAAGAAACGTATGCGGGGCTTTTGTATGGAATCCGCGAACGTAAAGGGTTTATCTCTCTAATCGGTGAGGTCGGAACTGGCAAGACAACCCTGCTCCGTAAGCTTATGTCGGAGCTGCGGGAACCCGTACATTTTGTGTATCTCTGCTACACGACGCTGACCTTTGAGGAGTTACTGAGTTTTATCTGTGCCGACCTTGGCCTGGTGCTGGGAGAAAAGACTCATTTGCAAAAAATCCAAGCCCTGAACGATTTCCTCCTCAACGTCGCCAGGGAGGGGGGAACGGGGGTGTTGTTAGTCGACGAAGCCCAGAATCTAGCGGATGACGTACTGGAGAACCTTCGGTTACTCTCGAATCTTGAAACTGTGAGCGAGAAGCTCTTGCAAATTATTCTTGTTGGCCAACCTGAGCTAGAGCGGAAACTCGCCCAGCCGAAGTTACGACAACTCAAGCAGCGGATCGCGATTCAAGGGCGGCTTGGTCGTTTGAAAGAGCGGGAAGTCGAACCCTTCATTTTGAGTCGACTCGCCGCAGCGGCTTACGAAGGGAAATCATTGTTTACCCCCGAGGCAATTCAGCGTATTGCCGCTTATTCGAAAGGGACCCCCAGACTGATTAATGTCATCTGCGACAACGCATTGTTAGTCGCTTACAGCCTCAATCAGAAGACGGTACAAGCCGAAGTGATTGAAGAGGTTGCGCGAGATCTGCAACTGAAGCACGAGGTTCGCCCGGCACGTGTGGGCGGGGGGCAAGATGCCGCTGGTGGCGGGGAGCCGCTACATGATGAAGGAGAAGCCTTTGCTGATAGACAACTCTCCGTCGTGAGGTCAGTATCACGTATAGTTACCCCAGGGACGGAGATTTCTCCTCCCAAAAAAGCGCATTCCCTTGAGGATGCGCGGCCGAGTAGACGCTTGTCGCGGGTCATCGCCGGTGCCGTTTTGGCACTTGTCCTGCTCGGTGGCGCTGGTGCGACCATCTTCCCTGAACAGACTCCTCGCGAGTTTTCTGACGTTGCTGCGAAGGTAGGGGAGTGGCTGAGATCAAAGATCAACCCCGTGGTCGGGGAGGGAGAAGACCTAAGAGGCGGCAATCCATTCTCCCCTGCTCCTTCCTCAGAGCCGAGCAAGAATCAATCTCTTAAAGCGGTCGAAGAGATACAAGATACGCCTCCGTTGGCCTTACCAAAGCGCGGGGAAGAGGCAAGACCCGCCGGTCCAGGAGGACCGGCGGGCAGACTTCAAGCAGCCAGTCCGCCGGGCGCCGACGCGAGTTCATGGAAGAACCATCCCGTTCGTATAGAGTCGAAGATGACGGTTTTTGATTTAGTGCTCAAAAATTACGGCAGTTTTAATATCCTTGCCGTTGACTTAATACGAGAACACAACCCACATCTCAAAAACCTGGAAAAAATTATGGTAGGAGAGAAAATCTGGCTGCCGCCGTTAAATCAAGAAACTCTTATGCGAGAACAGCCAGATGGCGCATATCAGCTCATCCTTGCCTCGTTTCGGAATAGAAGGGATGCGGAACGGTTCGCACAGGGAGTGAGGGCACAAGGGTATACTGTCGTTGTCACCCCACGTAAGATCATCGAGAATCTCGTCGTGCAAAGGGTTGAGATCCAAGGATTAAAAGATATTGCCGCGGTGGAAAAAGCATGGAATCTCGTGAATGTCAGTAACGTCTTTTCTGGAAATCTTCCATTAACGAATAGTAGAGTTGCAGCTGTAGTGCCAATGGCTGAGCGTTAAAGGATGTTGACACATCTAATGATCTACGAGGACGTGAGGACCAGCGTGACTATGATTCATCGAGAGCGATTGGGGGAGGAATGAGAAGATTCTTAGTGTTGGGGAATAGGGGCCGCACGCACCACAACCGCTGGTTAGTGTTGTTTGCGTGCTCCCTGGTGGCGAGTTTCCCTGGTTTGGCCATGGCCGGGTTCGCAAGCCGGTTTTCGATATCGGCGGGAGAAGAATATAACGACAACATCTTCTTCTCAGATAAAAAAACTCATGATTTTGTGACGGTAATTACACCAGCGCTCCACTTCCTCTACCGACCAGAGTTCAGAACGAATTCGCTTTTGACCGTCGACTTGACTGCGCCGGCTGAAATCTATGCGCGGCGCGGTTCACAGACGAACTTCGGAGACCGGCTTTCGTTGCGTGCTAATTACCTTTACCCATATTCTCAGAAACTGAGCTTCCAAATAAGTGAATGTGTCGGTCGGCTTGGGCAAACCCGCTTGAGTGGCTTTGACGAGGCACGAAGTGGGGGGTTTGGAGATGGTGGAGGTGTGGGGGGCATATTAGGGGGAGGCGGCATTGGCGGGAGTCTTCTTTCTGGCGGTAGGGGTAGAGGGGGTTGTAGTGGCGGAGGAGGAGTAATCGGTCTCGGAAGAGGAGAATCCAGCGGAGTCCTAAATACCAGCGAACTGATCACGAGCGGAGAAACCCTGACAAGCCAATTCGCAAGTTCTGTCCGCTATTCGTACTCTCCAAATCTCACATTTGGTGCCAATTACGATTGGCGCTACACCGCTTTCTTGGACGCGGGCGGAAAAGAAAACTATCATTCCATAGGAGTGAATGGCAGCTATAGACTTTGGAGATTACACAACCTGTTTGCTAGGTATAGAATGACTATATTGCAAGCTCGCGAGCAATTGGGGGGGACGAGCGGGAAAACGACTATTATTCATGACTTTGACGCGGGTGACGATTTCTTTGGCTCGCGTCAGATTAACTTGACGCCGACGTTGTCGATTCGAGGGTCGACAGGCCTCTCGATGGGAACACGTAAAGGCAGTTTTGACCTTCGCCATAAGCTCAACGTTGCCTTAATTAAACTGTGGCAAACCGCGGTTTTTACCGTGGGAGCGGATCGAGGATTCACTGGAAGTTTTGGTGTATCTGGACCTTCCTACACCACGGAATTTTTTGGTCAATATGCTATTCGATTCAGTCGGCGACTTGTCGGTTTTGCTGCGGTCACCTATACGATGTATGATACTTCTGGAGCGGACTTTACGACGCTTCAAGCTCTTGGAGGTTTCCAGTATTGGTTGACGAACTGGATGTCGGCGAATCTGGTGTACGACTATCGCCGGCTCAATCCTAATGGGAATAATAGGGAGTCGGATCTTCTTAGTGCTGTGACTATAGATGGCAACAGCGTTTTGCTTTCCTTAACCATGTATTTTGACATTTGGCCGAATATTGGACTTGGTCGTAGTGTCGCTGCGAACTCGCAACTTTTCGGGTTGCCCGCTATGGGAGGTATAGGCACCCCGCCCTCATCCGTCCCTCAACAACCTGCTGGACAAGCGCCTGACCTTAACCCATAGGTGTCGAAAACATGAGGAGAACGATGGTAGGACTGCGATTAGTTGTCGGATTATCAGTATTAATAACTGTCTCAGGATGCACGAAGGAGCTTCGCCGAACCGAGACTCCAGTTGCCCCAGAGATCAACAATCCTCAAGCGCCGGGAGAGGAATCGTACGTGGTTGGCCCCGGAGATGTTTTGCAAGTAGTTGTTTGGAGAGAGCCGTCATTGTCTGGTAGTGTAACTGTGCGCCCTGACGGATTTGTGACGCTTCCTCTCGTCAATGAGGTGCAAGTGGTTGGGCTGAAGACGTCGGAACTCCGAGATACGTTGGAAAAGCGATTCCGCGAGTTCGTGACTGACGCCTATGTGACGGTTCGCGTAGAAAAGATTGCATCTAGTGAAGTGTTTCTGATCGGAGAAGTGGCGAAAGCCGGCGCGTATCCGCTTTTAGGGAATGACACCTTGATTCAGCTCCTCACGCGCGCCGGCGGTCTCAGCCCCTTTGCGAGTCGTCATAATATTCGTGTGAGTCGCCGTCAGGGAGATAAAGTAACCGACTTTGTTGTTGACTATGATGCGATTTTGAAGGGGGACTTGAAACAGGATATTCTTTTACGACCCGGAGATCGTATCGTGGTTCCCTAGCTGTGCAACGCACTTTCCTACCGAGGAAAAGGATAAACACAATGGATTTGTTTGCGAATGGGTTTAGCTTAGCAGCGGTGTTGTCTTTCCTGCGTCGCCGTAAATGGATCGGCTTATCGGTGTTCGTTATTCTTGTGAGTCTCAGTTCGAGTGTGATCGCGTTTCTTCCTAATATCTATATGTCTCAAGCCGTCATTCTCATTGAGGGCCAACAGATTCCTCAAGAATTTATTCGTCCGACTGTCACAAAAATGGTCGGACGCCGCCTGCAAGAGATCAGCCAGGAAATCCTCGGTCGATCACAACTTGAGAAGCTCAGCGAGAAGTTTAGTCTGTATCCGGATTTAAAAAAAGCAGAAGCTTCGAGTGAGACAATAGCGAAGGCTATGCGGCAAGATATTGGTATCAATGTCATGAATGGGCGGGGGACAGGTGGTGATACTGTTGCATTTGCCGTGAATTATCGCAGCCCGGATCCCGCAAAAGCGATGCATGTGACGACAGAGTTGGCTTCTCTGTATATCTCGACCAACATGAAAATGAGAGAAGGACTAGCCGCAAGCACCTCAGAATTTCTTGCGAAGCAAGTGCAGGAAGTCAAAGTTCGCCTTGAGCAGCAAGAGAGTAAGGTGACGAACTATAAACGGCAGCATATGGGTGAGCTCCCTGAACAACGCGAGGCAAACCTGGGTATACTTGATGCTTTGCAGAAACAAATGACCATCCTTTCGACCAACCTTGCGCGCGCCCAAGAGCACCGTAATAGTGTCGCGCAAATGGCCGCTGTTGAGACCGAGATTGAGACTGACCTGAGTGAGGTAGAGATCCCGAGTGCCGAAGGGAAAAATGCGAAATCGGCGCTATCACCGGAACAACAGTTAAAGATTCTGCAGGGACAAGTGACGCAACTCAAAACCCGATTTTCTGACAAGCATCCAGACGTCCTGCGCCTAAAGCAACTAATCGCGAATCTAGAAAACCAAATAAAGACAACAACCCCAGCAGTAGACGAGGCCTCTACGATGTCGCAGGGGGCGCACCCTGACACTGCGAGTCCGAGTCCTCAGACTAGCACCCTGGCTCCTAAGGGAACCGCAACGCAAATTGAATTAGCCACGATTGATAGTGAGATTCAGCGGTTGAACGCGGAAATGAAAAAGGTTAGTGACTCCATCGCAATGTATCAGCAGCGCATTGAGAACATCCCAAGAGTAGAGCAAGAGCTATTGTCGATTACGCGAGACTACGAGACGGCAAAAGATCTCTATGCGAGTCTTCTCAAACGCCTCGATGAAGCGAAACTGGCAGATGATCTCGAACAAAACCAGAAGGCTGAAAAGTTTAAACTTCTGGAGCCGGCTTTCTACCCCGACAAGCCAGCGGCGCCCGAACGTCCCCGCCTTTTTATGATGGCGTTGTTTGCGAGCCTCGGTGCTGCTGTCGGAGGAATGTTTCTTCGAGAGTTATTAGATACTTCGTTCCATGATGTTGACGCCCTGCGCCGTGCAGTCACAGTCCCCGTCTTGATAACAATTCCACGGATTGTGACAACGACCGAGTTATGGCAAGGACGATTTCGCCAAGGGATCGGTGCGGTTGCATTGGCGCTATCAGTGCTCGTCATTGTTGGAATTACGTATCGCACGGTGACTGGCAATGAGAATCTCACGCGGACTCTTCTTCGTTCAGGAAGCCCCAATCAGCTCCTCCTACGAGAGTGAGGGCCGGCATCCTCTGACAATTCAATTACTGAAACATGATTTCTTCCGACCGGAAAAAGACACGCCATGAGTAAATTCTACCAAGCATTAGAACGAGCAGAGCAGGAGCGTCGCGAGCGTCGCCAAGAGCGATCGGCAAAGGCTGTCGGACTCGATCACCCCCCACCGTTTTCCCCGCCGTTTCCTCCGTCGGACCGTTCGGTTCACAGCCGAAGCGGGACAGTACTACCAGCACGTGAAGCGGGGATGCCCCAGTCAGATGCAATTGAAGCCCATCTTGTCAGCCTGATCGCGCCAGAGACTTTTGAAGCTGAGCAATATCGGACATTGTCGTATATGATTGAACAGCTCCATGCTGATGCGAATCTGTCTGTGATTGCGGTTACGAGCCCCGCAGCCGGTGATGGTAAAACTATCACTGCCATTAATCTCGCGAGTTCTCTGACTCAGCTTCCTGGTGCGCGTGTGTTGCTTGTCGATCTTGATGTCCGTCGCCCCTGTGTATCGGCTAATCTGGGCTTGGAGCGAGTCAACAGCCGAGGCCTGGTGGACTTCGTCCTAGACCAGAACATGCCTATTGAAGAGGTATTACAAGCGTATTCGTCGAGTAAGTTGACCGTCATACTTACCGGGCGTGCCCCCTCAACCCCATATGATACCCTGCAGTCTGCGCGGCTGGAGGAACTCATCACAGAGGCGCGGCAACGGTACGACTATATTGTTTTGGATACACCGCCGCTTATTCCCTTCCCAGATTGTCGTCTCATTGAGCGACTTGCCGATGGTTTCCTCGTTGTCGTTGGCGCGCATAGAACACCACGAAGGTTGGTGACCGAAGGGATCAGCATCATTGACCGCGAGAAAGTTGTCGGCGTAGTGTTCAATAACGATGACCAGCCAGTGCTCGGAGACCACTCGTATTACGACTACGATCTGTCCCATGCGAAAGGCGCGGATGGCAGACCGGCCGGCTGGTTCAAGAAAAGCTTCGCTACATTTTTCCGTCGTGCACCTAAGGATTAACGCATGCGGTCCTGGAGGGCGGGGTGAGATTTAAAACGGCGACGCTTCTCGGGCTCGAAATTGTGACGTTGGCTACAGCTCTGGGAGCGATAGGACTGTTTTGGCCAATGTATTCGTCACTTGCTGTGACAGATTTAACCTCGGCTATGCAACGCGTGGTTGCTCCTGTCCTCTGCCTGGTTGTCTCTTTTTACTATAACGACCTGTACGATTTACGGGTCGTGAGGAGCTTTACGCACTTCTGCACCCAAGTGCCGCAAGCGTTAGGGGTCGCGTTCATTTTACTTGCCGTTGCCTCAACGGTGTTTCCGGGAATCCGGGTCGATGGTACCTCCTCTGTCTCGACGGCGGGAGCCCTCGTGATTATCGTGGGTCCGGTGTTTTTGATCCGGGCCATTTGTTACAGCTTGTTACGAAGTCAAACTTTTGCTGAACGTGTATTGATCTTGGGGACGAGTCCGTTAGCCCAGAAGATTGTCGAGGAAATTAAGGCCACTCCATATACGGGGTATTCGGTTGTGGGCTTTGTCGACGACCATGGCCGCACCTCGCTTCCTGACGCCCCTTCGTCTGAGTACGTGCTATTAGGTCCGCTTGACCGTCTTGAAAGTATCATTGCTCAAGTACGTCCGGATCGCATTATTGTTGCCCTGACTGAGCGGCGCGGCCGGCTTCCGGTCCGTGATTTGCTCGCCGCGCGCATGAGCGGCATTATGGTTGAGGATGGGGTTGAGGTGCATGAGCGTTTTACAGGAAAACTGGCGATCGAGAGCTTAAACCCAAGTTTTCTTTTTTTTTCCAAAGATTTCACCACATCGCGTTTCGATATGGCTCTCCGCAGAATGGGAAGTTTAGCCTTTTCTCTTGTCGGTTTAATCTCGACAGCGCCGCTTATGGTGCTGATTGCTCTGGCCATTAAGCTTGATTCAAAGGGACCGATCTTTTTTATTCAGGAGCGTGCCGGGCTACGAGGGAAGTCTTTTCGTTTGGTGAAGTTTCGCACGATGCACCCGACAGAGTCTGCTAGTGCCGCCGAACGGTCCGTGTGGGAGCGAGATTCAAGCGCGCGAATAACGCGTATCGGAAGACTGTTGCGCAAACTTCGACTCGACGAGCTTCCCCAGTTCATCAATATTCTCCGTGGAGATATGGACCTTGTGGGGCCACGACCAGAGATGGTGGACAATGTGAAAACGATGGCTGAGCAAATTCCTTATTATTCTCTACGCATGGGGGTACGACCGGGGCTGACGGGATGGGCACAGATACGGCATGGATACTCGGTAAGCCAGGAAGATGTGACCGAGAAGATGCGGTACGATTTGTACTACGTTAAACATATGTCGGTCTGGTTCGATATTAAAATTTTGATCGATACTGTGAAGATCGTATTATTAGGGCAGGGAAGTGAGCAGCACGTCGCGGCGAGGAGTGATGAGGAGGGGGCGACTGTCGAACGCAACGGAGCACACGTTAGGTATCTAGCTGCTGAAAGGTCTCAAGAAAGAAGGCGCGCATGGGAGTAAGTGATTGTATTCGTAACCGCACTGGCCGGGTTGCCGTTGTTGGGCAGGGGTATGTTGGATTACCGCTGGCTGTGGAGTTTGCTAACGTCGGATTTCACGTGGCTGGTATTGATCTTGATGAAAGCAAAGTCGCCGCTTTGAATCGGGGAGAATCGTATATTCCCGATGTGGAGAGCCAGACCCTGCGCCGCCTACTCGAGGAGGGTCGCTATCGAGCGACGAGCAGTATGGATACCCTCTCAGAGAGCGATGCCATTATCATTTGTGTACCTACGCCACTCCGAAAAACTAAGGATCCGGATATTTCCTTCGTCTACTCGTCTGCCTCCGAAGTCAAAGCGCGCTTGCGAAAAGGGCAAGTGATTGTGCTAGAGAGCACGACATATCCTGGGACCACCAAGGAGTTGTTGTTGCCGATGTTTGAGGAAAATGGCCTCAAAGTGGGGAAGGACTTCTTCCTTGCGTTTTCACCAGAACGCATTGATCCGGGGAACCAGCAGTTTCAGGTACGCGATATTCCGAAGGTGGTTGGCGGGGTGACTGCAGAGTGTTCTCGGATTGCTGCCTTGTTATACGGGCAGATTGTGACAAAAGTTACAGAAGTGTCGAGTCCGACGGTTGCCGAGCTTGCGAAGTTGTACGAGAACACGTTTCGTAGCGTCAACATTGCCCTGGCCAATGAGTTTGCCATGATGTGTCGGTATCTTGACGTGAACGTGTGGGAAGTCATTGAGGCGGCGGCGACGAAACCGTTTGGTTTTATGCCGTTTTCTCCCGGTCCTGGGATAGGCGGACACTGCATTCCGATCGATCCGATCTACCTCTCATGGAAGCTGCGCCTCAGTGGGTATGAGGCCCGCTTTATCGCGCTTGCCGACGAAGTAAACCGGAGTATGCCTCGTTATGTCATCGGGTTGCTGATGGATTCCCTGAACACCCGCGGAAAGTGCCTCAAAGGGGCACGGATCCTCGTACTCGGAGTAGCCTATAAGAAGGGGGTCGGCGATCTGCGTGAATCCCCGGCACTCGACGTGATCAACGAGCTGCAACGCAAAGGGGCTGAGGTTCGCTATGCCGATCCCTTTGTTCAGTCTTTGGAGCATGAAGGGCTCTCAACTCTCCGTAGTGATGCGACTGCCGAGACGATGCGCGCCGCAGATGCGGTCGTGATCGTGACCGATCACAAAGAGTTTGACTATCCGATGATTGTACAAAACGCCGACTTGGTTATTGACGCACGAAATGCAACGCGCGGTCTTTCTGCGCCTGAGGGCCGCTTGGTCAGATTGTGATGATTACCAACGCCTTGAGTGTCGATGTCGAAGAATACTACCACGGGATGGAATTTGAAGCCGCACTTCCCGGCGGGCAACGGGGGAGCCTGCCTAGTCGCGTCGAAGGTAGTGTGGATCGGGTGCTTGCCCTACTGGCCGAGCACGAGGTGCATGCCACGTTTTTCACAGTGGGACAGGTTGCTGAAGACCATCCAGAGATGGTCCGTAAGATAGACGGAGCCGGGCATGAAGTTGCGTGCCATAGCTATCGACATGAGCTTGTCTATCGACAAAGTCCGGAGGAGTTCCGTACCGATATTCGCCGTGCAAAAGCGGTGCTTGAAGATCTGACTGGGAAAGTCGTAATCGGCTACCGCGCGCCCAATTATTCGATCCGGGCGGAGCAACAGTGGGCCTATGGCATTCTTTTGGAAGAAGGATTTCTATACGACTCTAGTGTGTACCCCATTGTTCATGACCGCTATGGTCAGGCGGATGCACCGCGCTTTTCGCATGAAATCAGCCGCGCCGGAGATCGATCCTTGCTTGAGTTCCCGATCGGAACGCTACAGATTGCCGGGGTGAATTTTCCTCTCGGTGGCGGAGGATATTTTCGACTGTTCCCGGAACGTCTGTTTCGTTTCGGGATTCGACGTGTGAACATAAAAGACAATCAACCTGTGATGTTCTACTTTCATCCCTGGGAACTCGACTCAGATCAACCCCGTCCCGCTATGCCTTGGCATCATCGTTTTCGTCATTATGTCGGACTCTCTCGCCAAGCCGCGAAATTGTCGCAACTGTTTCGCCATACGCGGTTTGGTACTGTGCGTGACGTTTTAGCTCAGGTGGCGGTGAAGGAACAGCATGAAAATTCTTAGTGTCGTCGGTGCACGTCCTAATTTTATCAAGATCGCCCCGCTGATACGGGCGATGAGGCGGCATCAGGATATTACACCGATTCTCGTACACACCGGGCAGCATTATGACGTAAGCATGGCCGGACAGTTTTTTGCAGACCTGCAGATTCCGGCTCCGGAC
>Ga0070741_10018866_pt1 | contig 11093 bp, 12 predicted proteins | sample Coa_R1_4_FD_66440 | JGI IMG/M metagenome (GOLD analysis project Ga0070741, IMG submission 66440) | Surface soil microbial communities from Centralia Pennsylvania, which are recovering from an underground coalmine fire - Coalmine... | ecosystem: Environmental > Terrestrial > Soil > Unclassified ...
GTGGCGGTCCTCGACATCGGGCTTCCGGCGATGGACGGCTACGAGCTCGCCACCCGCCTGCGGACGCAGATGAGCGACGCCGTCCCGATGCTGGTCGCGCTCAGCGGGTACGGCCAGGACTCGGACCGCGCCCGCAGCGAGGCCGCCGGATTCGCGCTGCACCTGGTGAAACCGCTGGAGACCACCGAGCTCTTGACCGCGCTCGATCTCGCCACGTAGCGAGGCTACGCCAACGACAGCTGGGCTTTCGCGGCCTGGATGGTATTCGACAACAGATAAGCGATCGTCATCGGCCCCACCCCGCCCGGCACCGGCGTGATCGCGCGCGCACGCTCCTTCGCGGCCGCGAACTCCACGTCGCCGACCAGCTTCCCCGCCGCATTGCGGTTGATCCCGACGTCGATCACCGTCGCGCCGGGCTTGATCCACGCGCCGCGGATCATCTCCGCCTTCCCCACGGCCGCGATCACCACGTCAGCGGCGCCGACCTCGGCGGCGAGATCCGCGGTCCGCGAATGCGCCAGCGTCACCGTCGCGTTCCGCTCCAGCAGCATCATCGCCACCGGCTTGCCGACGATGTTCGACCGCCCCACCACCAGCGCGCGAGCGCCGACGAGGGGCGTCTGCGCCTCGTCGAGCAGGCGGAGGATCCCGAGCGGCGTGCAGGGGCGCCGCCCGGGCCGCCCCGTGAACAGGGCGCCCGCGCTGTGCGGCCCGAACCCGTCCACGTCCTTCTCCGGCGCGAGCGCGTCCAGCACCTCGTCCGCCGGGATGTGCCCGGGCAAGGGAAGCTGCACCAGGATCCCGTGCACGTGCGGATCGACGTTCAGCTCGCGCACCTTGTCGAGCAGCTCCTCAGCCGGCGTGGAAGCGGGGAGGATGTGCTCGAACCCGGCCATGCCCGTCTCCTGGCAGGCCTTCACCTTCCCGCGGACGTACACCTCGCTGGCCGGATCGTTCCCCACCCGGATCAGCGCCAGCCCGGGGGTGACGCCGGCGCGCGCCTCGATCTCCTTGACCGCCGCCGCGACCTCCGCGCGGACCTTCGCGGCGACCGCCTTGCCGTCGATGATCACTGCGGCCTGTGGCACACCGCCTCGAGATTGTGCCCATCGGGATCGATCACGAATGCGCCGTAGTAAGACGGGTGGTACTGCTTGCGGATCCCCGGCTTGCCGTTGTCCTTCGCCCCGGCGGCGATCGCCGCCTTGTAGAACGCGTCCACCGCTTTGCGGTCCTTGGCGGCGAACGCGAGGTGCAGCCGCTCCTGCTTGCCGGGCCCGATCCAGAAGTCCGGCTTCTTGTCCGCCCCCAGGCCGAAGGAGCCGCCGAACTCCATGATCACCTCGTAGCCGAGCGGTCCGAGCGCTTGGACGTAGAACGCCTTGCTCTTCTCCGGATCGCGCACGCCGATCATCAGATGGTCGATCATGGGCGCGCCTTCTAGCACTGTGCTAGGTAGCGCGCCATGCCGGAGTCGCCGAAGAGCGTGTTCATCACCGGGGCCTCGAGCGGGCTGGGCCGCGGCCTCGCCCTCCACTACGCGAAGCGCGGAGCGACCGTCCACGCGGCGGCGCGCCGGAAGGACGAGCTTTCCCGGCTCGCCTCCGACGCGCCCGCCGGGAGCATCGTCCCCGTGCCGCTCGACGTGCAGGACGTGGAGGCGCTGGTGAAGGCCATCCACCGCGCCGAGGACGCCTCGGGCGGCGCCCTCGATCTGGTGATCGCGAACGCCGGCGTCGGCAAGCCGACCTCGGCGCGGAAGATGGACTGGACGGTGGTGAAGTGGATCATGGACGTCAACGTCACCGCCGCCTGCGTCACCGTCGCCGCCGCGCTGCCGAAGATGGTCGAGCGCGATCGCGGGCAGGTGGTGATGATGTCTTCTTTGGCGGCGTTCCGCGGGATGCCCGGAAACGCCGCGTACTGCGCCAGCAAGGCGGCGGTGGCCACGTTCATGGAGAGCGTGCGCGTCGACCTGCAGCCGACGCGGGTTCGCGCCACCACCATCTACCCCGGGTTCGTGAAGACCGAGCTGACGGCGAAGAACAAGTTCCGCATGCCCTTCCTGGTGGAGCTGGATCGCGCCGTCGAGGTGATGGCCAAAGGCATCGACGGCGGGGCGAAGACCATCGCGTACCCGCTCCCCATGGTCGCCGTCACCCGCACGCTGGGCGCCGTTCCGCGCAGCCTGTACGAGCCGCTCGCGGCCCGGATGCGGATGTTCTAGCCGGTGCCGGACCGGGCGGCGCGGACGGCGCAGCTCGCGGCGCTCGCCCTGGGCGCCGCGCTCCTGGTCGCGCCCTGGTTCGGGCATTTCGACGACACCGATGCCCAGCTCTACCAGGTGGTGGCGCGGAAGATGGCCGAGCGGGGCGGATGGCTGGATCCCGCATACCTCGACCACCTCTACCCGCACTTTCGCGAGCACCTCCCCTTCGGCTTCTGGCCCTTCGCGGCCGCCGATCTCCTCGGCGGACAGCCGCTGGCGCGCGCCGTCGCCGCCGCCTTCTCGCTGGCGACGCTCGCCCTGGTGGCCTTCCTCGCCCGCCGGATGCTCGGCGCCTGGCCGGCGATCGCGGCGACGCTCGTCCTCGCCCTGACCGAGACCTTCTTCCGGTACGGCGGCGCGACGCGCCTCGATCCGCTGCTGGTCCTGCTCGCGAACGTCGCCGCCGCGCCGATCCTGCTCGGGCCGGCAGGAGCCGCCTCCTGGCTTCTCGCAGGGCTCGCCGCCGCCGGCGCGGTGCTGGTCAAGGGCCCCTTCGGAATCCTTCCCCTGGTCGCCGCCTGCTGCGCCCGCGCCGTCTTCGACCGCTCTCCGAAGACCTTGCTCGCGGGTGCGCTCACGGCCACCCTCGCCCTGGCGCCCGCCGTCGCCTTCGTCGCGCTCGCGCCGGGCTGGTGGGAGACGTACGGGCGCAACCAGCTCCTCGCCTCCGCCGTGGGCGCCCGCACCGACGGCGCCACCCAGCCCTGGTTCCCCCTGGTCGCGCTCGCGGGACGCTTCTGGCCCGGGCTGCCACTGCTCGTCGCCGGCGTCGTCGTCGCCGTGCGCACCCGCTCGCGCGAGGCGCGCATGCTCTGCCTGTTCGCCGCCGTGCAGATCGCGCTGCTCTGCATTCCTTCCCGCAAGGTCTGGAACCACCTGCTGATCGCCTGGCCGGCGCTGGCGCTGGTCTCGGGGTGCGCCGTGCTCCCGCTCACCGCCTGGCTCTCGCGCCACGCGCGCGCGGCGGCGGCTACTTGCGCCGCGCTCGCCTTGGCCGCGCTGCTTTGCGCGCCTGCGATCGGGCGGCTCGTCGATGGAGCTCCCTGCGTCGGCGCGCGCGAGTTCGCCGGCCTCCTCGACGAGCTTCATCCAGGCGACCCGATCCTCGTCGTCTCCTCTCCGACCTCCTGGCGGATGCTCGCCTCGCTCGCGGCGGAGCGACGCCTCGAGCCCGACCCGCGCGACGCGCTCGCGCCCGCCGTCTCGAGCGCCCCGCGCCTCGCTCTGACGACCGACCCGGTCGCGCCGGCCGCGGGCTGGCGCGAGATCGGCCGTGCGCGCGGATGGGTCCTCCTCCGCAACCAGGCGAGATGATCGCCTACTTCGGCCGCAGCGGCAGCGTCACCCGGAAGGTCGCGCCGTCTCCGGGCGCGCTCTCCACCGTCACCTCGCCGCCGTGCAGGCGCACCAGCTCGCGGACGATCCACAGTCCGAGGCCATAGCCGGCGCGATCCGTCCGGACTCCCCGCTCGAAGCGGAGGAAGACGTGTTCGCGTTCGCCCGGCTGGAGTCCGGGGCCCTGATCGCGGACGGTGATCACGGCGCTCTCGCCCTCGCGCCGCACCGAGATCCGGGTCGGCTTGCCGGCGCCGTACTTCATCGCGTTCGTCAGAAGATTCGACACCACCTGATCGATCCGCACCGGATCGAACATCCCCACGACGGGCCCGTCCGCATCCAGCTCCGGCGTGCTCTCGCCGGGCGCGGCCTCGCCCCTGCTACGCTGGACGCATCCGCGGACCAGCTCCACGAGGTCCGTCTCCCGAAGATGCAGGATCAGCTTCCCCGCCTCGAACTGCGTCCGATCGAGCAGGTCCTCCACCAGGCGCGTCATCTGCTGCACGTCGGCGACGGATCTCCGGATCGCCCGCACCATCGCGTCGCGCTCGAAGTTCCGGTCCTGCGCACGCAGCAGCTGCACGTCGAGCGTCAGGCGCAGCGCGTGGAGGAGCCCGCGGATGTCGTGAGAGGTGATCGAGAGGAACTCGTCCCGGGTTTGCAGCGCGCGTTCGGCGACCCGCTCGGCGGACCGCGCGCGCAACAGGGCCTGGATGGTGGCGATCAGCAGCTCGGGCTCCACCGGCTCGGTGAGGTAGGCATCGGCGCCGCTCTGCAGGCCGAACGCGCGATCGGACTCGTCGGTGAAGCTGGCCGAGAGCTGGAGGATGGGGATCGACCGCGTCTCCGGGTCGAGCTTGAGCTTGTGGGCGACCTGCGGCCCCATCAGATCGGGCATGTGGACGTCGAGCACCATCAACGCGGGGCGCTGCCGGGCCAGGCGCAGCGCATCGGCGCCGCAGGATCCTTCGAGGACGACGTATCCGGCGCGCTCGAGCGTCCGCCGGGTCGCCATCCGGGTCCCCTCCGTATCGTCGACGACAGCGATGGTCTCTCCGTTTTCCACGGCGGCGAAGTCTAGCCGCTCCGGCCCGTTTGTCGAAGCGTGCGCACTGCCGCCCTGCGCATGATGTCGAGCACGCCGGAGCGGGCGGGCGAGCGACTGTCCTTCACTGTGGAATTTCACTGTGAGTGCGTGGTGCTCCGGACCGCTGCGCGGCATGAGTCGGCGCGTTCGGCCACCCGCCCCGGAGGTTCCCCGTCCATGAGCGCGCCGCGCGTCCTGATCGTCGAGGATTTCGCAGATTCGCGCGACATGTACGTTGAATTCCTCGCAGCGAACGGGTTCGAGGTCAGCGAGGCCGAGGACGGCGTCGCCGCGCTGCGATCGATCGAAGGCTCGACTCCCGACGTGGTGGTGCTCGACATCGCGCTCCCCAAGCTCGACGGCCTGTCGGTCCTGCGGCAGCTGCGCGCCGACCAGCGCTATGCGTCGCTTCCGGTGCTGACCCTCTCCGCGAGCCTGGGGGTCGACTACCATCGCATCGCGATGGACGCGGGAGCCACCGAAGCGCTGGAGAAGCCCTGCCTCCCCGAGGACCTGCTGGCGGCGGTGCAGAAGGCGGTCAAGGCGGCACGTTGAACGCCAGCGTCGGGCGGACGAACTCCAGCTCCGCGTAGCAGAACTCCCCTTCGTCGAGGTGCCAGATGGCGCGGCCGCCTGCGGCGACGGGACGCCCGTCGACTTCCGTCATCGCCGAGACCGGCGTGCTCCAGCGCGCCTTGCGCGGCGGGCCCTTGCCGGACCAGAGGAACCGGTCGGTGGTCTCGAAATCGAGGGGAGCGCCGCGGTCGTCGATGCGGACGCGGGCGCGCGCGGTGCGCCCGTGGTCGGTGACGGCGAGCTCGAACGATCGCTCGTCGCCCTCGTTCCAGGTCACGGCGCCGCCGAGGAGCATGGAGGGCGCCAGCAGCACGCCGTCGTTCAGCCAGGTGACCAGCTCGCCGAGGTCGTACTCGGGACCCTGCGCGTCCTCCGCGGTGAAGAGGTCGAGCGGGCGGATCTGCATCCGGCCGCGCCCGTCGCGGTACGTGTCCCGTCCCAGCACCGGCAGCACCCGCGCCATCCGCAGCGACAGGTAGAAGAAGCGCGCGATCGGCTCGCGCGAGTTGTACTGCCACGCGTTCGCGCGCATCCAGCTCGCCTCGGGCCTGAGCCGGAACCTGCCGCGGGAGGCGAGCCGGAACGATTCGACACGCGGAAGCTCGAGCACGCGCATGAAGCGGAGGTACCGCTGCGCGGTCGAGGGCAGCGAGGCCACCTCGCCCGGCGCGACGGCGCGCGGGGGTGGCGGGTGGGGAAGGCCGGCCGCGGCCAGCTCTCTGCGAAAGGTTCCGGACAGGCTCATCGCGGGTTCCCGGAGGCCTTATGTCAGGAGCCGGAAAAAAGGAATCCGCAATTTCCCGTGGAGAAAGCCCCGCGATCGTCAGCGACCGAACGCAACGGGCGGGTCCGGTTGCCGGAGGCGGGAGGGCGGGCCACCTTCCGCACGGAGGTAGGTATGGCTGTCGTATGGTCCGCGGTCTGCGCGCTGGCGGCGCTCGCGGCGGGAGTGCAGCAAGTCCAGGCGACCGGAGCGTCCCCGCAGATGAAGACCCGGGTGCTGCCGGGCCACGGGTACATCCGGTACGAGGTGTTGCCGGGCGACGACGCCGCGGAGCCCGGCGAGGTGATCGTCATGCACGAGGAGCGCCCGCCCGCGCCTCCTTCGGACGCGGCCGTCGCCGCCGCGGAGCCACCGCCTGCGGCGCGCCGCGGACCCGACTGCACGGCCCTGCGCGCGAAGCTCCTCGTCCGGATCTTCGAGATGCAAGGCATGCAGATCGAGCCCTCGTTCGCCGCCTGGCTGGAGCGCAATCTCACCCTCGGCTCCTCCGGGGTGAAGACGCTCCAGCTCCTCGGCGGCGAGCCGCTGCTCCTCACCGCGCTCAAGGTCGACGGAGTGGCACGCGGGCTCGCTGAAGATCTCGCCCGCTGCGAGCAGCAATAAGCGCCCCGGCGCTACTTGTTCGTCCTGCGCGCCGCCGCCGGCGGCTGGAGCGCCGTCCGGATCCGCTCCGCCGCGCGCAGGCCCGCGTCGCCTTCGGCGGCGCCGCGCAACAACTCCGAAAGCTTCGCATCGAAGCCTTCCGCATCCGCCCGGAACTCGTCGGCCGCGCCGCGCAGCGAGAACGGCTCGCCCCGCAGGGCGGAGTTCGCCAGCGCGCGCACCGCGAGGCTCGCCTTCACCACCGCCGGCCCGAGGCCCGCCTCGTCCGCTTTGGGACCGAGCTCCGCCGGAGAGAGACCCAGCCGCGAGAGCAGAGAGACGGTGGCTTCTCCTTCCTCCAGCAGGCTCTCGGCGCGCGCCACCTCGGCGCGCGAGGCGAAGGCGCGCGGCCGCCGCTGGCCGGGCTCGTGGAAGAGCGGCCGCTGCCGGAGCAGCGCCTGGAGCACGCTCTCCAGCGGCTCGTCCAGCACCGTCGCGCTCTGCGCCTGCGGCAGCCGGGCGCGGGCGGCGAGCTTGCGGCCGCGGGTCTGCAACCGGTAGGCCTCGCCCATCGCGGTCTGGAAGATCTCGCGGATCGGCTCCTCGGCCAACGCACGCGCGGCGCGCTGCGGGTCTCCCGAAGAGATCAGCTCCAGCCCGAGCGAGAGGGTGGCGCGGGCGTCGCGCAGCTGCTCGCTGACCTCTTCCGCGTCGTCGAGGTGCACCCGATTCGCCACCAGCGCCGCATTCGCAGCGTACACCGCGGATTCCTCCGCCCGCTCCAGCTCCTCTCCGGAAAGCAGGTCCAGCGCGGCTTCGAGCAGCGGTCGCCCCGGCGCAACCAGCGCCTCCGCCGTCGACGCGGCGACGGGCTTCGCCGGCCCCTGCGCGGGGCGGGCGTAGAACGCGATCGCCTCGTCGTACGCGGGGACCCCCACGTCGCGCAGGCGTCCGTCGCGCCAGCGCCGCGCCGTCTCCTCGAGCTCGCTGGGCACCTCCCACCGCGTCCGCTCGATCAGCTGCCCTGCCTCGAATGGATCGGCCGCGTAGAGGTCCTCGATCAGCTGCCGGACCGAGGCGTATTCGCCAGACCCGACGAACTCGAGCAGGAAGCGCCGATCGGGCGTGTAGAACGCCATCCCGGGGTTCTCCGGTTGCGGCTCCACGTCCTCGGAGAGCTCGTGGACCCGCAGCTCGCGGATCAGGGCGAGCGCGAGCAGCTCGACGTCGAGCGAGGCGATCTGGCTGCGCACTTTCGAAGGCTCGGCGTTCCCCTCCCGCGCCAGCCGCAGCCAGCGCAGCACCTCGGCGGTGCGCGGCCCCTCGCTGGCAGCCCGCCACGCGGCCATGTCGACGAAGTGCCGGAACTGCTCGGGCGTGGCCATCGCCACCAGCTCGGCCGCGTCGTCCGGACCGATCTCGAGCAGGGTGAAATAGAGCTCCTCCGCGGGCAGCGCCGCGACCAGCTCCTCCGGGTTCGGAGAAGAGAGGATCAGCTCGAGCTTGTGCTTGCCGTGCGCGTTTTGAAGGGCGCGCCGAGCGGCGCGCGGATCGAGGACGGCGCTGCCGTTTCCCTCGGGCACCCGCGGCGCTTCAGGCGGCCTTCGTGACCTTGCCGGCCTTCAGGCAGCGCGTGCAGACCCGGATGTGCTTGTGCGCGCCGTCCACCACCGCCCGCACCCTCTGGAGGTTGGGCAGCGTCCGCTTCTTCGTCTTGTTGTTCGCGTGCGACACCTGGTTCCCCACCAGGGGACCCTTGCCACACAGTTCGCACCTGAACGCCATCGCAGAGCCTCGTCGCCGAAAAGGAACGCGGGATTGTGCTCAAAAGCGGCCCGGCGTCAAGTCGCGCTGACGGTCTTTCGCCCGGAAAGCGCGAGCGCTTGCCCGGCCGCCGCCCGGGCCGCGAGGATCTGGCCCTCCAGCCCGAAGCCCGGATAGGTGGCCCAGGAGGCGTACGTGACGTGATCGTCGGCGGCGGACAGCGGCCGCAGCCCCACCGGCTCTCCGTCGTCGGGGATGCGGAGGATGGGGTGGGGCTGGAGCGGGTTCACGTCCGCCGATTGGTGGACGACGTGGCGATCGAAGAAGGGAAGGATCGGCTCGAGCGCCGCGCGGATGCTGGTGAGCAGGCCCTGGTCGTCCGCGAATCCGGCGTCGCAGACGCGGGCAACCGTCAGGATCTTCTCCCCGCCGGCGTCGCCGCGCGCGCGCCGGGCCGGCAAGGCGGTCAGGAGCAGGGGGCCCATCGCGTTCCCCAGGAGGAGCGCCGCGTCTTCCAGCGCCTGCGGGAGGCCTTCGGGCCGGACCACGAAGTGCGCGAGCGTCACCTTGCGCTCCACGGGGAGCGCCGCCTCGTCGGCGATCTTGCGCTCCGCCCGGTCCCCTCCCTGCACCATCGCGGCGATCTGCTCCGGCGAGCAGGCGAGCACGACGCAGGCGGCGCGGACTTCGCTCCCGCCGAGCTGGAAGACCACGCCCTTCTTCTCGATCCTCAGGTATTCGGCCTCGACGTCGGGCATGACGTCGCCGCCGGCCGCCGCGCACTTCTGCCGGAACAGCTCCGCGAGCTGGGCCGCTCCGCCGAACACCCGCAGCGGCGAACGGAGCATGGCCGCGGCCTCGCGCGCGAGGGACTCCGGGGCCACTTCTCCCGGCAACGACGAGACGAAGGGCGCGAGCGCGTGCAGGCAGTCCGCGATCAGCCCCTCCGGAAGCCGGGGAGGCGCGGGGATCATCTTCTTCACCCGCCGCCGCTCGAGAAAGCCGCGCGCCGGCCAGGGCGGAGGCTCGCGGAGGAAATCGTCCCAGGCGCGGCCCAGCCCTTCCAGGCTCTCCAGGGCCGCTTCCGCTTCCGCCCCGCCGGCGTCGGAGAGCTCGCGCCGGAGCTCGGCCCGGCGCCGGTGCACGTCGGCGGGCAAGGACAGCCGCAGCTTGTCGGTGAGGATCTGGAACGACCCGGGGCCGCCGCCGTGGCGCTGGAGATCGGTGCCCAGGCCGGCTTCGTCGAGCACCGCGACGGCGCCCGAGAGCTGCCGGAGCGGGGGAAGGATCGACTGCGCCGCGGGGATCAGCCAGCCCTCGCTCTCCCGCGCCGCGGCGACCGGGCGCAGCGGGGCGAGCAGCGCCCGCAGGCCGCGGCGGGAGCAGAGCGCCGCGGTGGCGGCGCCGCCGACGTCGGGCCCGAGGACCGCCACGTCGTAGACGCGCTTGGCGACGGGCTTTGGGAGCGGAGCGGCCATCAGTCGGTGAGCTCCGGAGAGGAGAGGGTGCGCGAGGCATTTCCCGCGGCGCCGTCGATCCGCACCCGGCGGCCCTCGAGGTGGACGCGCCCCTGCGCCCACAGCGAGATCGCGCGGGGATAGCAGCGATGCTCCTGCACGAGGATGCGCGCCGCCAGGGTCTCGCGGGTGTCGCCGTCGAGCACCGGAACGGCGGCCTGGATGACGACGGGCCCGGAGTCGGTGCCCTCGTCGACCACGTGCACGGTGCAGCCGGAGACGCGCACGCCGGCGGCGAGCGCATCGCGGACCGCGTGCATCCCGGGAAAGGCGGGAAGGAGGCTGGGATGGATATTCAGTATTTTATTCTCGAACGCGCGCAGGAGCACCGGTGTGATCAGGCGCATGAACCCGGCCAGGCAGACCAGGTCGACTCCGTGCCGCTGCAGCACCGCGATCACGGCCCGGTCGTACTCCTCGCGCGTGGCGAACTGTCCGTGGGGCAGCGCGACGGCGGGAACGCCTGCGGCTTCCGCGCGCTGCAGCGCCATCGCGCCCGGGATGTTGCACACGACGGTCGCGACCTCCGCCGGGATCCGGCGCGAGGCGCAGGCGTCGAGAATGGCCTGCAGATTCGAGCCGGAGCCCGAGGCCAGCACCCCGAGGCGCATATCAGGCGACGACCACCTCGGGCTCGGCGAGCCCGGGGGCGCTCTCGATGGCACCGATCTCGAATGCCGGCTGCCCGCGCCCGGAGAGCAGGGCGATGGCGCGCGAGGCATCGGCGCGCGAGACCACGGCGCACATCCCCACGCCCATGTTGAAGGTGCGCAGCATCTCCGCGTCGGCCACCTTGCCCGCCCTCTGGATGCGCTCGAAGATCGGCGGCACGGGCCAGGAGCCGCGGCGGAGCAAGGCCCGGTGCTCGTCGGGCAGGACGCGGGGCAGGTTTCCCGGAAGCCCGCCGCCGGTGATGTGCGCGAACGCGTGCACGTCGACGCCCTCGCGCAGCGCCAGGCAGTCCTTCACGTAGATGCGCGTCGGCTCCAGCAGCTCCCGCGCGAGCTCCGCGGCGAGGGTGTCCGCGAACACTTTCCGGGCCAGCGAGAAGCCGTTCGAGTGCAGCCCCGAAGAGGCCATCCCGATCACGGCGTCGCCTGCCTTCACCCGCGTCCCGTCGAGGATGCGGCTCTTCTCCACCACCCCGACGCAGAACCCGGCGAGGTCGTACTC
>Ga0070741_10018867_pt1 | contig 11093 bp, 5 predicted proteins | sample Coa_R1_4_FD_66440 | JGI IMG/M metagenome (GOLD analysis project Ga0070741, IMG submission 66440) | Surface soil microbial communities from Centralia Pennsylvania, which are recovering from an underground coalmine fire - Coalmine... | ecosystem: Environmental > Terrestrial > Soil > Unclassified ...
ACATGGGCGACACGTTCCGCCCGGTGGCCGCCACCTGCGCCTACGCCGGGCTCCGGCTCTCCGAGGCGCTCGGCCTCCGCTGGCGTGACGTGGACTTCGGTGCTGGCACGCTCACCGTGGGGGCCCAGCTAGGCCCCGACGGCACCCGGGCACCGCTCAAGACAGCCGCGTCGGCCGCCACGGTGCCGCTCCTGCCCGCGCTGGCCGCCGAGCTACGGGCGCACCGCTCGCGCGTGGCGGGCCAAGCCCTGGCTCGCGTCCAGCCCGACGCGTTCGTGTTCACCACGGCGCGGGGCAGGCCCCACGGCCGCCGCAACGTGCTCCGCGCCGTGTACGCGGCCGGTGACGCCGCCGGGCTCAACGGCGAGGGGCGCGAGCGGGTCGGCGTGCACGACCTGCGGCACTCGTTCGTCGCCGTGGCTCTGGCCGCCGGGCTCACCCTGCCCGAGGCCGCCGCGCTGGCCCGCCACGCCAACCCCCGCGTGACCGCAGCCGTGTACGCCGGGCTCACCGACCAGGCACGGGCCGGGCTAGGGGCCAAGCTGGCCGCGGCGTTCGGCGGCTAGGACTCAACGCCCGCTCGACGGTCTGCGATCAGCGGCGTATCGTTCGCCACATGCCGTCTGATGTGTGGTTGCGGTGGCTTGGGCGAATCGCGGGGTCGATCGTCTGGCTCGGTCTGGCGGTCGGGCTTCCCCTGTGGGTGTATTTGGACGGCCTCGGCGCGGGATGCGTGAACGATCCCGGGGGCGGGGATCCGCACTGCCACCAGGCCATCGCTCCGCACGACTGGGTTGCGGTGTTGCTCTTCGGTGGAATCTGGTGGATCGGCGGGATCGCAGGAGTGGTCGGCTGGACGTTCGAGAAGGTGCGGGGGCCGACAAGCGCGGACGACCGCGAAACCGCGTCCTAAGTCCCGCGTCACCACCCGCCGCCCAGCGCGGACGCACGGGGGTCTTTCACGTTGGCTCCCGGCAACGCGCGTGGCAACAATGGCAACACTTGGCGTGCTCTCGGGTGCTGGCCCGTGCAGCGACCGGGCTGGATTTGGCTCAACCAGGACGAGCAGTTGCACGGGGGCGCACTAGTCCGCACGCTGCCGTTGCATCGCACCCAGGAGGTCGCCGGTTCGAGTCCGGCTAGCTCCACAGATGAAAGGCCTGCATATGCGGGCCTTTCGTTTTCTGGTCAGGCTACAGAATCCTGTGGATAACTGGCCGTGGTCAAGTTTTGGTCAAATCGGGGCGACGGGCATCATCGCACCAGGGGTCGCCGGTTCGAGTCCGGCTAGCTCCCCAGAGGAAAGAAGTGCATATGCGGGCCTTTCGTGGGCGAGCTGCTTCATTGCCGCCCGTGACTCCTCGTACTACGGTTGACGGGAGGCAGCGCGTGGTTCCCCTTTTCTGATGCAGATCAGACGGATCGAAATCCGCAACTTCCGTTCGTTCCGCCAGTTCGAGCTCAATCTGAACGGCGAGTCCATGTTCGTGATCGGCGAGAACGGCGGTGGGAAGACCTCGCTGCTCACGGCGGTGGCGCGGGCGTTCGGTCGCGATCTCAACTTCCAGGCTGAGGACTTCGCCGACCGCCAGCAGGCGATCGAGATCGAGGTCACCCTCAGCCACCTCGACCAAGCACAGGCGGCGGTGTTCGGCAACTACGCCGACTTCGCGACGACGCCGCCGAGGCTGCGGGTCGCGGTTCGGGCTGTCTGGGATCCGAACGCCGAAGAGGCTGACGTCGAGCACCACTATCCGCGCAGGACGGGGTCGCGGTCGAAGCGCGAGGAGCGTGAGGCGCTGACCTGGCAATGGCTACCGTCGGCTCGCGACGCGGAGCGGATGCTCCAGTTCGGCGTCCCGCGCAACTTGATGGGGAAATTGATCGAAGAGCTTCCGATCGACCAGAGCCTCGCGAACGCTGTCGACGCGGTCCGGCAGGCAAGCGACGACTTGGGTCAGGACGCCGAACTGCGGCACTTCCTCAGCGAGGCGCGAGATGATCTCGCCCGCCTGCTGCCGGACGTGGCCGGCGACGCGTTCCGAATGGGCATCGCTGCAGCAACGGCCCGCGATCTCCTGCGGCAATTCGAGCTTGTGGTCGAGCATCTCGGCCAGCCGGTCGCCGTCGGGACCCAGAGCAGCGGCATCGCTCAGCTGGCGATCTTCGTATTCGCGATGAAGCTGGCGGTGAGCCAGCCCGGCACCGTGCTCCTGATCGACGAGCCGGAGATCTCGCTCCACCCGCAGGCCCAGCGCGCGGTGATGCGGGCGCTCCGTGGTCTCGATGTTCAGATGCTGGTGGCCACGCACTCGGCGACCCTGTTGGATCGCGCTGATCCCCGGCGGGTTGTCCGGCTTCGGCGAACGCAGCCGGGCATCGAGCTTGCGAGCCCCTCGACCCTCTCTGACGCTGAGGCGCGGAGGCTGGCCCGGTTCACCAGCCCGCAGACCGCGGAAGCCTTCTTCGCGCGGTCGGTGATCCTCGTGGAGGGGATGAGCGACCAGATCGCTCTCGAGGTGATCGCCGAGCGGCAGGGGCGGAACCTCGACGCGGAGGGAGTGAGCATCGTGCCGATGGGCGGCGTCCCCTCAGCTGGGTCGTTCCTGAGGCTGTATGGGCCGACCGGCTTCAAGCTCGGCCTCGCCGGGCTCTGTGATGAGGCAGAGGAGCGGTACTTCCTGGCCGGGCTCGAGGCCGTCGGGCTCGGAGCGAACCTGACCCGGCAGACGATGGAACCGCTCGGCTTCTTCGTCTGCGTCAGGGATCTCGAGGAGGAGCTGATCCGCGCGCTCGGCGCACAGACAGTCGAACAGATCATCGACGCCAACGGTGATCTCCACGCGTTTCAGCTGTTCCAGCAGCAGCCAGATCAGCAGCAGCGGCCGTTCGATGAGCAGCTGCATCGTTTCATCGGACGGCACAAGATCGAGTACGCCCCGCTGCTCGCAGACGCGCTGGATTTGGCCGCCCTGCCAGCGCCGCTCGCAGGGGTGCTTACTGCTGTCTGAGCACGAGCTCGACCAGGAAGAGCCGCTCGATGAGGAGCAGCTCGCAGCCGTCGAGGCGTCCGAGCGAGCGATCGCTGTACTCGCCGGTCCAGGGAGCGGGAAGACCCGCGTCCTGTCCTACCGCGCCCGCTACCTCCTGGAAAACGACCGGGAGGCGAAGGCGCTCCTCCTCACGTTCACCAACAAGGCCGCTAGTGAGATGAAGGCGCGAGCCCTCGGGGTTGCGGTCGTTACGAGCGATCGCATCTGGGCGAGCACCTTCCACACCTTCGGCATGAACGTCCTCCGCGCGCACGGTGACCTCGTCGGGATCGACCGCGAGTTCGAGATCCCCGACGACGAGGAGCAGGCCGATCTTCAGGAACTCGCCGCGGAGCGGGCAGGCACAACCAACCGAGAGCGTCGCTGGAGCTACCTCCGCCTGCGCCGGCAAGAGGTGCGAGAACGTGAAGCGCTCCGCTGGGCGGAGGTCTACGAAGCGTTGAAGCGGGAGCAGAACCTGCTCGACTTCGACGACCTGATCGTCCACACCGCCGACCTGTTCGAGCAGAACGCAGCGGTCGTCCAGGCCTACGCAAAGCTATACCCGCATCTGCTTGTCGATGAGTTCCAGGACACGAACGCTGCGCAGTTCGCGATCGTCCGGGCGCTGGCAGAACACGCGAAGACCATCAGCGTCTTCGCCGACGACGACCAAGCCATCTACCGGTTCGCAGGGGCCGAAGCCGAGAACGCCCGGCGGTTCGTTGAGGAGCTCGACGCGAAGGAGTACCCCCTTACCACCAACTACCGGTGTCGAGAGGAGATCGTCAACGTCGCGAACCGCCTCATCCGCGCGGACGACGAGGCAAGCGGACGGCAGATGACCGCGCGCTACACAGGGGGTGAGGTCCGCGTAGCGCTCTTCGACACCATCCACGCTGAGGCATCCGACCTAGCGGACGAGATCGAAGAGCTGCTCGCCAACGGCGTCCACCCAGCGCAGATCGCCCTGCTGGCCCGTGCGAGGTTCCGGATCCAGCCGCTCGTCGACGAGCTTGAGCACCGCGGGCTGCCGGTCTCGAACTGGCTTGGCGCCGCCTACCAGCCAGAAGAGCGGCGGGCAATGGGAATCTGCCTTTCGGTCGTGCGCGGACGGCTGACTGATCGACAGACGAAACGGCTTTTCGCCTTCCTTGAAGTGGACGAACTCGAGGAGCGCGACCCCATCGCGATTCTCGATGCCTACGGCCACGTTCCGGCGACGCAGCATCTGGCCGAGCTGCGGGAACTCGTCTGGGCAGGCGCTGACCTGCGCGCGATTGTCGAGACGGCTCGCCAGGCAGCACTCGCTGCCAACCCTGAACTCGCGCCCGCGATGGATGCGCTCGTGGAGACTGTTGAAGGGTTCGCGTCCTACGACCCCGACTTCACGCTCGACCACTTACTTGGAGAACTTGCACTCGGAAGCGTCGGCGGCCCGCCGACAGCGGTGGGCGGCATCAAGATCGCAACGCTGCAAACGACAAAAGGCCTCCAGTGGCCCTACGTCTACGTTCTCGGGCTTGAAGAAGGAAAGCTGCCCAGCTACCTCGCGAACACAGAAGAGGAAATCCGCGAAGAACGCCGCATCTGCTTCGTCGGCGTCTGCCGTGCCGAAGAACACCTCACCCTCTCCCGCATCACGTGGTACTCCGTCCACCGCCAGAGACCATCTCGCTTCCTCGACGAGATGGGGCTCCTCTAGCGTGGTGGTCGTGGTGCGCACCCGTTGAAAAAACCGCTAGGCATGCCGATACATGCCGAGTAGGCTCGGCCTGTGCAGACAGATGACAACCAGCGAAAGCAAACCGTCGAGTTGATCGGCCGACTCCGCGGTCCCTCGCCGTTCGAAGACGAACCACAGGATGGCGTGCCGGAGAGCCCGGCCGAGTCGACGCTGGGCGAACGCCGCCGCCAGCTCGTGACGCGCGCGGTGGAGATGTGGAAGAAGCAGCTGGTCGAGCTCGGCGGCCGGAACAACCTGCTCGCCTATCGTGATCTGAAGGCGGGCACGCTGGATCTCTCGAGCGCCGACCCGCGCGCCGTCGAGGATCTCGTGATCGGCAAGGCCGTGCCACTCAGCCGTCTGTGGTCGGACGCAGAAGCACTTGCGGACGCACAGCGGCGCGCGCGGACGATCCACAAGAAAGCAGTCGAGCACTTCGAGGAACGCGGGATTGAGACGCTGTTCCTCGCCTTCGGACTCGCCACCTGGGAGCCGGGCGCATTGTCGCTGAAGAACCCACGGGCGCCGGTACTGCTGCGACCTGCGACGCTGATCCCACGCGGCGCGGCCCAGCAGGAATTCGAGCTCGTGCTCGTGGGCGAGTTCCGCGTCTCCGACACGCTCTTGCAGGTACTGAGCCAAGACTTCGCCTGCACGCCCGACACCGACACGCTGGTCGTCGACGGGGCCATCGACACGATGGTCGAAATCATCGACACGTTCGATTGGCTGCAGCGCGAGGCGGCCGAGGTACGTGGATTCTCGATCGAGAGGCGGGCGGTGGTCGGCACGTTCTCCTACATGAAGATGCCGATGGTTCGCGACCTAGACGACGCGCTCGAGTTGCTGATGGCACACGACTTGGTCGCGACAATCGCTGGCGACGACGAGGCCCGCGCCGCGTTCCGCGAATCGCAGGGTACAGTCACCGTCGCTCTCGATGAGCCGAACCGGATCCCGCTCGCCGACGAGTTTCTCGTTCTGGATGCCGACTCGTCGCAGAACTGGGCGATCAACGCCGTCTTACGCGGGCAGAGCCTCATCGTCCGCGGTCCTCCCGGCACCGGTAAGAGCCAGACGATCTCGAACCTGATCGCCGGCCTAACCGCGCGCGGCAGGCGCGTCCTCTTCGTCGCCGAGAAGCGCGCCGCGATCGAGGCGGTGCTGAAGCGCCTCAACTCAATCGGCCTGTCGGATCTGATCTTCGACATCCACGGCGGCGTGGCCGCCCGCCGCGCCGTTGCACAATCGCTCGGGGCGAGCACAGAGAATGCCCGCGCGATCGGAGCTATCGACGTGAGCGAGTTGCATCGCCAACTCGATCGGCGCCGGAGTGAACTCGTCACCGCGAGCGAGGCGCTCCATCGCCCGCGCGAGCCATTCGGCGTGAGCGTGTACGACTCGATGAGCCGCGTGCTCGCCCTGCCCGCCACGGCAGAGACCGACTTCCGACTGCGCGGCAGCGCGCTGATGGCACTGAGCAGCGAACAGGAGGCGCTGGCCGAGGAGGCAGCCGAGGAGCTCGCCGAGCTCGGCGGCTTCAGCCTCGCCGGCAGCACCAGCCAGTGGGCCTCGGCGACGGTGACGAGCAGCGAACAAGTGCGCGACGCGTTCGAAACGGTCGAGCGGCTTCGCAGCCGGGTCGTCACGCGGGCGCAGGCGGCGGCGCAGGCGTGCTGCCGCGAAACAGGTGCTCGCGAGCTGGACCTTCTTGCCGAGTGGAGCGAGGCAGCAGATGTCTGGGCCGAAACCGTGGAGATCCTCGGGGTCGCTCGGCCCGACGTGTTCACGCTGCCGCTCGGCTCGTTGTGCGAGATGCTCGAGCCGGCTGCCGACGGTGCCTTCAGCCGCGCGTGGGCAAGCGTCTCGTCGGGCGCTTATCGCGCCGCTCACGCGCAGGTGAAGGGGGTGCTCGAGAGAGACCTCGGTGCTCCTGCGCGGCTGAGACTCGTCAAGCAGGCGCTGGATGTGAACGAGCGCTGGGCCGGCCTCGTCGCTGGTGACGGCCCGCTTCCGAGTGTGCCTGCAAGCCTCGGCGAGCTGCAGGCAGCGCTCGGTGAGCTCGAGCGCGAGCTCGTGCACCTGCGTGGATTCCTGGGAGCCGATGCGCTGCAGGACCTCGCGGACGAGGATCTCCTCTGGACGCTGGACGAGCTTCATCGCGACCAGGCGACGCTCGGGAAGTTGCCGCGGATCCACGCGCTCAACCTCCAGCTCGAAGGGATGCGGCTCGGGCCTCTCGTCGAGGAGCTCCGCATACGGGCGGTTGACGCACAGGTCGCTCGTTTCAGTGTCCGCTACGCCTGGTGCCAGTCTGTGCTCGAGCAGGTGCGGCTGGAAGACACCGAGATCGGCGGATTCGACGGTCGCCAGCACGCGGCGACAGTGGCTCGCTACCGCGATCTCGACGCCCAGCATCTCGACTCGACCGCGGACAGGATCCTGCGGCTCTGGGCAGAACGAGCGGCGACCGCTCGTAATGCCTACCCGGACGAGGTGGCGCTGATCCGCCAGCAGGCGAATCGCAAACGCAAGCTGCTGCCGTTCCGCGAGCTCTTCACCGGTGCGAAGAACTACCTGCTTGAACTGAAGCCGTGCTGGGTGATGAGCCCACTGGTCGTGTCGCAGACGCTTCCGCCGGAGCAGCTCTTCGACGTCGTCATATTCGACGAGGCTAGCCAGGTGCGCCCCGCCGACGCGATCCCCGCGATCGTCCGTGGCACCCAGGTGGTCGTTGCTGGCGACGAGAAGCAGCTGCCGCCGAGCGCGTTCTTCCTCGCAACGACCCAGGAGGAAGAGGATGCCGAGGCCGAGGCGGCGCCACAGCTGGCGGCAGTGGAGGGATTCGAGTCGATCCTCGAGGCGCTCGGGATGCTGCTACCAGCCCGGACACTCGAGCGGCATTACCGGAGCCGAGACGAGCGGTTGATCGCCTTCTCGAACGCGAACTTCTACGACTGGCACCTGACGACCTTCCCAGGCGTGAACGACAGCGAGCCGATCCGGCACCTGCTCGTCCCGCACCGCCTCGGGGTCGTTGGGCAGGAGGAGAGCGCGTCTGACGAAGTGGCGGAGGTGGTCAGGCAGATCATCCAGCACGCGGAGACGCGTCCTGGTGAGAGCCTGGGCGTGATCGCGATGGGGATTAAGCACGCCGACCGCGTCGAGGCGGCACTGTTCGAGGCGTTGAAGGAGCGGCCGGATCTGGACGAGTTCTTCAACGGCGGCGGAGAGGAGCGCTTCTTCGTCAAGAACCTGGAGCGGGTGCAGGGCGACGAGCGAGACGCGATCATCCTCACGATCGGCTATGGCAAGACGCCGGACGGCCGTCTGCTTTACCGCTTCGGACCGATCAACCTCGAAGGGGGCGCCCGCCGCCTGAACGTGGCGGTGACGCGGGCACGGCGGCGCCTGACCCTCGTCTCCTCATTCGGCGCGGCCGACATGGATCCGAACCGCCAGATGTCGGAAGGGGCGGCGCTGCTACGCGACTACCTCCGCTACGCCGAATCGTGCGGGGCGAACCTCGGTGAGCACGCGCTCGCGCGGCCGACGCTGAACCCGTTCGAGATCTCGGTTCGCGACGCACTCGCCAACAACGGCATCGGCGTTGTCCCACAGCTTGGCGTCTGCGGCTACCTGATCGACTTCGCAGTCCAGCATCCGCGCGAGCCGGGACGGTTCGTGCTCGCGATCGAGTGCGACGGGGCCAGCTATCACTCCTCACCGACGGCGCGGGACCGTGACCGGCTGCGCCAGGAACAGCTCGAGCGCGTCGGCTGGCGCTTCCACCGGATCTGGTCGACCGAGTGGTTTGCTCGCAAGGACGAGGCGCTGTCGCGCGCACTCGCCGCCATCGATGAGGCGGTCGCCCTTGTCGACAACCCGAATCTACAGCCGTTGCCCGCCAATTCCTCTGACGATGAAGGTGCTCCGCTGACGCTCAAGGCGTCGGCGACGCGCGGTACGCGGCCGAAGGTTCGCCGCTACCTCCCGATTGACGCCTACAGCCAGCGTGAGCTGGTCGAGATCGCCCGCTGGATCGCCTCGGACTCACTGCTGCGCAGCGACGACGAACTACTCGAGGCGGTGATGGCCGAACTCGGGTTCCAACGCCGTGGCAAGAAGATCGTCAGCGCAATCCGTGCCGCGGTGGAGAAGGCGAAGCCAGTGGCGTCCAGCTACAGCTCCACGGCGTAACGCTTGCGGAGCAATTCGAGGTGGTCGTCGAGCCACGCCGCCCGCTGCTCGTCGCTGCGAAGCGCCGTCCACCACTCCGGGTGGGACAGAGCGACGAGTCTCGACTGTCTTCGCCGCGACCAACGAGCGGCAAAAAGCCCTGCTCAGCTGAGGATCTCGCTTGCGGACACGTCCCGAAGAGCGATGCGCGATCGCGTAGCCTACGCTCCCTGGCGGCCGGGCAGCGGCGGGGAGGCGCGCTGCGGCCGAGCGAGTTTGACCCCGACGCCCGGCCTACCCGGACGCGGCCTGGTCCGAAGACCCACTCGTACGGCGCTTGCCAGTTCCTGGCGATGCCGACGCGGGCGGCGCGAAGCGTCATCGACCCGGCGCAGACCAGATCGTGGAGCTTGTTCTCGAGCCTGTCCTTGATCGTCAAGGTGAGCGCCCACCGACCTGTTCCTCGGCGACGAGGGTTTTGAAGTGCTCGATCTCTTCGTACCGGCGAACACGCTCGAGGATCTCGTTGATGGCGCGGGCTGGGAAGCCCAGTTCCCGGAGCAGCGACATTTCGATGATCGCTTGCATTTGAACCAGGAGAAGTAGGAGGGCGGCTCCCCGAGCGACCTTCTTCTCCAGCTTCGGGTTGTAGTGCGTGTAGTAGTTCCGGGCGTCCCTGACCGCCTCGATGAAGGCCTCGCGCTCCGCAGGTGTCGAGCCGACGATTCGCTTGGAAACCGTCTTGCACTCGTCGAGCACGTCGCCGATCCGCTGCACCAGCGTGTTCTTTCCGGGCTTGCGCCGCCGCCGGTAGTCGTAGGTCTCGAGCGCTTGGGCATGTAGGAGGAAACGCACCTCGACGTAGAGGTCGGGGTGGTAGCGCGAGCCGAAGAACAGGTTGAAGACAGGCTTGAGCCGTGCCTGCTTCGCGAACCACGCTCGCATCGCCCGAGAGATGTCAGCCTTCACGCCCGGCAAGGTGAAGAGCATCTGCCACGTCTCGCGTCTGCGCGTAGGCGGATCTGGGTTGAGCGGGATCTCCCAGAGCAGATCGATCGGGATACGCGTCTCGCTCTTCTCACGAACGAAGTCGTCTTGGTAGCCGGTGACGGAGAGGATCGCTACTGGACGACCGACGGCGAGGCTTAGAAAGTTGCGGATGTGGCCGACGCGCTCGAAGACCTGGTCGAGGCTTGCGCGCTTGGTGAAGCGGAGATGCAGTGCAGCTTCCTGGTGGAGCCCGACGTGGTCGGTTCGTGGCCCGATGCCCTTACTCGGTGCGTTGAAGCGGATGAAGGCGCGCTCGCCTCCGGCGAGCGGTATCTCGATGTCGTCCGGCGCCTCGAAGCTGATGTCGACGTTGGAGACGATGAGGTAGTCCTTCTCCTTGTGCTTCTCCATCCCGACGTGCGTGGAGAAGCCAGAGACCTCTGTCCAGGTGTTGAGGTCACTGCCCCGGATCGAGATCTCGTCGAAGCTGATTTCCTCGTCGACGGCGAAGTGCGCTCCGATCAGCGCGACCTCACGCACGTAAGAAGAGGTGGGGATGCCGGGGAAGTTCTCCGTGGTGCTTGCGAACTGGTGGCCTTCGAGCGTGATCGCATTGCCGTCAGTGCTGACACCGAGAATCCGCGGCTGCTCTTCGAGCGAGAGCGAATAGACCTTCTCAGTCTCGGTCTCCGAGATCAGGTGGTAACCGAAATGGCCGAGAAGCTCTAGCTTCGCGTCGCCCTTCGTGATGGTCAGGGTCCCAGAGAGCTTCTTCGTCTCGCTCTCAGGGAGCCACCAGTAACCGCGGTAGGTACGTGTCTCGATCACTTCGGCGCTGAGGCTACTCCGGTTAGCGGTCGCATCCCGCGCGGCGCTTGCCCGCAATGCCGCGTGCTCGGGACACGACATGACCTTGTCCACCCTGCCCAGTCGTCGCTTCGGCCAGGGCGGAAAGGATCGAGAGCCGCGGCATGTCCACGACCGCCGTGCCGCGAGCGCGGAGGCGGCGCGCGCCGCCTCTTCGACGGTGAGCGGTCGTCTTCATGGGGGACTGTCCGACGAACGGTGTAAGTCCAGTTGCCTGACTCGCCGGCTGTAGCGCCGGCGGAAGGGAGCTGGGATGTCTGATCTGACTACACCGGTCGACTCGTCGGCAGAGGCGGAGA
>Ga0070741_10018868_pt1 | contig 11093 bp, 11 predicted proteins | sample Coa_R1_4_FD_66440 | JGI IMG/M metagenome (GOLD analysis project Ga0070741, IMG submission 66440) | Surface soil microbial communities from Centralia Pennsylvania, which are recovering from an underground coalmine fire - Coalmine... | ecosystem: Environmental > Terrestrial > Soil > Unclassified ...
GCGGGGGAGCGGGCCGATGGCGTCGATCTGCTCGTCGCTCATCCCCGACGTGATGAACCGGTCGAAGCCGGTGCCGGCGTCGTCGGGGATGCCGAGGGCGGCGTAGCGGGCGCCGACGAGGTCCCGCACGGCGTCCACCAGCCGTTCCAGCAGCGGCTCCAGCGCCGGTTCGCCCGCACCGGCGAGCCCCAGGACCACATCGGTGACGGCCCGGAGCGCGCCCGACGGCGCCGGATCGGCGGTCACCGCCGCCGGACGCCGGCGCGGCCCGGAAACCGGCGGTCGCGAAGCTGAACGCCCGCTGTGTCGGCGGTTTCCCGTCCGCCCGATCTGCTCGCCGACAAAACGGACATACTGAGGAGCCACGGTAGGCCATGGCGGGTGTAGGGGGAGAGACCCGGTGAGCGAGGCTGGTCCACCATGTTGCTGGCGTGGTGGTTTCTCGCGCTGCTGATCGCGGCGGCCGCCGGATTCCCGATCCTGGCCCTGGTCCTCGGCGTCCGGCGCCGCCGCCGCCGGAAGGCGGGCCGGCCGGTCATCCACGGCTGGCGGCTGGCGGGCCGGCGCCTCTCGTTGGTGCTCGCCACCCTGGTCTTCGGCCTCGCCGCCACCGCCGCCGGCGTCAACGACCACTACTCCTACATCCCGAGCTGGCACGCCCTCTTCGGCGACGTGTCGCCCGACCTCGTGAGCCACCCGGTGGCGGCCAGCAGCGCCGTCGCCCGGGCCCGCCGCTCGCAGGCGGCGGACGATTCCCCGGCCGCCGTCCCGGTGGTCAAGCGATCGGACCACGGGACGGTCGAGAAGGTCGAGGTGGACGGGCCGGTCTCCGGCATCGGCGCCCGCGACACCTACGTCTACCTCCCGCCCGACTACTTCGACCCGGCCACCCCCGACCGACGGTTCCCGGTGCTCTACCTCCTGCACGGCTCGCCCGGCATCTCGGTCGACTGGCTCCGGTCGGCCTGGGTCGACCGGGCGCTCGACGACCTGCTCCTCAAGCACCGGATCGCCCCCTTCATCGTGGTGCTGCCCGACGTCAACGGCGGCTACCGGCGCGACACCGAGTGCGAGGACATCGCCGGCGGGCCCGCCACGCAGACCTATCTGGTGCGCGACGTCGTCGACTACGTCGACGCCAACTACCGCACGATCCCCGACCGCACGGCCCGGGTGATCGGCGGCCTGTCGACCGGGGGCTACTGCGCCGTCAACCTGACGCTGCGCCACCAGGACGTCTTCTCCGGCCTGGTGTCCCACTCCGGCTACGACCGCCCCGACCAGAACCTCTACACCGGCGACCTCTTCGGCGGGAACAAGGAGGCGGAGCGGGCCAACACGCCCCGCGACTACCTCCCGACGATCCCCATCACGCAGCCGCTCGGCGCCTACCTCGACGTCGGCATGGGCGACAACGACTCCCGCACCGAGTCGGCGGCGATGACCGAGGTGCTCCGCCGGCGGGGGGTGGCGGTGACGTTCCACGACTTCGCCGGCGAGTCGCACTCGTGGGCGGCCTGGCGCCGCAACCTGTTCTCGTCGCTGCCGTGGGTCTCGTCGTGGTTCGTCTCGACCGGGGTGGCGACGGCGCCGCCCTCGGGTGACCCGACGGTGCTCGCCGCGCCGCCGGCCGGACCGCCGGCGGGAACGTCCTCGGGGACGGCTGCCGGCCCGCCGGGAGGCCCCACCGGTGCCGAAGCGGCGCCGGTCGCCGACGACGCCGCCGCCGGCCCCGACGCCAACCACATCGTCCCCCAGGAGCCCGCCCCGGCCCCGTCGCCGCCCCCGGCCCCGCCGGGCCGCGAGCGGCACGGGCCGTCGACCCTCGGGCACGAGACCGCCGCCCGGGCCGGCACCGGCCTCACGCACCGTCGGACGGCGCACCCTCCGGCCCTCGAGGGTCAGGCGACGAGACACCGGCCGACCCCAGCGCCAGCGCGTCGGGCAGCACCGTAAGGGCGGCCCGGCGGAGGTACTCGATCAGCTCCTCCCGGGCGATGGGCCGCCGGTCGATCCAGTGGAGGACGCACTCCTCGACCATGGCGATCCAGCCCCGGATGGCCAGGCGCAGCCCGGCCGGCGGCTCCGAGAGCCCGAGGGCGGCGGCCACGATCCCGACGACGGCCGCCCGGGTGTCCTCAAACACCGCCAGCAGGCGCTCGTCGGAGCCCGCCCGGCGCACCACCGCCTGGTAGCTGGCCGGCTGCTGCTCGATGTACCGGACGAAGGCACCGAGGCCGGCCCGGAGCCGCTCGTCGGGCGGCAGGCCGGCCCCGACGTCGATCTCGACCAGCAGCTCGGCGGCGGCCGCCCGCAGGATGGCGACCTGGAGATCGCGGGTGGCGGGGAAGTAGTGGAACACGAGCCCCTTGGACACGCCACCGGCCCGGGCCACGGTGTCGGCCGTCACCTCGTCGAAGGGGATGTCCTTCATCAGCGCCAGGCCGACGCCGACCAGCTGGGCCCGTCGGGCGTCGGGTCCGAGGCGCCGGTTGGGGACGGCGGAGCGGGTGGCGGTCACGTCGGCCATGCCGGGAAGTTTAATTGACCAGCGGTCAATAGTCGAGTACGCTCTTGACCTATGGTCAACAAGCTCGTGGTGGTCACCGGGGCGGGAAGCGGGATCGGCCGGGCCACGGCCGCCGCCTTCGCCGCCGCCGGCGCCACCGCCGTCTGCGTCGACGTCGACGGCGAGGGGGCGGAGAAGACCGCCGCCCTCTGCGCCGAGCGGGGCGGGTCCGGGCGGGCCGAGCGCTGCGACGTGACCGACGCCGGGGCGGTGGCGGCCCTGGCCGAGCGCACCGGTCCGGTCGACGTCCTCGTCAACAACGCCGGCGTCGGCATGACCGGCCACTTCGCCGACATGACCCTCGACGACTGGCGCTGGATCCGCTCGGTCAACCTCGACGGGGTCGTCCACGCCTGCGCCGCCTTCGGCCCGGCCATGCTCGCCCGCCGCTTTGGCCAGGTCGTGAACGTGTCCTCCGGGCTGGCCTACACCATGCGGGCCACCGAGGCCGCTTACGTGTCGACCAAGGCGGCCGTCCTGGCGCTGTCCCGCTGCCTGCGGGCCGACTGGGCACGGTCCGGCGTCGGGGTGACCGCCGTCTGCCCGGGAGTGATCGACACGCCGATCGTCGCCGCCACCCGCTACCTCGGCCCCCGGGGCGACGCCCGGACCCGGCGGCGGATCGAGGCGATCTTCCGCCGGGGCCACCCCCCGGAGGCGGTCGCCCGGGCCATCGTGACCGCCGCCGAGCGGAACCCGGCGGTCGTGCCGGTCGGCTGGGAGGCCCGCCTCGGCTGGTACCTGCAGCGTCTGACGCCGCTGGCGGTCCAGGACCGTCTGGCCCGGCTGGACCGGCTGTGAGCCTCACCCTCAGGTCGAGCCTCAGCTCGAGGGATGCCCGCCGGGCGGCCGGCGTGGCCGGCCTCGTCGTGGCCGGTGTCGCCGGGGCGGCGGTGATCAGGGCCACCGGGCGCCGCTGGCGGGCGGCCGAGGACCCGTCGGCCGGCCGCCGGCTCGACGTCCACACGGCTCGCCACTTCAAGGTGCACCGACCCGACGGGGCCGTCCTCGACGGCGTCGCCGCCGGCCCGGCCGACGGGCCGCTCGTCGTGTTGTCCCACTGCTGGACGGGTACCCGGGCCACCTGGGAGCCCGTCGCCGCCCGACTCGTCGAGCGGGGCTGCCGGATCGTGCTCTACGACCAGCGGGGTCACGGCGCCTCCACGCCGGGCACCGGTCCCCTGACGGTGGACGGGCTCGGCGACGACCTCGCCGCCGTCCTCGAGGCCGTCGACGCCCGGGATGCCGTCCTCGCCGGGCATTCCATGGGCGGGATGACGGTGCTGGCGCTGGCCGTGAACCGGCCCGAGGTCGTGGCCGAGCGGGTGCGGGCGCTGGTCCTGGCCGCCACCGCCGGGTTCGGCGTGGCCGCCGGGCTGCTGGCGGCGCCCGTCGGGCTCGTGACCGGGAGCCGAACCGTCGACCGGGTCCTGGCCGGCCGGCTCGGGCCGGCGCTGTGCCGGGGAAGCGTCGGTCGCCGTCCCAGCCGGGCGCACCTCATCGCCACCCGGGATGGGTGGCTGTCCCTCGCCCCCGACGTCCGCCGTCGGTTTCTGCACGGAATGCAGGCCATGGATTTCCGGGCCGGCCTCGGGACCGTGACGGTACCGACAACGGTCGTGGTCGGCAGCCGCGACCTGCTGACGCCACCCCGGCTCGGGCGGGGGATCGCCGCCGCCGTGCCCGGCGCCCGGCTGGTGGAGGTCCCCGGCGCGGGCCACATGCTGCCCTACGAGGAACCGGATCTGCTCGCCGACCTGATCGTGTCGGCCGCCACCGAAGGAGGGCCCGATGGCCACGACCGCTTTTGACTTCGCCGTCATGGTCGGACGGCTCAGCACGCTCTCCGTCGAGCGCCACTTCGACGCCTACGCCGACATCGACTGGGACGAGGAGAGCCTCCGGCTCGACCCGGCCGATCGACGCTTCGAGCTGCCGGCGAACGACCCGCTCCGCCACACCGACTGGTACGCCGCCCAACCCCCCGAGGTCCGCAGCCGCCTCGCCTGCTACCGGTGGGCGGCGTGCATGAAGACCGGCTGGCACTTCGAGAACCTGCTGCAGCGGGGGCTGCTCCGGCACACCTTCGAGCTGCCGAACGGCGCGCCGGAGTTCCGCTACCTCCACCACGAGATCATCGAGGAGTCGCAGCACACGCTGATGTTCTCCGAGTTCGTCAACCGCTCCGGGTTCCCGGTGCGGGGCATGCCGAGGTTCCTGCGGCGCCTGGCCGAGTGGTTCGTGGTGCCGCTGGCCCGGGTGTTCCCGACGCTGTTCTTCCTCTTCGTGCTGGGCGGGGAGGACCCGGTCGACCACCTCCAGCGGCGGGTGCTGGCGGAGCCCGGCGCGGCACTCCATCCGCTCGTCGAGCGGATCATGCGGATCCACACCACCGAAGAGGCGCGCCACCTCTCCTTCGCCCGGAAGTACCTGCAGCACCGGGTGCCGGAGCTCGGCCGGCTCCGGCGGCTCGAGCTGGCCCTGCTGGCGCCGGTGGTCCTCGGCGTGATGGCCCGGCTGATGCTCCAGCCGACCGGTGACCTCGTCCGCCACTTCGGCGTGCCGGCCGACGTCGTGCGGGCCGCCAACCGCAGCCGGGCCGGCCGGCAGCTGCTGAAGGATTCCGTGGCCAAGACCCGCCGGCTGTTCCGGGAGCTCGGGTTGATCACGCCGTCCTCGAAGGTCCTCTGGCGAGCGGCCGGCCTCTGGGACAACCCGTGAGCGTGCCCACGAAGGTCCTCGTCGTCGGGACGGGCTTCGCCGGGCTCGGCATGGCCGTCCGCCTGAAGCAGGCCGGTATCGAGGACTTCGTCGTCCTGGAGCGGGCCGGCGAGGTCGGCGGCACGTGGCGGGACAACACCTATCCCGGCGCCACCTGCGACGTCCCGTCCCACCTCTACTCGTTCTCCTTCGCCCCGAACCCCGGCTGGAGCCGCTCGTTCTCGCCCCAGGCGGAGATCCAGGCCTACCTGGAGCGGGTGGCCGGCGACTTCGGCGTCCGGCCCCACGTCCGGTTCCACCACGAGATGCACAGCGCCGCCTGGGACGAGGCCCGCCGCCGCTGGCGGGTCGAGACCACCGGGGGCGAGTTCGAGGCCGCCGTCCTCGTCTCGGGCACCGGCGCGCTGTCCGATCCCCGGATCCCGTCGCTGCCGGGCCTCGACCGCTTCGAGGGGACGGTGTTCCACTCCGCCCGCTGGCGCCACGACCACGACCTCGGCGGGCGGCGGGTGGCCGTGGTCGGCACCGGCGCATCGGCCATCCAGTTCGTGCCCCGGATCCAACCCGAAGTCGGGCACCTCACGGTCTTCCAGCGGACGCCGCCGTGGATCCTGCCCCGCTGGGAGCGGCCGTTCCGGCCCGCCGAGCAGTGGGTCTTCCGCCACCTGCCGGCCGTGCAGCGGCTGGCCCGGGCCGGCATCTACTGGGGGCGGGAGCAGATGGTGGCCGGCTTCGTCGTCGCCCCCGGCCTCATGCGGGCGGCCGAGCGGCTGGCCCGCCGGCACCTCGAGCGGTCGGTGCCCGATCCGCGCCTCCGGGCCCGGCTCACCCCCGACTACCGCATCGGCTGCAAGCGGATCCTGATCTCCAACGACTACCTGCCGTCGCTCACGCAGCGGAACGTCGACCTCGTCGCCGCCGGGCTGGCCGAGGTCCGGGCCCGGTCCGTGGTGGCGGCCGACGGCAGCGAGCACGACGTCGACACGATCATCTTCGGGACGGGCTTCCACGTGACCGACGTCCCCGTCGCCGAGCGGATCACCGGCCGGAGCGGCGTGACGCTGCGCGACCACTGGGCCGGCGGCATGCGGGCCTACAAGGGCACGGCCGTCGCCGGCTTCCCCAACCTCTTCCTGCTCGTCGGGCCCAATACGGGCCTCGGCCACAGCTCGCAGGTGTTCATGATCGAGTCGCAGATCGCCTACGTCCTCGACGCCGTCCGCCACCTGGGGCGGACGGGGGACGTCCTCGAGGTGCGCCAGGAGGCCGAGGCCGCCTGGGACGCCGGCGTGCAGCGGGCCATGGCCCGCACCGTGTGGACGACCGGCGGCTGCGCCAGCTGGTACCTCGACGACCGGGGCCGCAACACGACCCTCTGGCCCGGGTCGACGTGGCGTTTCCGCCGCCGGACCGCCCGCTTCGATCCGGAGGCCTATCAGGTCTCGCCGGCAAAGGCGGCGAACCCGGGGTGGCGGACGCCGCCGATCTTGGTGAACTCGCCCCCCACGTAGAGGTGGCCGGCGTCGGCGGCGACGGCGTAGGGCCCGGTCGGGGTGTTGGCCCCCGGGTTCCAGTCCTCGATCCGGCCGGTGCGATCGAAGGCCGACAGGTGCTCGCGGGCCATGCCGTCGGGGCAGTACTGCCAGCAGCCGGAGTCGGGGCGCACGATGTTGTCGTAGTGGCCGGCGACGTAGACGCCGGTGGCCGTCTCCAGCACCGCCACGACGTCGCCGTCGGTCTTCACCTGCCACACGCCGGCGGGCGGGCCGTGGGGCCGGAAGGCGTAGAGGCGGCCGCCGGTGCCGCCGGCGGCGGCGTAGAACGTGTGACCGTCACGGCTGCGGGAGAGGCCCCAGATCGGCCGGTCCACCTTGGCCTGCCACGGTGTCGGCCGGCCGGTGGCGGCGTCGAGGCTCACCAGCCCGGCGTGCCCGGCCCAGGAGAGGAACGTCCCGCCGACGTGGACGGTGGTGCCGTCGGCGGACGGGGCAATGGCGTAGACCCCGCCGGAGCGGGTCCTGTCCGGCGTGCCGGTCTGGCCGTGGTAGCGGCCGCCGGTGTCCTTCGGCGGGACCCAGTCGGTCAGGGTGCCGCTGGCGGCATCGAGGGCGGCGATGTGCGGCCGCTCGACGACGGTGCCGTCGCCGGTGACGAGGCCGTCGAAGTCGCCGCCCACGTAGAGGATCTTCCCGTCGGGCGAGAGGGCCAGCGCCCGCACGACGCCGTTCGGTCTCGGCGGCGTGAACGCCGGATCCGGCGCGCCGGTCACGGCGTCGAGCGCCGCCAGCCGGATCGCCGGCCCGTTGCCGATGTGGTGGAACATCCCGCCGGCATAGATGCGCCGGCCGTCGGCGGAGGGGAGCAGCGCCTGCACCTCGTCGTCGGCGTCGGGGTTCCACCCGGCCAGCGCGGTGCCGCCGTTGGCGAAGGCGGCCAGATGGTGGCGCACGACGCCGGCCGAGCCGTCCGCCGCCCCCGGTGGGGAGACGGTCGTGAAGTCGCCGCCGAGGTACACGACGCCGTTGCTCGCCGCCAGCGCCATCACCCGCCCGGCCTTGCCGTTGTCGGCCATGCCGGTGCCCCACGTGCCGTCGACCGCCCCGGAGGAGGCGCCGTCGGTCGCCCGGACGGGCCGGGCACCCGCCCACAGGACCATCACCGCCAACAACATCACCAGCCCGTGCCGCCGAGCCATCCGCCACTGCCCCCTCGGTTCACACTGCCATCACCTTGATGCAGTAGGAGCAGAAGCGTCAACTCAAGCTTTCGCTGACTGCAATATCAGTTCACACGGGCAGGCCGAGTCCCCGGGCGATCAGCATCCGCTGCACCTCCGACGTCCCTTCGCCGATGGTCAGGATCCGGGCGTCGCGGTAATGGCGCGTCACGTCGGAGTCGTCCATGAAGCCGTAGCCGCCGTGGAGGTGGCTGGCCTTGTAGGCGACCTGGTTGGCCAGCTCGGACGCCATGAGCTTCGACACCGCCGCCTCCCGCTCGATGGGACGGCCGGTGTCGAACTTCCAGGCGGCGTCGTAGGTGAGCAGCCGGGCGGTGTCGGTCATGGCCGACAGGTCGGCGACGCCGAAGGCCACCGCCTGGTGGGCGGTGAGGGGCTTGCCGAACGACTGCCGCGACGAGACGAACTCGAGCGTCGCCTGGAGGCAGCCCCGGGCCAGCCCGGCGGACATGGCCGCGATCGGGATCCGGGCCCACGTCAGGAAGGCCAGCGCCTCCCGGTAGCCCCGGCCCTCCTGGCCGAGGAGGTGGTGCGCCGGCAGGCGGACGCCGTCGAAGTACAGGGGGTGGGTGTCGGACGAGCGCCAGCCCATCTTGGGGTACTTCGGCCCGACGGTGACGCCGGGGGCGTCGAGCGGCACGAGGAAGGCCGAGATCGGGGCCCGCCCCCCGGCCGGGGTGCCGTCGTGGTCATGGGCGGCGAAGAGGATCACGTGCTTGGAGAACGGCGTGCCGGAGTTGGTGATGAACTGCTTGGCCCCGTCGATCACCCAGTCGGAGCCGTCGCGCCGGGCCCGGGTGGCGATCTGGCCGGCGTCGGAGCCGCCCGTCGGTTCGGTCAGCCCGAAGGCGCAGAAGCTCTGGCCGGAGGCCATGGCCGGCAGGTACTCGGCCCGCAGGTCGTCCGACGCCAGGTGGTGGAAGAGGGCGGCGGAGATGGCCTGGACGTGGACGGTGACGGCCAGCGACGAGTCGACGACGGCGAACTCCTCGGCGGCGATGCACATGCTGCGCAGGTCGGCGCCCGAACCGCCGTAGGCCTCGGGGACCCGGAGCCCGAACGCCCCGAGCCGGCCGACCTCGGCGATGAGGTCGGGGTCGAGACGGCCCTCCAGGTCGCGCTGCACCGCGCCGGGGGCCACCATCCGCTGGCAGAACTCCTGGATCGTCTTCTGCCAGGCGATGTGCTCGTCGTCGAAGCACCAGGGAAGGTCGAGCTCTTCGGACATGTTCAGCGCTCCTTGGGTGCCAGGAAGCGGGCCAGGGCGGCCCGCACCGCGTCGTTCTTGGCCATGTGGTCGAGGAAGATCCGCTGCTCGGCGGCGAGGCCGTCGGCGAGGGGCGCGTCCCGCACGGCGGCGATCATCTCCTTGGCGCCGGCCAGGGAGTCGCCGTTGCGGCCGGCCAGGCGGGCGATCATCGCCTCGGCGGTGGCGGCGAGGTCGCCGCCGGGCACGGCCCGGGTCACGAGTCCCCACTCGGCCGCCTCCCGGCCCGAGATCATCTCTCCCGACAGCAGCAGCCAGCGGGCCCGGGCGGGGGTGACGGCCCGGCAGAGCCGGACCGAGCCGCCGCCTCCGGGGAGGAGCCCGAGCTCCAGGTGGCGGTCGCCGATGCGGGCCGCCTCGTCGGCCACCGCCACGTCGCAGGCCAGGAGGATCTCGCACCCGCCCGCCAGGGCGAAGCCGTCGACCACGGCCACCGAGGCGAAGGGCGCCGCTTCGATCTCGTTCAGCACGGCATTGAGCCGCTCGATGACCGAGACGAAGGCGCCGCCGGACTCCATGGCCCCGGGCTGGTCGATGGTCCCGAGCACGAAGCCGAGGTCGGCGCCGGCGCAGAACGTGCCCCCCGAGCCCCGGAGGACGAGCACCCGGGCGTCGGCCTGACGAGCCCGGCGGACGGCGGCCTCCAACCCCTCCACCACCGAAGGGCTGATGGCGTTGCGGGCCTCGGGCCGGTCGATGGTGGCCGTCACCACCGGCCCGTCGTCCGAGATCAGCACGTCCCCCGCCCGCTCCATCACGCCTCCAGCAGGGCCACGAGCGCCATGCCGGCCAGCAGCTCCTCGGCCTGGGCCCGGGGGAGCCCGACCTGTCGGCGGTAGCCGGTCGAGTTGAGGAGGCCGATGGCGGCGTGGGCGGCGGTCCGGCGCTCGTCGTCGGACAGATCAGGCCGCAGCGGGCGGAGCAGCTCGGCCCACGCCTCGACGTAGGCCCGCTGGAACCGGCGCACCCGGCGGCGCTCCGCCTCGGGGAGGTTCCGCTCTTCGGAGATGTAGACCACGATGAGCGCCCGCTCCTCGAAGGCCAGACGGACGTGGAGCCGCACGAGCATCTCCAGCGCCGACCGGTTGCCACCGGAGGCATCGGCGCCGATCTCGGCCGAGACCTTTTCGAGGATGGCTTCCAGCCGCTCGGCCAGCCGCTCGAACAGGGCGACGAGCACGGCGTCCTTGTTCTTGAAGTGCCGGTAGATGGCCGGGCCGGTGACGCCGGCGGCGGCGGCGATGTCGTCGATGCCGGCGCCGTGGAAGCCGTTCTCCTCGAAGAGCGACGTGGCCGAGGCCAGAATCCGCTCCCGCCGCTCGCCCCGGGCCATGGTCACGCGCCCCATGCCGCCATCCTTTCGCCGGCCTCCTGGTCGCCCATCAGCGGTGAACGAACGTAAACGTTTGATCGGCCCGGGGGCAAGCCGGGGCCGCCGTCACCATGGGTGACTTTGGCAACGGATGGTTACAGGTTAGGATTTGCGCCGCACTCGCCTCCGAGGAAGGAGGGGACGATGGAGCGTGTGATGCGCCGGCTCGTGGCGGTGGTCCCGGCCCTGGCCCTCATGGCCGGCCTGGTTCTGGCCGTCCGTCCGCCGGTGCCGTCCGAGGACCAGCACAGCGGCGTGTGCATCGGCAGCATGCAGATCGTCGCCTGCGTGCCGCCCGACGGCGCCCAGCCCTAGGTGACTGGTGTCTTTCGCGAGGTTGAGTGCTCGCGTTGGTGGGCGTGATGGGTGAGAATCTCATCGGTGTAACTCGGCTTCGGGAGCGACCGATGAGTCTGGGTAAGGCGAA
>Ga0070741_10018869_pt1 | contig 11093 bp, 13 predicted proteins | sample Coa_R1_4_FD_66440 | JGI IMG/M metagenome (GOLD analysis project Ga0070741, IMG submission 66440) | Surface soil microbial communities from Centralia Pennsylvania, which are recovering from an underground coalmine fire - Coalmine... | ecosystem: Environmental > Terrestrial > Soil > Unclassified ...
CTGGCAGAAATTGCTGCAGTTCTCAAAGCCTCGATCAGGGGTTCAGACGCCGTCATACGATATGGCGGAGACGAGTTCCTGATTCTCCTACCCGATACGACTGCAACGGGAGCACACAATGTGATGGAACGGATAGGGAACCAACTGAAGAACTGGAATAGCGAAGGGCACCTTGATGATTTCCAGGTCAGACTGAGCATTGGCTCGGCGGAATGGCGGGAGGGCGACACGCTTGACGAGATGCTGGACGGAGCAGATCGTAGAATGTATGAACATAAGAGTGCGCAGAGCGCAAGACCAAGCAGCGCTAATCCTGAATACATCTCACCAACGCAATGCGACAAATAGCGTGGCTTCAGAAAGACACAGGACCATACGGGGATCTATCGGCATGGGGTTGCCACGGTTGACAAAGTCGCAACTTACGGGAAACCTTGGTGCAGCGTGAGAACCTGTGAAACTGCCAGGCAACAATCGTGCCTGGCAGTCGAGTCACCCGTTTCTAATCGGAGGAACGGGGACTTGATATCACAGGCTGGAGCACAATTCGGCTTCCACGGGGAAATAAGTTCGAGCTCTAACTTGGCCGCCGGGTTCGCATCTGTAACCAGTCATTTACTTCGGCTTCGAGTGCAAACACGACAGCGCCTTTGCGTCGCTCTAAGCGGCGAATCGGAAAGTCGTATTGACTTTCCCAGCGCTGGACCGTTTTTACGCAGGCCCCAACGTAGTTGGCAACTTCTTTCCATGACCGCAGTATTTCAGTTCGGGTTTTGGGCCACGGTTTACCGCTATTCTGAACGCCATTCGCCGGCTCCGCGTTCACGCTAGGCCGAACCTCCACAACGACCGCTCCGACCCTTTTCACATCACCGTGCCTATCTCTCAGCGGGAGTAAGTGATCGACAAAGCACGCTGCTTCGGATCGGGTCGGCAGAGTCCCGTTAAGCACGAAGTTGAAAATAGGGGCACCTGTCGCTAACACCTGCCTGACAGCTGGTTCGACTTGCAAAGCAAGATCGCCAAGCACCTCCCGAAGAGTCCTTCCCAAGTGGAATTCAATTGGCAGACCATTCATTTCGGCCAAGCATAGATTTAGGGCTCGATAGCGCAATTGGCTGTCGATCACGCCGAGGCCCACATTGCAATTTATCAGAAACTCGGTCAATAGCCGGTCGGTTTGTAAAGATTTCTTTCCTAATCCATCAATCTCCTTTCTGTTCACAACGAATTCTCCGACCTGATGTTTCATTTTTGCCTTCCGATTTAAATATCTTCGACAGTTCAACTGCTGAGATCCATCAAACAATGAAGCTTGCGTGCCTGAACGACGTCGTTGGCTTCGCAACGTGCAAATTGTGACTTCCTTCGACTGGAGTAAGCGGCAGTTTGTCAGACTCGTCTACATGCACCCCAGCAGCTCGCATCAGTTCAAATGGATCGATACTGTAGATCATGCAGAGGCTCATGATCTTGGCCACATGTCTGGGTAATCTGTTCATTGCCTCATAGTCTGAGAGCAGCCCCAGCGCAATACCGTACTCCCGATTTCCGAGCAGTGTTGCGATCCGCTTTGTCATTTCGTGAGCTCCGCGGAACGTTAATCCCGCACGGGCACGCGATATGCGCAGTAGTGTGGAAACATTAACAATGCCGTCGTGGCGATCGATCGTCAAAGGAGGGTCAGATCTTGCTACACCGCATAGGGGACGAGAAAATCCTGGTTTGCGGGGTCGAAGTTCTAGATCGACCAGACCCAAGATTCGCACTTCCCTCAATAAACATAATGGCCAGCCTGATAAGGGGGGACGGTTTGGCAAGAGCAGTACGTGTGTAGCGTCAACCGGCCTCACGTGACAACAGATGATGCCACCTGGATGTTTCACCAACCAGAGTCGCTCATCAGCAGCGGCTTTGTCATGAACATCAGGAACTTGGCATCGGTCGGCGCGTACTACGCTCCCCGGCAGAATTCTTGGGTAAACAACGGCATCACGGCTGCCAATTTTGGCGAAAAGATAGCGGTCATCATCTCGCCAAGATGCGTCTCGCAGCACCACACTGGAATCCGAGGTGGCAGGAATTCGAGTCGGTGTAAGAATTGCTGTGCGTTCGGTGTGGATTCTGAGCTGTACAGCAAGAATCAAGCTGACATCAAATCCATAAAGCTTCATCCAGTCAACAAATCGGAAACCCGTAATCTGGCTCAGGGCTACGATCTGACAAATATTGGGCGTGATTCCCTGCCGTTGCCTGCGGAGAAAATATCGTGGGATAAAGTAAGCAGTGTCCTTCCCATAGCGCCTGTTCGTGAAAGATGAAAGACTGGTCATCGTCAGTCCCATTCGTCGTAACACCTGTTTGACGCGCCTTGCACAGTCCGCCTGATTCCATCTGCGTATTGACTCAAGTGAAGGATCTACGCTGCAAAACGCAGATTCTTCGAGCGGAACGCGGATTATGTCGTTCACCTTTAGCGATGAAGGACCACGTGTTGACAGCAACCCTAGACCATCGTGCCGTTTGAGGGTGAACTGTCAGACGCTTCATGAGCCGTTGTGGTTTCTGAGTTCTTCGATCTGTTCGAGCATCTGCTGTACTTCGGGATCGCTGATCTCGGCGCGACGCAAGAGGGACTTTTTTGCCACTCTTGGCGTCGCACTTTTAAGCCCGGTCTTAACCTAATGTTTGCGCCTCTGCCAGAGAGGGTTGCAGTTCAGGTTCCGTGCTTTGTCCACGTCAATTGAGTTCATCGGCAGCTTCATTGCTCCGGAGCGTTCCCGGCATCGGATAGGCCCCGCTGACCCCCAAAACCTAATACCTCAGAAAGCAACACAGCAAGCCACGACATGGATAATTAGCAGCAGCATAAGCGTAGATGACCGGGTCACCAACGACGGGTGTCGATTGTCGGTTGGCCGACGATGAATCGACCCGGGACATTCTGCTGACAAATCGACAAATCTTAAGGCTTTCCTGATTCGGGGCAGCAACTTTCATCAAGAGCGTCGTTATCAGCGGGGGATCTATTGTCGTCGATGTACCGACATCACAGCGTGGCCTGGCCTGGGTCTGTTCGGCTGCTGGCTTTTTAGCCTTTAGCCTCCAATAACTGCACGAGCCCGTTGCGGAACGGATCGCACAGTTTCCGAACATTCTGCCTGTCTTCTCGAGAATTTACATAAGGTGGCTCCCAGTAAAAGCGGTTCGGATCAACGCTGAAGGAGAAACCTTATGAAAATGATTGTGCGCTTGTTCGTTGCAATTACTGTTTTGACGTTCGCGATGTCCACAGCCTCGCTCGCTGATGGAGGATCGCCGCCCCCGATGTGCTCGCCGGGGAACTGCAAAACCACCACTACAATACCGTCGTGAGTGGGTGTGCGACCTCCGGCGAGGACTAAGCCTAACCGTCGTGGGCCGATTGGTTTGCTAGAATTCGCCAGTGCGGCCCATGACTTTCTCACATTTTCTCAGCCAGACCTTCTGGATTGTCCCGCTGCTACTCCAAGCGACAATTGGGATTACGATGCTGCGGCACAGACTGGCGAGAATATTTCCGGTTTTCTTTAGCTATACAGGTCTGGTGCTCACACGCGACGTCGTCTTGCTGTTCCTTCGGTATCCGAATAACCTGTACTCACTCATTTACTGGTGCGGGGAAGCCCTAGCCGTTCTCTTGGGGCTGGGAGTGATCTTTGAAATTTTGCGATACATTTTGCCTCCGCACCGATCGCTCAGAATGGTTTGGAAATCGGTTTGGATGTTGGGTACCATCGCCGGTCTCACAGCTGTCATGATGTTGATGTTTTCAAATGGCAGTACGGAAGGGGACCGGGTTCTCGAAACAATCATCCTGCTTGAGCGCGCGGCCAGATTCCTGCAAGTCTGCATGCTCATTGTAGTAATCGCGCTCATGTCGCGCCTGGGATTGACATGGCACCACCACTCGGTCGGAATCGTTGCAGGCTTTGGAATCTACTCGGCGATTGATTTGGCGGCACTGGAATTTCGAGCTCACCTCCATTTTCTAAGAGATGCCGCATTTGTGTTAATCGCGCCGGCAGCATACAATCTCGCGGTAGTAATCTGGGCAGCTTACTTTTTGCGCTCATGGTCGACCACGACGGTGGAGTATTTGCCAAAGACCAATTTGCAGGAATGGAATGCGGCCGTGAGCGATTACGTTAAGCAATGGCATCGACGCTAATAATCTTGGCGGCTGTCGCCTTGACTCTAGGGTTGGCTTGGTCGCTTCTTGGCAAAGGCCGTTTCGAGACACGGGCAGGCCAGGACTGGAAACAGAAAAAGCACGATATCGACCCTCTGGTTTTCCGGACGCTGCTGGACCACAACGAACAGCGCTATCTCCGCCGGTCTCTTTCCCCAAAGCAATTCACTGTGCTCTACCGAAGGCGTATTCGTCTGGCTTTGCGCATGCTGCAATTAGCGGACCAGAACGCGGAGATGCTGGTCAGACTGGGACAGCTGGCCCGGCTGAAGCACGACGCCGAGCTCACCCGGCAGGCCAATGAATTGATCGCCGCTGCCATCGAGTTCCGCTTGAATCTCTTACTGGCCAAGCCTTGCCTCTACATGGAGTGGCTCATGCCTTCGCTGGGCTTATCCTCAGCCGCTTTAGGAGTGCGATACCAGCATCTCTTAGATTCTTTGGCGCTCTTGGAGAAGCACGAATGTCAGCCCATCATGTAATTGTCTTTCAATATCAACGAGCCAACCTGTTCGGTTTTCGTAAAAAATCACATGGCAAATGTGACGGCTAGCCGCCTATCGTGATAATGGCATCCGATAATGGCGGTATGGCTTTGTCCGAAGGACCGGGAAGGTGCGGTTCGAGGACTTGCAGTTCCCAAAGGCCTGGATACTGCGAGCGGCAGGAAAGAAATGGAACCAGGAAAATGGATTCGAGCGCTGCGGGAAGAGCGAAAGATCAAACCGAGCGACATCGAACGCATTACGAAGGCAATGGCGGAACTGAAAGGTAACTCTGATTTTTACCTTTCACATTCAACCTTGGCGGACATTGAAGCCGGTTCGATCCCGAGCATTCACAAGCTCTACAGTCTGTCTGTTTGCTTCAAGCTGTCATTGAACGAATTGCTGTTGCCTTTCGGCATCGATCCGCGGGAAAGCACAAGTCCCGAAGCGGAGTCTGTTCCCGACGTGCTTAGCTTGCAAGCATCGCCAGTTCGCGAACCAACCTTCAGCTTTCGGCTTAACTTTGACAGCAATGTTAACGGTCAGGAAACGACGTTGCTGAAGCTTCAGTCGCAGGATCTGACGATGTTGCCATCCATCATTCAAGCTCGCGTTGACCCAGTGCGCTATCGCTATGCCTTGATTGGGTCAAGAGATGACAGCATGGCGGACTTGCTTCCCCCACGGTCTTTGGTTGAGATAGACACCGCGCAAAAAACGGTTCAAACGTTCGCGTGGCCGACGCTCCGTGACCGCCCTATCTATCTTGTATGGCACAGCGACGGACATACCTGCTGCTGGTGCCAAGTTGACGGTAGAGAGCTGACGCTAATCCCCCATCCGTTGTCCCGGCAGGTGATTCGGCGCTTCAAAATGCCCAGCCAAGCCACTATCGTCGGCAGGGTCACGAATGCCTGGCTCCCTTTCGAATCGATTCAGGCGCAACGCGAAGCTGCTTCCTGAGAACCCGATCCTGTAGCTCTCAGAATTATCAACGCTATTTCAATGTTTAAGCAGAACAGTTCGCAATAAAGCGGGAGAGCACTCAACGGCACAGTAGCACGATACGCCTGTAACCCTTGCCAGGTGTCTAGAACAGCGCCCTTTTCCATCCTCGAGTAGCGAATGTACTCCTCCAACTGCTGGACGTATCCGGATGGGGGTATAGGGAGTAGACAGCGGAAAGTTCTGGCATGGCAGTCGCGCAATGCCTGATCCGCCATTTCCATTCCCATCCTCGGCGAGAGCCAAGGATGTAGGTAACGGCCACTATTGCAGTCTCTGAGCGAAGCCAAATACAACAATCTGGTCAGATCATTGGGAAGACTGTCCAGACCGGCTTCTCGCGCAAAATCGTTTGTAACTCCGGCCCCGCCAGGAACTTGAGAACCGCTGCCACCGCTCGGAGAAAATGAATCGGAGACGTTCGGATCCCTTGCGTACCGGGAGACGATATCAGAGGATCGGTCTGCCACCTGTTCCCCAGCTCAATCGGTTGCGTCGGTTTTCCAACAACACGTAAAAGGCCCTCTAAACATTTGTGAGCGGGATCACTGACTTCAACTGGGTCTTCGAGCGGCCCCAAGTTATCGGAAAGCTGAGACTTTGTCAAACAATCTTAGCAGTCATGTGTCCCCCACGGTTCGGCCGCCACGCACTCACACTAAAATCGGGTCGGCCAGCGGTTTGAAAGATGTTCTCGGTGTCCTGATTCGGGACTACGGAAGTATTTCCCTGTCCTATGGGAAGCCGGTAGTCATTCAGATAGATGGCAAAGTGCAATTCTGTGCCGAATGATGAATATCAATGGAGGGGGACTGGAGGTCAAGACCGGCAACTCTTGTTTCCCAAACTCCGGTGAAGATCCTGTTCACCCTTCCGAGTGAGCCCATGAGACCGGACATCGATGCTGAGATTTGCCGGAGCGACTAGATGGGGTGGAAGCTCGATCAGAGTATTCCAGAAGCTGTGGGACGACTCTTCCCCGAATTGCAGTAACGGGAACATTCCCCGGGTTAATACATGCGGGAAAGCGAGTGTTGTAGCCGCGCAGCCTCTGCAAGGGAGAACGACTCCGAAAGCGCGCAAGTTCCGCTGAAGCTGCGTTAGGGCTGCGAAATGGTAGTGATGCACGGAGGCGATGGCCCAATTATCCTCGCTGGCGCCATCCAGGGGGACATTGTGTCGAGAATCGTCCATCACTTAACGGCGGAAGACTGCCGCCACCATTTTAGAAAGATCGACTCTCACGTCAGCCTCGGCGCCGCCGGATGCAGCCATGAAGAAGCCTGGAAGAGGTTCTCGACCGTCGCGATGCCAAAGCAAAGAGTATCGTCGGCTAACCGACGACATAGAGAACACATCCACATTTCTACGACGAGCGGGCTGCGCATGAACGCTATTGTTGCATGTATCTGACACCTCGTGCCCTATGCAGCCGCTACGGCATCTACGCATTCGCCGCACCGTCGGTTTTCCGACTGCCCTACTGCCGGCTGATCTATCACTTCTACTAACGCTCGCAGTTACGATTGTAATAACCCATTCGCTCAAATTAGTGCGGATCTACTAATTCCAGTTCACACTGTGTAAGCACCTGTACCTAGTCCGACAGTTATGCACTACAGACCACTAAGTCGACGTTACGGCTTCACTGCGACACTTAGGTGCGTGGTGTGTGGATGGCTGCTGTGCGCTATTGCCGGGGGACAGGAGCTGAGTTCTACCTGGCACGAAGACGTGCGCAAATGTGCGGAGGCGCACGACTGGACAGGAGCTATGCGGATCGTCGATCGCGAAATCGCTCGTACGCCCCAAGACGCCGATATTCGCGCGTGGCGAGCACGGGTGCTGACGTGGTCTGGAAGGCTTGCAGAAGCTGAAGTTGAATACCGCGAGATTCTCGCTGCTGGCGCAGATGATCCTGACAACTGGATGGGTCTAGCGAATGTGTATTCGCGTGAAGGCCGCGCGCGCGACGCCATATATGCGCTGGATCGTGCGGTAGCGCTCGACCCAAGCCGTGCCGACATTCGTGTGGCGCGAGCGCGCGTAATGCAAGCCCTTGGCGCTCAAAGCAAAGCGAAGGTGGAATTCAAGCGCGCCTTAGATTTGGATCCGCAGAATGTGGACGGGCAGGCAGGGATCATCTCCTTGCGCGCGGAAAGCAGACACGAACTCCGCGTGGGAGTGAACACTGACTTGTTCAGCTTCGCCGGCGCCAATCAAGCTGAAGGCATAATCATTTCGTCTAAGTGGACGCCCCACTGGAGCACCAGCATCGCGGCTGACGGTTACCACTGGGCTGGGCGGAACGCCGAAAAGGTCTTAGCCAGTCTCACGGGAAGATTGCCTACTTGGGGTGCGCTGACCGTTGGAGGGGCCGCAGCGCATGATAACGGCGTCATTCCGCGCGAAGAGGGCTTTTTTGCATACGACCAGGGAATCAAACTGGGCAGGAGCGGCCCGTTACGAGGAGTGGAGATCATATATGGACAGCATTGGTACTGGTACGTGACAGCGCGGATTCTAACCTTGAATGAGACAGCAGTCTTCTATTTGCCGAGCGAGTGGACGTGGTCTCTCGGATTGATTGAAGCTCGCAGTCATTTCTCTCAGACAGGTGCCAACTGGCGCCCGTCGGGAATGACACGGCTGGGATTTCCCATCTCCGGCCGGGAAGAACGCCGTCTCGGCGGAAATGTGTTTTTTGCGATTGGGAGAGAGAATTTTGCACAGCTCAACCAGATGGGAGAGTTTTCTTCCCACACGTACGGCGGGGGGCTGCGTTTTCAATTCACGGCGCTTCAGGATGTGACGGGGTTTGCCGCCTATCAGCGGCGATCACAGAATCGCGAGGAATCCAGTTTTGGCTTCACTTACGGGATCCGGTTTTAACACATTTCACAGGCTGGGCCCGGCGGCCTTTGTGCTGAAGGCGATCATCTCGGTGATCGTCGCAGATGTGCTGCTGCTGGCTTTTATTCTTCTTCGGCGAAGCTACCGCAAGTGGTATTTCGCGAAGCGCGATGCCCGCATGCTGGCTATCCGCCAGCGGTGGGACGATCTGATTTCTGGAAAGATTCCGTGTGTTGCGTGGCGGACTAAAACATCGGAGCGGGAACTTATTGAGGCAATGGTTCTCGACGCTTACGAAAGCGCGAACCCGGAAGAGTCTGCTCGTCTGTTGAAGTTCATGCGCTCTAGTGGACTGGTCGAGAAACGCATCCTGGAAGCACGTCACCATAGGGGATGGCGCCGACACGCGGCTTTGGTAGCTCTCGCTCGGACGCGTGCGTCCGAGGGCATTCGAGCCCTCTCCGAAGGGCTGCGGGATCATGATTCGGAAACCCGGCTCGCCGCTCTGCGTGGACTTGGTCGCATGGCTTCCCCGGAAGCCGCTGCGGAAATTCTGAATTGGATCGATGACGTTGGCCTGGTCGTGCCGGCGCTTCCGTTACAAAGTGCGCTGATCCAGACTTGTGCCGAACGACCCCAGGTACTATTACCCCACCTCCATCACACCGACGAAACGGTGCGCGAAGTACTGGGACGTGTGCTCAGCGAAGTAGCCGCACCTTGTCTCGCTCCGGAGTTATTGCGGTTCGCAGATGACGATCTGCCCGAGCTGCGGGCGGCGGCTGCACGTGGCCTTTCCTATCTGAACCCCAGTACCGCCATCGAGGTCCTGCGCGAGTTGGCGAAGGATTCTGTGTGGTTTGTGCGGCTACGGGCAATTGTAAGTTTGGGCAGGCTCTGCCACTTCGCGGCTATCCCATTCTTGCTGCGTGGATTGACCGACTCGAATCGGCTGGTGCGCCTGCGAGCGGCAGAAGGCCTCGTCGACTTCAAGGCAGACTTACCAGCGATCTTTGAGAAGGTAGTGGATCTCCGAGACCAATATGGGCTGCATGCTTTCATGACGGCGTTGGAAAATGCGGGCCTGGAGGCCAGCCTCATGGCAGGGATCACGGACAGCACCCGGACCAGCCAGGAATCCAAGCAGATTCTGCTTGAAGTACTGCGGACCGCAAAGCTGCGCACCGAACCACAAGTTCTGGTAAACACCCGCGTCAAGGCGGCATCCCAGTCATGACGCCATACCTGGATTGGGCCAACCACGGGCTCTTCTACTACTATCTCCTTTCTAACCTCGCATACTTGACGATGCTCGTCATTGCTCTGAGAACGAGCCTTCAGCATCTCCGGCACCTTCAAAGCATCCGGTTCGACTGGATAAAGGCCTCCCCGATGGTGCCCCCCATCACCTTGCTCGTACCCGCCCATAACGAGGAGAAATTTATTTGTACCGCGGTCAAGAACCTGCTTGATCTCGATTATCCCGAACTCGAAGTCATCATCATCAATGATGGCTCGTCCGATAACACGCTGCAGATCATGCGGAAAGAATTTCGTTTGCGTCTGGTAAGGGCGGTCTATGTCCCACAAGTAGCGAGCGCTCCGGTGCGCGGTTTGTACCGAAGCGATGGCGACGTGCGCCTGCTTGTTATGGATAAGGAATCGGTCGGAAGCAAAGCTGATGCGATCAATGCCGGGCTGAACGCGGCCTCCTCCCCCTATGTATGCGTCGTCGATGCCGACTCCGTTCTTGAACGCGACGCCCTCCTGCGGATTATGGTGCCCATCCTGGCAGATCCTAACCATGTCGTAGCAGCCGGCGGCATTATCCGAGTCCTGAACGGATCAGAGGTCGAAACAGGCCGAATCCGCCGAGTGCGGCTGCCTAGAAAGCGCATTGAGATTATCCAAGTGATCGAGTATCTGCGCGCCTTCTTGATTGGAAGAGAGGCATGGGCACGCGGCAACATGTTGATGATCGTTTCGGGAGCATTCGGAGTCTTTCGAACCGATTTGGTGCGTGCCGTGGGAGGCTACCAGCCCTTCGCCATCGGCGAAGATTTCGATCTGGTAGCGCGGCTGCACCGACACCTGCGGTACAAACGTGCGGACTACCGCATAGAGTTTGTTCCCGATCCCGTGTGCTGGACAGAAGTGCCCTCGGATCTCCGCTCCCTTGCCCGACAGCGAGCGCGTTGGCATAAAGGTCTGCTCGACGTGTTGTGGCCCAACCGGGACATGCTTTTCCGGCCGCGCTACGGCCGTATCGGGTGCCTGGCGCTGCCCTATTTGTGGCTTTTCGAACTGCTGGCCCCAGTCATCGAAATAACCGGTTTCGTGACGGTCTTACTGGCAGCTATTTCGGGCGACTTGAGCTGGACATTATTTTCTCAGTTCTTGCTATTCGGATATGGGTTCGCAACTCTTATTTCCATTGGTTCTGTGCTGCAAGAGGAGCTGACGTACAAACGATATAGCGATTGGCAAGATGTTGCTCGACTGCTGAGCTACTGCTT
>Ga0070741_10018870_pt1 | contig 11091 bp, 9 predicted proteins | sample Coa_R1_4_FD_66440 | JGI IMG/M metagenome (GOLD analysis project Ga0070741, IMG submission 66440) | Surface soil microbial communities from Centralia Pennsylvania, which are recovering from an underground coalmine fire - Coalmine... | ecosystem: Environmental > Terrestrial > Soil > Unclassified ...
AACTCGTTCACCGATAGGTACCACGAACGGTCGATGCTGGCGATTGTCACGGTCTAGACAGATGCGCTTTCTCGGCGAGGCAATTGTCCTCAGCAGTGCGATGAGTCTGGAACCGTAGTCGTGTTCAGCATGTCGGGGTGTCTACGTGCTGAGGATCGTCGTGGATGAAGCGGTCGTTCCGGGCTACGGCATCGACCGAGTCGGTATCGGGACGCGGACTGAGGTTCGCCCGTTTGCAGAGCGCACCGATGGCGTCAATCGAAACAGCGCTGCAAGTCCAAGAAGACAGTACCCGGCGCGTATCGCGCCGAGCGTGCCGAGGTCAACCGGGGTGGCGCGTAGCGCGTAGACGCCGGCGACGGCAAACGCGGTGAACAGGGGGATGGCCCGGCGCGCGAGGAAGAGATCGACGTAGACAGCCGCAAGAACGAGCCCGGCTGTGTAGTAGGCGTACGTGCCGGGATCGAGCAGGATCCGGATGCTGAGGGCGGCGAATAACGCCGCCGGCCAGCGCCCCGTTTTCACGGCGACGGCGGCGACGAGTGCGCCAAGCAGGAACTGCGCGGGACGATCCCACGTCGGGGTTCCGCTGCTCGTCACCCCCAATGCGCGGAGCGCCGACGTCGCGGTGTTCGGGATCGCGAACTTCGCCGCGGTCAGCGTGCGGGTGTCAGCGAGCAGGAACGGAGCCCATGCCGCTGCCAGTCCGACCGCCCAGGCCGCGAACGCACGTGTTCGTCCATGTCGGCCGACTGCCAAGAGGAGAGGAACGAAGGCGACCGCCCAAGGTTTGCTGTCTGCCGCAAGCGCAAGTAGGACGCCGGTCCAGACGGGACGATCCTTCGCGGCTGTCTGCACCGCCAGAGCGGCGAAGAGGAGCGCGAGTCCGTCATCGAGATGCGTGTAGTGAAACGCAAGTTCCATCCACACCGGCAGAAACAGCACTGCGCAGAGGAGGAGACGGCGCGGCGTCACCGCGACGTCCGCGACCCTTGTTCTCTCGACCACCGCGACAAGAACGAGGCCGATCGTCGCGAGGACGAGAACGGCGCACAATCGCCCGGCCCCGCCAAGGGAGTCGAAGCCTGCAGCAGCAGCCAGGGCGAGCGGGCCGATCTGGAGCACGGGATGCCGCCCATACACATGCAGACCACCGCCGATTCCTGGTCGGGTCAACAAGTGGCCGCCAAGTGCGAAGAAGCGCCACGACAGGGCGCTGTGGTCCAGGTGCGGCAGCGTCCATACAGCGGCCCACGCCGCGAGCGCCGCCCACGCAGGCGCCGGCAGATGGGGCCGACGTCTGCGCTCTGTCAACAGCGCGCAGTGCACGAGCGGAGTCTCAGAGGCGCCTGAACGAGTTCTGCTTGCGGCCGGGAGGGCGGTGGGTTCGTCGAGAGCTCGCTCACTTTCCCAACCGCCACCGATGCCTGCGGATCGCTGCACCTGGTTGTTCACTTCGCCGGCGGGCGCTCAGCCCGTCACGGCTTGTGTCGGCTTCGGCGAGGGCGGTTGCGCGGCGGCGTAGGCCAATGGCGAGGCCGCCGAGGAGAACGATTGCGACGACGGCGATCGAGGCGTAGTCGAAGGCGTGGTGGAAGCGCTGGTAGCCGGTGCCGACGCCCCAGCCGACGCCGGCGAAGGCGAAGCACCAGAGCGCGCTGCCTGCGAGCGTGAGCATCGTGTAGGCGGGGAGAGGCATGCGTTCGAAGCCGGCTGGGATCGAGACGAACGAGCGGACGACGGGGGTGAGGCGGCCGAGGAGCACGGCGACCGGCCCGTGTCGCGCAAACCAGGAGTCCGCCCGGGCGAGCTTGCGGTCGTCGAGGTGGAAGAAGCGCCCGTGACGTTCGACGAACGGGCGGCCGGCGAGGGCGCCGATCGCCCAGCCAAGCCATGAGCCGACGAGGTAGCCGAGCGTGCCGGCGACCGCGACCGCCAGATAACCGGCGAGGTGTGACGAGAGGCGATCACCGAAGACGACGACGTGTTGGCTTGTGAAGGCTCCGGCGGCCAGGGCGCCGCCATAGACCATGACGAGTTCGCTTGCGGCGGGGAAGATCGAGTCGACCAACATCAGGGTGAAGATCGCGTAGATGCCGCGATCGCCGACGAAGTGCGTGATCGAATGCGTGAGCGACGCCAGCAGCATCGGCGGCAGTCTCACAGATCGACCTGACCTCGACCTGACCGAAAAAGCGGCGGCAGGATCGAGTGGCAGGTGCGTTCAGGCGCAGTTCAGGCTGCCGCATCGACACTGCCGGCATGACTCGACTCTTGCTCGTCCCGGTCGCGCTGTTCATCGTCGTTGCATCCGGTTGCGGAGGCTCCGGCCGGCAGGCGGCTCCACCGACCACCTCGGCTCCCGTCACAACGAGCGCGCTGCCGGCGGGAGGAACGAGCACCTCTGCGGGGTCCGGCACTGGCGCGCTGCAGGCTGAGGCAAACGCGGCGGCGGCCGGCGACATCCCCGACAACCAGGTGTTCCTCGTTTTCCGTAACGCCAGCGCGGGCTATTCGATGAAGTATCCGGAGGGATGGGCGCAGCAGGGCGCCGGCGATCGCGTCGTCTTCCGGGACAAGAACAACATCGCTCGCATCGTCGTTGGCCAGGGAACGGCACCGACGAAGGCCGCTGTGCAAGCGGAGGTCAGCAGCCTGAGCGGCGCACAGGTTCAGGGCGCGCCGCAGCCGATCACGCTCGCCGGAGCGCCCGCGTTCAAGGTCGTCTACAGCACCGTGAGCGCCCCGAATGCCGTAACGGGGAAGCGCGTGAAGCTGGTGGTCGACCGCTACTACCTCTGGAGAGCGGGCCGGCGTGCCGTTGTCGATCTCGGTACGCCCGAAGGCGTCGACAACGTCGATGCCTACCGGCTGATGATCGAGAGCTTCCGGTGGCGCTGAGGAGCCTCTACCGCGAGCCCGAGCGCAGCGCCGAGATCGCGTTCGGCGCGCTCGAGTTCCACGACGTCTTCAAGATCTTCCGTGCCGGTCCGGCGGAGACGGTTGCCTTGCGCGGGCTGGAGCTTCGGATCGAGCCGCGCGAGCTGGTCGCGCTGCACGGGCCGTCCGGGTCGGGGAAGAGCACGGCGCTCCATCTCGCGGCGGGCCTGGACGAGCCGTCCGCCGGCGAGGTGCGCGTCTTCGGCCGTTCCTTGTCGCGCCTCGACGAGGTGGAGTTGGCCGGCTATCGCGCGCACGAGGTCGCGATCGTCTTCCAGAGCGGGAATCTCTGGCCGGAGCTGAGCGCGCGGGAGAATGTCGCGCTCGGGTTGCGGCTCGCCGGTCGTCGCGGAAGCATCCGCGCTTCGGTTGACCGCGCGCTTGATGCGTTCGACTTGCAGCGGCGCGAATCGCAGCGTGCCGGTTCGCTGTCGGGTGGCGAGCAGCAGCGGGTGGCGATTGCGGCCGCCGCCGCGCGCGAGGCACCGTTGGTGCTCGCCGACGAGCCGACGGCGGAGCTCGACGCGCGCAGCGAGCAGACGGTTCTGCAGGCGCTGCGACGGCTGAAGGACGAGTTCGGTAGCACCGTCGTCGTCGTCACGCACTCGCCGCGGGTCGCAGCCGTCGTCGACCGCGTGATCGAGCTCCGCGATGGAGTCGCCCGGTGACGACGAGCCCGCTTCTGACCGAGGCGATCGCGGCCTGCCGCGACGTCGAGGTTGTCTACGGGAGCGGGGACGCCTGCGTGCGCGCGCTCGATGGGGTGGCATTCGAGGTCCGTGCGCGCGAGAGCGTCGCGCTGCTGGGTCGCTCGGGGTCCGGAAAGACGACGCTGCTGCACGTGCTCGGCGGGCTCGTTGAGCCGACTTCCGGCAGCGTCGAGTGGCAGGGCCGGCCGCTCACCTCTCTCGACCTCGCCGCCCGCGGAGCGGCTCGCGCGCACGGAATCGCGTACGTCTTCCAGGGGGCGAATCTGCTCCCGCACTTCACCGCGTTCGAGAACATCGCCTTCGCCGCTCATCTCGCGGGAGGCGACGCCGACCCGGCGCTTGCGCCGCTGGCGCTGCTCGAGCTCGTCGGCCTTACAGGCAAGACCGATCATCTGCCGGGCGAGCTCTCGGGCGGCGAGGCGCAGCGTGTCGCGATCGCGCGTGCGCTCGCCCAGAAGCCCGAGCTGCTGCTCTGCGACGAGCCGACCGGTCATCTCGACTCCGACACCGGCGAGCGGGTGCTCGACCTCGTCGACGCACTGCAGGGTGAGTTCGGCTTCGCGCTCGTCGTCGCCACCCACGACACCGACGTGGCTGCTCGCTATCGGCGCGAGCTGGAGCTCGAGGACGGCCTGGTCGTGCGTGAGGAGGAGGGCGCGTGAGGGTCGCAGCGCCGCTGGCCTTCGCCGAGCTCGTCAGGGCGCCCGGGAGAACCGTGCTGCGCGTGCTGACGCTCGCCGCGGCGGTCGGCCTGCTCGCCGCGATGGTGCTCTTCGTCGGGCACTCGCTCGGGACGATGACCGGAAGCGCGGTGAGCAGCGTCCCGGTCGACTGGCAGGGCCCGGTCGGGAGCTACAGCGCCGCCACCGCTGTCTCTTCGCGGGTTGCTCGGCAGCCGGGTGTCGCCGAGGCAGCCCCGGTGGCGACCGCCCCGTTCGCAGGGATCGAGCACCGATCGGCAGTGGCAGGCACGATCCGCTCCGGCGCAGGCTCGATCCTGGCAGTGCCGCCGGGCTACCTCTCGCACCTCGACACGTTCCGCTTCCTCCGCGGTTCGTTGCAGCCGGGCGAGGTCGTCTTCGATCAGCAGTTGGCCGCGACGCTTCAAGTGCAGCCAGGGGACACGGTCGCGCTGACACCGCGCCCCGGGGCCCATCCTGTCCTGCTCCGCGTGAGCGGGATCGCGCTCGTGACCGCTCCGGATCAGCTGTTCCAGCCCCTCAATCCGCTGCTCGGCCCGGCGGCGGCGCAACCTCCCGCGGACATCGCGATCCTGCCGCTCGCAACCTTCGCCGCGAAGATCGCGCCGGCGCTGCCGTCGATCAGCTCCGCCGCCGGCGCCTCCGCCGTACCCGGCTCGCAGGCCGGAACGCAATGGCAGGTACAGGCCCAACTGGACCCGGCTGCGCTGAGCGGCAGCCCCGCGCACGCCCTCCAGCAGGCGACCCGAATCCGCAACGCGGTCGAGCGGTCGCTCCCCGGCCAGGTCGTGTTCGTCGACAACCTCGCAGACACCCTGAACGGCGCGGCCGGCGACGCGCTCTACGCAGAGACGCTGTACATCATGCTCGCCGTCCCGGGTGCCCTGGTGGCGCTCGGTCTCGCCTATCTGGCGGCGCTCGGAACGGCCGAGCGCGACCGGCGCAGCCTCGCCCTGATGCGTGCGCGCGGCGCCCGGCGGCGCGACCTCGTCTGGCTCGCCGCGCTGGAAAGCCTCGCGCTCGGCCTGGTCGCCGGGGCGATCGGCACCGCCGTCGCGCTCGGCGCGGTCAAGCTCGCAGGCTCTGCGGGCGGGATCGGAAGCGGGCGCATCCTGGCCACCCTCGGGATCTGCGTCGCGCTCGCCGCAGTCGGAGCGGCCGCGGCGCGCGTCGGCGCGGGCCTCGTCGCCTTCCGCGGCAGCGTCGGCGAGGCACGTCGCAGCGTTCGTCGCAGCGGACCGCCGCTCTGGCAGCGGCTCTACCTCGACCTTCTCTCGCTCGCGGTCGCCGGGCTCGTCTACTGGCTGACCATCCGCACAGGCTTCTCGGCCGTCGTCAACCCAGACTCGAACCCGACGCTGTCGCTGTCGGTCTACATGTTCCTGGCGCCGGCGCTGCTCTGGCTCGGGGCGGCGCTGCTGCTCGTTCGCCTGCGCGGCCGGCTCGTCGCCTGGGTCGCACGGCGGGCCGCCGGTGGCCGCGCGACAACGCCGGCGGGATTCCTGCTCGCGAGCGCGGGTCGCCGCGGTGCGGCGATCAACCGCGGCCTGCTCGTGCTCGGCCTCCTGCTCGCCTTCGGCGTCAACCTCGGAATCTTCGTCGCGACCTACGACCAGCAGGCGCGGATCGACGCCCAGCTCACACTCGGCGCCGACGTCGTCGCCAGCGCCCCGGCAGGTGTGGTCACGCAGGCCGGCCTCGCCCAACGCGTCGCGCGGCTGCCCGGCACCGCGGGCGTCTCTCCTGTCGACCACTCCTACGCCTACGTCGGCCCCGACCTGCAGGACACCTTCGGCATCGACGCCGCCACCTTCACCCGCGGCACGAGCCTGCGCGACTCCTACTTCCTCGGCGGCGGCGCGGCGCAGATGCTTGACCGGCTTCGTACGACCCGCGACGGGATCCTCGTCTCGAAGGAGACGATCAGCGACTACTCGTTGCGGCTCGGCGATCTGCTGCGCCTGCGTGTCCTCGACCAGCAGACCGGACGGTTCCGGGTCGCACCCTTCCACGTCGTCGGGGTCGTGCAGGAGTTTCCCTCGGCGCCGAAGGACTCGTTCATGGTCACCAACCTGAGCTATCTCCACCAGGTCACACACGACCTCGGCCCGAACCTGATCTTCGTGCACGCGCACGGCGACCCGAAGGCGCTCGCACGCCGGATCGCGGCGACGACCGGCCGATACGGCACCAAGGTCAAGGACATCCGCCAGCAGATGGCGCAGACGGTCAGCTCGATCACGACCGTCGACCTCCGCGGGATCAGCCGCATCGAGGAGGCGTTCGTGCTCGTCCTGGCGGCCGCCGCCATGGCGCTCTTCGTCGCCGTCGGGCTGGCCGAGCGGCGGCAGGAGCTGGCCTCGATGGCCGCTCTCGGCGCCTCGCTTCGCCGTGTCGCGGCGTTCCTGTGGAGCGAGGCGATGCTCGTGCTCGTCGCGGCGCTCGCGCTCGCGACGCTGCTCGGCTGGCTGCTCGCAGAAATGCTCGTCGCGATGCTGCTGCACGTCTTCGACCCACCGCCGGATCACCTCGCCGTCCCGTGGACGTTCCTGCTCGGCCTCGGCGGCGTCGCGGTCGCCGGCGGTCTTGCGGCCGCAGCGCTCGCGGCGCTGCAGATCCGGCGCCTGCCGCTCGGCGCGATCCTGCGCGAAGAATGACAATACCCATGTGACGTTCGGCCAGACTGTTCTGGTGGTCGAGGACGACGACGAGCTGCGCGGCGTGCTCGGCCGCGGCCTGCGCGAAGAGGGCTTCACGGTCGTCGCGGTCGCGACCGGCGCAGAGCTGCTCGAGCGGATCGCGCAGGCCACGCCGGATGCGCTCGTGCTCGACATCGGACTGCCGGACACGGACGGCCGCGACCTCTGCCAGGCACTACGAGCGCGCGGGATCGAGACACCGGTGTTGTTCCTCACCGCACGCGACGCGCTCGTCGACCGGATCGCCGGCTTCGACGCCGGCGGCGACGACTACCTGGCAAAGCCGTTCGCCTTCGTCGAGCTCGTCGCTCGCCTGCAGGCGCTCCTGCGCCGCAGCGGCGGCAACGGCGCACTCGAGACTTCTGGACTGCGCCTCGACCCGGTCGGACACGCAGTCGGCGACGGCACCATCGAGGTGTCGCTGACCCCGACCGAGTTCCGTCTGCTCGCGCGCCTGATGTCGCGCCCCGGGGAGGCCGTCCGCCGCCACGACCTTGTTCGCGCCGGCTGGCCGCACGGAGCGATCGTGCGCGAAAACACCCTCGACGCCTACCTCGCACGGCTCCGGCGCAAGCTGAAACAGCTCGAAACGGCACCCGAGATCACGACCGTGCACGGCGTCGGCTACCGAATCGCGTGAGCAGGCTCGGCATCAGACGGCGACTGCTGCTCGCCGTCGTCGCCGCCGTCGCGCTCGCACTCATCGGGCTCGTCGCCGGCTTCAACCTGATCCTCGCGCGAACGCTCAACCGCGACGCCGACAACCTCGTCCGCTCGCGCGCGGTCACCCAGATCGCCTCACTGCGCACCGAAGGCGGCCGGCTGCGCGTCGGCGAGGCGCCGGACGACCGCGCGGCCGACGCCTACCTCTGGGTCTTCGCAGCCGCGCGGCCACTCGAGCAGCCGCGAGCGGCGCCGGCGCTCGACCGAGCTGCCCTTCGCCTGGCCGGCGGCACGGCACGGTTCATCGACGTCCCCGCGACCGACACGCGGCTCTACGCGGCACCCGTCGTCGCGGACGGTCGACGCCTCGGCACCGTCGTCGCCGGCGTCTCGCTTGCTCCCTACGAGCAGACGCGCAAGCTGGCATTGCTGGCATCGCTCGTCTTCGGAGGGTTCGTTCTTCTGCTCGTCGCGGTCGCCGCCCGCTGGCTGCTCGGCGCCTCGCTGCGGCCGGTCGCGCGCATGACCCGCCAGGCCGCGGACTGGAGCGAGCGCGACCTCGAGCAGCGTTTCGCGCTCGGGCCTCCACACGACGAGCTGACCGAGCTCGCCGCAACCCTGGACAAGCTGCTCGACCGACTCGCGGCCAGCCTGCGCCACGAGCGCCGCTTCTCCGCCGAGATCTCCCACGAGCTGCGAACACCGCTCGCGCGCATGCTCGCCGAATCGGAGCTGGCGCTCCGCCGCGAGCGCGAACCGCACGAGTACCGGCAGGCACTCGAGCTGATCCACGGAAACGCAGACCAGCTCGCGCGTACCGTCGATGCGCTGGTCGCCGCCGCGCGCTACGAAGCAGGCGGCGAGCGCGCCAGCGCCGACGCGCACGCCGTCGCCGAGGGCGCCGTCAACGCCTGCAGCGGACTGGCGGCGGACCGCCGCGTGAACGTCGAGATCGCCGATCCGGGCCGGCCGGTCCGGATCGGCCTCGACGCAGACCTTGCAGAGCGGATCCTGCAGCCGATCATCGAGAACGCATGCCGCTACGGGTCGAGCCACGTCCGCGTCTCGATCGAACGAGGCCACGGGACCGTCGTTTACGGAGTCGAAGACGACGGACCCGGCGTTGCTTCAGAAGAACGGGAGCGCATCTTCGAGCCCGGCGTCCGCGGCCAAGCGCAAAGGGCAGACGGCGACGCCGGCGCGGGACTCGGCCTCGCACTCGCGCGCAGGCTCGCCCGCGCCGCCGACGGGGACATCTCCACCGACCCCACCGCGCCGGGAGGACGGTTTCTCATCCGACTGCCAAGCGGCTGACGGGCGTTCAGGCGCGGTTCAGGCGGCACCGGCGACAGTGCGGCGATGAAGCTGCACCTCGGCGGCCCGCTTGCGCTTGCGCTTCTCGCAACGACGATCGGCACCGGAAGCGGCACGGCGAACGCCGCCGATCCCACCGGCAGCCGCACGGTCACGCTCGGCTACTCCGTCCAGGGGCGGCCGATCACCGCGGTCGAGACGGGCGATCTCGACAGCCCAAACAGGACGCTCGTCGTCGGCTGCATCCACGGCAACGAGAGCGCCGGAATCGCCGTCGCGACGCGTCTTGCGCGAGGCGCACCGCCGAGCGAGCTCGACCTCTGGATCGTCCCCGATCTCAACCCCGACGGCGTCACGGCCGGCACACGCGGCAACGGCCACGGCATCGACCTCAACCGCAACTTCCCCTGGCGCTGGCAACCCCTCTCCGGCCTCTTCGACTCCGGCCCGCACCCGCTCTCCGAACCGGAGAGCCGGATCGCCTACCGACTCATCTCCCGGCTGCAGCCGCGCATCTCCATCTGGTTCCATCAGCATCTCGACGTCGTCGACGAGTCCGGCGGCAGCCTCGCCGTCGAGCGGCGCTTCGCCGCGCTCACCGGTCTGCGCCTCGCGCGCCTGACACGCGAGCCCGGAAGCGTCGCCGGCTGGGAGAACCACCGCTTCCGGCGAGGAACCGCCTTCGTCGTCGAGCTGCCGGCCGGAACGCTCGACCGCTCAGCCGCCGCCCGCTTCGCGAAGGCGGTCCTGACCGTCTCCCGCGCCGGCGCACCGCGATCGCAGGCAGGGTAGAACGAAGGTGGGGGAGTCACCGCTGAGCCGAGTGAAGCCAAGACGCGGTCGCCGGCATCGCCGGCGGCTCGTTCTGCTGGCGGTCGGAGCGACGTGTGCGGCCGGCGGCGGCCTCGCAGCACTCGCCGCACTGGGCGGAAGCAGCTCACCACACCGTTCGCCGGCGACCGCCTCGACCGCAACCGGCTCCGCGGCAGCCGCGCGGCGGCCGCGCAGCCGGCCGCGCTCCATCCTGCTCGCCGAACAGACGACGGGAAGGATGGCGGCGCCCGTGCAGGACGCAGCCGCCGTTGCCCTCGGCGGTGCCCGCGTCATGCTGCTCGGAGGACTGAGCGCCGCCGACACCTCCCGCGCGGATGTCCTAGTCGTCACTTCGGCTGGCGACCATGCCGCGGGCCAGCTCCCGGAAGCGGTGCACGACACTGCGGCGGTCAGGCTCGGCGGCGCCGTCTACCTGTTCGGAGGCGGCACGAACGCGAACACGCAAAGCGACGCGATCGTGCGCATCCCCGCGGCAGGCGGAGCGGCGACCGTGGTGGGGCGGCTGCCGGCGCCGAGCTCCGACCAGGCGGCAGCCACGATCGGAGGAACCGCCTACATCGTCGGCGGCTACACGGGCAGCCGTTGGCTCAACACGATCGTCGCCTGGCGCCCAGGCCGCCCAGCGGGCGTCGTGGCACACCTGCCGTTTCCCGTCCGCTATGCAGCAGTCACAGCCGTCGGAAGGCGGCTCGTGATCGCGGGCGGCTCCCTTCAGAACGGGACGGCAAGCGCGGACGTGCTCGCCTACACGCCAGGAAGACGCGTGACCCGGATCGGCCGTCTGCCCCTCCCGACCACGCACGCTGCCGCGGCCACCATCGGCAACGTCGCCTACGTGATCGGCGGACGTGGCGCCGCCCTCGGCAGCGCCACGTCCAGGATCACCGCCGTCGACTTGCAGACCGGGCGGATCGCGAAGGCGGGATCACTTTCATATGCCCGTTCGGATCTCGCGGCGGTCGCGCTCGGCGACCGGATCTTCCTGGCCGGGGGACGAAGCCAGCGTGGAACCGAGGCCGGCCTGAGCACGCTCGTTCCCGCGTTGCCGCCAACGGCGGGCAGCCCGAAGCGCACGAAGCGGCCGGCATCGCCGGCGGGCAACGTCTATGCCTACGACGGCGCGAACATGTTGACCGGCGCGGCGCGGCGCGCGAGATCGCTCGTCTACGTCCCCAACAGCGAGAGCAACACGGTCGATGTGATCGACCCGAAGACCTACCGGATCGTCGA
>Ga0070741_10018872_pt1 | contig 11090 bp, 9 predicted proteins | sample Coa_R1_4_FD_66440 | JGI IMG/M metagenome (GOLD analysis project Ga0070741, IMG submission 66440) | Surface soil microbial communities from Centralia Pennsylvania, which are recovering from an underground coalmine fire - Coalmine... | ecosystem: Environmental > Terrestrial > Soil > Unclassified ...
GGACATGTCACGATGCCTTGTATGAGAAATCCCGCCTGTAGACTGTCCCGAAAGCGACAGTCGCTTCGAGCGCGCGCGATTATAGTCGGCGCTGCCGAACGACTCCGCGCGCGCAAGATTTTTCGATCGCCAAGACCGCCGGTCCAGCGGGTCCGCCGTTCGGCTGCCGCCAGTGGCAGCTGACGACGTAAAGCCTTGCGCGCTCCGAAAAACCCCTCTAACGTTGCGGCATTGTTAAGCGACACCTCGCCTCAACGATTTGAGAACTTGAGCGCGCGGCCCCACTTAACGATCGTTAACTTTAAAGAGGCGTCCAACTCACATCATGAGCGAATCCGTCGTCATTGTCAGCGCGAAACGAACTCCGATCGGCAGCATGAACGGGCAATTCGTGTCGTTGTCCGCGCCCGAGCTCGCCGCGGTCGCCATTAAAGCCGCCGTCGCCGAGTCCGGACTGAAACCGGGAGACATCAACGAAGCCATCATCGGCTGCGTGTTGCCCGCCGGCTTGGGCCAGGCGCCGGCGCGCCAAGCGGTGCTCGGCGCCGGCCTGCCCCAGGCCATCGCCTGCTCCACGCTTAATAAAGTGTGCGGCTCCGGAATGAAAGCCGCCATGCTCGCCTACGATCAGATTCGCGCCGGTTCCGCGGAAATCCTGCTCGCGGGCGGCATGGAATCGATGTCGAACGCGCCGCACCTGCTGCCGAAGGCGCGCCAGGGCTACCGTTACGGCCACACGAAAGTGCTTGACCACATGGCTTATGACGGACTCGAGAACGCCTACGACGGCAAGGCCATGGGCGTGTTTGCCGAAGCGACGGCGGAGAAGTACGGCTTCACGCGCCAACAGCAGGACGCCTTTGCGCGCGAATCGGTGACGCGGGCGCAGCGCGCGGTGGCGATCGGCAGCTTCAAGGCCGAAATCGCGCCGGTCACGAGCAAAGGAAAAAACGGCGACGTGGTCCTCGACACCGACGAAACGCCGGGCCAGTGCAAAATCGAGAAGATCCCCTCGCTGCGTCCGGCCTTCAAGCCCGACGGCACCGTCACCGCGGCAAGCTCATCGTCCATTTCGGATGGCGCCGCCGCGCTCGTTATCATGAAGGAAGCCGACGCCAAAGCGCGGCGACTTGCGCCGCTCGCGCGCATCGTCGGGCATGCATCGAACGCGCAGGAACCGCAATGGTTCACGACCGCCCCGATCGGCGCCATCACCAAGCTGCAAAAGACGCTCGGCTGGACCGCGAAAGACGTGGATCTCTACGAGATCAACGAAGCGTTCGCCGTCGTGACCATGGCGGCCATGAAGGATCTCGGCTTGTCGCACGAGAAAGTGAATGTGAACGGCGGCGCCTGCGCTCTGGGCCATCCGATCGGCGCTTCCGGCGCGCGCCTGATCGTCACCCTGCTCTATGCCCTCAAGGCGCGCGGCTTGAAGCGCGGCATCGCGTCGCTCTGCATCGGCGGCGGCGAAGCGACGGCGTTGGCGGTCGAAATGATGTAACGGTATCGTTTCGCACACGACACACCCGCGCCGCCGGCGAGGAACGAGGGAGAAACAATCCGAGCGAGCGTTTATGATAGCGAACGAGAATTTCCCGCCCGGGGCAGCGACGTGGATTTCACCCTAAACGAGGACCAGCTCGCCTTTCAGCAAACCGCCCGCGCCTTCGCGCGCAACGAATTCGCCCCGCATGCGGCGCGCTGGGATCGCGAATGCATCTTTCCCAAGGACGTCATCGCCAAAGCCGGCGCGCTCGGATTCTGCGGTCTTTATATCCCGGAAAGCGCCGGCGGCCTCGGTCTCACGCGGCTCGATGCCGCCGTTGTTTTTGAAGAGCTCGCCGCCGGCTGCACGTCCACGACCGCGTACCTTACCATCCATAATATGGCGACGTGGATGATCGCCACGTGGGGCGCACCCGATCTCGTCCGGCAATGGTGCCCGACGTTGGCGCAGGGCACGAAACTGGCGTCGTATTGTTTGACCGAGCCCGGCGCCGGTTCCGACGCCGCGAGCCTGCGCACCAGCGCGCGGCGTGACGGCAGGAATTACATCGTCGATGGCGCGAAGGCGTTCATCTCCGGCGCCGGCGCCACCGACGTGCTGGTGTTGATGGCGCGCACCGGCGACGCCGGCGCGAACGGCATATCGGCGTTCCTCGTGCCCGCCGAGCTTCCGGGCATCAGCTACGGCAAGAACGAGCACAAAATGGGATGGAACAGCCAGCCGACGCGCGTCGTGAACTTCGACAACGTGCGCGTGCCGGCGGATTACCGCCTGGGCGAGGAAGGCGACGGCTTCAAAATCGCCATGCAGGGACTGGACGGCGGGCGCGTGAATATCGGCGCCTGTTCGATCGGCACGGCGCAAGCGGCGATCAACGCGGCTCAAGCGCACATGCTGGAACGCCGGCAGTTCGGCAAAAAGCTCGCCGAGTTTCAGGCGTTGCAGTTCAAATTCGCCGACATGCTGACGGAGCTGGTCGCCGCGCGCCTGATGATCCGTCTTGCCGCCTCGAAGCTCGACGCCGCGGCTCATAACGCCACCGCGTTTTCCGCCATGGCCAAGCGCTTCGCGACCGACGCGGGGTTTAGAATCTGCGTCGAGGCGCAGCAGATCTTCGGCGGTTACGGTTATCTCAAGGACCATCCGCTCGAGCGTTTCGTGCGCGATGCGCGCGTGCATCAGATTCTCGAAGGCACGAACGAGATCATGCGCGTTATCATTGCGCGCGAAGCGCTGAAAGACGGCGCGCTGGACGACCTGCAATAAACCACTGAGCCTTCCCCATGACGGACTTACTGAAGCTCGAACACGTCGGCCCCACCGCTCTCGTTACACTCGACAACCCGCCGGCGAACGTCTGGAACAAGGAGAACCTGGTCGGACTGAAGAACCTGGTCGAGCAGTTGAACGCGAACCGTAACGTCTATGCGCTGGTGATCACCGGCCGGGGTGACAAGTTCTTTTCCGCCGGCGCGGACGTGAAATTGTTCGCCGACGGGAATATCGCGGTGGCGCGGGAGATGGCGCGGCTGTTCGGGGACGCGTTCGAAACCCTGGCGCGCTTTCGCGGCGTTTCGATCGCCGCGATCAACGGCTACGCCATGGGCGGCGGCCTCGAATGCGCCCTGGCGTGCGACTTGCGCATCGCGGAAGAACACGCCGTCATGGCGCTGCCCGAGGCCTCGATCGGCCTTTTGCCCTGCGGCGGCGGCACGCAGAACCTGCCCTGGGTCGTCGGCGAAGGCTGGGCCAAGCGCATGATACTTTGCGGCGAGCGCGTAACCGCCGAGCAAGCGCTCCGCATCGGCCTGGTCGAGGAAGTCGTGCCCAAAGGCCGCGCCAAGGACGCGGCGCTCGCCCTCGCCGAGAAAGCGGCGGCGCAGAGTCCCGTGAGCGTGACGCGGTGTAAGGAGCTGATTCAGCATGCGCGCGCACAACCGATGCTTGCCGCGCTGCCCGGCGAGCGCGAGTCGTTCGTGGAGTTGTTTCGCACCGCCGATCAAAAGGAAGGCGTCAACGCGTTCCTGCAAAAGCGCAAACCGCAATGGCGCAATCAGTAGCTCTGTTCGAGACCCGCGCCGCCGCCCACGGCAAGCGCATCGGCTTCGCGACGCTCAACGCCGAGCGTTCCTTGAACGCCCTCTCGTTCGAAATGGCCGATCTGCTGTGGCAGCAGTTGCACGCGTGGCGCGAGGATCCCGCGATCGCCTGCGTGGTGTTGCAGGGCGCCGGTGAAAGAGCGTTTTGCGCGGGCGGCGACATCGTCGTGCTTTACAAGTTTCTCTCCCAGAGTGATGCCCAAGCGGCGCGCGCGAGCGTGGAACAATATTTCACCCGCGAATACCGGCTCGATTACCTGATCCATACCTTTCCCAAACCCGTTCTTTGCTGGGGACACGGCGTCGTCATGGGAGGCGGTCTCGGCCTTATGGTCGGTTGCTCGCATCGCGTCGTCACCGAGGCGACGCGGATGGCGATGCCCGAAATCACCATCGGCTTCTACCCGGACGTGGCCGGCTCGTGGTTTTTGAATCGGATGCCGGGACGGGTCGGGCTTTATCTCGGCCTGACCGGCACGCGGCTGAACGCCGGCGACGCGCTGTTTCTGAACCTCGCCGATTACTACGTGCAGAGCGGCGACAAACAGGAGTTGTACGAGCGGCTGTTGCAGGTCGAGTGGACCGACGAGGCGCGCGCCAACCGGCGTGCGCTGTCCGCGCTGCTCCGGACGTATCGGGGAAAATATATTCCGCCCGAATCGCCCGTGCGCCGGCGCTTCGACGCGATCAACGAGGTCACGGACTACGACAGCGTGGAGGAAATATTGGCGGCGCTGACGGCGCGCGCCGCCGGCGACCACTGGCTGGAGCGCGGCGCGCAGGCGCTGCGCAACGGGTCGCCGACCTCGGCCAAAGTCATCTTCGAAATATATCGCCGCGCGGCGCGCGCGTCGCTCAAGGAGATTTTCGCGCTGGAGCTCGGGCTGACGGTCCAGTTCGCGATGCATCCCGACCTGCGCGAAGGCGTGCGCGCGCTTCTCATCGACAAGGACAACCGCCCGAGCTGGTCGCCGGCGCGGCTGGAAGACGTGAGCGCGAGCTATGTCGAGGAGCACTTCGCTTCGCCGTGGCCGCCGAATCAACATCCGTTCAAGGATTGGTGAACCATGGCATCCGTTCCTCCGCTCGACTTCCCCGCCCTCGACCATGACCTCGGCGAAACGATCGACATGCTGCGCGAAAGCGTGCGCGAGTTCGCGCAGCGCGAAATCGCGCCGCGCGCGGCCGAAATCGACCGCAACAACGAATTTCCCGCCGACTTGTGGCGCAAGATGGGCGCGCTCGGCTTGCTCGGCGTCACCGTCGAGGAGAGTTACGGCGGCGCGGGCTTGAGCTATCTCGCGCATGTGGTCGCGATGGAAGAAATATCGCGCGCGTCCGCCTCCGTCGGCCTTTCGTACGGCGCGCACTCGAACTTGTGCGTCAACCAGATCCGCCGCAACGGCAGCGAAGCGCAAAAGCGCAAATACCTCCCGGCGCTCATCTCCGGCGAACACGTCGGGGCGCTCGCGATGTCGGAGCCGAACGCCGGTTCGGACGTGGTCTCGATGAAGCTGCGCGCCGACCGCCGGGGCGACCGTTACATTTTAAATGGCAACAAGATGTGGATCACCAACGGTCCCGACGCGGATACGCTGGTGGTCTATGCCAAGACGAATCCCGCGGCCGGACCGCAAGGCATCACCGCTTTCATCGTCGAGAACGGCTTCAAGGGTTTCGCCGCCGCCCAGAAGCTCGACAAGCTCGGCATGCGCGGCTCGAACACGTGCGAGCTGGTGTTCCGCGATTGCGAGGTACCGGCGGAGAACGTGCTCGGCCAGGAGAACGGCGGCGTGCGCGTGCTCATGAGCGGTCTCGACTTCGAGCGCGCGGTGCTCGCCGGCGGACCGCTCGGCGTGATGGCCGCGTGCCTGGACGTGGTATTGCCGTACGTGCACGAGCGCAAGCAGTTCGGCGTTTCGATCGGCGAGTTCCAGCTGATCCAGGGCAAGCTCGCCGATATGTACGCGACCTGGAGTGCCTGCCGCGCCTACGTGTACGCCGTCGCCAAGGCCTGCGACCGTTTGCCGCCGGGCGGCCGCACGCCGCGCAAGGACGCCGCCGGTGCGGTACTCTACGCGGCGGAGAAGGCGACGTGGATGGCCGGCGAGGCGATCCAGTGCCTCGGCGGCAACGGTTATATCAACGATTATCCGACCGGGCGTCTCTGGCGCGACGCCAAGCTCTACGAGATCGGCGCCGGCACTTCGGAAATTCGGCGCATGCTGATCGGGCGCGAGCTGTACACCGACACGATGTAACAGCGGCAATTTGAGAATGCGAGAGCCAGATGCCTTCCGCGATTGATTTTTATTTCGACTTCTCTTCCCCCTACGGTTATCTTGCCTCGGAGAAGATCGACGATCTCGCCGCGCGCTACGGCCGCGGCGTCAACTGGATTCCGGTCCTTCTCGGCGCCATTTTCAAAGTCACCGAGACCATCCCGCTCATACAGATGCCGGTGAAGGGCGAGTACTACGCGCACGACTTCGCGCGTTCGGCGCGCTTCCTGGGCGTGCCGTTTCAAATGCCCCATCCGTTTCCCATCGCGACGCAGAACGCGGGACGCGCTTTCCTCCGGTTGCAGGACCGCGATCCCGTGCTCGCCAAGAAGTTTGCGCACGCGTGTTTCCGCGCTTACTTCACGCGCAATACCAATCTCTCGGACATGAGCCAATTGACGACTGTCGCCGCCGCCGTCGGCATCGATGCCGCGGAACTCTCGGCGGCGGTGAACGACCCCGCGCTCAAAGAGCGCTTCCGCGCGCAGAACGAAGCGGCCATCGCGCGCCGCGTGTGCGGCTCGCCCTACTTCATCGTCGATAACGAACCGTTCTGGGGCGCGGACCGACTGCCGCAATTGGAAAAATGGCTGCAAACCGGTGGATTCTAAACCCGTGAACGTTCTGCAAACCCGCGTCAACAAGACCGGCGAAGAATTCCGCGCGAACGCCGACGCCCTGCGCGCCCTGACAGCCGATTTGCGCGCCAAGCTCGCCGCCGTCGCCCAAGGCGTCAGCGAAGAGGCGCGCGCAAAGCATGTTGCGCGCGGCAAGCTGCTCGTGCGCGATCGCGTCAGCGCCCTCCTCGATCCGGGCACGCCGTTTCTGGAGCTGTCGCCCCTTGCCGCCAACGGCATGTACGACAATGAAGTGCCGGCCGCGGGCATCGTGACCGGCGTCGGCCGGGTCATGGGACGAGACTGCGTCATCATCGCGAACGACGCGACCGTCAAGGGCGGGACCTATTATCCGATGACCGTCAAAAAACATCTGCGCGCGCAGGAGATCGCGCGCGACAACCGGCTGCCCTGCATTTATCTCGTCGATTCGGGCGGCGCCTTCCTGCCCGCGCAGGACGAAGTCTTTCCCGACCGCGAGCACTTCGGCCGGATTTTCTACAACCAGGCCAACATGTCGGCGGAGCGCATTCCGCAGATCGCCGCCGTCATGGGCTCGTGCACCGCGGGCGGCGCCTACGTGCCGGCGATGTCGGACGAAACCATCATCGTGCGGAATCAAGGCACGATTTTCCTCGCCGGTCCGCCGCTGGTGAAAGCGTCCACCGGCGAGGTGGTGAACGCGGAGGATTTGGGCGGCGGCGACGTCCACACGCGCGTATCGGGCGTGGCCGATCATCTCGCGGAAAACGACGCGCACGCGCTGACGCTGGTGCGGCAGATCATCGCCAATCTCAATCGTCCGCAGCTCGCCCTCGAGCCGGAAACGCCGGAAGAGCCGCTGTACGGCGCCGAGGAAATCTACGGGGTGGTCCCGCCGGACCTGCGCCGGCCCTTCGACGTGCGCGAAGTGATCGCGCGCCTGGTCGACGGCAGCCGCTTCCACGAGTTCAAGGCGCGCTACGGCATGACCTTGGTTTGCGGTTTCGCGCGGCTCTACGGCTATCCGCTCGGCATTCTCGCGAACAATGGAATTCTCTTCTCCGAATCGGCGCTCAAAGGCGCGCACTTCGTCCAATTGTGCGCGCAGCGCGGCGTGCCCATTCTCTTCCTGCAAAACATTACCGGTTTCATGGTGGGCCGCAAGTACGAATCCGAAGGCATCGCCAAGCACGGCGCCAAGCTGGTGAACGCGGTGGCGTGCGCACGCGTGCCGAAGTTCACCGTGATCATCGGCGGCAGCTTCGGCGCCGGCAACTACGGCATGTGCGGGCGCGCCTACGCGCCGCGGTTCTTATGGATGTGGCCGAACGCGCGCATCTCCGTCATGGGCGGCGAGCAGGCGGCGTCGGTGCTGGCCCGAGTCAAACGCGATGGTCTGGAAGCGGCGGGCAAACAATGGGCCAAAGAAGAAGAGGAAACCTTCAAGACGCAGATACGCGGCCAGTACGAAACCCAAGGCAACCCCTACTACGCCACCGCGCGGCTCTGGGACGACGGCGTGATCGATCCGGCCGACACGCGCCGCGTGCTCGGCGTGGCGATGACGGCATCGCTGAACGCGCCCATCGAAAAATCCGAGTTCGGCGTGTTTCGAATGTAGAAGCGACGCGGCGCAAAGGTGATCGCAACGAGCGCGCGCGGTGAGGAGACAAAACCGAAGCGGGGTATACGCAGGGTGTCATTGGGTGTCGTCGCGCGACGCCGAAGGCGACGATGCAATCCCTAAGGAAGACCCGATTAATGTCGGGTGCGCCGCGCGCACGGCTCGATGGAATGGCGCGGGGACGCGCCCTACATGGGATTCATTCCAAGGTTCCGTAAATCATCGAGTTCGATTGCGTCGCGGCGCCGACAATGACAGCATGCGGCTGCGCTCTTCATAGGCTCATATCGCACAATGGCATTTCACACACTGGAAATAGAAACACGCGACCGCGTCGCGACGGTCTGGATGAACCGCCCCGACGCGCACAACGCGTTCGACGAAACGTTGATCCACGAGCTGACCGAGGCGTTCGAAAGCGTCGAAAAAGATCCGCAGGCGCGCGTCATGGTGCTCGCGGGTCGCGGCAAGAGCTTTAGCGCGGGCGCGGATTTGAACTGGATGAAACGCGCCGCCCATGCGAGCGCCGAAGAGAACCGGCGCGATGCACGGCTGCTCTCGAAAATGATCGGCGCGCTGCACCGCCTGCCGAAGCCGACGATCGCGCGCGTGCACGGCGCCGCGCTCGGCGGCGGCACGGGATTGACCGCCGCTTGTGATATCGCGGTCGCGACCCCGCAAGCGAGCTTCGCAACGAGCGAAGTTAAGTTCGGCATCATTCCGGCGGTGATCAGCCCCTACGTCATCGCCGCCATGGGCGGGCGCGCCGCGCAGCGCTACTTTCTCACCGGCGAGCGCTTCGACGCGCAGGAAGCGTATCGCCTCGGCTTGGTGCACGTCGTGTGCGACGCGGCCGCGCTCGATGCCAAGATCGCGGAAATTATTCAAGCGCTGATGGCCGCCGGTCCCCAGGCGCAGACCGCGGCAAAAGATCTGCTCATGCGCGTGGCGAATCGGCCGATCGACGACGTGCTGCGCGAGGACACCGCCCAGCGCATCGCCGTCGTGCGCGCCACGCCCGAGGCGAAGGAAGGTATCGCGGCCTTTCTGGAGAAACGGAAGCCGCGTTGGGACAGCTAGGAGTTTCGTACGACGTCGATCGCTCGTTGCACCGGACCGTGTTCCAATAGATGTAGTCGACGCGCGCCGGTAATCGGTATCGTCGCGTATCAGGTGCTCTCAGAAGCGCCGCTGCCAACACTGCGGTGCTTTATAATCGTTCCTTAAGCCGATGATGGCGATGCGCCGAACCAAGAATCGCCACGGCTAGGCCTCGGGGTAACAATGCTACCGGTTACATTCATCATATGGCGCTGCCGCAACGGGTAAAGATCGTCGAAGTCGGTCCGCGCGACGGGCTGCAGAATGAGCGCGCGTCGGTGCCGACGGCCACCAAGATCGAGCTGATTGATCGCTTGACCGATGCCGGGCTGCCGGCGATCGAGGCGACGGCGTTCGTGTCGCCCAAGTGGGTGCCGCAGATGGCGGACAACGCGCAGGTGCTCGCCGGCATACGGCGCAAGGCCGGCGTTGCCTATCCCGTGTTGGTGCCGAATATGAAAGGCTTCGAAGCGGCGCTTGCCGCGGGGGCCGAGGAAGTGGCCGTGTTCGGCGCGGCGACGGAGACGTTTTCGCAAAAAAACACCAACTGCTCGATCGCCGAAAGCCTCGAACGTTTCGAGCCCGTCGCGCGAGCCGCGCAAGCGCACGGCGTGCGCGTGCGAGGTTATATCTCGTGCGTGCTCGGTTGTCCCTACGAAGGCGCGGTGGCGCCGTCGAAGGTGGCGGACGCGGCCGAACGCCTGTACGCGTTGGGCTGCTACGAAATCTCGCTCGGCGATACGATCGGCGTCGGGACGCCGGGTAAAGCGAAGGCGATGATCGAAGCCGTCGCGAAGCGCGTTCCCATCGCGCAACTCGCCGGCCATTATCACGATACTTACGGTCAGGCGATCGCCAATATCTACGCGTCGCTCGAACTCGGCGTCGCCGTCTTCGACAGTTCCGTGGCCGGCCTCGGCGGCTGTCCTTACGCGCCGGGCGCGGGCGGCAACGTCGCGACCGAGGACGTGGTGTATCTGCTGAACGGCTTGGGCATTTCGACCGGCGTCGACCTGGATAAGCTGATGGAGGCCGGTAATTACATCTGCCAGGCGCTCGGGCGGCAGACGACCTCCAAAGCCGCGCGTGCGCTGCTGGCCGCGCGCAAGTAGTGTTTGTTTCCAAGCCGCGACCCGGCCTAATTGTCACGCCAATGACAAAGCGCCTTTTACCGGTCATCGCGAGGGCCTTTACCGCGCCACGCCCGGTGCCTGACACTTTCCCTCCCATGCCACACGCTGCATATTAACGACTGGATGATCCGGAGAGCACTTCGATGAACCAAGCCTTGTCCAAAAAATCCGTCTCGGTTCCCGCCATTCCGCTTTACATCGGCGGCCAGAAGGTGCCGTCCGCCACCGGCGAGTGGCGCGATGTGATCAATCCGGCGACGCAGGAAATCGTCGCGCGCGTTCCGTTCGCGACGCCGGAGGAAGTCGACCGCGCCGTCGCGACCGCCAAGGACGCCTTCCGCGCGTGGCGCAACACGCCACTCGCGCAGCGCATGCGCATCCTGCTCAAGTTCCAGCAACTGATCCGCGACAACGTCGCGCGCCTCGGCGAGCTGATCACGCGCGAGCACGGCAAAACGCTGCCGGACGCCGAGGGCGAGGTGATGCGCGGTCTCGAAGCCGTGGAGCACTTCTGCTCGATCGCGACGCTGCAACTCGGCGAGCTCGCGGAAAACGCGGCGACCGGGATCGATGTCTATACCCTCAAGCAGCCGCTCGGCGTAGGCGCGGGCATCACGGCCTTTAACTTTCCGGTGATGCTGCCCTGCTGGATGTTTCCCGTCGCCGTCGCCTGCGGCAACACCTTTGTGCTGAAACCGTCCGAGCAAGACCCCTCTTCCACGCTGATGCTGGTGGAGCTGGC
>Ga0070741_10018873_pt1 | contig 11090 bp, 8 predicted proteins | sample Coa_R1_4_FD_66440 | JGI IMG/M metagenome (GOLD analysis project Ga0070741, IMG submission 66440) | Surface soil microbial communities from Centralia Pennsylvania, which are recovering from an underground coalmine fire - Coalmine... | ecosystem: Environmental > Terrestrial > Soil > Unclassified ...
GTGACGAAGACTTGAACGATCCCCATCACTTCAAGGATATGCCAGAAGACTGGATTCCCTGGCAGATCTTCGCAGGAAACTCGTTCGAGCACTACCAGGATCACCTGCCTGCTCTGCGCACACTGGTCACTGACAGGTAGGAGCTCTGGATATACGAAGGCTTTCTTGAGATACGTTTCGGAAAGAATTCAACCCGTCTCATTTTGAGACGGGTCGCTGGTGGTGTTCCATCATCGGCGCTTCCTTAGCGCTACGATGGGATCGAGCCGTGCGGCCCGAATAGCTGGATACAGTCCAAAAACCAGGCCTACTGCCAGCGAGACCCCAAACGGCAAGAGCAGCGTCAGCGGCGTGATGATCAGCGGTACACCTCCGCCGATGCTGGTACCGGCCAGCGCTGAAAGAATGACGCTGACCATCAGCCAGCCTACCAGTATGCCGAGCAGCATACCAATTATGCCTCCAAGCAGGCAAAGAAAGAGTGCCTCCAGCAAAAACTGATTGCGGATGTCCCGTCGTCGTGCTCCAATAGACACACGAATACCAATCTCTCGTGTGCGTTCGGTGACCGAGACGAGCATGATATTCATAATGCCGATTCCACCAACTGTCAGCGATAGGGTTGCTATACTAGTCAGCAGCGTCGAAATCGCCTGTGTTTGCTGATCTGCCTGTTGTAACGCCTGGACGGAAGTTTTCGTCATGAAATCATCTGTGCTACCAGACGCGATGTGGTGATTGTGCTCAAGGATCTGGCTAATCTCTTGCACCACCTGGTCAACGCTGTCACTGCTATCTGCTTCAACATCGATTTCTTGAAAATTCGTTGCATTCGTCAAGCGCATTTGTAGTGCTTTATAGGGGATGAAGATCCCGTCATCCTGTCCAGGCCCACCTTTCGCAACCAGCACGCCCACCACACGGAAAATTTGATTACGGATACGAATCTTCTGATTAATTGGATCTGTCCCCGTTGCATCGAAGAGGTTATGATAGACGGTATCGCCGAGTACCGCGACAGATGCTCCACCGGACTCCTCGCTGTCGCTGAACCAGAGACCCTCGGCCATCTGCTAGTTTTGCATCGTCTGCAAGTTGGTCCCTGCTCCTACAACTGATGTATTCCAGTTCTGACTACCGTAGACGACCTGTGCGTTTATATTATCACTGGGACTGATTGCCGCAACATATGGAAGGGTTTTCATGGACTGGAGATCGCGCGATGTAAGCGATGGTTGTGCTTGTCGGACAACGTTTTTCCCATTACCCGGCGGCCTGCCTAGCACCTGAATCGTGTTTGTTCCCTCGCTCATAATGAAGCTATCTATGTACGCGCCCACCCCCTGTACCATCGTGAGCGAACCAATGACAGCGACTATGCCAATGATGATGCCAAGCATGGTCAAGAGTGAGCGTGTGCGATTAGCCCAGACAGCCACTAGCGCGCTACTCATACTTGCACCTATCAAGCTTACCCGTTTACCATCGTGCCTGCGTAAGTCTTTCAGCAGATTTTGTAGATATGCTTCCTGCGTCGGAGATGTGGAGGAGCCCATAGAATCCTGACCGAAAGACGGCTTCTCCTGTGTTTCCTCTGTTGCCAATCGATCTATCTGTGGTGGTGTTGAATGGCTCATACCTTTTCTCTTCCTCATTTTTCCTGATCTGTGCGGATCTACTATAGGAGAAAATAATGAAGAACTTATGAAAAACCGGTATGAGAGTTGTCAGATTTCATAGAGAGAAATATTCTGGCCCTGCGCTCTAAGAGCGCAGGGCCAGAATATTTCTCTCTATTTGTTTTTTACTGATATGAGGCAGGTGCAGCATTGATTGCGCCGGTCTCGACCATGATATCGCGCAATTGTTTGGCATCAATCGTCTCATAGAGGCGCAACGCCTTGGCTATAGAATCGAGGGTCGGTTTGTGCTCGGTCAGCAGCGAGACGGCACGCTCGTAGGCCCACTTGACGAGGCGGTTCACCTCTTCGTCGACGATACTCGCGGTCTTTTCACTGTACTCGCGAGATCCATTGGCTAATGCCGTTCCGGCAAAGGGATCTTCGCGCTCGCTGTAGGAGATGTTGCCGAGCCGTTCGCTCATGCCCCAGCGCGTGATCATCTGGCGCGCTATGGCTGTGACGCGTTGCAGGTCGTTCTCTGCTCCGGTGGTGATACGCCCAATCGCGACTTGCTCGGCGGCGCGGCCACCCAGCGCGGTAACCATTTGCGCCTCCAGATACTCTTGCGAGTAGTTGTAGCGGTCATCAAGTGGCGTATATTGCGTGACGCCCAGAGCTTGACCTCGCGGCACGATTGTTACCTTGGTAACAGGATCGACGTTATCGGTGAGCAAACCTGTCAGGGCATGGCCGCCTTCGTGGTAGGCGACGACGTTCAAGTCTTCCTCGCTCAAGATCAGCGGGCGCTCGGCACCCAGCAAGATCTTGTCCATGGCCTCACTGAAGCAGGACTGGTTGACGGCATCCAGGTTACGTCGGGCCGCCAGTAGAGCTGCTTCGTTCACGAGGTTTGCCAGGTCCGCACCAACCATACCAGGTGTAGCGCGAGAGATGGTAATCAGGTCAACGTCGTTTGCCAGCGGGACGTTGCGCGTGTGAATTTTCAAGATCGCCAGGCGACCATTCCAGTCGGGACGATCAACGGTGACGCGGCGATCAAAGCGTCCAGGACGCAGCAGGGCTTTGTCCAGTCCATCGGGCCGATTTGTGGCGGCGATCACCACGACAGCCTGACGCGGATCGAAGCCGTCCATTTCGACAAGCAACTGGTTAAGCGTCTGTTCGCGCTCGTCGTTGCTGTTAATGCTGGAGCCGCGCTGGCGACCAACGGCGTCAATTTCATCAATGAAGATGATGCTTGGCGAGGCTTTCTTGGCCTGGTCAAACAGGTCGCGCACACGGCTGGCACCAACACCAACCAGTACTTCGACAAATTCAGACCCACTTATCGAGAAGAAGGGTACGCCTGCTTCACCAGCAACCGCACGAGCAAGTAGTGTCTTACCTGTTCCCGGAGGTCCCACCAGCAGGACGCCGCGCGGGATCTTACCACCTAAACGCTGGAATTTCTGTGGCGTCTTGAGGAAATCGACGATCTCAACTAGATCATTCTTCGCTTCATCAACTCCGGCTACGTCTACAAAGGTTGTGGTGGGCCTATCTTCCAGAATCAGCTTCGCCCGGCTTTTGCCAAAGCTGAAGATGTTTTGTTGACTCTGAGTGGCCCGACGCGCAATCAGGTAGAAGACGCCAAACACCAGCAGCCAGGGCAACAGGTTAATCAAAACGCTCAGCAGCAAGTTATTGTCTGGTACTGGCTTGGCTGAGAAATTCACGTTATTCTGAATGAGCAACTGGGTCAGCGTGGGGTCACCGTTGGGCAGTTGTGTGAAGTGGAACTGCGTGCCGGTCCTGGGATTGCCGTTGGAGTCGGTCACTGTAATAGCATTTTTGAAATTACCGGTAGCATCTTGCCCCTGGAACGTCACCGAAGCAACATTACCATCTTTGACCTGCTGATAAAACACGCTGTAAGGTACTTCGATGGCATTGGCTGTAGTTGAGCTACTATTGCTCTGCGTGAAGAATTGGAAGAGGTAGAAGCCTACGATGACGACGACGACAATGATAATGGAGCGAATGAGGAACGAACTGCCATTATCGCGGGGTCCGCCTGCGTTGTTGCCATTGCCCCCATTGTTTGGACGCTGGTTCCCCCGAGAACCCGGATCGTCCGGGGAATTCTGAAACATATATATAGCCTGAGCATCCATCAGTTCAGACCTGCCTTTTTTATCTGTTTGAGGCATCTACAAGGATTGTTCCTTCCTAACAGAGCCTGTGAGAATGACACGGAATAGTTACTATGCATATTACATAGTCTCACTGTTTTCGTCTACTATGTTCCCCATTTCCTCTATCAGTTGTGGCTCTATTTGCTAGAGCAACATTACGAGAGAGGTCTTATCTAGAGGTTTGTTTTAGATACGTTCTAGATGACTCATGGGTTACATGCCTGCTCCTGGGTTTTTCTGAATTCTTCAATCATTTGTTCAACTATGCTGAATCCCCGCCTGCGGCGGGGGCTTCCGGGAAAATCAATTTTTTCAAAACCTGCCTCCGGCAGGTTTTGAAAAAATTGATTTTCCCGAAATGGGTTGACTTCAACCATTGAAGCTATATATTTCCAATCTTTGCTTGAAACCTGCCTCCGGCAGGGTTTGGCAAAAATAATCTTCCCGAAATGGGTTGACTTCAACCATTGAGGCTATGTATTCCCAATCTTTGCTTAATCGTTGCATATATTACTGCTATACATTACTACAACAATACCGCTCATTTTATTCCTTTGAACCATGCTGTGTCAAGGTTGTGCGCATGTCCATCTACGCGTCACACTTGCAGCGCTTCCCTAATATAAAGAAGATCTTTCTGCTTCATTGGCCCTTCGAGCCAATGAAGCAGAAAGATCTTCTTTATATTAGGGAAGCGCTGCAGGTGCGGTACTTCAGGTGTAGAAAAGATTTTGAACACTTGTAGATATTAGCGATCATAATACAAGATACGACCGCAGTTCGTACAAGTCTGTAACTCGCTGTTAATGCGTACGCGCTGCAGTTCGCTGGGGGTCAAAATCACGCGGCACCACTGACACGAATTTTGTTCAATTTTAGAGATTGCCCTGCCTTGCTTGGTACGTCGCATTGTATCATAGCGTTTAAGCAATTCGGCGTTGATGCTAGACGCCAGGTTGTCGCGTTTCGTTTGCACCTCCTGCTGCTTTGCTTCCAATTGATCGCGGCGAACCAGCAATGCAGCACATTCCTGCTGCCAGTCATCCTCGGCTTGTTTAAGCGCCTGTGCTTTTCGTTGTGTCATCTCCTGTAAAGCCTCGGCAGCATCGATTACTTCCAGCACTTTATCTTCCTGGCGGCTTTGCTGCGCGCGTAACCGTTGTACCTCCTGTTGTAGTGATTGCAACTCCTTGGGATTACCTACTTTGCCATTATAGAGACGTTCTTCTTGTGTTTTCAGGCGATTGTTGAGGTCTTCGAGCGCCCATTCAGCCTCTTTCTGTGTCTGTAAACCGGATTGTAATTGTTGCCGGGCAGTCTCATACTCCGAACGTAGCTTACGTAACCCGGCATTTGCTTGTAGGGAATTGGTTAACGCTTGTTGTTCAGCGATCAGACGATCTAATTCGAGATCGAATTGCTGTAATTGAAAGAGCCGTGCCGTCACCTGTGTCGTGCTCATGGACAGATGATCCCTCCTTTCTGAGCAGGCGACATCAAAGGGTCTGCCTTCTATTGTACTGCTTGCATTGTACTGCTTGCAAATTACGATCTCAATAGGTATCGTGTACATTGGAGATGCTTATTAACAAACATTTTGAGAGAATATCACATAGAATTTACCTGATTGCGCTATACTGGCAAGTAACAACTATCGTTGCACACTAAGGAGTAACTAACAGATGCAGGTTATTCGCTGGCAAGACAAGGCTCCACCACAGGAACAGGAGCTACGCAGACATATGCAGCAAGAGGGATTGTCCCCTTATACCTGGTCAAACGGCCCAGGTGACTATTATGCACCGCACACCCATAGTTATGAAAAAGTACTATATTGCGTACGAGGTTCCATCCGTTTTATTCTACCTGATCAACCTGGTACAACTGGGGAAGCGGATGTAATTGATCTCGCTCCCGGTGATTGTATGATTCTCCCGGCAGGAGTACGTCATAGCGCGCGCGTTGGTCCTCAGGGGGTCACATGTATGGAAGCGCCCCGCTATAGCACAACCGTTAGATCATCATCTTGCTAGCTAAACAAATACCAGGTTTCCTTCGCCTCTGCCTGACAGGCAGAGGCGAAGGAAACCTGGTATTTGTTTAGCTAATGCTCGCACCTGTAGGTACTTCTCCCTGCGTTACAAGTTCATCTGGCACATGGATCTGCTCTATTCTTCCTAACAGGAACAGGTAGCAGAGAATGCCTACGATGAGGATGGCCCCAGCGATCAGGAAATTCGCTGCGAACGATTGGGTCGCGTCGAAGACGAAACCTGCTACCAGCGGAGCCGCAATACCGGCCACATTGCCCAGGAAGTTCATGATGCTGCCAACCGAACCTACCGTTCCTTTGGGGGCGATCAGTGATGGGATGCTCCAGGCTATCGGCGCTGAGAAGGCTAGCCCGCCAAGAGCGATACTGATCCATATTGTGGCAATAATGGCGTTGTTCGTAAATGCTGCCCCGATGATAGCCAGTCCCAGAAGCATACCAATAGTGAGCAATGTCTTGCGCACACGTGTTATATCCCCGCCCCGTGAAATCAGAAAGTCAACCAGCATGCCGCCAATGAATATATCGGTCAATGTCGCGACCAGCCAGGGGGCGACGGTATACCAGCCACTACTCAAAACGCTGAGGTGCAGTTGCTTTTGCAGGTAGCCTGGTAACCAGGTCAGGAAGAGATAAAATGAATAGTTGTAGGCCGCGAAGCCAAGCGCGAGGCCCCACACTTTGGGTTGGCGCAGCAGGAAGCCGAAATTGGCAAATGCATTGACGGGAGCGACCTTCTCCGGCTGTGCTCCTCCAGAGATAATATACCTGCGTTCCTCTTCTGACAACGCCCTGGACTCGCTGGGATCGCGGTAAAAGATCCAGAAGAGGATGACATAGAGCAAGCTCAAGATACCTGTAAGCAGAAAGCCAGCTCGCCAGCCATAAGTGATCACAGTAAACGCTACCAGTGGAGCACCGATCACGTTCGAGAATTTTGCGGCGGCATCAAAGGCTGACGTAGCGAGTCCACGCTCTTTCACTGGAAACCAGTATCCTGTCGCCTTCGCCGCTCCAGGGAACGCCGGGGCTTCGCCGACGCCAAGCAGGAGCCTTGCCACAAGTACCAGGCCAAAGCCGTTTACGATAGTGATCATCAGGGTTGCGATGGTCCAGAGAATGGTCCCAATGCGCATGAGCCACTGGATGCCCAGTTTATCCAGCCACGCGCCGACCGGCAACTGAAGAAGCGTATATGACCAGAAGAAAGCCGAGAGGATGATGCCCATCTCTCCGGCTGTCAGATGAAATTGTTGTTGTACAGGTGTAAGCGCTACAGAGATATTCACACGGTCAAAGTAATTGATAACGATACCTGCTCCTAGCAGAATCGCTATACCCCAACGCACAGCACCGACTCGCCTTTGCATAACCAGACCTCCAGTGTCCAGATAACAATCAAACCTCCTATCCTAAGATAGACACGTTTCGAGAGTAACCAATTGTTACTGGTCTCGGGATGATCGCGCCTGCGGTGGGGCACAAAACAATTTTTCCCACATTTTGCGCTCCGCGCAAAATGTGGGAAAAATTGTTTTGTGCCCCACCGCAGGCGCGGCAAACGTCCATATGACACAAAGCTGACAGGGTATGATATACTCTAGCATCACGCTGAAAACTCACCTGGTCAACCTTTCTCGTGCAATCAAATAGGCTTGCATGAGACGCTCTTGAAGAAAGGACGGACTGACAATGGGACGACTTGAAGGACGCGTGGCTTTTGTCACTGGAGCAGGCAGGGGCATTGGGGCCGCAACCGCTTTACGCATGGCTGAAGAGGGGGCACGCGTAACCCTTGCGGATATCGATATCGAGGGTTGCCAGCAGGTAGCCCAGGAGATTAGTCGCGCAGGCTCGGAAAGCCTGATTGTGCGCTGTAATGTAGCCGATGGCGCTATGGTTCAGGATGCCGTAGACCAGACTGCTAGCAGGTTTGGGCGTTTAGATATTCTCGTGAACAACGCTGGCGTCATACGCGACAATCTGCTGTTTAAGATGTCCGAGGAAGATTGGGACACGGTAATGAACGTGCATCTAAAAGGTGCATTTCTATGCAGTCGCGCAGCCCAGGCCCATATGGTCAAGCAGAACTACGGGCGTATCGTCTCGCTCTCCTCGACCTCCGCACTGGGCAATCGAGGCCAGGCCAACTACTCGACGGCTAAAGCGGGGCTACAAGGTCTTACGCGCACACTAGCCGTCGAACTGGGCAAATTTGGTATCACCGTAAACGCAGTTGCTCCCGGTTTTATCGATACCGAGATGACACGTGCCACAGCGCGTCGACAGGGACTCGACCCTGAGCAAGTCATCGTCGAAGCCTCAAAACGCATCCCGGTAGGCCGTGTTGGGCAGCCGCGCGATGTCGCTAACGTCATCAGCTTCCTCGCCTCCGAAGAAGCTAGCTACGTCAGCGGCCAAATCATCTATGTCGCTGGTGGACCAGGGCGTGCTTAAAATACGCATGAAGCATCCCAGAGAAATCGGATTGAGGAAACTTTCCTCAATCCGATTTCTCTGGGATGCTTCATGGTTGCAAAATATCATATAATCTGGATAGATATTCATGTTTAACATGAGTTAGGGAATTGGGAAAGGGAACCTATGTCTGCTGCGGATCGCCGCGAGGCAATTATCGTACTTGATTTTGGCTCACAATACAGCCGCCTGATTACGCGCCGTGTACGCGAATGCCAGGTCTATAGCGAGCTTGTACCTGCAAACACTACATTGGCGCAACTCCAACAAAATTCACACCTTGCCATCAAAGGGTTTATACTTTCTGGCGGCCCGGCCAGCGTATATGACGAAAATGCTCCTATCTGCGATCCTGCGATCCTGCACAGTGGGTTACCCATTCTTGGCATCTGCTATGGAATGCAACTGTTGGCCCTACAGCTTGGTGGTCACGTCGCACCGGCTCACGGGCTGCGCGAATACGGTCCAGCAACCATCGAAGTGCTGTCCGACGCCGTCAATGATCCGCAACGTTTCCGCATCTTTGAAGGTATCACTGCTTCTCCAGAGCAGACCGAGCGCCTGGATCAGCCACAGCCCACGCAGAAACCTTTGCGCTTGCCCGTCTGGATGAGCCACGGTGATAGCGTCGATCAATTACCTGATGGTTTTCGTGTGCTGGCTTGCACCGAGAGCAATCCCGTTGCTGCCATCAGCAATGCAGAGGGCATTATCGGCCTGCAATTCCACCCAGAAGTGACACATACTCCTCAGGGCAAAGAAATTATCCGCAACTTTCTCTTTCGTATCTGTGGCTGCACACCTGACTGGACTGCTGGCGCGGTCATAGAGGAGGCTGTAGAGCAGATTCGGCAGCGTATCGGCAAGGAGCGTGTCATTTGTGGCCTCTCTGGTGGTGTTGATTCTGCCGTTGCAGCCTTGCTTGTGCATAAAGCGGTAGGCGATCAACTGACCTGTGTCCTTGTCGATACTGGCCTGCTCCGTGCTGGAGAGCGGGAACAGGTCGTTGATACTTTCAGTCGTCACCTGCACATTCCCCTGGTTGTCGTTGACGCACGCCAGCGTTTCTTGTCCCGTCTGGCGAATATCATCGATCCAGAAGAGAAACGCAAGATCATTGGAGAAGAGTTTATTCGTGTCTTCGAGGAAGAGGCTGAGCGCCTGGAGGAGAAGCAAGGTCCGATTACCTTCTTGACACAGGGCACGCTCTATCCCGACGTAATCGAAAGCACCAGCCACGACACCGCCTCGACCGCCAAACGCATCAAAACCCATCACAACGTTGGTGGCTTACCTGAAGAGATGTTGCTCAAACTTGTTGAACCGCTGCGTATGCTCTTCAAAGACGAGGTGCGCGAGATTGGACTGGCTCTTGACCTGCCCGAAGAGTGGGTCTGGCGTCATCCCTTCCCAGGACCAGGGCTGGCTATTCGTATCATAGGAGCAGTCGATGAGGAGCGGCTCAAAACACTGCGCGCAGCGGACAGAATCGTCATCGAAGAGCTACAGCAGGCCGGGGTTTACCGCCAGCTGGGCCAGGCTTTCGCAGTATTGACGCCTATACAGAGCGTCGGCGTCATGGGCGATGGTCGTACCTATGCCAACGTCGTTGCTGTGCGAGCCGTTACCACCGGTGACTTCATGACTGCAGATTGGGCCAGGCTCTCGCCAGAATTGTTGGGGCGCATCTCCAACCGACTGGTCAACGAAATACCAGAAATCAATCGTGTCGTCTACGACATCACCTCTAAGCCACCCGCCACCATCGAATGGGAATAGAGGTAATGGTAATCATCACAAAATTTTTCTTTCCCTTTTCTGGCAGAGCCCAGAAAAGGGAAAGAAAAATTTTGTGATGTAGACTCGATGCTTCTAGTACTTTTCACCTAAATTAAGGCGTATTAGAACTCGCTCTCTCATATTCAGGTTTTCATGTGATACTATTTAAACTACTTACCCTTCTGCATAAGACATCATTTTGCATTGATGCGAAATAATGAGATACGCAAAGGAATATCCTGGCATATTCACACTATTACTTATTTATCGTATTCTGTGGTCTGTTGTGTATCTTATAAAGCAAATAGGTTATTGTGCAGAGAAAGGTACTAATAGGTAATGAGCGTCCCTAAAATTCTTATCATCGATGATAGCGCTGCAATGTGTTTCTTTATGACCACGGCATTGCAACGAGTAGGATATCAGGTCAGTGTTGCGCTGGATGGACATAATGGCCTGGCGAAACTATCTATGCAACGTCCCGATTGCCTTATTCTGGATATAGTACTGCCAGATATCAACGGTTATACTATCTGTCGTCAGGTGCGAGCTGTAGACCCGCAGCATACGCTGCCGATTATCCTGACCAGTACCAAGAGCACGCCCCTGGACCTCTCTTATGGCTTGAGGATGGGGGCGGATCGTTATTTGCCCAAACCGTTTACAGAGGAAGATCTCATACAGGCCGTCTGGAGCGTGTTGCCGCAATATGCGCGGACCGAGCCGAAGCCCTCTGAACCCTCACCGGCCCCCGTACAAGCCCTGGAGGACCTGATCCCGCGCCGGCGTAAGGATCATCTGTTATTTGCCGTTAGTAACCAGGTGGCCGGGAGTGCCTACATGGATCAGATCATGCACCAGGTCTTTATGGCTATTGATGGGCGTAAGACAGTAAAAGATCTCTGCCGGTCCACGCACCTGAGCGAGCAAGAACTCATAAAGATACTTCAGAAACTCTTCGAG
>Ga0070741_10018874_pt1 | contig 11090 bp, 9 predicted proteins | sample Coa_R1_4_FD_66440 | JGI IMG/M metagenome (GOLD analysis project Ga0070741, IMG submission 66440) | Surface soil microbial communities from Centralia Pennsylvania, which are recovering from an underground coalmine fire - Coalmine... | ecosystem: Environmental > Terrestrial > Soil > Unclassified ...
CGCCAGCGCCCCGAGCAGCTCTGCACGCTGCACGAAAACGGCAGGCAGCACCTCCACCTTCTCGGCCGCAGCCTGTACCGCGTGGCGGCGAATCGATTCACGCATGGGGTCGATGAGGATCCAGCCGGCGCGGCTCAGCAAGCCTCCGATGATCACCCGCTCCGGGTTGATCAGGTTGCAAAGGCCGGCGACGGCCACGCCGATCTCACGCCCGGCGTCCGAGACGGCCCGGCGGCAGCGCGCGTCGCCCGCGAGGGCAAGCTCGACCACCCTGGACAGCGTGAGGCCCTCGGCGCCCGCCGCCCCGACCAGCCCGAGGATCGCGGGGCCGGAGGCCACGGTTTCGAGGCAGCCGCGGTTGCCGCAGTAGCACAGGATTCCACGTTCGTTCAGGGTCGTGTGGCCGATCTCGCCCGCCGTGCCCGACGCGCCCCGGATCAGCCTCCCGTCGATCACGAGCCCGGCCCCTATGCCGGTGGCGGCCTTGACGTACGCGAAGTTCAGGCAGCCGCGGCCAGCTCCCCAGGTGAGCTCGGCGAGCGCTCCCAGGTTCGCGTCGTTCTCGATCTCGACCGGCATGCCGAGGCGCTCTCTCATCTCACGCGCGATGCCGAGCCCCACCCAGTCCGGGAGGATGGTCGACGACCCCGCGGTGCCGTGCGTGCGATCCACCGGTCCGGGTATGCCGATGCCGACGCCGCGGACGTCGGAACGCCGCACGCCCGCGTCCGCGAGAACCTCGCCCACCATCTCGGCCGAGGTTTCGAGGGCGAGCGCCGCCTGGTGATTCACGTCAAGGTCGGTGTGGCGCTCGGCGAGCACCCGGTGGCCGAGGTCGGCGACGGCCACCTGGACGTGGCTGTGCCCGAAGTCGATGCCGACGACCGCTTCGAAGGATTCGCGGAGGGTGTACGCCACGGCGGGCCGGCCGCCACGCTCGCCGGGCTGCTTGGTTTCGACCTGGTCCACCTTCCCCGACTCTCTCAGCTGGGCGACCAGGGTGTGGACCGTCGTGCGGGAGAGCCCGGTGCCGCGCGCGATCTCCGACTGGCTGGAGGCGCCGCGCTCCCTCAGGAAGTCGATGACGTGCTGACGGTTGCGATGCCGTAGCCACGCCAGTGTGCCGTCAACTCTGTCCGCCATGCCCGGTACGCAGATCATGTCCATGCCAAACGGTTTGTCAAGACTTCGACAAAACTAATTGGGCCAGGCTATCGGACTCTTGACAAACCTCCCTGCTCGCGCGATGCTTCGGGCGCGGTTCGACCGGGAAGCGCTGGGTGGTCGGCCGCCGTAGACCAACTGAGTAGGCCTGGTTGCCGGCGCACTCTCGCCCCGGCCCCCCGGGAAGAAGGCACCAGGAAGAACTGCAGAGAAGTGCAGAGCAGGAGGTCCATATGGAGTTTCGTAAGCTCAGGAATCTGACGATTGGCGCGTGCTTGGGCGCGTTCGCCGTCGTCGCAACCGCCTGCGGCGGCGGAGGTACGGCAACCACCTCCCCGAGCAGCGCGACAGTGCCGTCGGATCTGAGCATCAGCTCGTTCGACGCGAGCTTCAGCTACATGCCGAAGCTCAGCGACCTCGTCAAGGCCGGGCACGGAAAAGTCGGAGTCCTTCTCCCGGACACGACGACGTCAGGCCGCTACCAGGCCTACGACCTGCCGTACCTGACGAAGGCCCTTCAGCAGGCGGGCTACACCTCGTCTGACTACACGATCGACAACGCCGCCGGCCAGGAGGCGACCGAGTACTCCCAGGCCCAGGCGCTGATCACCGCGGGCGCCACGGTCCTGATCATGGACCCCCTCAGCCCGACGGTCGGCACTCAGATCCAGTCTTACGCGCAGTCCCACGGCGTCAAGGTCATCAGCTACGACCGCGCGACGTTCACCGGGACCAACACCTACTACGTGAGCTTCGACAACGTCCAGGTGGGCGAGCTCATCGGCAAGGGCTTCCTGCAGTGCGTCTCGGACTGGAAGGTTTCCAACCCCCAGGTCTTCGTGCTTCACGGCGGCCAGAACTCGGACCCGAACGCGATCGACTTCGCCAAGGGCTACAACGACGCCATCTGGGGCCAGAAGGTCGCCAACGTGGATGACGGCGCCTCCAACAGCCAGGGCATGAAGCTGGTGCACGAGCAGGTCGCCACCGACTGGAACAACCAGACCGGACACGACATCTTCCAGCAGCAGTTCACGGCGCACCAGAACATCAACGCCACCGTGGAGGCCAACGACGGCCTGGCCGGTGCTGTGATCCAGGTGCTCAAGAGCAAGAACATCCCCGCGCAGAAGATCCCGACGACCGGGCAGGACGCAACCCTGTCGGGTCTCGCCTACGTCCTCCAGGGCTACCAGTGCGGATCGGTCTACAAGCCGATCTACCTCGAGGCGCAGGACGCGGTGGCGCTCGCTACCGTGCTTCGCGCCGGCCAGAACCCGCCGGCAGCGCTTCTCAACGGAACGACTTCGCCGCCGTCCGGCTCAACCGGCAACACGCAGCCCGCGTCGCTGCTCGTTCCGGTCTGGGTGAACACGGCAAACATGGCCAGCACCGTCATCAAGGACAGCTTCGTCGACAAGGCTGCGCTCTGCAGCCAGGCCGGCGCTGACAAGTGCACGGCCGCAGGCATCTCGTAACGACGCATTCGACCGGCGCCGCCGCACCTCGCGGCGGCGTCGTTCTTCTTATAAGGCGATAATTCGGACATGTCGGCTGCAGTCGCCCCGGCGCACGCGACTGCCGAGCCGTTGCTGCGGCTCAAGGACGTCGACAAGCACTTCGGCCCGGTCCAGGCCCTGTACCACGTCAACCTCGAGCTCCCCTACGGCAAGGTGACCGCCCTTTGCGGCGACAACGGCGCGGGGAAGAGCGTGCTCACCAAGACCGTGTCGGGGATCTACCACCCTGATGCCGGGGAGATGTTCTGGGAGGGCCACCCCGTGCACGTCCACAGCGCGCGCGACGCTTCCCGACTCGGCATCGAAACCGTGTACCAGGACCTCGCTCTCGCCGACAACCTCGACATCGTGCAGAACATGTTTCTCGGCCGCGAGCGCCTGCGCGGCATGCTCCTCGACGAGGACAGCATGGAGCGCGCCGCGGCGGAGACGCTTGCCTCACTCCGGGTCACCACGGTGAGGTCGATCCGCCAGCCGGTGGCGTCCTTGTCCGGAGGACAGAGGCAGTCGGTCGCCGTCGCCAAAGCGGTGATGTGGAACTCGAAGCTCGTGATCATGGACGAGCCCACCGCCGCCCTCGGCGTCGTACAGACCAGGCAGGTGCTCGACCTGATCAAGCGGTTGCGCGACCGCGGCCTCGCGGTGATGGTCATCTCCCACAACCTGAACGACGTGTTCGAGGTGGCAGATCGGATCGCCGTGATGTACCTGGGACGCCTTGTCGTCCAGGGTGACGCTGCGAACTTCGACCGGCAGTCGGTCGTCGAATTCATGACGACAGGAGGATCCAGCCGCAACGGTGGAAGACCACAAGGGAGCTGATGCGCCGGCCGCCGACCTGACAGCGGCACCGGACGTTGCCGAGAAGGAGATGCCGGCTGCGCTGGTCGCGCAATCGCTGGGTCAGTACGTCCGCGCCACGACCTCGCGCATAAGAGCCGGCGACAGCGGCGTGCTGCCGGTGATCGCTGCGATGGCGGGCATCCTCGTCGTGTTCACGATCTGGAGCCCAAACCACGTCTTTGTCTCCCCGGTCAACCTCGTGAACCTGTTCCAGCAAAGCGCCGTGGTCATGGTCCTCGCCATGGGCGAGGGATTCGCCCTGGTGCTCGGCGAGATCGACCTGTCGGTGGGATTCGTGGGCGCCTGCGGGGCCGCCATCACCGTCCAGCTCGTTCAGCCCGTCACGACCCACTGGCCCTGGTGGGCCGCGATCCTCGCCGGGCTGCTGTTCTGCGCTGCTTTCGGGGCGATCCAGGGCACGCTTATCACCCGGCTGCGTCTGCCCTCCTTCATCGTCACGCTCGGCGGCTACCTCATCGCCAACGGGCTCTTCCTGATCATCCTGAACTTCGGGCCGTTTTCGGGGTTCCCGCTCCTTGCAGGAAGTGACTCCAATCTCCAGGCGATCTACAACATCATGGCCGGGAACATCGACCCGACCGTGTCGTGGATCCTGGCGGGTATCGTCGTGGTGGGCCTCGGGGGCTTCATGTGGTGGTCGGACCACCGTCGCAGGACAAGCGGCCTTGTCGCTCCACCGCCGAGCCTGACCTACATCAAGGTCGGGGTGATCGCCATCGTCGCGGTGGTCGTGGTCGCGATCTGCAACACCAACCGGGCCAGCCTTGGCTTCCTCGCCGGCGTGCCCTACGTGATACCGATCGTGCTTGTCGTCCTGGCCGTCTGGACCATCCTCCTCGAGCGAACTCGCTATGGCCGTTACGTCTACGCCATCGGGGGTAACCCGGAGGCGGCCCGGCGAGCCGGCATCAACCTTCCTATCGTGCGAACGGTCGCGTTCTCCCTGTGCTCCGTCACGGCAGGCGTCGCGATGCTTCTTTACGCCTCGCTCCTCGGCGGGATGTCGAACAACGTGCAGGGCGGCCAGTACGTCCTTTATGCCGTGGCGGCGGCGGTCATCGGAGGCACCAGCCTCATGGGCGGCCGCGGCAAGGCGCTCCACGGCATCCTGGGCGGCCTCGTGATCGGCGGAATCAACAACGGCATGAACCTGCAGGGGCTGCGGTTCGAGTACCAGTACATCGTGACCGGGCTCGTTTTGCTTGCCGCGGTCGCGATCGACGCCATCTCCCGGCGCGGCGCCTCGAGCGGAAGCGTGACCCGGGTTTAGGGCCCCGAAGCAGGATTGGGAATGGCCCAACCTGGGTAAACGTTCTCTCGTACAGATGGCAACACCAAAGTCAGAGCTCCTGCCCGTCCTCCCCATGGACGACGTGATCGTCCTCCCCCACATGTCCGTGACCCTGTCCGTCGAGACCGACGGCCAGAAGGCCGCGATCGAGGCCGCCCGTCAGGGCAACCGCCTCGTCCTGCTGGTCCCCCGCATCGACGGCAAGTTCGGCAAGGTCGGCACCGTCGCCCGCCTGGGCGACTCGGCCGAGCTCCCGACCGGCGCGGAGGCGTTCATGATCCGCGGCGAGTACCGCGCACACCTTGGCAGCGGCCAGGCGGACATCGGCGGCGCCCTTTGGGTGAAAGCCGACCCGATCCTCGATCCCGAGCCTCCGACCGAGCGCTCCCTGGAGCTCGCCCGGGAGTACCGCGCCCTGCTCGAGAACCTGGTCGAGTCGCGCGGCGTGCCCCAGGTCATCCAGTTCCTGCGCGCTGCCCGCACCCCCGGCCACCTGGCCGACCTCGCGGGCTACTCGCCCGACCTGTCGACCGAGCAGAAGCAGCAGATCCTGGAGACGCACGACCTCGAAGAGAGGCTGGCAACCCTGATCGGCTGGACCAAGTCCATCCTCGCCGAGGCGTCGCTGAAGGAAAAGATCCGCAGCGAGGTCGCCGAGGGCATGGAGAAGACACAGCGCGAGTTCCTGCTCCGCCAGCAGATGGAGGCGATCAAGAAGCAGCTGAACGAGGGCCAGACCGACGTCGTGTCGACCTACCGCGAGAAGATCGCCAAGGCCGGCATGCCCGAGGCGGTGCTGACCGAGGTGAACCGGGAGCTCGACCGCCTGGAGCGGACCAGCGAGCAGAACCCCGAATACGGCTGGATCCGCACGTACCTCGACTGGATGCTCGACATCCCCTGGAACGTGCGCTCCGAGGACAACTTCGACCTCATCAAGGCACGCCAGATCCTGGACGAGGACCACACGGGCCTGGAGGACGTCAAGGACCGCATCATCGAGTTCCTGGCCGTGCGCAAGCTGCGCAGCGAGCGCGGGCTCGAGGTGCTCGGCGGCCGCGGTACCGGCGCGATCATCACGCTGGTCGGCCCCCCCGGAGTCGGCAAGACGTCGCTCGGCGAGTCCGTCGCCCGGGCGCTGGGCCGGAAGTTCACGCGCGTCTCTCTCGGCGGAATCCGCGACGAGGCGGACATCCGCGGCCACCGCCGCACATACGTCGGTGCCCTGCCGGGCCGAATCGTTCGAGCGCTCAAGGACGCCGGCACCAAGAACCCCGTGATCATGCTGGACGAGATCGACAAGGTCGGTAGCGACTGGCGCGGCGACCCGTCGGCCGCCCTGCTCGAGGTGCTCGATCCGGCGCAGAACCACACGTTCCGCGACCACTACCTCGAGGTCGACCTCGACCTGTCGGAGGTGCTGTTCATCCCGACGGCGAACGTCGCGGAGACGATCCCGGCGCCGCTGCTCGACCGGATGGAGCTCATCCGGCTCGACGGCTACACCGAGCAGGAGAAGGTGGCGATCGCGCGCGACCACCTGCTTCAGAGGCAGGTAAGGCACGCGGGCCTGAAGCCGGAAGAGGTGACGGTCGACGAGGCCGCGATCATGAAGGTCATCACGGACCACACCCGCGAGGCGGGCGTGCGCAATCTCGAGCGCGAGCTCGGCAAGATCACCCGCAAGGTGGCCACCAAGGTCGCGACCGGCGAGCTGACGCCGCCTGTGGCGATCACGCCCGACCGCGTGCGCGAGTTCCTCGGCAAGCCGAAGTTCGACAACGAGGTGGCCGCACGCACGGCCGTGCCAGGCGTGGCGACCGGGCTCGCCGTCACCGGGATCGGTGGCGACGTGCTGTTCGTCGAGGCGACCGCGACCGAAGCCGGCGGTAACGGCGGCGGCGGGCTGATGCTGACCGGCCAGCTGGGTGACGTCATGAAGGAGTCGGCCCAGATCGCTCTGTCCTACGTGCGCTCGCACGCGGCAGAGCTCAAGGTCGAGGAGCCTCTCGTGAACAAGTCGTTCCACATCCACGTGCCGGAAGGTGCGGTGCCCAAGGACGGCCCGTCGGCGGGCGTGACGATGACGACCGCGATCGTGAGCCTGCTCACGGGGCGCCCGGTTCGCAACACCGTCGGCATGACCGGCGAGGTCACGCTTCAGGGCCTGGTCCTGCCCATCGGCGGGGTCAAGCAAAAGGTCCTGGCGGCGCACCGGATGGGCCTGACCGAGGTGATCCTGCCGAGGCGCAACGAGAAGGACCTCGACGACGTGCCGCAGAGCGTTCGCGAGGCCATGACCTTCCATCTCGCGAGCCGCGTGGACGAGGTTCTCGCCTTCGCGCTCGAGCCGGTCGCGGGCTCGAAGGTCGAGGCGGCCTAAGTTCCTTCGGCGGAGCCGTCGGGGGCCGCGTACCTCGAACGCCAATCGTTCATCAGTGCAGCCAGCTTCTCGGCCTTCATTCCGTACGTGTCCGGCAGAAGCCGGTTGTATCCGAACGCGGCTTTGACCGCGCCCGGCACGCCGTCGAGACGCTCTTCGCGAACCAGGTTCACCGCCACCATCCGGTTGAGCGCCGTCGGTCCTGCGTCGACGGCGTAAAAGGAGCTGACCTCGGACCACCTGGTGGTGGACAACCTTCTGAGAGCGGCCACCGTGAATCCGGTACGCGACAGCTTCAGGTGGCTGTTTGAAGCCAGCTGGAAGATCGACACGGCTGCGCCGAGGCCAAAGAACGCCATCGTGACGACCCCGCCACCACGGCCGCCCGGCGCGACGAAGAAGATCAATGCGCCGCACCCGACGAAGGCCAGGCATGCGATGAGGATGAGCACCCACTTGCGCCGGCCCGGGCGCAGGACGAGGGGGTCGGAGTCACTCATGCCGCTTAGCTTAGGAATAGGCCCCGCCGGCACAGGCTTGAAAATGTAGATGGGAAGAAGCTCGCACGAGGTGCTCGAACGCGCCAGGACGATCGCTGTCGTAGGAGCGTCGCGCGATCCTGGCAAGGCGGGCGGGTCGGTGCCCGAGGGCCTGCAGCGGAGAGGCTTCCGCATCATCCCGATCAATCCCTACGCCGACACGCTGTTCGGTGAGCGGGTGTACCGCTCCCTCCTCGACGTGCCTGAGAAGATCGACCTGGTCGACGTGTTCCGGCCCCCGGCGGATGCGCCGGAGATCGCCCGCCAGGCGGTGGCGGTCGGCGCCAAGGCACTGTGGCTGCAACTCGACATCCGGTCGGACGAGGCACGCCGGATCGCCGAGCAGGCGGGCCTCGACTACGTCGAGAACGAGTGCACCGCCGTGGTGAGCTCGCTCTACCGGATACGTAAGCCGGCCGCCTGACGCTACGCTCCCAGCGTGGCGAGTCGCGGCTTCAGGAAGACGAGGGACCGCACCTTCGAATCGGAGCTCAAGTTCCGGCTCACCGGTCCGAAGGACCTGGCCAGGCTGCGTTCGGTGCTGCGCAAGCGGGGCGCCCGGCTCGCTGGCCGCTACAGGGAGGAGAACCTGCGCTTGAACGGCCCAGGCAAATCGACGCGGAACACGACCCTTCGCCTGCGGGTCTTCAACGGCGGCCCGAAAGGCCGGCTCACCGCCAAGGGCCGCGCCACGTTCCAGGATGGAGTCAAGACACGTGAGGAAACGGAGATCGAGGTGACCGACGTGCACGCCACCCTGGACCTCCTCGAGCTGCTCGGTTTCCGGGTCGGCTGGATCTATCCGAAGCAGCGCTCGGTCTGGATGCTCGACGGCGTCGCGGTGACCCTGGACGTGCTCGACTTCGGCTGGTTCGTCGAGCTGGAAGGCCCGCCGAACGGGCTTCCCGCGCTGGCCGCGAGCCTCGGCCTGGACCCGAAACGGGCGCTGCGCGACAGCTACTCCGTGATGGCGCGCAAATACCTCAAGGACAGGAGCAGGAAAGGCCTGCCACCCGCAACCCGGCTGTCGTCGACCACGGCCGCCGTCCCGGCCGCGTCAGCGCCGAAGGTCTAGCGAGTAACTCTCGGCGTCGAACTGGCCGAGGCCGCCCTCCGGCCGCCAGGACAGCGGACCGAGGTGGACGAAGCCGAGCTTTTCCGCGACGCGGCGACTTGCGGCGTTGTCGCGGCCGGCCCAGAGGGTAAGCCGGGCCAGACCGAGCACGTCGCGTCCCCAGGCGACCAGGGCGCCCGAAGCCTCCGTGACAAGGCCACGACCCGCCCGATCGGATCGAATCCAGTAGTGGAGCTCCGCTTCGTCCGGCGGCTCGCGATTGAGCCCGGCCACGCCCAGCACCGTCCTGTCTTGCTTGTCGATGATCGCGAAGTGGAAGCCGCGATTCTCCAACCAGTCGCGAGGGGCACGCTGCGCCATCACCATCGAGCCCTCAAGGGAAGGTGCGCGCGCCCACGGCATCCACGGCAGCAGCTCCGGAAGGGAGGCCGCGACCGCCGCGTGAATCCCTTCCGCCTGGTCCGGGCCAACCGGCTCGAGCCGGAGTCGCGCCGTCTCGAGCGCGAGACGTTCGGGGACGCCTCGCGTCGTGGGCTTACTCCGCCTGGGCGGGCGGCGCGGGTCGCGAGGCCTGGCCGTCCGTCTTCGCGGGTCCGACCCACACGGTTTGGATGTTGGTGAACTCCTTGATCCCGTACGCCGAGAGTTCCCGCCCATAACCGGACCGCTTGACGCCGCCGAACGGCAGCCTGGCGTCCGACGCCACCATCCCGTTGACGAACACCATGCCGGCCTCGACGCGCTCGGCAAGCTTTTTCGCACGGTCGACGTCCGCCGTCCAGATGGCGGAGCCGAGGCCGAAGTCGGTGTCGTTGGCGACGCGAAGGGCTTCGTCCGCGTCCTTCACCCTGATCACCGCCGCCACGGGCCCGAACGTCTCCTCGTGGTAGGCCGGCATGCCTGGCCGCACCCCGGCGAGCACGGTAGGCTCGAAGAAGTAGCCGTCTCCGGCGACGCGCTTGCCGCCGGCCAGGACCCTTGCCCCGAGCCGGACCGATTCGGAAACCTGGCGTTCGAGGTCGTCGACGAGGTCGGCGCGCGCCAGCGGCCCGACCTGGTTGGCGCGGTCCATCGGGTTGCCCACCTTCAGGGCGGCGACCGCGCTCGAGAAGCGCTGCTCGAACTCGTCCGCGACCTTCTCCTCGACGATGAAGCGCTTGGCCGCGATGCAGCTCTGGCCGTTGTTCTGGTTGCGCGCCCGGCACGCGACCGAGGCTGCAGCCGCGAGGTCCGCGTCCGCGAGCACGATGAATGGATCCGACCCGCCAAGCTCGAGAACCGCCTTCTTCAGCACCTTGCCCGCCGCCTCGGCGACGAGCTCGCCGGCTTTTTCCGACCCCGTCAACGTCACGGCGGCGACGCGGTGGTCCTGGATCAGCTTCGCCACCGGACCCGGGCCGATGAGGAGCGTCTGGAACACGCCTTCGGGCACGCCCGCCTCCCGGAAAACCTCCTCGATCGCCAGCGCCGACTGCGGCACGTTCGAAGAATGCTTGAGAAGCATCACGTTGCCCGCCGTCAGAGCGGGCAGCCCGGCGCGGAACGCCTGCCAGAAGGGGAAGTTCCACGGCATGACCGCCAGGATCACGCCGAGGGGCTGAAAGCGGACGTAGCTCTCGCTGGCCGTGCTCTCCAGGGGCTCGTCGGCGAGGAGGCGCTCGGCGTTGTCGGCGAGCCAGCCCGCCGTCCAGGCGCACTTCTCGACCTCGGCCTCGGCCTCGACGATGGGCTTGCCCATCTCGGAGGTGAGCAGCGCCGCAAAGCGTGATCTGTCGGTCCGGAGAACGCCCGCCACCGAGCGCATGAGCGAGGTCCGGGCGCCGAGGCCCATGTCGCGCCAGCCGAGCCGGACCTCCCACGCACCCGCGAGCGCCGCCTCGATCCCGGCATCGTCCAGCTCGGGAAATGTGGCGAGCTCCCTGCCGTTTGCCGGGTCGATCGATCTCAGCATCGCCTCGAATCATGGCACGATTGCTGTATGGCCCGAGCTCCGGTCAAGCGCCGCCCCGAACGGACATCGGCGGCGCGTCCGGCAGCGCCGGCCGGCGGCACCGACGGGCGCCGGCGCGTGGTCATCGAATCGGTCAGCCCCGAGATAGACGGCGGCCGCTTCCCGGCCAAGCGCGCGGCCGGCGAGACCGTGACCGTCGAGGCGGACGTGTTCGCCGACGGCCACGACGCCATTCGCGCGGCCGTGAGGTACCGGCAGATGAGCTCGGACACCTGGACGGAGGTGCCGATGACCGCCCTGCCG
>Ga0070741_10018875_pt1 | contig 11090 bp, 13 predicted proteins | sample Coa_R1_4_FD_66440 | JGI IMG/M metagenome (GOLD analysis project Ga0070741, IMG submission 66440) | Surface soil microbial communities from Centralia Pennsylvania, which are recovering from an underground coalmine fire - Coalmine... | ecosystem: Environmental > Terrestrial > Soil > Unclassified ...
CCTGCTGCCCGGCGGTGATCTGGCCGCTGGGGAAGAGCGATTCTTGCCGCTGAGTGCCCTGGCTGCCGCCTGGTCGACCATCACGGTCGAAAGTGCGGGTAACCCCGGACCCGTTGTCCCGCCTACCACGGACAGTCGCGATGGCAGCTGACGAGGATCCCTACACGGTCCTGGGAGTAACCCCCGACGCCACCCCAGCGCAGATCGCCCACGCCTACCGGCGGCTGATCCGCACCCTCCACCCCGACACCCAGCCCAGTTCAGGCTCCACCAGTTCTGACTCCACCACGCTGGCCGCGGCGGCGGCTGCTTACGCCATCCTGCGCGATCCCGCCCGCCGAGCCGCCTACGACCGCAGCCGGCGTCCTCGCCGGGATCAACACGCTGCCCCACCTCCACCGCAGCCCTATCACCGCAAACCCGATCTTCGCGCCGGCCCGGTTTACTGGCACCACCAATGAGCCGTCACGAAAATGGGCACCGCCCTGGCGGTAGCAATGATTCCCAGGCTGCTGTGCTGGGTACTCGTTGCCGTGCAGGAGTTTCTTGGCATTTATTTGAACGACCAACTCGCGTTAGGCACGCTGTGGCGCGAGCTGGCTCGGCGGTCGCAGCGCAACAACAGCGGTACGGAGCTCGGTGACGCACTCGTCCGCGTCTCATCAGGAATTGCCGAGGACGTCGAGACATTCCAGCAGATCATGCGTCGGCTAGGCATCCCGATGAACCCGATCAAGATCGGCCTTGCGGTCGGCGCCGAGCGCATCGGCCGGCTGAAACTCAACGGCCGGGGGCGGACCTACTCACCGCTGAGCCGGTTCGAGGAGCTGGACGTGCTGGCCATGGGCCTGGAGGGCAAAAAGCTTCTCTGGGCAACCTTGCGTGATCTGGCAGGTCTCGCGTCGCGCCTGCCGGACATTGACTTCGCTCACCTGATCGAGCGTGCGGAGCGGCAGCGTGCGGATCTAGAGCCTTTCCGTGCCCAGGCAGGAAAGGAGGCGCTGTCTGCTGCCTCTGGGCAAGGGCGCCGAGACCGGTCCAGTGACCAGGTGTCCCGCCGCTAGCGCGAGCTCACACCGTTTGGCCCACACCGGATGGGGGTAACGCCCGCAATCGTGCAACGGACGACACGTGATCAGTTGCGGCGGGTGGCCGCTGAGACCTTTGGGTGGTCGCAGCTAAGTGCCGAACAGCTGCATGCGATGGAGCACCTCATGGCTGGGCATGATGTGCTCGTAGTGTTGCCTACCGGGGCGGGCAAGTCGGCGATCTACCAGGCGCCTGCACTGCTGTTGGAGGGGTTGACTCTGGTGGTGTCCCCGCTGATTGCGCTGCAGCACGACCAGCTGGAGGGCATTGAGGACACCAGGGCGCCGCAGGCGGTTGCCGTGAATTCCGCTCAACGCAGTGGCGACCGCAAGCGGGCATGGCAGGCAATCCGGCACGGTGACGTGGAATACGTATTTCTTGCTCCCGAACAACTGGCCAAGGACAACGTCGTAGAAGCGCTGGCTGATGAGCACGTGTCGCTGTTCGTGGTCGATGAGGCGCACTGCGTCTCGGCGTGGGGACACGACTTCCGCCCCGATTACCTGCGTCTTGCCCCGCTGATCGAGCGGCTGGGCCATCCCAGGGTGCTCGCACTGACCGCTACGGCGGCACCGCCCGTTCGCCGCGACATCGTGCAGCAGTTGGGCATGCGTGGGCACCGTGAGGTGATCGCTAGCTTTGACCGTCCGAACTTGTACCTGGCCGTGGAGCGGTTCACCGACGACACCGGCAAGCAGCAGTCCGCTTTCACACGAATACGCGCCCTGACCTCGGATCCCGCGACTCGGCGTGGATTGGTGTACGGGGCCAGCCGCAAGGAAACCGAGTTCTACGCCGGTGAGCTGGCGCAGTCCGGGGTGCGGGTTGCGGGCTACCACGCCGGGATGACTGCGGCTGACCGCGAGCGCGTGCACGAGCAGTTTCTCGCCAACGAACTTGATGTGGTGGTGGCGACCTCAGCGTTCGGCATGGGTATCGACAAGCCCGACGTGCGGTTCGTCGTGCATACCTCGGTACCCGACTCAGTGGATTCCTACTACCAGCAGATCGGGCGCGCCGGTCGGGACGACCGGCCAGCCGAGATCACCCTGTTCTACCGCCCTGAGGACCTCAACTTGCAAGCGTTCCTTACCAGCAGCAAGGTGTCGGAGGACGCGCTCGGTGAGGTGGCGCAGGCCCTGCAAGAGCACGCAGGGCCGGTGCGGCTGGCACAGTTGAACAAGCGCGTGCAGGTTGGCGCGGCGTTGTGCACGAAAGCCGTGAATCTGCTCGAGGAAGCTGGAGTGGTCGCCACCATGCCGGATGGCCAGCTTCAGTATGTCGATCCCGGCGTCGCCACCGACGAGGCGGTGCAACGAGCCGTTGAGGTGGCGCGGACCCACCAACGCCTGGTCACGTCCAGGATCGAGATGATGCGTGGCTACGCCGAGACCACCGGATGCCGGCGGCAGTACCTGCTCGGCTACTTCGGCGAGCACCTGGGCCATCCGTGCGGTAACTGCGACACCTGTGCCGCCGGTACCGCCAAGGAGCAGCCGGCCCTCGACGGCGAGTTCGTCTGGGGCGGCCTGGTACGTCACGCTGAGTGGGGCGATGGCGTTGTCATGTCCATCGAGCAGGATCGGCTGACGGTCCTCTTCGATGACGTCGGGTACAAGACGTTATCCCTGCGTGCCATCCACAAGCACGATCTACTGGCGCCTATCCACGCCGCCGAACCGGCGCCGGATGGATAGGTCCGCGCCCGCGCACTCGTTGATTCTCCTGGCTCCTAGCCAGCTCCTGGTTCCCGGTCAGGCTCGCCGCTGTTCGCCGGCTGTAGATGAGTGATCAATCAATGCCAGCAGATCGATCACGGCATGAATCAGAGTCGGGTGGCTGCTGAATACGCTGAGCAGTCCGGTGAGTCGCAGGTGCTGGCCGGCCACCTTACGGTTGCCCACGCTCGCCCCTCTCGTTGCTCATCCAGTCCGCCGGATGCCCCCTCCGGTCATGGCTTGAACACCGATGCGACGGGGAGAGGAACTGCCAGGAATCCGATGCGGCATGGCAGGGCGCTTTGGCCACTTAATCATCGGTGTCCATGCGTTCTCGTAGGAATGCCAAAGTCTGGCTGAGTACGCGTGACACGTGCATTTGCGAGATGCCGACCTGTTCGGCGATTTGGGTCTGAGTCAATTGGCGGAAAAATCGCAATGCGAGGATGGTCCGATCCCGGGGTGGCAGCTGGGCTAGTAGCGGGCGTAATGCCTCGCGATCCTCGATGATTGCCAGCTCATCGTCGAAGTCACCAACGAACTCGCCCAGAGCCATGGTGGCTTGCTCGCCGAGCATCTCATCAAGAGACGAGCTTCGGTAGGCTTCGCCCGCCTGCAGCCCTTCGATCACCTCCGACATTGATATTTCCAGCTGGTCGGCGATCTCGCTGGGTCGGGGAGCCCGGCCCAGCTGCTGCGACAGCTGGGTTTGGCTGTTTCTGATTTCCAGATGCAAGTCTTTGAGCCGGCGTGGCACCTTGGTCGACCATCCGTGGTCGCGGAAGTACCGGCGCAGCTCTCCGGTGATCGTCGGTATGGCGAAGGAGAAAAAGTTCGCCCCACGGTCGGGTTCGAACCGGTCCACCGCGTTGATCAGACCGATAGTGGCGACCTGGATGAGGTCCTCGAGGGACTCGCCCCGCCCGGCGAAGCGGCGCGCGAGATGCTCCGCCATCGGGAGGTAGCCGCTGATCAGTTGTTCGCGCACCCGCTGCCGCTCGGGATCAGTCGCCGGCAGCTCGGCATAGCGGCGATGCAGCGCAGCGAGATGCGCGTAGTTAGCCTGTTCGGTCCCCGTCGGGGACACGGAGGCACTCACAGCAGTCCTGCGGTCAAGGCCCGCTTAACCAAGATGATGCACACCCGGCCACCCTGGCCGGTTTTACCGGGCAGCACGAGAGCAGTGACTTCGTCTGCCAGACACCGCAGGACCCACCAGCTGAATGACCCTCTGGGCAACGGATCCATGATCTCTTTGACGTCAACTTCGGCGATCACCTCAATGCGCTCGAACCGGACAGCAAAGCAGCAGCTCAGTGTCGCGTCGCGGGCTGCCACCCGGACCAGCCGGGTGCAGGTGTCATCCACTGCCATCCGCAGGTCAGCAATCGAGTCAAGATCGAAATCGGCGCGGGCGGCCAGATCGGCGGCCACAGTACGGATCGTGGGAATAGCGACGGCGCTCGCTGCGGTGTAAACCTCGGTGACACCGGTCTGCCCAACGCCGCCGGCTGCGCCGACCATCATCGTCTCCTCTGCTTCCGGATATCCTGCAGCCAGCCGTCGTGCATCTATTCGGTTCCCAGCCCCGATCTCTGCCAAACCATCGTTGCGGCACCCAGACACCGAATTTGCGCCTCATCGATGCACCGACGGCATGGCCCTCGCTCTGGTCTTCTCGCCGCATAAGCAGCGCAGTCAGCGGTGGTGGGCTAGCCTCCCACCATGCCCGGGGTTTCCGCAGTGCTATTCGATGTAGACGGCACTCTGGTAGATACCAATTACTTGCACGCTGTAACTTGGTGGGAGGCTCTGCGCCAATACGACCATCACCTGCCGATGGTGAGCATTCATCACGCCATCGGTATGGGGTCGGACAAGCTGCTTGACCACCTCCTGCCGGATGACCGGGACCGGACGCTCGATGACGAGCTGCGGTCCGCGCACCGAGCTCTCTACGCCCCGTACTGGCCACGGCTGAGAGCATTCGACGGGGCAGCGGATCTGCTACGGGCCTGTGCCCGCCGCGGCCGCCAGGTGGTGCTGGCGAGTTCCGCCAGCGAGCGGGAGATGCAGGCCCTGCGAGCGGCACTCAATACTGATGACGTGATCACCGCAGCGACGTCAGCCGACGATGTCAAGCAGAGCAAGCCCGCACCTGACATCGTGCAAACCGCGTTACAGCGCGCTGACGTGGCCCCCGATGCTGCGGTGTTCGTCGGCGACACGGTCTGGGACGTCCAGGCCTGTAACAAGGCCGGGCTGGCCTGTATCGCGTTTCTGACCGGAGGGATCAGCAGCCAAGAACTGCGTGACGCCGGAGCAGCCGAGATTTACCCGGGCCCTGCCGAGCTGGTCCGGTGCCTGCCCGACAGCCTGATCACCCGCTGATACGGGGAGCAGGCCAGATCTGATACGGGGAGCAGGCCAGATCTGATACAGGGAGCAGGCCAGATCGGCGGGGAGCACACGTGACTGGGATGGACGACGGCGGGCTCAAACAGCTCGTGATCGGGTCTCGTCACACAAATCTGTTACGCAAACCGGGATGGCAGGGACGTTGACGACCCGAGGTCGCCGAAGGGCTGACGACGCTCGTCCAAGACCTCACCGCCCGGCAGCTGGAGTGGTCTCCGCCATAGCCACACCCCGCTCAGAGCTGCCAGCTCGATCCGAGGCCGAAGACAGATTGCGGCCGCTCGCCGCGATGAATACCTCACGCCGCCCGAGTCCTCTCCAGCAGCGGCCGCGCTACCTCGTCGCCGCCGTGCACTGTTGGTGATTGAGGAAGGACGGGATTGCCATGATCTTCGCAGGATTACCGGGCGCCGGCCACCACGCCTCAACGGTTTCTCTGGTCCATGACCTGGTGCTGCTGCTGGCGCGAATCGGGCTCGGGGTGCTGATGGTGGTGCACGCCAAGCTGGAGTACGACTTCGCAGGCGGCAGCATTACCGGCGTCGGGGCGCTGTTCCAGAAGTCCGGCGTCCCCCTGGGAGCTGTTGCTGGGCCGGCGAACGTGCTGTTCGAATTCATCGGCGGCGCTGCAATGATCCTCGGTTTGGCGGTCCTTCCCGTCGGTGTCCTGATGGCACTGAACATGGTGGGCGCCTGGATCTTCGTGCACACCGGTGGCCTCTATGCACTCGACCACACCGGGCCCGAACTGGTCATCGCAATTGGTCTGCTCAGCCTGGTGCTCGCCGTCTCCGGCTCCGGACGGTTCGGGTTTGACCACCTACTCATCAGCCGCGTCCGCCCCGGGGTCAGGACTGCATGAAGCCGCGAGCAGCAACCACAGCGGGCTGTGGTGGTGACGAATTTTTTCGGACATGCCAGCACGTATCGGGCTGTCTGTCGTTTTCTTGGCATGACGACCAGACATGGCGCGGTTGCGCAAGAACGCGACCAGTGCACCGCGGACCGGATGGCGGCAACCGCTGCCGGGAAGGCCAAGCGGTTATGGCCAGGTGTGATCGGCGAGGTGCTCGCCGACGAGATCATGGCGCTGCTGGATCTGCCCTTGTGGTTACGATCTCAGACGCGTACGCAGCAGCTCGTCGACGCAGTTTTGAACCTTGCCGAAAAGCCTCATGCCGCCTGATCACCCGGTTGCTCGCCAGGTACGTGCGGGCGTGCCGCGGATGGCAGCGATGGTGGTCGCGCTAGGCCTGGCTGGCAGTGTGAGCGCCCAGGAGCACCCGTCGCCCGTCAGGCCGCTGGCGAGCGTCGTTCCCGCGGCGGCAGCAAGTTCCGGCCTCCCACCGGGAGTCCCGGTTCCGCCGGCCGGGACCAGCCAGTTGGTCACCGTGCTGGTGCCCACGGGGAGCAGTACCTCCGGTGTGCTGCGGGGATGGCGGCGCGAGTCGGGTGATCAGTGGACCAGCGTGCTCGGTCCGGTCACCGTGCGGGTGGGTACCGCTGGTGTTGGTGCGGCGCAGGAGGGCACCAGCCGTACTCCTCGAGGAACGTTCGACCTGCCGTCCGCCTTCGGTCGGCAGCCCAACCCGGGTACCCAGATGCCGTACCGGCAAGTCGGTACCAGTGACTGGTGGGTCAGCGATCCGCGTAGCCCGAGCTATAACACGTACCGGCATTGCGCGCCCGGCACCTGTGATTTCAACGAAAGCGCGGGCGAAAATCTGGGCCGGGCCGGTCCCAGTTACGACTACGCGGTTGTGATCGGCTACAACACCACGCCGGTGCGCCCGGGTGCGGGTTCGGCTTTCTTCGTGCATGTCGATGCTGGGGTGCCCTCGCAGGGCTGCGTGGAGGTGCCCAGAGCTGCTGAGGTCGCCCTGCTGCGCTGGCTGGACCCGGCTCAGCATCCCCGCATCACCATCGGCCTGGGCTGAGCGGCAGCGGCCCGGCCGGCGTTACGCCGAGCCATTCACCCCGTCGTCTTGATGGTGGTAATGCCAGCGTGTTGAGGCTGTTGTAGCCAAATCTGCCCGTACGGTCTCGCTCCGTGAGCGAAACTCCGATCTATGATCAACTCCGTGGGGAGCGGCTCAACGCCGACGTTCCGGCCGACAGTGCTGCCAGGCAACCGGTGAGTCACCGCGGGCAGCATCATCTGCCCGCTGCGGCGCTGGGTTGGCCGGAGGCAACCGGCCGGCCGGCATGGTCAGGATCCCGCCCGGCGGCGGATCCGCAGTATTCCGCAGTGGTCGACCAGGCTGTGCAGGCCGCGCTGAGTGCCGCGCGCCGGGCCAGATTCATGGCGGGGACACGCGCCACCCGCCGGCCCGCAGCGCACGCGCGGCACCGGCTAACGCCTGCCGGCGGCGATCCGGGACCGCCGGCAGATCAACCCAGCTCGCCAGCGCCGGGCACGGCAGCGTTCTCGTGGTTTGAACGCCCGGCCTGATTCGATCGATCGCGGCGTGCGTTATCCCTGGTCTGCGTCAAGTGGCCGCCGCCTGACCGCCCGCTGCAACGAATTCTCCACCGGGTCCGGCTACCACCCGAAATTGACTGCTTAAAAGGATATTAGGCTGGCTGGAACGCCGATGCCTGCAGTTCGTGCGACGCTCACGGTAAAAGCGGAGAGCTCATTCCTCTGCTGTCAAGAAGAAATACCGTTGCCGCCAAGTGCTTGGCCGCTGTCAAGATATCGACGCCTAGCGCTGGTGGAGTGGAAGCAGTTCCGGCTGGTATGAAAAAAATCATGGCCGGAATCATCAAGATGCTGCCCGGTGTGTTGGTGAGTTAAGCATCTGCAGTCGCTGCCGGCGGCTGGCGGTACGAGTGCGGCTCGGCCGACTCAACCACCTACCAATAGGACGCGCTGAACCTTGTGCGTGAATGATCAGGCTGATTCCCCGTCGCCCGGACAAGTTAGCCACAGGTAGTACGGCTGGGCAGGCGATGCTCGGCACTGCCGGGTTGGTCCGTGGTCCAGCCTAACGCCCATGCTTGGCCGGCTGGCAGTTCTCCCGCGGCTTCGGCGAAAGCACGCAGTGCAGGGACCAGATCGCCGCGGAGTGCAGCCGGCATCTTGGCCAGGACGCCCTTGATGGCGGCGCGCCGATGGTCGGTCATCTGCTGCACGATGTGCCGACCTGAGGGAGTCAATCGCAGCACCAGGTTGCGGCGATCAGTGGGGTCTTCGCTGCGATGTACCAAGCCCGCCTCGACGAGTTTGTCGCATCTGCGAGTGGCGTTGGACGGGTGCACGCCAAGGGCTTGCGCGACGGATGCGAGATTCTGCGGACCACGGCTGGCGATCATGACCAGGATTCGGAGCTGCGGTAACGTCACCTGGTCTTCCACGCTTGTCACCGACTGCGCGGTTACTGCGACCAGTACCCGAGTTGCGAACATGACGGCATCAACCTCCTCCGCGGTCGGAGGCGCATCATCGTCGCGTCGGCTAGGTCCCATCCGCCAAGTGTCCCTCCAATCGGCTGGGCCAACACCGGCATCTGGGCTTCTTGTCGGGTCACCACGGCCGGTAGTGCGTGACACTAGCTAGGAACCTGCTCTATCGCAATAAATGTAAATACGCAACTTCTAGCCCTGGATCGGCTCGGCAGGGGCGGTTGCGGCCCGCTGGGCCGATGATGACCAGGTCGCCGGCAGGCGAGCCAAGGCTGTGCTATGCCTGGCATGAGGCGCTCAGCGTAGGGGACTGGACCGCCACCAGAAAACGCTGACGCTGAGGCTAGGACGGCTTCCGGGGCTCATCGCGGGTTTGACTGGCCCGTACCGTCGCGACCAGGTTCTCGAGGGTCTCGAACTGGGATTTGATCGACCGGTGCAGGCGGGCTATGACAATCAAGGCCACGCAGGCCAGGACAGCGATCGCGGATACCCCGACAGCGAGCACGATCACGATTTGGGTACTCACGGTAACGTCCTCCCGCCCTCATCATATGCGCCGCACGGCAGCCACGCGGTGGACTGTGTCATTGTGCCGCTGCTTGCCCCACCCGAGCCCGCAGGGGCCTCGTTTCCCGCAGTCTGGATGCAGACTGCGGGAAACGGGGCCTCAAAAACAGCAGTCTGCATCCAGACTGCGGGAGGAGGTGCGGTTATGCGCCGGCGAAGGCGTGCCAGGCGCTCACCATGCCGAGGGCAGCCATGGTCAGTGCAGCAGCGCGGGCGATCCAGATCAAGTCAATCCAGCGCAGCAGCTGCCGGCCGCCCAGGATGGCCAGCCCCCCGACTGCCCACAGTCCCAGCGCCCCGCCGACTCCCACGGCGAGCGGGTCGTGGTACCGGGCAGCCAGGTTGGCGATGGCGATCTGGGTAAGGTCGCCGAATTCGGCCACGAACAGGATCCCGAAGCTGGTCGCAGCAACCTTCTTCCAGGGCCGGTTGCGCTGGACGTCTCGCTCACTGCGGGGCCGGGTCAGCACGGCCGTCGCTCCCGGCTGGATGGGCTCGTCGCCGGTGAAACCCGGCTCCACCTCCTGCGCTGGCGACGCCTGCGAACTCGCCGGTCGTTCCTGGTCGTCCCGATCGTCGCGGTGGCCTCGCTGGCCGCGGCGCAGCATCAGCACTGCGCCGGCAAGAAAGAGCACGGCGACGACGGACTCGACGATCCGGTGGGGAGCCAGGCTCAACGCGCTACCTGCGGCGACAGCAATGATCACGTGCAGTGCAAACGCGGCGGCCACCCCGGCGAACACGGCACCGGGCCGGTATCGCGTGCCCAGCACCAGGCTCGCCAGCGCGGTCTTGTCAGGCAGCTCGGCGACGAAAGTGATGCCGAACACCGCGGCCAGCAGGCTGAGGTTCACCGGCGATTTCCCTCCGTCGCGCTGTGCGGTACCGGACCATGCTCACATACGATCAGTTGGTTTCGCAACTAATTGAATGAACACCGAATGAATGCTGCACCGACTGGCGCGGGTCACAATGGATCCACCATGACTAACGAGCGCGCCCACGCTACAGCCGATCTCATCGGAGGGGAGCGGGTGGAGCCGACCGGGCCGCAACTGTCCGCCGCCGCGAATACCTTCGACCTGCTGTCCTCGCCGGTGCGGTTGCACTTGGTGTGGCTGGCTGCGCAGGGTCGCTACGACGTCGGCACGCTGGCAGCCCGGGTCGGCGTGAGCATCGCCACCGCGAGCCAGCACCTGGGCAAACTACGCCTGGCCGGCCTGGTCAGTGGCCGGCGTGAGGGCAAGCGGCAGATCTACACCGTGGACGATCCCCACGTGCTCACGCTGATCGAGCAGATATTCGCACACATTGCACCCGACGGCACCCTCGCTCCGGACCCTCCGCTACCGCGCTGACCGTGCCCCTGCCACCTTCTGCCCCGCCCACCCCGCTATGGCCATACCGGGGACCATTGCTCGACGATTGCTTCCGAGGAGGCTGCGGTGTCTGAGCTGCTCGTCGTCGTTGACATGCAGAACGGGTTCCTTCGAGAGGGCAACCTGGCCAGCGACCGGTGCCTCGCGGTCCTTCCGGCGGTTCAGGCCGAGGTGGATGCGGCCCTTGCCGCCGGCCAGCGGGTGCTGTTCACCGCCGACACTCATGAGGTTGGTGATGCGGAGTTCACGGTGTTCCCCGAGCACTGCATCCGCGGCAGCCGGGAAGCCGAGTTGGTCGACGAGTTACGCCCGTTGCTGGCCCGGGAAGATGTCCTGCTGGTACGGAAGCGCCGGTACTCGGCGCTGTTCGAGACCGAGATGGAGGGCCACCTGCACCGCTTCGGGATCGACTCGGTGCGAATCTGTGGGGTATGTACCGACATCTGCGTTCTGCACACCACTGCGGATCTGCGTAACCGGGACTTGCCGGTGACCGTGGCGGTTCGCGCTA
>Ga0070741_10018876_pt1 | contig 11089 bp, 9 predicted proteins | sample Coa_R1_4_FD_66440 | JGI IMG/M metagenome (GOLD analysis project Ga0070741, IMG submission 66440) | Surface soil microbial communities from Centralia Pennsylvania, which are recovering from an underground coalmine fire - Coalmine... | ecosystem: Environmental > Terrestrial > Soil > Unclassified ...
GGCACGGCGATCGTCCCGTCCGCCTGCTGGTACGTCTCCATAACAGCGATCAGGGTGCGTGGGAGCGCCATGCCGGAGCCGTTCAGCGTGTGCAAGTACTCCGGGCGCGCCTTCTTGTCGCGGCGAAAGCGGATATTGGCGCGGCGGGCCTGGAAATCGCTGCAGTTGGAGCAGGACGAGACCTCCAGCCACTCATCGGAGCCGGGCGCCCACAGCTCGATGTCGTAGGTGATGGCGGCGTTGAACCCGAGGTCGCCGGTGCAGAGCTGGACGATGCGATAGGGTATCTCCAGAGCCCGGCAGAGCGCCTCGACGTCGCCCACCATGGTGTCCAGGGCCTCGCCGGAGGCTTCCGGCGCCACCAGCTTGTACAGCTCCACCTTATCGAACTGGTGCCCGCGCTTGATGCCCCGCACGTCGCGGCCGGCGCTCATCTTCTCGCGGCGGAAGCACGGCGTGTAAGCGGCGTAGTGTAGCGGTATCGATTCGCCCTCCAGCACTTCGCTGCGGTGCAGGTTGGTCAGCGCGACCTCGGCCGTCGGCAGCCACCAGTAGTCCTCTTCGGCGTCGTGGTACATGTTCTCGGCGAACTTGGGCAGCCAGCCGCCGGACCACATGCTCTCCTCTTTCACCATCGCCGGGGTATAGACCTCCGTGTAGCCGCGCGAGGTGTTGCTATCTAGCATCCACTGAATGAGCGCGCGCTCCAATCGGGCGCCGGCGCCGCGCAGTACGTAGAAGCGCGATCCCGCCAGCTTGATCCCGCGCTCGAAGTCGATGATGCCGAGCGATTCGCCCAGCTCCCAGTGCGGCCGCGCCTTGAAGTCGAACTGCTTCGGCTCGCCCCATTGCCGCACGACCACGTTCTCGCTCTCGTCCGTGCCTACGGGCACGCGCTCATCCGGGACGTTGGGCACCTGCAGCAGGAGCAGGTTGAGCTGCTGCTCCTGCTCCCGCAGCGCCGCCTCCTTGCTCTCCAACTGCTCGCCCAGAAACGTGCTGCGCGCCGTCAGGTCGTCGCGGCGGTGTTGCGCGTGGATGCGCTCTTTCTGCGGTACGCTTTCGTCGCGCGCCTGCTGCACTAGCGCGCCGATCTCTTTGCTGATGGCGTTGCGTTCCGCGCGCAGGGCCTCGACTTCCGTCAGAATTGCCCGCCGGCTGGCGTCCAGCGCCAGGATCTCGTCCAGCGGCGCCTCCGTGTGGCGCTTGGCCAGGGCCTCACGCACTACCTCCGGGTGCTCGCGGACCAGGTTGAGCGGCAGCATCGGCTGGTCTCAGCAGCCCCGCGCCGCTTCGATAGCCCTGAGCGCCAGCAGGCGCACGTCCTCTGCCAGGCCGCCCTCGATGCCGCATGCCGCCAGGGCCGCGCCGTCGTTGCTGCGCAGCGTCCCTTCGTCCACCCAGCGGGCCTCCGTAGCGCAGTCCAGTGGCGCAATGCCGCCGTTGACGGGCCGGCAGAAGTAGATGAAGTCGATGTGCTTGTGCGGCTCGCCGGGGCCGGAGATGTCCTCGACCAGGATCGTGTAGGGCGCGGCCACTTGCTCCGGATAGTCAACCGGCAAATGCTGATCACTTGCGATGACCTCCGTCTCCAGGCCGGTCTCCTCGCGCACCTCACGCAGGACGGCCGTCACCGGGTCCTCGTCCTCGTCGACATGCCCGCCGGGCGGCACCCACATGCCCAGCCGCTGGTGCCAGAGCAGCAGCGTGCGCTCGCCATCCACGACGAAGCCCGTGGCGGTGAAGTGCCGCTTCATCAGCTGACGGGCGCCTGCAAGAGGGTGAGGTCGAAGTCGAGCAGCGAGTCGAGGACGATGTCGGCCTCCGCCAGGGGTGGGAAGGCGGTGGAGGCGGAGCGCACCTGCACGGCTAGCATGCCGGCCGCGTGGGCCGCTGCGACCCCGGAGGGCGTGTCCTCGATGGCGATGCACTGCTCGCCCGGCACGCCGATGCCCTCCGCCGCCAGCAAATAGAGGTCCGGCGCCGGCTTGCCGTTCTCGACATCGCTGCCGGTGACGACAACGCGAAACGCTGGGCGCAGGCCCAGGCCGGTCAGCGATGCCTCTACCCACTGCCGCAGCGAGGACGAGGCCAGTCCGAACGGCACGTCGCGGCGGCCCAGGTCCGCGATCAGCTCTCGCACGCCCGGTAAGGGCTGCACGGGCCGCAGCAGCAGCTCCATGACCGTGGCGTCATACTTCGGGATGATCTCTTCGATCGGCTCCGCCAGGCCGAAACGGGCCTTGATCCAGGTCCACGAGGCCTCGACGCTGTGGCCGATGACCTGGGCTGTATCCTCGTCGCTCATCGCGAAGCCGTAGGGCGCCAGCACCAGGTTGGTCGCTCGCTGGTAGAGGGGCTCGCCGTCCCAGAGCACGCCATCAAGATCGAAGACGACCGCCCGGTAGCTCACGGCTGCTCCTTCTCCCGCAGGGCGGGGAAGAGGATGACCTCCCTGATCGAGGTGCTGCCGGTCAGGGCCATGACCAGCCGGTCGATACCGATGCCGAGGCCGCCTGTCGGTGGCATTCCGTGCTCCAGCGCCACCAGGAAGTCCTCGTCCGCGATCTCTGCTTCCTCGTCGCCGCCGGCGCGCAGCGCCGCCTGTTCGAGGAAGCGGGCCCGCTGCTCGATCGGATCATTGAGCTCGGAGTAGGCATTGGCGACCTCGCGACCGCCGATGAACAGCTCGAAGCGCTCCACCAGGCGCGGATTGTCCGGCTTGCGCTTGGCCAGCGGCGAAAGCTCAATCGGGTAGTCCAGGAGGAACGTCGGCTGCAGCAGCTTCGGCTCCACGCAGACCGTCAACAGCTCGTCGATAAGCTTGCCGCGGCCCCAGCCTTCCTCCGCCCCGATCCCCTGCGAAAGCATGCGCTGCCTCAGCGAATCGGCGTCGCCGTACTCCTCGAAGTCGATATCGGAGTGCTGGCGGATGGCCTCTCGCAGGGTGATGCGGGACCAGGGCGGTTGGAAGTCGATTACGGTATCGCCGTAGGGGACCGTGTAGCCGCTACAGACGTCCTTCGCTACGCTGCTGATCAAAGCCTCGACCATGGCCAGGACGCCCTGGTAGTCGGTATAGGCTTCGTAGGACTCCAGCATCGTGAACTCAGGGTTGTACTTGGTGCCGATGCCCTCGTTGCGAAAGACCCGGCCGATCTCGTAGACCTTGTCGTAGCCGCCCACGATCAGCCGCTTCAGGTGCAGCTCCAGCGCCACGCGCAGGTAGAGTTGCCTGTCGAGGGCGTTATGGTAGGTCACGAAGGGCCGCGCGGCGGCGCCGCCAGCGCTCGGCTGTAGCACCGGCGTCTCGACTTCCATGAAGCCGCGACCGTCCATGAAGCTGCGGATGGCGCTGACGATGCGGCTGCGCTTCTCGAAGAGCTCCCGCACCTCGGCATTGGCCATGAGATCGAGGTAGCGCTGGCGATAGCGGGTCTCCACGTCCTGCAGGCCGTGCCACTTCTCAGGCGGCGGCCGTAGCGCTTTGGCGAGCAGTGTGTAGGAGGCCGCTTCCACCGTGGGTTCTCCGGTCTTGGTGCGGAAGAGCTTGCCGCTGACACCCAGGAAGTCTCCCAGGTCCAGCTCCTGCAGCCGCTCGTAGGCTTCCTCACCGATGACGTTTTTGCGGTGATAGGTCTGCATGCGGCCTGTGCCGTCGCGCAGATCGACGAAGGTGGCCCGTCCCATGTCCCGCATGGCGACGATACGCCCGGCGACGTCTAGCGGCGGCAGGTCTTCGGCCTTTTCGCCGGCGTTATCGAGCAGTGAGTGGGCCTCAGCGATGCTGTGGCTGCGGGCCGCGCGGGCCGGAAAAGGCTCCAGGCCGGCGGCCCGTAGCCGCTCCAGCTTGGTTCGGCGTAGTTCGATGAGTTCTTCTTCGCTCATGCCCTCAAACTGCAGGCGGGGCGCCGTTACGCGCCCCGCCGTGATTGTAACCTTCCGCGAAAGGTATTTGCTAGTTAATGTCCTTGATGGTCCAGTGCACCACCCCGGCCGGCGCCTCGATCGCGACCTCCTCGCCGACCCGCTTGCCCATGAGCGCCTTGCCCACCGGCGACTCATTGCTGATGCGGCCGGCCTTGGGATCAGCCTCCGCGCTGCCGACCAGCGTGTACTGCTTCTTCTCCTTCTTGTCGTTGACGATGGTCACCTTGACGCCCAGCTCCACCATCTTGCCGTCGTGCGCTTCCTCGATGATGACAGCGTTCTGGATGAGCGCCTCCAGCTGCAGGATTTCACCCTCAACCAGCGCCTGTTCGTTCTTGGCGTCCTCGTACTCGGCCGTGTTCTGGCTGCCGGCCAACTCCCTGGCCTCCTGTATGCGATGCGCCACTTCCGGGCGGCGCACGTGCACCAGGTGGTCCAGCTTCTCCTGGAACTTGGCCAGGCCCTCACGAGTTAACGGCGTTGGCTTTTCAGTCATCATTGGCTCCCGGAGTTTGTTCAGGGGCTCTGTAGAATAAAGAAACTGAGAGGACAAGACCCCCTCAGCGCTAGGTCACATTATAGTTTCCACGCCCAAAACTGTAAAGACGGGCCGTTTTTGCCGCACTAAAATGGCCGTGTTACAATCCGTCTGACCCCGTTTCGATGTTTGCCTGATGGGACGTTTTCCTCCGCGCGATTTACCCCCGAGAGACCCCCGTAGGCGTTCACGCCGCGAATTTGTCCGCCAACCCCGCGACCCGTACGGCGAGCCCGAGCCCCCGCCACAGCAACCGCCAGAGGGCCCGCCGCAGCGAACAGTGCGCCGTGAAGGCCCCTTTGACCGCATGTTGCGGCAGGACCAGGAGAACAATACCCCCAAGGTCATCGCCAGCATCGTGGGTGTCCTGCTGCTGCTGGCCCTGCTCATCTTCGGCATGACGCGCCTCTTCGGCGGGGGCGGCGATAAGATCGTCGCGCAGGCGGCCGGAATAACCGGCCGCTCGGCAAGCTTCCCCAAGCTCCCGGCAAATCTACAGGCTGCCAGCCGCGACTACGTCGTGTTCCAGGTAGAGCCGAGTGCCAAGGACGCGGCCGTGGACCTCGGCCTGCCCCTGCGGGACAACTCTGCTGCTAGCGGCCTCGGCTTCTACAGCTACAACAATGGCAGCTGGCAGCGTATCAGGGACGCCGTGGTCGTCACGCCGGAGAAGTACACGACCGATGGCTGCGTAGCGTCGCCGGCGCCTCCCAGCGGCGGACGGCTCATCGCCTGTGGCGAGTTCTCGCCGGTCCCGGGCAACCTGGCGGTGCTTGCGGGTGGCGGCCAGACCTACCAGGTCGCCGGCTCCATCCTGGCCGGCAAAGCCATAAACAGCGGCGCCGCTGACCTGCTGAACACCGTCAGCCCCATCGACTACCGGCCAGCCGCCGACGGCAAGGTGCAGGGACGCGCCACCCAGCTTCAGCTGGCCCAGGGCCAGCGCCTGGTGCCCACAATCAGTGCCAGCAGCAAGGACGATGGCGCCGTCGCCAGCGATCTCATGCGTGATCCCGGACTGCGCAGGGCACATCTGGATAGCATCGTCGCGCTGGCCACGCAGGGGAACTTCGCCGGCATCGACCTTGAGTACACGGCGCTGGACCCGAACGCGCGCGACGGCTTTACGGCCTTCGTGCGCGACCTGGCGGCTGCTCTGCACCAGGGCAACCGCACGCTAAGCGTCAGCCTGCCCGCGACCACGGCCAACAGCGGCGCCTACGACTGGAAGGCGATTGGCCTGGCGGTGGACATCGTGCGTATACTGCCGTTCCCTGACCCCACCGCCTATTGGACCGGCATGCCCAACGCCCTCAAATTCGCCACGGAGCAGGTCGACCGCAAGAAGCTGCTGCTAGTCATTAGTCCCTACAGCGCCAGCAAGACCGGCGGCCAGCCCAAGCCCATCGGCTACCAGGAGGCGATGCAGCTCGCGACCAAGCTGGTCGTGCGCTCGCCCGCCAATACCGACCGCATCGATCCCGGCGCCCGCGTGGAGCTGGCGGCCAGCAACCTGACCGATGGCCAGAACGCCGGCCTGCGCTGGAGCGACGACGCCCGCGCCGTCACCTTCGCCTTCGGCGGCGACCGCGGCACCAGCGTCTTCGTAGAGAACGTCTTCAGCGTCAGCTTCAAGCTGGAGCTGGTGCAGAGCTTCGGGCTGGCCGGCATCTCCCTGCTCGATGCCTCCGCCGGCACCGACATCGCCGATATCTGGTCCGCCGTTCGCGCCTTTGTGCAGGGCGGCGGTGCCCAGCTGCAGCGGCCCAACGGCAATGTCCTGATCCCGCGCTGGGAGGCGCCGGACGGCGGCGACTTCTCGGCTTCGTCGGGGCCAGTCGCGTCCTGGACGGCGCCGCAGCGTGGCGGTACCTACAGCATCAACCTCGTCGTCAGCGACGGCCAGCTGCGCTTCGGGCGCCACCTTGATCTCAATGTGGGCGAGCCGATACCTTCGCCGACCCCCACGCCCTCGCCGACACCGACCTCGACGCCGCAGCCAACACCCACGCCCACTCCCAAGCCCTCGCCGACGCCGACGGCCACTTCCACGACTACGCCAACCGGTACTGCGACGGCTACCTCCAGCCCCTGAGCAATCATGCGCGTGATAGCAGGCAAGGCTAGAGGACACCGGTTGCATAGTCCCAGGTCGCCTGCTACGCGGCCAACGTCCGACCTGGTGCGCGGGGCTATCTTCTCCTCGCTGCAGTCGCAAGGTGTGGACCTCAGCCGCGTGCTGGACCTCTACGCCGGTACCGGAGCGTTAGGCATCGAGGCGCTGAGCCGCGGCGCCGCCTGGTGTGACTTCGTAGAGCGTAACGGCACGGCCTGCGCGCTGATCCGGCGGAACCTGGAGGACACCGGCTTCAGCGGCCAGTCCCACGTCTACTGCCTGACCGTGGAGCGGGCGCTAGAAGAACTGAGCGGCCCCTACGGCCTCGTGCTGGCGGACCCGCCCTACGATGACGCCTCCGCTGTCCCGCTCCTGGAAAAGGTTATCGAAAAGGCTCTCCTGGCGGAGGATGGGGTCGTCGTGCTGGAGCAGGGATCCCGCCAGGCCTCGCCCGAGAGCCTGGGGCCGCTGACGCTGCAACGTAGCCAGCGTCACGGCGATACGCAGGTCTTGATCTACCGATAGGAGGAGCGGCGTTGGTAATTGCCATCTACCCAGGACGCTTCGACCCCGTCACCAACGGCCACCTCGATATCGCCAGGAGAGCGGCCGCCCTGTTCGAGCGCGTCGTCATCGGCGTCTACGATGCGCCCGCCAACAACCCCCTCTTCAACACCCAAGAGCGGGTGGATATGGTGCTCAAGGCCGTCAGCGGCCTTCCCAACGTCGATGCCAAGGCGTTCAGCGGCCTCGCGGTCGCCTTCGCAAAAGCGGAGGGCGCCAAAGTCCTCGTGCGCGGCATCCGCGCCGTCACCGACTTCGAGGCGGAGTTCGATATGGCGCTAATGAACAAGAAGATGGCGCCTGAAGTTGAGTCGGTCTACATGATGTCCAGCCTGGACCACCTCTTCATCCGCGGCGCTCGCATTCGGGAGGTGGCGAGTTTCGGTTATGATGTGCGCGAGTTGGTGCCGCCGCACGTGGCGGAGGCGATCCGCAACAAACTAGGCAGGCGTTAACGCATGGACATCCTGCACCTCATCGATCGTCTGGAAGAGATGGCCGCCGAAGCCCGCAAGCTGCCGGTGGGCAGCGGCGTGGTCATGAATCGGCAGCGCCTACTGGACCTGGTCGATCGCATGCGCGTCTCGGTGCCGGCGGAGGTCTACACCGCTACAGAGGTCCTGCAACGCCGCGACGAGGTGCTGGCGCAGGCCCAGGAAGAAGCCACCCGGCTGGTGGCCCTGGCCCAGGCCGAGGTGGAGAAGCGCCTGGAGCAGGACGACCTGGTGAAGGCGGCCGAAGAGCGTGCCCAGCGCCTGATGCGCGAGGCCCGTGACCGCGCCGAGGAGATGGTGCGCGAGGCTGAGGTGCAGGCCCGCCTGCGCTTGGACGACGCGCACGAGGAATCCCGGCAGCAGATGCACGAGGCCAACCTCTACGCCCTGCAGACGCTGCAGCGCCTCTCGACACAGCTGGAGCAGTTCATGACCACAGTCCAGCGCGGCATGGAGACGCTGGAGCAGCGGGAGCGCGAGCGGCCGGACTATCTGGCCTCCCCGGAAGACGCCTCGTAGCCTTCCGGGAACGGCGCCGTGTCATTCTGAGCAGGAGAGAAAGCCCTCCCTCCCCTGAGAATCTAAGACTGTGTTAGACCCTTCGTCGCGCTCAGGGTGACTCCGGCTTGTCCTCCTCCTGAGGTTCGTCCTCTTCCGGCTCAAAGATGCGGGCCAGTTCCTTCAGCACGTCCGCCAGTCCTCGGCGCTGGTAACCCGGCCAGATTAGCTTGCTGATAACCCAGCCGCGCAGGCCGTGGCTGCGCGCGCGGGCCTCCATGGTGACGTCGGTCAGGCCCTCGCCGGCGGGGCGTAGGAAGATCGTGTGCTGCTGGACGCTGATCCAGAAGTCGCCCGCGTCATCACCGCCCGGCCGCGGCGCGAAGGCGATACGCTCGCCCGGCTGCCACAGCACCACCTCGAACTCGCCGCTGCTGCCCGCCTCGCTGCGCGCCCGGAACACCGTCCCCTGGCCCTCATGCTGCTCGGATACGAACTCGATCGCTTCCCAGGCCGGGTTCCAGGCGGGCGCCTGCTCGATGTCCGAGAGGACGGCCCAGAGCTGCGCCGGCGTCGCTGCGATGCGCCGACCCTCGAAGGCGTTGGCGGTCACCGGACGACGATGTTGATCAGCTTGCCCGGGACGTAGACCACCTTCACTACCTGCTTGCCGTCCAGGTGGGACTGCACACGCGGGCTGGCCAGGGCCAGCTCCTTGGCGGCGGCCTCATCGATGTCGGCGGCTACCTCCAGGCGATCGCGCAGCTTGCCGTTCACCTGCAGCACCAGCGTGACCTCCTCCTCACGGGCCAGGTCGGCGTCCCACTGCGGCCAGGCGCGGTCGTGCACGCTGTAAGGGCGCCCCAGGCGCTCCCACAGCTCCTCGGCGATGTGCGGCGCCGCTGGCGCCATCATCCGCACCAGAAGATCGGTCGCTTCCTCCCAGGCCGACCGGTCGACCGGCCCGGCCTCGCGGCGCTTCACCAGGAAGTTCGTCATCTCCATCATCGCCGCGATCATCGTGTTGAAGCGGAACTGCTCCAGGTCTTCCGTGACCTTGCGCAGCGTCCGATGGCTGACGCCGCGCATCTCGCGCGCCGCTGCGGCGTCGCTCTCGGAGAAGCTCGGCGGCTCCGTCACCAGGTTCCAGACGCGGCGCAGCCAGTTCCAGACGCCCGTTATGCCCTGCGTGTTGTAGGGGCCGCCCTCATCCCAGGGGCCCAGGAACATTAGGTAGCAGCGGAAGGCGTCAGCGCCGTAGCGCTCCACCTGCTCATCCGGCGCGATGACGTTGCCGCGGGACTTGCTCATGCGCTGGCCATCCGGCCCCAGGATCTGGCCCTGGTTATAGAGCCGCAGGAACGGCTCGTCGCCCTGGACCACGCCCAGGTCGCGGGCCACCTTCCAGAAGAAGCGGGCGTAGAGCAGGTGCATGACGGCGTGCTCGGCGCCGCCGGTGTACTGGTCGACAGGCAGCCAGGCGCTGGCGTACTTCGGGTCCACCGGGCCCTGATCGTGGTGCGGGCTGAGATAGCGGATGAAGTACCAGTTAGAGTCGATGAAGGTGTCCATCGTGTCGGTCTCGCGCCTGGCGGGCCCGCCGCACCTGGGGCAGGTGGTGTTGACGAAGCCCGGGTGGCGCACCAGCGGCGATTCTCCCGTTGGCTTGAACTCGGCGTCCTCCGGCAGCAGCACCGGCAGCTGGTCCTCCGGCACCGGCACTATGCCGTCGCGCTCGCAGTGGACCATGGGGATCGGTGTGCCCCAGTAGCGCTGGCGGGAGATCAGCCAGTCGCGCAGCCGGTAGTTGACCGAGGCGTGGCCGCGCCCCTCGCGGTCGAGCCACTCGACGATCGCCGACAGCGCCTCGCGGTTGGGGGTGCCGTCGAACTGCGGAGCCGAGTCGACGATGGTGCCGTCGCCGGTGTACGGCAGCTCGCCGTCCTCGCCGTCGGGCGCGGCGATCACGCGCCGGATCGGCAGCCCGAACGCCGTCGCGAAGTCGAAGTCGCGCTCGTCGTGAGCGGGCACGGCCATCAGCGCGCCGGTCCCGTACTCCATCAGCACGTAGTCCGAGACGAACATCGGGATCTGCTCGCCGTTGACCGGGTTCGTGACGGTGCGCCCGAGTGGGACGCCGGTCTTCTCCTTCTCGGCGTTGCCGCGCTCCTCGTTGGACTCGTTCAGGGCGTGGTTGACGTAGTCGTGCACGGCCTGCTCGTGGTCGGTGCCGGCGACGAGCCGCAGCACGTCGGGGTGCTCCGGGGCCATCACGAAGAAGGTCGCGCCGAACAGCGTGTCGGGGCGCGTGGTGAACACCGGGTAGTCCACCCCGAGCTCCTCGCAGCGGAACGTCACCTCGGCGCCCTCGCTGCGCCCGATCCAGTTGCGCTGCATCGTCTTGACGTGCTCGGGCCAGTCGATGATGTCCAGGTCGGTCAGCAGCCGCTCGGCGTAGTCGGTGATGCGCAGGAACCACTGCTCGAGCTGGCGCACTTCCACGATCGCGCCGCAGCGCTCGCAGCGCCCCTCGGCGTCGACCTGCTCGTTGGCGAGCACGGTCTGGTCTTTGGGGCACCACTTGACGGCGGCCTCGCGCCGGTAGGCGAGCCCGGCTGAGAGCAGCTCGAGGAAGATCCACTGCGTCCAGCGGTAGTAGGACGGTTCGGAGGTCGCCAGCTCGCGCGACCAGTCGATCGAGATCCCCCAGTCGCGGAACTGCTTCTGGAACTCGGCGATCGATTCGGCCGTGGACACGCGCGGATGGACGCCGGTGCGGATCGCGTGGTTCTCGGCCGGCAGCCCGAAGGCGTCGTAGCCCATCGGGTGCAGAACCCGTTTGCCGAGACGGCGGTGGAAGTGAGCGATCGCGTCGCCGAGCGAGTAGCACTTCAGGTGGCCGATGTGCGGCTCGCCGCTCGGGTAGGGGAGCATCTCGAGCACGTAGGA
>Ga0070741_10018877_pt1 | contig 11089 bp, 6 predicted proteins | sample Coa_R1_4_FD_66440 | JGI IMG/M metagenome (GOLD analysis project Ga0070741, IMG submission 66440) | Surface soil microbial communities from Centralia Pennsylvania, which are recovering from an underground coalmine fire - Coalmine... | ecosystem: Environmental > Terrestrial > Soil > Unclassified ...
ATTTGCTCAGGCCGAAGCTGCCCAACGGGAAGAGCCAGTGCTTGCTCTATGTGTATGAATCAGATATGAAGCGTATGGAAGGAACTTCCGATGCACCTCAAGCCCATTAACAGTTCTTTTTCAGACCAGAGGCAACCTGACCATGCACTGAGAGGCTATCCTTACCGTTGACTTTCCTCAGCTCAGCCAGTATGCTAGCAATCGGCAAATCATCTTGCGATAGATCATATGGTTACTTAAAGAGAGGGATATCGCTAATGGCTGAACCACGTCATGCAATGGATATCAGGCCCGGCTACCGGGGGCGCGCCTTCACTTCCGATCTGACAGGACAGGAGTTCTGGCTGGTCGTCGATAAAGGTTTCCAGCCGATGGGGCTGGTGGTGGGCAATTGTATCTACTCGATGGGCGCCGTCCGCAACTGGCTGGTTGGCATCAAAAGCAACTTTCAAGGCGAACTTAAAGAGTATTCTGAATTGATGTACCAGGCCCGCGAACTGGCGATTAGCCGCATGCAGTTTGAGGCGGACCAACTGGGGGCCGATGGCGTTATCGGCGTCGATATCAAGGTGGAGTTTATGCATAATAACGAATGGATGGAGGTCGTCGCCATCGGCACCGCCATCCGCTATGTGGGCGGAGGTCCAAATATGCCTCCCGTCGGACAGGGCAGGGTCGTTATTCCGACGCAATAACATTTTTTCCTTAACATGACTTTGGCGCTAAAACCTGCACAGAGAGAGATAAGGTAAGTTCGATTGTTAATGGCTGCACTCGCCTTATCTCTCCCTATCCGACCAGGGCTTTTCAGTTGTCCTCTTCTCTGACTCTCGCTGCCTGGGTTCGCGCTCCGTTCGGGGCGCAGAGCAAGGGGAGAGAGGTGCCGGCACCTCTCTCCCCTTACGAGCAGGGCTTCGCCCTGCGAGCATGATGAAAACGGAAAAGCCCTGCCTGTCCGACAAATAATGCAGTCCCCTTCAGGCCAAAAGATGATATACTAAAAAACAAAGATATTTTCCCTTCTTTCAGGAAGTTTAAGGATAGAATTATGCCCTTCGATATCCAACGAGTGCGGCAGGAGACGCCCGGCTGCGCCCACGTTTTGCATTTCAATAACGCTGGCTCCTCTTTAATGCCGCAACCTGTTCTCGATGCCACTATCGCCCATCTACAACTTGAGGCGCAGATTGGCGGCTACGAGGCCAAAGAGCAGGCCAGCGACCAGATTGAACATACCTATGACGCGGCAGCAACATTGATTGGCTGCGAGCGCGATGAGATTGCGATCATAGAGAATGCCACCCGCGCCTGGGATATGGCCTTCTACTCTATCCCTTTCAAAAAAGGCGACCGCATTTTGACTTCGATGGCCGAATATGCCAGTAACTATATCTCTTATCTGCAAATCGCGCAAAAAACCGGCGCAGTCGTCGAGCCCATTCCTGACGATCAGCATGGGCAGCTCTCGCTCGATGCTCTGCATAACGCCATCGATGATAGAGTCAGGCTGATCAGCGTGACCCATATACCAACCAGCGGGGGACTGGTCAATCCGGTGGCAGGAATTGGCAGAATCGCTCGCGCCGCAGGCATTCTTTACCTAATTGATGCCTGCCAGTCGGTCGGACAAATGCCCATCGATGTCCGGCAGATTGGCTGCGATATGCTCTCGACCACGGGCCGCAAATATTTACGTGGGCCGCGCGGCACCGGCTTTCTCTATGTGCGACGCGAAGTGCTGGAGCAGCTTGAGCCGCCACTCCTTGATCTGCACGCTGCAACCTGGGTGGCGCGCGACCGCTACAAAGTGCGCCCCGACGCTCGCCGCTTTGAAAACTGGGAGACCAATTTCGCGGGCAAGATCGGCCTCGGCGTCGCTATCGACTATGCCATGCAATGGGGCATCGATAACATCTGGCGGCGCATTAAATCCCTTTCCTATCAATTACGCGCTGGACTCAGCCCGCTGCCAGGCGTGATTGTGCATGACCGCGGCATCAATCAGTGTGGCATCGTTACCTTTACCGTCGAGGGGATCGCGTCTGAGGAGATCAAGCACAGGTTAGCCGAGCAGCGCATCAATGTCTCTGTGGCGGAACGCAGCTCAACCCGGCTCGATATGGAGGCGCGCGGTCTGACCACGATGGTGCGCGCCTCCGTCCACTACTACAATACCGAGCAGGAGGTTGAGCAATTCTGCCAGCAACTTGCCGAGATCATAGCATGAAACCGTAAAATGCGCTTAACAGGCTTCGGTCCTTATTGCATTTCCACTTGACATCTTCGGATTCGATGGTATACTTCCCCTCAAAAGGGGCGGCGGGAGCTAGTAGCTATCACGACCCGCTTGAGGGTACTGAAATTATGCCCTGCATCGTCTGCTCCATCAAAAACTGTTGGACCTGCCGGATATCTCTGTTTTGTAGATACACCGCTATCTGGCGGTCCGCTCCGGTGCCGCTAGGATTGCTGAGCAGGTCACGAACGTAATTCATCTCTCGCCTGCTCCCCAGATCATCCACCACATCGTCTATAAAGTCCAGCAATTCGCCAATATAGTCACGCATCCCCAGCCGTCGCTTTTGCGCAAAGTCCAGCACCTCGGCATCTAACCCATAGCGCATGGCCCGCCATTTATTCTCCTCAATATAATCGGTCGCCAGCGTCGGCATCGCCTGGCCGCGCCGGTTGAGCCAGACCAGCTTTGCCACTAATGCCTGCGAGATGGCGGCCAGCGCCAGCGTATCCTCTAAGGTCGCAGGCATATCAAAGGCGCGAAACTCGACGGTATGGAAAAATGGATGCGGGCGGATATCCCACCAGATTTTTTTGGCGTTATCGATGCATTGCATCGCAATCAGATCCTGTACATAGCCGTCAAAATGCTCCCAGGAGGTGAAAATCTTAGGGATGCCGCTGCGCGGAAAACGCTTCCAGACCACAGGGCGATAGGCTTTCAAACCGGTCATGCGTCCATACCAGAAGGGCGAATTGGAGGAGAGCGCGATTAAATGCGGCAGCCACGTCCGCGCCTGGTTCATGATCTTGATCGCCAGTTCGTTATCTGGAATCGCGACATGGACGTGCATGCCAAAGATCAAGATCGAGCGCCCGACATCTTGATATTCCTCTTCCAGCTCTATGTAACGGTCGTGCAGCGTGCGTGTCTGATCCCACCAGGACGCGCTGGGATGGGTGCCCGCGCTCACCAGGGCCAGCCCTTCTTCTTCGACAATCCGCGACAGCAGCGATCTGGCGGCGTGTAATTCCTTACGAGCTGCCGTTATATCTGGAAAAATATTGGAGACAAATTCCAGGGTCGATTGCAACATTTCCGGCTTGACTTGATCACCGAAGTAGGGCCTGGCCTTATCCAGAATGCCTTCCGCGCATGAACACAGGTCTCCCGACTGGCGATCCATCAGTTGAAACTCTTCTTCGATACCAAGCGTAAAACGATCCGACATGTTTCTCCTCCAATTCAACCAGCAAGGCTCTACCCGGCGTTACTGTCATATTACGCATGGCAAGGCTAAAGAGTTTCCAGGGCACGCAGCCTTTTCTCTCCCAGCACATGATATAATGACTCTGGATGTTGTGTGCAACAGGAAGAGAAGAGGTTTGCCATGCGCTTACAAGGAAAAACCATCGGCTATTTCGTGGCGTCAGAAGTGGAAGATTTAGAATTCTGGGTGCCTCTGATGCGGCTGCGCGAGGAAGGGGCCAGGGTGATTGTGATCGGTCTGACAACGCAGACGGTACATGGGAAGCACGGCCTGGAAATGACGCCCGACGTTAGCATTCATGAAGCGCCAAAGGCCGATGCGCTCGACGCTATCGTCATCCCCGGCGGCTGGGCGCCCGATAAGCTACGCCGTGACCAGGGCGTCCTTCAGCTCGTTCGTGATATGTACGCGCAGAAAAAAGTTATCGCAACGATCTGCCACGGCGGCTGGGTGCCGATCTCGGCAGGCATTATACGCGGGCATAAAGCAACCGGCTCAACCGGGATCAAAGATGATATTACCAACGCCGGCGGCATCTGGGTCAACGAGCCAGCCTTCCGCGAAGGCAATCTGGTGTGGGGCCGCGTCGTCGATGACATTCCAGCCTTCTGCCGCGAACTGGTTGCCGCTCTGGCTGAATAACCGTAAGTATGTGTCTGCTTCTCAGCAGGAGCGCACGCTCGCGCCTGCGGCGCTTGCCCTGTGGAGGAGGTGGGGAAACATGCGCGAAGCGCATGTTTCCCCACCTCCTCCACCACCCTTACGCGGCGAAGCCGCGCAAACGCTGCCACGTAAGAGCAAACACACTCAGAATCAGACACTATCTTATACATGGATTATCGCACTTAATTATATTACTACTGAGTTTATCAGGCTGCAAGTAGATTATACTTTCATATGCTTGAGCAGATTGGAGCGCGCATGAGCCAATTTCTTGATGCCCTGGCCCACCGGGTCCTGATTTATGATGGAGCAATGGGCACCAATGTCCAGCGTTACCAGCTTACCGCGGAAGACTATGGCGGTCAGGCGACCGAGGGCTGCAACGAATACCTGCTCATCAGCAAGCCCTCCGTTATCGAAGAGATTCACACGGGTTTTCTGGAGGCTGGCTGCGATGTGCTGGAGACAGATTCGTTCACCGCCAGCCGCCTCAAACTCGACGAATACGGCATTGGTCATCTTACCTACGAGATCAACCTGAGCGCCGCCCGTCTGGCTCGCCGCCTGGCCGACAGCTACAGCGCCCCCACGCAGCCGCGCTTCGTCGCTGGCTCCCTCGGCCCCACCGGCATGCTCCCCTCGTCCAGCGATCCGCTGCTAAGCAATATTACGTACCAGCAACTGGTCGATGTCTTTCACGAGCAGGCCGTTCCCTTGCTGGAGGGCGGCGTCGATGTGCTGCTGATCGAGACGAGCCAGGATATATTAGAGGTGCGGGCCACCATTACCGGCTGCCACCGCGCGATGCAACAGGTTGGACGCAAGGTGCCGATCCAGGCGCAGGTCTCGCTCGATACCAGCGGGCGCATGCTGCTCGGCACCGATATCGCCGCTGTGATGACAACGCTCGTCGCGCTCCGTGTGGATGTCATCGGTCTTAACTGCTCAACGGGGCCGGAGCATATGCGTGAACCTATACGCTTCCTGGCAGAGAACTGCCCGTTGCCAATCTCGACGATCCCCAACGCAGGCATCCCGCTCAACGTCAACGGACTCGCGGTCTATCCAATGGAGCCGGAGCCGATGGCGGCGGCGTTGCGCGATTTCATTACCGAGCTTGGCGTCAATATCATCGGCGGCTGCTGTGGCAACAGTCACGAACACTTGCAAGCAATTGTGAAAGCCTGTCGCAACGCGCCGCGCCGTCCGCGCCCCATCGCCGATAACAATCTGACCAACAAAGATTTTGCCCGCATTACCCCTGCGTTTGTCGCCAGCGGCATCAGGGCGACTGCCATGCAGCAGGACCCACCTCCCCTGCTGGTTGGCGAGCGCGTCAACGCTCAGGGCAGTCGCAAAGCCAAACAGGCCCTGCTCGCCGATGACTACGATACCCTGCTGGCTATCGGACGTGAACAGGTTGAGGGTGGCGCGCATGTGCTGGATGTACAGGTTGCCGTGACCGAGCGCACCGACGAAGCGGAACAGATGGCGCAGACGGTCAAAAAGCTCTCGCTGGGCATCGAGGCGCCCCTTGTCATCGATAGCACCGAGGCCGGCGTGATTAAGGCTGCTCTGGAAACCGCCCCCGGACGCTGTATCATTAACTCAATTAATATGGAGACCGGTCGCCAGCGCATTGATAGCGTTTTGCCCCTCGCTCTGGAACACGGGGCCGCCGTCGTCGCTCTAACTATCGACGAGATCGGCATGGCAAAAACGACGGAGCGCAAAGCCGCCGTCGCCCACGCCATCTACGATATCTGCACTAACGAGTACGGGTTGCCTCCATCCGCGCTGATCTTTGATCCGCTCACCTTCCCCGTTACTACCGGACAGGAGGAGCTGCAAACTGCCGGCGTCGAAACCCTGAACGCTCTCACTCGCATCAAGCAAGAGCTGCCGGGCGTGATGACTATCCTGGGCGTCAGTAACATCTCGTTCGGCCTGAAGCAGCACGCCCGCGCCATACTCAATAGTGTGTTCCTCTATCACGCGGTCAAGGCCGGGCTGGATATGGCGATTGTCAATCCAACCCATATCACCCCCTATGCCGAGATCGACGGCGAACAGCGCCAGCTCGCCGACGATCTTATCTTCAATCGGCCCGAGGCCCTCCCGCGCTACATCGCTTACTTCGAGGAACATGGGCCACAGAAGGACGAGGGAGCGGCGAAGGTCGATCCAACGGAAGGCATGACCGTTGCCGAACGTATCCACTGGCAAATCCTGCACCGGCGCAAAGAGGGCATTGAGCCGCTGATCGACCAGGTCATCACCGAGCGGGCCGCAGACAAAAATATCAAAACGGCTGAGGCCGCCGTTGACGTGCTCAATACGGTGCTGCTACCCGCGATGAAAGATGTAGGAGATCGCTTCGGTGCGGGCGAGCTGATCCTGCCCTTCGTGCTCCAGTCAGCCGAAGTGATGAAGCGAGCGGTGGCCCATCTGGAAGGCTACCTGGAGAAACAGGAAGGCTATACGAAAGGCAAGGTGGTGCTGGCAACGGTCTTTGGCGATGTCCACGATATCGGCAAAAATCTGGTCAATACCATCCTCAGCAATAACGGCTATACCGTCTATGATCTCGGCAAGCAGGTTCCCCTTAATACGATCCTGGACAAGGCTATTGAGGTCAAGGCCGACGCCATCGGTCTTTCGGCCCTGCTGGTCAGCACATCGAAGCAGATGCCGCTCTGCGTTAAAGAGCTGCACAAGCGCGGGCTGAGCTTCCCCGTGATCGTGGGCGGCGCGGCGATCAACCGCTCCTTTGGACGCCGCATTCTCTTTGTCGATGAGCAAACGCCAGACTCAACGCCGCGCGCTTACGAACCCGGCGTTTTCTACGCCCGCGACGCCTTCGAGGGGCTGGATATCATCGATAAGCTCACGAATGCCCAGGAGGAGCGCACGGCTTTCTTGCAGCGCATCAAACAGGAGGCATTGCAGGAGCGCCATCGTAAAACGACGACGCCCGCGAAGGATACGACCGATAGTGATGAGGGTGCAGCCATACCTTCTGCTAGCATCAAGCCCGCCCTTTCCATCCCGACGCCGCCCTTCTGGGGGCCGCGCGTCCTGGAGCGCATCGGCCTGGAAGATGTTGCCGAGTGCATGGATCTCAATACGCTGTTCCGCCTGCAATGGGGCGGCAAAGCTCATGGCGAGGAGTTTACGCGCCTGGTGGAGCAGGAATTTCGCCCACGCCTGGAACGCATGCTGCGGGAAGCGCGTCCGCTGCGTTACCTGCAACCTAGAGCGGTCTATGGCTACTTCCCCTGCCAGTCCAGCGGCAACGAGCTGATAATCTACGATCCGCAGGGGTTACAGGAGCAAGCCAGCTCCGACGCGCCACAGTTGCGCGAGCTGGCTCGCTTCCGCTTCCCGCGCCAGCAAGAGCGCGAGCGGCTCTGTCTCGCCGACTACTTCGCTGCAACCAAAAGCGGCAAGATTGACGTGGTCGCGCTCCAGGTTGTGACAATGGGCGAAGCTGCCAGCGAAAGGGTTCACCAGTTGCAGCAGGCGGGCGACTATTCAGAGGCATATTTCGTCCACGGCCTCTCGGTCCAGATGACCGAAGGGCTGGCGGAGTACGCCAATCGCCTGATCTGTCGCGAACTTGGGCTGGATGGTCCACGCGGACGCCGCTATAGCTGGGGCTATCCGGCAATACCCGATCTGGAAGATCATCAAAAGCTCTTTAACTTACTGCCGGTTCGCACTGCGATTGGCGTCGATTTGACGGAAGCCTACCAGCTCGTGCCCGAACAATCGACGGCGGCTATCGTCGTGCATCACCAGCAGGCTTCGTACTTCTCGGTCCGGGCAACAGAGACGGCCAGCGTCTCATAATCGCCCGGCAAGCTTGCTGATCATAAAACGGGCACCCATATGGGTGCCCTGCTTTTGCCCTTCTCGGCTATTGCTGACGACAAATGTCGTCATCATTCGGCCCAACATTAATCGGCGGCTCAGATTCCGGCTCTGGCTCCGGTGGATCATCTTCAGTGCGCAGTTTTATATAGTCTTCCAAAATTGCCCCTCTCTTAAACATTCTGGATGACAATATCATTCGATTCACTACTGAATCAACTCCCTACAAAGCCTTTTTGCAATAGCTTTCCCATTGCTAATACTAGACGTTATTAGCTGCTCATATTGACTTTCTATAGAGAAGACGCATTATCACACAGAGAATAAAAGCGCTATTTCCTCCTAGAGCGAACCTGTTTCTCATCGTGTCCGCATGCTCGTGCCTACGGCGCTCGCTTTCAGGATGGAGAGGATGCCCCACAGGCGCGCTGCGCCTGTGGGGCATCCTCTCCATCGCCTTTTGCGCGACTGCGTCGCGCTCATGTTGAGAAGCAGACACACATTTAGGATATTGAGATCGAGATCCCAGAAACCACGTCGCTCTCAGTGCTATTAAACAACGCATGGATAGTGACATTGGTATCTATGCTCGTTTCGATGTCAGTCGTGAAACCGTTAGCAGCGCTATGCGACGCGTTGGAAGAGTGATTCATAGCGCTTGACTGGCTTGTTATTTCGCTCGTTATGCCTTGCGATGTTTCACTCACTTCGGTAATGGTAATCATGTGCCCGAACAGGACGCTTTGCGTGATGACAACCCGGGAATTGATGCACATATCCGCCCGGAACAAAATCACGGGCGTGTGATGATCGACCGATGAAATGGCGGGAACGGTATGAACGTTGTGGCACTCCGACCGACCAACCGTCACCGTATATGGATGTGCGATAGGAGCAGCTACGGCCAGTTTTCCTCCGACAATCAGCGTAACCATGCCGACCACGATCATAAGAGAGCAACCCAAAACTAACCAGAATACCCTGCGGCTTCTCTTCGCTTGCCAGGCAATAGCAGCACTATTGCCGATGATTCCCAGAACCATGCCAATGCCAAACTCTCCCCCCAGCGACGTCGTAAGGGAGAGGATTGAGAACACCACACCTAGAGCCCCAGCGACGAGGGCATACGAAGGAGCCAGGAGTTGGACGAGGCCCATTGCAAAGAGCAACCCCCCAACCTCAATCCCTCCTCGGAGCGTCCCTGCTGGGATGTACGAACTTTGAAGCAGAGAGATAGGTTCCCACATCACCAGCAAACCGGCGAGCAGAACACAAAGGGCTCCAAAAAACGGACGTCGATTAGATCCATAGGTAATAGAGTGATAGGATCTTTTTATCGTAGAAATGAATTTCAAATGCTACTCTCCTCTCAAAATGGCTTTGTTTATTCTTGATCGGTATATTCAAAGAATTGTATAGGCTTCACATCTATCGCCGGGGCACAACCTCTTTTTTCTGGGGGTGAGCTGCCAATCGAAGCGCCTCCTCCTTATAAAAAAGTGATCATATTGCATTCTCACTTGACGTCTGAGGATATGAGGCGTATACTGTTTTTCAAGGGAGGCGGCAAGAGCCTATGGTTCGCTCGATCCGCTATAGGGTACTGAAAAGATGATACTACAAGAGGATACTGAAAATAGCATGTTGTATTGCACCTGTCCACGCGTTCACAGAGGAAAGATCGATGGCTCAGCCCTCTGTGAACGCTGTGGCGTGCTCTCCAATCGACACCGTTGATGCTGTCTCCCTGCACGCACATCTCTCGCCTGGGCTATCACCTCATTTTTTCGGCAACGCAACAAAACCTACCATAGGAGAGATATGCACATGTCAAACGTTTCGACGAAACCAGTTTACCTGTACAATACACTGACCCGTACAAAAGAGCTTTTCACGCCGCTTCAGCCGCCCAGAGTGGGCATCTATGCCTGCGGCCCTACCGTGTACCGCGATATTCATATCGGCAACTTCCGCACGTTTCTTATGACCGACTGGCTGAGGCGCGTGCTCGAATACAACGGATACGACGTCTTCCTCGTCCGCAACATTACCGACGTGGGACATCTTTTCGATAGCGATTCGGAGGCCGGCGGCGAGGATAAGCTGGAGCAGGAGGCGCGCCAGACGCGCCGCTCCGCTTACGACATTGCCGCCTACTATACCGAGCGTTACATGCAGGATGCCGCCGAGCTGAACATTCTGCCGCCGCATCTTAATCCTAAAGCGACCGAGCATATCGCAGAGATGCAGGCGATGATTGAGAAGCTGATTGAGAAGGGGCTAGCCTATGTCACGGATGGTAATGTCTACTACGATGTGAGCCGCTTCCCCAGCTACGGCGCCCTTTCCGGCAATACCGTCGAGCAATTGCGCGCGGGCGGGCATGGACGCCAGCAAATGGAAATCGCGGAGGATAAAGACGCGCCAGAGGATTTCGCGCTCTGGAAGCATGGCGATCCCTCGCGACAAATGAACTGGTCCAGCCCCTGGGGCATTGGTTTCCCCGGCTGGCATATCGAGTGCTCTGCAATGGCAACAAAATACCTGGGCGAGCAGTTCGATATCCATACCGGCGGCATCGACCTGGTCTTTCCACATCACGAGGATGAGATTGCACAAAGCGAGGGCGTTTCAGGCAACTCGCCCGTGCGTTTCTGGGTGCATGGAGAGTTCCTGGATCTGGGCAATGCCAAAATGGCGCGCTCGAAGGGCAATGTGATCCTGGTCCAGACGCTCAAGGACCAGGGGATCGACCCGATGGCCTACCGCTACCTGCTGCTGACCGCCAGCTACCGCTCAAAGTTGAACTTTACGGAAGAGTCGATCACAGCGGCACAGAATGGCCTCAACAACCTGCACGCTGATCTCGCGGAACTGCCGGTAACTGAAGCGCAAACTGCCTGGTCGCCAGAAGCTCAGCGTGTGCGCGACGAGTTCCACACGGCCATTAACGACGATCTGGACCTTCCCACGGCGCTCAGCATTACGCGCGAAGTGGCCCGTACCAGCAAGATCGAGCCAGGAGAGCGTCGTCACCTGATCCTCGA
>Ga0070741_10018878_pt1 | contig 11089 bp, 9 predicted proteins | sample Coa_R1_4_FD_66440 | JGI IMG/M metagenome (GOLD analysis project Ga0070741, IMG submission 66440) | Surface soil microbial communities from Centralia Pennsylvania, which are recovering from an underground coalmine fire - Coalmine... | ecosystem: Environmental > Terrestrial > Soil > Unclassified ...
CAGGACTTCGGCCGTGTCCGGCTGCTCTCCCAGATCATAAACCTTGACCCAGGCAATCTTCCCCTGCTTGTCAACAATGAAGATCGCCCGCTCGTTAATTCCCAGATGAGCGGCTTTCTGAGCAGGGAAAATGCCGTAAGCCTTGGCCACTTCACCGTGAGGCCACTTGTCGGAGGCCAAGGGATAGGATAGGCCGCCTAGAGATTTCTGAAATGCGATATGGCAGGGAACGGAATCGGTTGAAATGCCCACGACCTGGGCATTGTAGCTGGCGATTCGGGCAAGCTCAGCCTGAAACGCCGGCATCTCCGCCGTTCAAACGGGGGTAAAGTCGAGCGGGTAGAAGATCAGCACTACATTCTTGCCGCGAAGTTCGGCGAGATGAAACTCACCCTGTTTGTCGCCTGTACAGCTCGGAACCTTGAAGTCCGGGGCAGGATCACCCACTTTAAGAGCCATTGTGAACCTCCACCTTCAAATTTGACTGCGAAAACTGCCGACGCAAGCGGCGGCCCTTGCCGACACCTGATCGAACGCCGTCGCTCACCCTGAAATCTAATTATAGAGTTCAGGCGCGAATCTGTAAACGTCAGCCCCATCGACGGCCTGACGGGATCGCGAACCAGGAGGATGGAGTGCCAGGTTCATCACCCTCTTTGGCTCAGACCGATGCTGTTCGCCGAGGCCTTCACATCGCGCCCTTGCTGTAACCGCCTGCTTCAGATCTGAAAGTCGAGCCCTCGCTCACGAGGAACGCCGTTGCGAATCACGAGTTCGGGATCCTTCAGCACCACCTTGCTATAAGGGGCGACCGATTGGGTGAGCCACACGTTGCCGCCAATCACGCTATGGTGCCCGATGCGCGTCTGGCCTCCCAGGATGGTTGCATTCGGATACACGGTGACGTGGTCCTCCAAGTCGGGATGCCGCTTATTTTCCTGGCCGCGCCGCAACTGTCCCTCGGCATCTTTCAGCAACGGATTGAACGCTCCGAGCGTCACACCGTGATAGAGCGTCACCCTGCTGCCGATCGTAGCGGTCTCGCCGATCACTACGCCCGTACCATGATCGATGAAGAAGGACTCGCCGATGGACGCCCCGGGATGAATGTCGATGCCGGTATTGCTGTGCGCGACTTCGGTCATCATCCGCGGAATAAACGGCACCCCCTGCACGTAGAGCCGATGGGCCAGTCGCTGCACAGTGATCGCCACAATGCCGGGATAGCTCAACAAGATTTCTTCCGGACCCGCGGCGGCCGGGTCATTCTCAAAAGCGGCGTTCAGGTCCGAGGCGAACAGGTTGGCGAGCTGCGGCAATTGGTCCACCACCGCCTCAAAGTGCTCCGCGGCACGGCGCTCAAGGTTCGCCGGTAAGGCCTTGCCCTGACAACGAAAATCGAAACTCAGTGCGCGGAAGATCTGATCGGTCAGGAGCGTATCAATCTCCCGCAAATACAATCGGACGCAACTGGCCACCGTCGCCTTGTCCCCGCGCTGCGTGTGATAGAAGACCGGAAACAGAACGTCCACATAGCGACGGCAAATGAGCGCCACAGCCTCCCGACTGGGAAGCTTGAATTCGCTCCGGTCCTCGCCCGCCAGTTGCGCATCCAGGGCCGATTTAAATTCCGCCGCCAGGCGGTTCAACCGTTCCAAATCCACAACGCACCTCCCTGCGCACCTGGGGCCTCAGCCTTTCAGCAGCGCCGACATGAATGTCGGCGCTACCTCCGGGCTTTCAATCCCCTGCCAGCCATCACATTACGCCATCCCCTCAAAGAGCACCGTCGAGAGATATCGCTCACCGGAGTCTGGCAACACGGTGACGATCGTCTTCCCGGCGAACTCGTTCTGACGGGCCAGACGAATGGCCACCGCAGCGGCGGCCCCGCAGGAGATGCCCGATAGGATTCCTTCTTCCCTTGCCAACCGGCGCGCGTATTCGATCGACTCCTCGTTGGTGACCTGCTCAACGCGGTCAACGAGCGACAGGTCGAGCACCTTCGGTACAAATCCCGCACCCAGCCCCTGAATCTTGTGAGGCCCGGGCTTCAGCGGCTCGCCGGCCAGGGTCTGGGTGATAACGGGGCTGGCGCTCGGTTCTACCGCGACCGAAAGGATGGGCTTGCCCTTGGTCTTTTTGATATACCGCGACACCCCGGTTATGGTTCCTCCGGTTCCCACGCCCGACACCAGCACGTCAATCGCCCCATCGGTGTCCTCCCAGATTTCCGGCCCCGTGGTCTTCTCATGGATGGCCGGGTTGGCGGGGTTCTCAAACTGTTGCGGCAGGAAATAGTGCTTTGGATCGGATTCCGCGAGCTCACGCGCCCGCTTGATGGCTCCGTTCATGCCCTCGGGCCCGGGAGTGAGAACTAATTTGGCGCCGAAAGCAGTCATGACGCGACGACGCTCAAGTGACATGGTTTCGGGCATCATGAGGGTGAGACTGTAACCGCGCGCCGCAGCCACAAAACCCAGAGCAATCCCCGTGTTGCCGCTGGTCGGCTCCACAATCTCCATTCCAGGCTTAAGCACCCCGCGCTGCTCGGCATCCCAGATCATTGCCGCACCAATGCGGCACTTCACGGAATACGCCGGATTTCGCCCTTCGATCTTTGCGAGGACGGTGGCCCGAAGCCCCGCCGTCATGCGATTAAGCCGCACGAGCGGTGTCCTGCCAATGCTGAAAGAATTGTCCTGATATACGTTGCCCATGATTCTCCTCTGTGATTTAGAGTATGCCGGATGGAATTTCTAGGTGAGCCCTGGAACCTCGTCTCGCCGAGGTGTCCAGGCTAGCTACAGATGCAGCGAAGAGCAGGACTGCCGGAGAGAAAAGGTTTCATATCCGTGACGCTGTTCGTTTCGCACTGTCCCTGGCACTCGCAAGGGACTCCCGACTCCAGAAGCGCCAGTCGGGTCGGCTTCATTGGGCACCCATTCCCCTCCGAGATTATAGCACAGGAGAAAGCGGGCGGCTTTTTCTTCGCACCCTTCGCGTTCCGAGACCCCGGCGCAAGGACGGCATCGGGGCCCACCCCTGTACGATCGGTTGCCGGAACGCTCCCCAATTCTTGTGAGATCGCGATTTGATCTCTTGCGTGCCATGCGTTCGATGGATTAAATTTCCAATCTGGCTTTTCGATTGAGAATGCCTTAACGACACGGGGTCAACCAGCATGGAAAAAACTGAACGCGACATTCTTCGCGAATTCCGAGAGTCGGGTTTCGAAGTCGTCCCGGACCCGGCCCGTCCTTCTTCCATCAGCGTGAAGAAATACGGTTGCGTGCGGTTTCTCGAACGAACTCCCCAGGGAACCTGGACCCCTTCCAGCCCACCTTACTTCGTGGTTCATGGCCTGAACTGCGAGCTTGAAGACCGCGGCTATCAGAAATTCTGGTATTCCGACGGCAGGCGATTTCCGATTCGGCTCAATGACCTCCGCACCCTGCATCGCTTCGATGCAGAGGTACGTGAAATCCTGGGGCTGCAATCACTCTACCATGAGTCGCTCGGCTCCACTTGCGCGCGCTCTGTCTACGACCGCCTCACCGGTCGGCCAGACAGCTCGGGGAACCCGGCGGCAGGGCGCTTCCCTTCTGCCTGAACAAAATTCTGGCAATGAACAGGCCGCTACGTTCCTTCCTGGGTCTGCCCCTGCGGAGAAGTTTGTGAGGGCGTCGTCCCGGCCGCCTTCGCAGACGAATCCGCCATGGCTGCCGGTGCAGCAGGCTGCGCAGCGTCCGAAACACGTCCTCCGGGTGGGGCGGGCGTGGACCCCGTCTGAGCCGGCGCAGGACTTGCCGCGGATTTCTCGCGCCGTGGCGCCTCACCGCCTTGACCCATGTTCAAGGACGGTTGCGAGCCTCTCCTCGCTTCCCGCGGGCGGGCTCCGCCCGACGCGTCTGTCTGCGCAGAACGGGCCGGACCGGAGCGCCACGAGGGGCGGTTCGATTCCGCGGCCGTCTGCACAGGACGGAAGCGGATCTCGATGTCCACGGCGGCCAGATCCTCCTCCCGCAGCTCGATCACCTCGCTGAACCCTTCCTGCTTGATGGCGGCGCGTGTCTGCTCGAAAAGCTGATACTGCTTTTCGATCACGGGCCGGCCTACCGTCCTTTCCCGGTTCGCGTCACGCTCCAGGCACTTTTCGAGCGGCACATCAAAGACTAGCGCCACGCAAGGCACGCGGTGCTTGCGCGCGATTTCTAGCAGGCTGGCCCGCGACTGCGGAGTCAGTGCCGTTGAATCCACGACGCACAGACGGTTGATCCCCAGACGCAGGTCAATCAATGTGTGCACGAGCGAGAAAGCCTGCGCCTGGAAACGTTGGTCGCGTTCGTCGTCCGAAACCAAGGCCCGGGCATGGTCCGAGGAAATAATCTGCGTGGGCCGGAAGTAGCGCGCAGCAAAGGTTGATTTCCCACAAGCCGCCGGACCGCACAGGACCACCACCGATGGCCGTACCAGCCGGATCGTTTTTTTCTGGCTCTTGTCCTGGGTTATGTTGTTTTGCTCTGCCATGGTTCACACTCGGACATCTCGTGTAAAGTAGCGCCGATCGTCGGGTCCCAAGCCGCCGCTCTGAAAGCCGGCGCTGCGTTCAACCGAACTTCGGCCGGGGCGATGGCGACGTTACGTTGCAACCCGATGCCTTGCTTTGGATCAGCCTCCTCGGTCATCAAGAAACGAAACTCCCGAGGAGGGTTGCCTCTGACGTTCCAGCGCACGCGCGGGGGGACCCAAGCGAAGGCTCCCCGCAAAAAGGTCCACATCCGGTCAAAGGAAATCACTTTCCTAATCCTATCCTGCACTCGTGCCGCTCCCGGATCAGGCGTTCCTGCTCGAGGTAAGCGCGGTTCCTTCGCGTCAATTCATCAAAATCCACCTGGTGGGCGTCAAATTCGGGGCCGTCGACACAGGCAAACTTCACCTGGCCGCCCACCGTCACCCGGCAGCCGCCGCACATCCCGGTGCCATCCACCATAATCGGATTCAGGCTGGCGAAGGTGGGCAGGTTCCACTCGCGGGTGACTTCGGCCGCTGCACGCATCATGGGAATCGGGCCAATGACGTGGGCGGCATTCACGATTGAGGTTTGACTCCGTTTCCAGTCGCGCATAAGATCCACGACCGTTCCATGGAAACCTGCCGAGCCGTCGTCGGTCGCCCAAAGGACTTCCTCAGCCGCCTCGCGCAACTCCGCGTCAAGGATGATCTGTGCGGCCGACCTCGCCCCGCAGAGCGCCGTGACCCGGTTGCCGGCTTTGCGAAAGGCGCGAGCCACCGGCAGAAGCTCGGCCACGCCCACGCCCCCAGCCAGACACAAAACATGTCCCAACGTCTCGATTGAGGCGGGCAGTCCCAACGGCCCCAGCAGGTCGGCGAAGGCATCGCCCTCCTCGAGCGCCACGGCCGCGTGGCTCGTGGCACCTACAGCCTGGACAACCATGGTGATGGTTCCCTGCTCCGGGTCTCCATCCACGATGGTCAACGGAATCCGCTCGCTCGAGCGAGTTGGCCGGATGATCACGAACTGTCCCGGCCTCCAATGCCGCGCGATATCCGGGGCCTTCACCTCCAGCCACGCGATTTCAGGTGAAAGCAGGCGTTTCCTGACGATCCTGGGCGCGCCGTCCTCTTCGGCCTGCATCCCGCTTTCCTTCCGCGCGGGCGCAAGCTGCGGCTCGCGGAGGGCGCGATCAATCGCCTCGGCAGCGGCCCGGCCGTCGCGCATGGCCAGGATCACTGTCGAGCCGCCACGCACCACGTCGCCGCCCGCAAACACTCCGGCCATGCTGGTCTGCCCGGCCGTGTCGATTACGATCTTTCCACGTTTCGTGACCAACTGGGGCGTGGCTCGCTGGACGGTGGGATTGGGACTCTGACCAATCGCCATTACAATCGTATCAACGGGAATGCGGTACTCTGAGCCGGGCAGCGGGATTGGCGAGGGGCGGCCCGATTCGTCCGGCTCGCCCAGTTGCATGCGGATGCACTCGACTTCCCGTACCATGCCCTTTTCGTCGCCGAAGATTCGGACCGGAGCGGCCAGAAATTCGAAGCGGACGCCCTCCTCCTCCGCGTGCTCGATCTCTTCCAGGCGGGCACGCAATTCGGCTCGCCCGCGCCGGAACATGATGGTCGTCTCGCTGCCCAGGCGCCGGGCCCAGCGCGCAGCATCCATGGCGGAGTTGCCTCCGCCCACCACCACGGTCCGCGCACCCACGCGCACCGGCGTGTCCGACTCAGGAAAGCGGTACGCTTCCATCAGGTTCAGGCGGGTCAGAAATTCGTTGGCGGTATAAACGCCGACCAGGTTCTCACCCGGGATTCCCATCAAATGCGGCAGCCCGGCGCCCGTGCCGAGGAATACAGCCTGATACCCTTCGGCGAACAGCTCCTCAATCGTTCGTGTCTTTCCGATAATGTAGTTGGTCCGAAATTCGACGCCCATCTTCCTGAGGCGGTCGATCTCCTCGCGGATGATCTCGCGCGGCAGCCTGAAATTCGGGATGCCGTAGGCGAGAACTCCACCCAGTTCGTGCAAAGCTTCGAATACGGTGACGCGGTAGCCCTTTCGGACCAGGTCGAAGGCCGCAATAAGGGACGCGGGGCCGCTCCCCACCAGAGCGATTCGCGCTCCAGCGGGGGCTGGCAGCTCCTGGCAATCGGGCAGACCCGCCTGGCGATGGAAGTCGGCGGCGAAACGCTCCAGTGAACCGATGGCCACCGGCTCCAGCTTCTTCCCCAGCAAGCAGGACTTCTCACAGAATAGTTCGTGCTGGCATACTCGACCGCAGATGCCGGGAAACGGGCTCTGCTCGCTGATCTTGTCAAACGCTCCGGCAAAATCGCCCTCCGCCAACCGATCAATAAAACCCTTGACATCGATGTGCAACGGGCAGGCTTGCACGCAAACGGGGTCTTTGCATTGCAAGCAGCGCTGTGCCTCCGCCAAAGCCTGCTCGGGGGTGAATCCCAAGGCTACCTCAGGACAACCGACAAGCCTTTCCTCCGGCGGAGCTAACGGAAGCACCTGCCTGGGCAACTTGGGATTGGGCTTTCTCTTTGGCTTGGGTTGGACTATTTGACCATCACGTTCCGCTATGGTGTTCTGTTTCAGAGTAGGACCTCCTGAGCGTCTGACGTGTCATTCCAGCCGTGATAGGTTGCAGGAATTTGAAATGGCGTTCCATCGGCTTGGGAATCGAGAGGACGTAATAACTGTCCCAGATTGATTCTAAAGGACATCGTGGTTTTGTCACGAAGCCTATCTGGGCCAGTTCCCCCAGGGACCATGGATTCCAAGCCTGACCTCATGTTTGCCATGTTTTCTGTCATCATCAACTTCTTCATTTTTAGTCACCAAACGCCCGCCAGCCTGAATCTGCGCGCACTCCTCTGGCCCGGATCATCTTTTAGCAATTTCTCTGCCAGAGGATGAGTGCCATCTCTCCCTTGGCAGGGGAGACCAGCACCTTTTCACGGAGCTTCGTCCTGGCTTCAACAGGAAGTTGGTCCGACAACTCAAAAGCCAGGGTGCGGAAGCCTCATGGCGAGAAAAATTACTCAGAGCTGTGCCGCTCCACGCACTAGAGACCACCCTCAGGTGAGCACCGGTCGTCCTGAAGGCCGGCGTTGCGTGTTCTTCGCTAACGGATTGCAGCGGCAGCACTTTTAGGCCAAGCCAGACTTTCGCAAGCCACCCCAGCACCCCTCTCGCATGGGCCCCACGAACCTTGTCGGTCAAGACTGCCGCGCCGAGGCGGAAATAGCCCAGTGGTGTTGCTTATCTTCTGTTCCGCCGGCTGGCTCTACCCTGACGGCTGGCCGGCGTGCCCGTTCTTGTTGGAAATGAGGTATATTGCACACAGGCGGTGTGACTTCTCACGCCGACAAATCAGATTGCGCTTTACGGCCACACCCGGCCGGGCAGGGGGGCCCGCAGGGTGGGCGGCCAGTGAGGCATCTCTATGGTTTTCGTTTCGGTTGACGATCTTATCTTCTTGTCGAAAATCCTGGACGCCGCGAGGCTTTTGGGTGTGCCGGTCAAGAGCGTGCCGCCCTCCGGGTTGATGCAAGAAATCCGCCAAAACCCGGGTTGTCAGCTTATCCTGGACTTGAATCACCGTTCCGGCACTGCCCTTGACCTCGTGCGAACCCTCAAGAATGACCCCTCCACGCGCAGTGTACCGATTCTGGGTTTTGTATCGCACGTTCAGACGGAACTCATAGGCCGCGCGCGCCAAGCCGGCTGCGACAAAGTGGTGGCCCGTTCGGCGTTCTCCGAACAACTCCCTCGTTTTTTAACCGAGCTGGCCGGGGCAGGACCCGCGCAGCCGGGCGAGTGAGTTTTTTCCGGGAACTTAGGACGCCCTGGTCTCGAAGGCAAGTGTGAGCAGCGTCCTCTGTTCCACTTCGTGAGCTTTGGCAGAGCCGGTGGCCGGGCTGGGGCTCGCCGAGCGCTTCACTGACCGCACGGGAGTCTGCCGTGCGATTCGCCTGAGTCGCGGCATCACGAAGAAGAGCGCCCCCATGTTCGCCGGCTCCTCCTGCACCCACACGATTTCCCGTGCCTCCGAATGTCGTCCCAATTCCTGCACGAGATCGTGCTCGGGAAATGGATACAATTGCTCGAGCGCTACAATCGCGGTGCTCGCTTCGTTGCGCTTCTTACGCTCGGCGCGCAGTTCGTGCACGATCTTTCCGGTCCCGAGGAGGACCCGTCCCGCATTCCGAACTTCCCCGTCGGGAATCACCGGCAGGAACTTTCCCGAGGCAAACTCTTCCAGGTTCGACCCTGCCGCCGGATGCCTCAGCATTCCCTTGGGGGTGAAAACGATCAGCGGCTTCCGCCACACCCGCAGCGCCTGTCGCCGCAGCAGGTGAAAATACTGCGCCGCCGTCGTCGGCTGCGTGATCTGGATATTGTCGCGCGCCGCAAGTTGCAGAAACCGTTCCATGCGCGCGCTCGAATGCTCCGGGCCTTGTCCTTCGTACCCGTGGGGAAGGAGCATCACCAGCCCGGAGAGCAACCCCCATTTGTCCTCCTCGGCCACAATAAACTGGTCGATGATGACCTGCGCCCCGTTCGAAAAATCACCGAATTGCGCCTCCCAGAGCACCAGCGCCTCGGGGAAATCGCGGCTGTAACCAAATTCAAATCCCAGGACCGCGGCTTCGGAAAGCATCGAGTCATAGACCTCGAAGCTGGCCTGGTTTGGCCCCAGGTGATTCAATGGAATGTATTCGGCCTCATTCTCAGTGTCGATGAGTGCGGCGTGCCGGTGATTGAAAGTGCCACGCCGGCTGTCCTGCCCGCTCAGGCGGACGTGAATTCCCTGCCGCAGGAGCGTCCCGAAGGCCAGCGCCTCGGCCATCCCGAAATCGATAGGATGCCTGCCGCGCGCCATTTCCGCCCGTTGCACCAGCAGGCGTTTGACCTTGGGATGAATGGCAAACCCGTCGGGGATGCGCGCCAGCCCCTCGCCCACCTCCCGCAATTCTTCCTGGGGCACCGCCGTGTCAACCTCAAGCGCCGGGTCATACCGCCCGCCACGATAGGGTTCCCAATATTCGGGAAACTGACGAAGGAAAGGCGTCTTTCGGCTCGCGCGCGCGCGTTTCAGGTCGGCTTCGTATTCTGCACGCACCCGCTCGGCCAGGGGTGCAGGATCCGCATGGATCTTCGCCGCATAGGACTTCCATAAGGGGGGGAGCGCGGCGATTTTCCGGTAGCGGAGCGGCTGCGTGGTCGTGGGATCGTCGATCTCACTGTGGCCGTGGCGGCGGTATCCGATCAGGTCAATGACTACGCTGCTCTGGAAGCCATAGCGATAGGCTACGGCCATCAGTCCGGCGCGCACCACCGCTTCGGGGTCCTCGGCATTGACATGAAAAATGGGAATTGTCAGCCGTTTGGCGACGTCGCTGGCGAAACGCGACGAATAGAGATCCGGAGGATTCGTCGTAAAACCGATCAGGTTGTTCACAATGATATGGAGGCTTCCTCCTACCGAGTATCCGCGCAGGTCGGCGAGGTTCAGGGTCTCCGCCGCAATTCCCTGCCCGGCAAAAGCCGCATCTCCGTGCAGGAGGATAGGAAGGACCCGCTGCTTTCCCGTCTCGCCGATCCGATTCTGCTTGGCGCGGGCCCGCCCGATAGCGACCGGGTCAACCGCCTCGAGATGGCTGGGGTTTGAAACCAGGTGAATGTTGAGCGTGCGCCCGGCTGCGGTTCGATACTCACCCGTCGCACCGAGGTGATACTTCACGTCTCCACCGCCCAGCACGCGCCGCGGATCGATGTCCTCAAAGCGGGTGAAGATGTCGGCCGTCGGCTTCCCCACAATATGCGCCATCACGTTCAGCCGGCCACGATGGCTCATGGCCAGCACGGCCTGCTGCGCTCCCAGTTCCCCCGCGCCGTTGAGGATCTCATCGAGCAAGGGCAGCAAAGCCTCCATACCTTCCAGCGAAAAACGTTTCGTCCCGATATAACGCGATTGGAGAACCTGTTCGAAGATTTCCGCCCGGATGAGGCGTTCCAGAATGCGACGGGAGTCCACCGCGGGCGGTTCGGTCTCCATGCGCTCCTGAATCCAGCGGCGGCGCTCGGGCTCGGGAATGTGCAGGAACTCAACAGCCAGTGTGCCGCAGTAATACCGCCGCGCCCGCTCCGCCGTCTCACCGGCCATATCGAGCTCAGGGTGCGCCAAAGGCGTAAGCGTCCCGAGCGGGTCGAGATTGGCCTGTAGGTATCCCCACCGACGGAAAGCGTCGAGCACTTGTTCATGTTCTTCGCAAAGAGGTTCCATGGCCCCCAGTATACCCTGTTCAGCGACGAGCACGCTGCTCCGGCAGCCCGCGAACTGCGCCCTTTTCCTCAGATGCAGCCATCGGCTATAATTGCTCTTCTTCAGGGGATCTTGCTGATCGAGAAATGAATCTTTGTGTTCGAGGGGCTTCATGACCTCTGTTTCAAGAAATGTCCTCGTCGACCGGCTGGGCAAAGATCGCACCCTCGCGACCGACCTGATGTGGAGCGTCGCTTTCAGTTTTCTCACTGCCCTGCTTGCCC
>Ga0070741_10018879_pt1 | contig 11089 bp, 11 predicted proteins | sample Coa_R1_4_FD_66440 | JGI IMG/M metagenome (GOLD analysis project Ga0070741, IMG submission 66440) | Surface soil microbial communities from Centralia Pennsylvania, which are recovering from an underground coalmine fire - Coalmine... | ecosystem: Environmental > Terrestrial > Soil > Unclassified ...
TGAGAGATCCTCTTTGTTCTGAATTCTCATGGCGGAAATCACCGCGCCCCCGTATCGTTCATAGACGCGGATCATTTGAGAAAGCCTTGGGGGAGTACTGCGAATAAACTCGTCTCCCCACATAACCACAAACGTTTCATTTTCAAGCATCAGCTCAGCACACAACACAGGCGTCCCAGTCCCATACATCCCTTTTTGACGAATATAGATGAAATTTGCCTGGTTGGTGATGTCGCGCATAGCTTCCAGAAGATCGATTTTGCCCCCAGCTTCAAGATTGTTGAGAAGTTCAGCGTTCGGAATATCAAATAGCGTGGTTGTCCTGGTCTAGATGTGCAAACACGTCGAGCGGCCTGAAACCCTGATAAAGAATTTCGCACTACCATCAGAAATTCCCATTGGGGTGCTTGCTATTGGTACGGGATCGAGTATAGTATAGTGAAATTTGTAGGTTACTGACCTGAATTTCATCGAAGAGAAAGGATTCACCAGTACATGTCTCATCATCACCATTCACATGATGCAGATAACCATGAGCCTACTCAGAGCGATTTGCTGAGTGGGCCTCAAATAATACCAAGCCGCGTTCATCCTGGCATGACGGTGGCAGAACTGATCGATCAGCAATTTCAGGCGTATAATGCAGCACGCTTGCACGAGGCTGCGCGGCTGTACGTAGAAAAGATGCTCTCCCCAGAGGAGGATGTGACTATAGGAATGACGATGGCGGGAGCACTTACCCCCGCTGGATTAGGCGGTTGCATCCTGACGCTGATGGAGTACGGGTTTGTTGATTTTCTTATCAGCACGGGCGCGAACCTCTACCATGACATGCACTATGCACTGGCAATGTCACTGCATCGTGGGGATTTCCGCCTGGATGATGTCAAGCTCCAGGAAGAAGGAGTTATTCGCATCTATGATATCCTCTTCGAGGATAAGGTGCTCCTCGATACCGATTCTTTTGTACGTGAGAGCCTGAAAAGTCTGCCCAATCGTCCAATCTCAACGTCAGAGCTGCATCATCACCTGGGCATACAACTACTCAAAGCAGGAGTCAAGCCCGAATACTCGGTCCTGGCACAGGCGGCAGCATGGAATATTCCTATCTATACCTCTTCGCCCGGCGATTCGTCGATTGGCATGAATGTGGCACGTAATGCGCTCGATGGCAGTCTGCTCACGCTTGATCCACTCGCGGATGTCAATGAGACGACGGCGATTGTGCACCACGCCACACGCAATGGTGTGATTATTCTCGGTGGTGGCAGCCCGAAAAACTTCTACCTCCAGACTCAGCCACAATTATGGGAGGTCCTGGGTATCCAGAAAGGCGGCCATGACTACTTTATTCAGATTACGGCCGACGCGCCCCATTGGGGAGGGCTCTCAGGTGCAACGCCATCCGAGGCTGTTTCCTGGGGCAAAATTAAGCCAGATCAGTTGAGAGATACAGTTGTAATCTATGGAGATTCTACTATAGCTCTACCTTTACTTACGGCATATGCGGTAAGCAAGGCTCAACCACGCTCACGGCGTGAACTTTTTGCCAAACGCGAAATACTGCTCAACGAGCTAAAAGGGGCATACGATAATGGAAAAAAAGTACGACCTTAATGCGTGCTTCTCGATCTAATCAAAACTATGGTTTCTGATTAGGTGGACAACCTAATGACGCTGAGGTGGACAAAGGTCGTGCCATTTAGGTAGATAGCCAGCTGGCATTTAGGTGGAATAACGGCTTGCTATTAGATACAATTTCCGTCCGCTTCTTTGTATTAGCTTGACAACCTAATGTATAATACTATCCAGTGTGCAGAAAAGGGCACATGAGAAATATGCAGGATACTGCCGGTTCATGGGAGCGTGGCCTGCACCTGGAACAGTATATATTAGGAGGAAAAAGCGATGCTTGTCCACTTGATGTTGGAACTTTACAACTGCGACCCAAAAATTTTGAGCGACGAACCGCATATTCGTCGTGTTCTGGATGAGTATCCTGCTCGCATTGGCATGGAGAAAGTTAGCCCGGTCCACCTTTATGATATTGAAACCTCTAATCCGTTAGACGCAGGTCTTTCAGGCTTTGTGGTGATTGCGCAGAGTCATGTCAGCCTTCACGCCTGGCCCGAATATCGCGAGGTCGATATTGACATCTGCTCTTGCAAGGAATTTAGCCAGGAGGACGCGATTGCCTTTGCGAAAGAGATGTTCCAGACAGAGGACGTAGAGGTCCATTTCGTAGTGCGCGCAACCCGCTCGCTACGTCCAGAGGAACCCGATCCCGTGCGTTATGAAGAGGCCCTGGCTGCGCGTAGAGCAAAAGCCACTGCTGTGGGGGTGTCCTAAAGGCAAGAAGCGGAAAACGAAGTATATCTTCGTCGTAAAGTTCTCCGATAAGAGAGAGTGAGGAGAGAGACCAGTTCACTGGAAATCACCTCACTCTTTTTTTATGAGAAGAGACACATCATCGTTTATCCCTCCCTATCTGATTGGACAAAAAAGACGCCATTGTCAAGAAATGTCAAATGCCTGTCCATCCCTCATCTCCCTCCCCATGACGTTTTACCACCTTTTTGACGATTTGACATCGAAAATAGGGGGCCAGGATCTATACTCGGGGCGACTTCACATCTTAATTGCAAAAAGTTGATGCGCACCTAGCGCTGCTATGCATTTAGAAAAACGTCCAATATGTGGTAAAGTAGATATGAAAGACCACCTTTGCGGTCTCACAGGTCATAAACCCAATTTTCTCTTTCAGGAATCGATGTTTCATGGATAACCTCCCGATCACCCAATTCGGAGCACCCGATGCTCCCTATTGCAATCCCGATACGGCTCGTGTAACGATTATCCCGGCCCCATTGGAATATAGTGTATGCTATATGGAAGGGACACGGTATGGACCGCAGGCCATCCTCAACGCTTCCAGCCAGATGGAACTTTATGATGAGGAGCTTGATTGCTGCCCCATCGAGGTTGGTGTCTATACACGACCTGCGTTAAATTATGATGGGTTGGATCATGCTACAGCGCTCAAAGTCACGGGGGATGCGGTGCGCGAAGTCCTGCAACGAGGACAACTTCCCTTCACACTTGGAGGCGAACATTCCCTCTCGGCACCTGTTATCGCAGCGGTACACGAACACTACCCCGATCTTTGCGTCGTCCATATTGACGCGCATGGCGATTTACGCGATGAATACGAAGGTACGCCACTCTCGCATGCTAGCATCGAACGGCGTATCGTGGATATGGGTATTCCGCTCCTGGAAATCGGCATTCGCAGCTTCAGCCCTGAAGAGGCTGATTTTCTGAAAACGAAACCTGATGTGTCTGTTGTCTGGGCCTATCAGATGGCAAAAGGCATAGCAAAGATTCCCTGGGAGCGCCTGGGCAAGCATACCTACGTGACTATCGACCTGGACGCCTTTGATCCCAGCGAAGTCCCTGCCGTAGGTACACCGGAACCAGGGGGACTCTCATGGTATCAGGTACTCGACCTCTTCCGCGAAATCTGCCAGCGTACAACCGTGGTGGGTATGGATGTCGTCGAACTTTGCCCGTTGCCCGGACAGATACGTTCCGACTTTCTGGCCGCCAAACTTGTGTACAAAATGATCGGCTATCGTTTCTCGATACAATAGTACCAGTTGCGCTTCTCATCTGTACAGGAAAAGATTTTTTGGCTACAATAGAGCATAGATGCAATGCTGTTTTTTCGCCCGACACTCCAGAACAGCAGAATGTTGGTAATTAACGCAATCCCTTGCAGGAAAGACCCCTTCCTGCGGCGACACCAACCACATCGTAGCATGCACTCAACGCTAGCTTCAGAGCAACCATGTCGCCAGGGAAGTCTTCTCGCTATATCTCAAGGCGTGTGGTATACTAAAAGGGACACTTCCCCTTGATGCATGCTATCTGGAAAGGAAAGACCCGCGCTTCCTTTGATAGGCAGTTGAAAACGATATTAGCGCGTCTGATCATTTGGCAACGACGATGCCAGGGTGTGCTTCGCTCGTCCAAATAAAAGAGTGTGTCCTGTTTATCTGGCTGAAAGGGAGTTGCGGTGGAGGTCGAGCGTGATCCGACCACTACTGTGAAAGTATATCCCCATACGACTTAACATTGAAAGGAAACATGACCAGAGAATTCAATAAGCAGCGGCGAAATGACTCGCGTCCATCATTTCGCAACCAATCCTCATCAGGTAGGTACGAGGAAAAGCAAGAGCCGCGCACGGATCGCCCTCGCCTGAACCGCGAAACGGTAGACCGCGCATGGGAGAAGGGAGCCCCCCGTTTATACGCGGATTATCGTCCACGAGGCGACAACCGGCAAGCATCTTCAAAGAACTGGCGTAATCAGCAGCGACCAGATTCCTCCAACTCAAACGATTCTGGAGGCCACAGACGGTATAATGACAACTCACGGGGTCATTACCGAGGAAATGCTCAAAATGGAGAGCGTGGCAACCAGCATTCGTCCTCTCGGTCTTATGACTCAGAGAGGCATCATTACGATAACCAACGCTCCCGTACCTACAACAATAACTACCGAGGCCACACAGACGAAACATATCATCAGGGTGGGCGTCACGGCTTCAGAGACAATGCGCAGTCACGAGATCGCACACCCCGGTTTCCTGACCAGGAACGTGGAAATAGACGTTACGATTCCGAGCGCGAATTTGGGCGTAACGGCAGGGACAATGGACGCTCTCCTGAAGGCAGAAATGGATCATTCCGCAACGATCAACGCTATAATCGGCCACGCTCAGGCCCAGAGAATCGCCAAGGGTCATACGACGAGCGACAAGACCGCAAGCGCTACCCAAGATATAATGAGCGGTTCGAGGGGGATTACGAGGGATTAGGCAACGACGAAGGCCAGTACCAACGTGGGCGTCCCACGAGAAACAGGTCTCGTGACGATCGGCAAGCTGGTCATCAACCATATAACGGACATGATAAGGTCCAGGAACGTCATGTTACGCGTCTCCCTGATGGACGCGTACTCAAGGGGTCGCGTCCTGCGCAACGTCAACAGGCGCAATTCTGGACCGGTGTAGACCAGGAAGCGGAGCAACTCGTACACCAGGTTCACACACCTGCCAGCAAGGATGAGGAGCGGGTCACAGAGCAATTGCCAGAACGGGTCACAGAGCAATTGCAGGATAAGAAGGCCCGAAAAGCGCCTCCTAAGCAACAAGCAAAGCCTGACGCACCTGAGAGGAAACCAGCTAAACGAGTCGCCAGCGCAGCTCGTAGGAAAACCGGTCAGACACACGCCCAACCTGGCGCAGTTCTTAAACCATCACAACGCGGTTTCAAGTGGCCTGAATCATAAAGTGTGCTTGCAGCATCAGCACGGAGAGATTTCTCATCTCCATTTTTGCCCGACGGGCAAAAATGGAGATGAGAAATCTCTCCGTGCTGGTGTGGCAAATGAGAAACAAGCCAGTTTGTAAGGAACAGAAACTTAACTCACATTTCTGGTGGAGTAGCTAGCAATGTCTTACCCCAGCTATCTTAATCTCTACGAAACAGGCGAATTAGCAGAACGTGCCGCCGCTGCATGGGAAATTTTGCGCAGCTGCACGATTTGCCCACAGAATTGTCGCTGCAATCGCATCGCAGGAAAAACAGGCGTTTGTCACTCGGGTACAGAGGCAATAGTAGCTTCGTGGAATGTACATCGGCGTGAGGAGCCACCAATTAGCGGAACGCGCGGAGCAGGCACGATCTTCTTCGGCTATTGCCAGGCCCGCTGCACCTACTGCCAGAACTTCTCGCTCAGTCAGGGCGGGCTGGGACATCGAGTTGGGCCAGAACGGCTGGCCGATATGATGATGTACCTACAGAAAAAGCGCTGCCACAACCTGGACCTCGTCACACCAACCCACTTTGTGCCCCAGATTCTAGCGGCGCTGGTAATCGCCTGTGGCAAGGGACTACGATTACCACTCGTCTATAACTGTGCAGGCTACGAAAATCTGGAGACATTAAAACTGCTCGATGGCGTAGTCGACATCTACCTGCCGGATGCGAAGTACTCAGATAATAAACACGCACTGCGCACCTCGAAGATGCCAAGATATGTCGATCATAACCAGACATCGCTACGTGAGATGTATCGTCAGGTAGGACCGTTACAGCTTGACGAGGAGGGCATTGCCCGACGAGGCTTGCTGATTCGCCATCTGGTCATGCCCGACGATATTTCCGGGACGCGAGAGGTATTGCGCTGGATCGCTACAGAATTGGGACCCGACACACCAATCAGCCTCATGGATCAATACTTTCCTGCGTGGAAAGCGGTTAACGATCCTATAATTAACCGGCGCTTGAGCTGGACAGAATATCGCAGCGCTCTGGACGCGCTCGACGAGTTCAATTTCACGCAGGGATACGTGCAGGAAGATATCGTCGAGCTAGATGAGACCGCCGAGGTGTGACGGTAGCGATAGGCAATCACATTACACAACAATGGACATGGCGCGCTATAATCTATAGGGGGAAGCCAATACAAGTCACGGCCAGAGAAGTCGTGCACAGGTGACAGTACGGCTTCTTTTTGTCAGATGCCAGGCTATTTGCCCGCAGACACGACACGCGACATGGAGAATCTTTTATGGACACAACGGCCACGTTGAGCCGACTATTTGTCGGTATCCAGAGCGACCTCGATCAGGTGGATACTACATTTCAGGAACGAGCAACTTCTGGACTCGACATCCTTCACTCAGCTTCGATGCACGCGCTCGGATCACCAGGAAAACGTCTCAGGACAGCCATTACCCTGCTATCGGGGAAATTGAATACATATCGCTTCGACAAACTCCTGCCTCTGAGTGTTGCCTTTGAAATGCTCCATCTTGCCACACTCATCCACGATGATATTGTGGATGAAGCCAGGACACGACGCGGTAATCCAACCGTCAATGCAGTATGGGGAGATAAAATAGCTATCCTCCTGGGCGATTACTATTTCGCCAAAACTGCTGGTTTGATCGCTGATATTGAGGACCCCCGCATCGATCATCTCTTCTCAGACACAGTGGCTATGGTCTGTGAAGGTACTATCATGGAGATGATGACCGCCGGGCGTATCGATCTCACGATTGAATCTTATTATGAAAAGATCAAACATAAGACGGCATGCCTGATTGCTGCGTGTTGTAAGGGTGGTGCCATCGTCAGTCAGGCATCGGACGAAGAAATTGCCTTATTATACGAGTATGGTATAAATCTAGGCATCGCCTTCCAGATCATCGATGACATCCTGGACTACACCGAAGATCAATCCACGATTGGCAAACCAGCGGGAAACGATCTGCGCCAGGGTATGGTGACGCTTCCCTTGATCTATGCCTTGCAAAAGCCATCACCGAATGGTCATCACCAGCAGGTTGAGCAATTGCTGAATGGCACGACGAGCAGCGAGGAAGACATACAGACCGTGGTTGACTGGGTAAGCCAGGGGTATGGTGTAGAGCAAGCATTTATTGATGCCGATATGTATGGGAAGAAGGCACGAGAAGCGCTGTATCATTTCCCAGTTTCGGCTGATCGGGATGTGCTGGATGAGCTGATCGATTTCACCATCATGCGTAAACGTTAGGGAAAGCATACTGCCATTATGACGCTATCATTAGAAGAGAAATTCCGCGAGATGGGGGGCAAGCGCACCTACGTACAACGTCTCTTTGGACGCATTGCCCGCATCTATGACTTGATGAATCGCCTGATGAGTTTCGGCCTGGATCGCCACTGGCGTAAGCGCGCTGCACGTTATCTGGCCCTAGCAACAGGTGAAACAGGTCTTGACCTGGGTACCGGCACCGCTGATCTTGCGATCACCGTCATTCGCAACTCAAGCCCTGGAACGCATATGATCGGCATGGATATTACACCGGAGATGCTTGAAGAGGGCCGCCGTAAAATAGCGCGATTGGGGCTACAGGATCGCATCGAACTGCGCATGGGCGATGCAGAGCATATCGATCTCCCAGACAACAGCGTCGATGGCTGCTGCTCTGCCTTCACAGTACGCAACCTCACTAATATTGAACAAGGCTTCCGCGAAATGCTGCGCGTTGTACGCCCTGGTGGTCGCGTCGTCTGCCTGGAGATCAGCCACCCACCCGGCAAAATCTTTGGCACGCTGTTTCATTTGTACTTTTATAAGCTCGCGCCACTGTTTGGTACGCTTCTTGGAAAGGCTGCCGAAGAATACAATTATCTGCCCAACTCTCTGACGACATTTCCCGATGCCCCTACATTGAAAGAGGCCATGAAAAAGGCAGGTTGGCACGATGTGCGCTTCTATCGCCTGAATCGGGGGATCGTGGCTATTCATGTGGGAACGAAAAGCGAACAAGCACGAGAGAGCTAGCTAACCTCTTTCGCGCTTGCGCCCAATAGGAGCCAGATCGGTCAGGAATCCTTCCAGAGCTTTCGCCAAATCATGCAGTTGTGTTGCCTCCACCATCGAGACCTCGTGACCGGGATGAGCAACACGATAGAGCAATTGTACAGCAGGATGTTTTGTCTGCACGGATGCTTCGGAGGGAGCGGAGCCGAGCAAGGATGCGCGCATCGCATCAACACTCGCATTGACCTGGTCCAGTTGTGTAATATCGATAAAGCTCGGAGGCTTAGAAGTACTTGTCCCCTTGTTTCCTCCTGTACGGCTAGCCTCCCATTCACGGCGTGCCTGCTTACCAGCAGCACAATAACAAAATTTCGGGTTGTTCGGGTCTGAACTTAACAGACCTGTATCATCACAGAGCGAGCAAATAGACATGGATGATCTCCTCATCTTCAAGGATGGTTACTGCATTAACAATAATTCTATATTATACAGTGTTCTGATGACAGTTATGATAACGATTGCTGTCCATTTAAATAATCCTTGAGCATATTCTCGCAGTCGAACGCCATGTGCCCAAAGACTTCGTCGGGAGCTTGCCAGCATGGTTGACCCTCACCTGAACCGTGCTCTGAGCCATCAATGATCGATCCCTTGTAGGCAATAGAAACGGCCCGAAAACGAGGATCTCGTTCGAGAGAAGAATAGATGCCCACGATGCCGGAGAGCTTCACGTTGTAGCCTGTTTCCTCACACACCTCGCGCAACACACATTGCTCCAGAGTTTCCCGGTAACGCACAACCCCGCCAGGAATGGTATAGCCCAGGCCATCCGAACGATCAACAAGAAGAATTTTCCCGTCTCGCTCAACAATGACACAAGCACTCAGGATTGGAGAGATTTGCCCCAAGGTAAGAAGGGCTATCAGACGAAACACTAAGCCCGCCAACAACCCTTTAATCTTCTCTTTCATCTTCGGCTTCTCTTTCTTTCTCCGTTTCTTCTGGTATGCTCTCAGTGGTAAATTGTTGTTCCTCTTCGGCCTCGGAGCGTCTGGCTTGCAGTGTCATAGCGACCTGCTCAGCCATGCTTGTGAAGGCTGATGCAACGGAGGAATCAGGCATACTCACTACCACGGGGCGGCCTTTATCACCGTTGATGACCGCAGCCGGATCAAGCGGAATGCGCCCTAGCAAGGGCAATTCGTCGAGTTGAGCACGAGTCTCCTGGCTACGTGGAAAAATCTCGACATGTTCTCCACAATGTGGACAAAGGAAACCATCCATGTTCTGCACCACGCCCAGCACAGGCACATCGGCTTCCTGGAACATGGCAAGCGCTTTGGAGGTATCTATACGGGCGACATCCTGGGGGGTGGTTACCAGTACAGCACCATCGATCTGCATTTCGCGACAAAGCGTGGCTTGCGGCTCACTGGTACCAGGAGGGAGGTCAATGATCAAATAATCCAGCGCCCCCCAATCAACAGAGTAGAACAGTTGGCGTATGAGCACACCGAGCACATCGGGCATTGGTGCCACAGCTTGCTCTTCACCGATAAAGAAACCAACGGACATAATTTTCATGCCATAGCGCATCAGAGGCTTGAGTTTTTTCTCTGGGGGAAGGTCTCTACGCTCCGCCAGAGGCAGATCAGCCTCCGAACCTTTACTGGCGGCGCGTTTACGCACACCAAGCATCATGGGAACGCTTGGGCCATAAGCATCGCCATCAAGCAAGCCAACACTGGCACCACGTTTCGCCAGAGCAACTGCCAGATTCACGCTTACCGTCGATTTGCCCACACCTCCCTTGCCACTGCCTACTACAAGTAACGCACCTATATTTTCTAAACGTTCTCGCTGAGTCCGTTGTGTCATCGTAGCTCCTGTAAATGCTTCAAACTAATCGCTTTATAGCCTCTATAAAGCAGATAAGTAGTAAGTACGTCGATAGTATAGGAGTATCGACGGCGTTTGGCAAGGTCAGGAAGTCATTTCCATAATCAGGGATACTTCAGGACCCCAGGAGATGAGGGTCATGAGGAAAAGTGGAGCTAAAAGAATTGAACTTGTACGCTTCTTGCTGGTCGTAGCCAGTGAAAAGGCTTCCACACGGAGCGGCTACCTGTTCCTTTTGGGATGTGATGCTGTACCGTTTTGGCAGTGTTGCCGCAACCTGTGCATTTACATAGGCCACGGCAACGCTGTTAGAGAGGAGTAGAGAGATGTCTACGAATTGGTCCCACGCACGACCAGCTTTAATGTGCTGGTTTGCCGTTGATCGTAACGTTGGTAAACGTTACCTTTGTCACGTTCGAGATAGTGTTGGTGGCATTGGCTATGCCCGTGAAGGTGCTGTTGGACACATTGACGTTCCCGATCTTGTCGTTGGCGAGTCCATCGAGATCGAGCACCTGAGCAGCGCTGGTAACGATGACATTGTTAAGATTGAAGGGACCGCTGAAGTCGGGCGGGAAGCCTCCAGTCTGGCCGTTGTAGTGCATGGTAATGAAGACCACAGCGTGGCTGAGTTTGTTCCCATGAAAGGTGTCGATGTTGATGTTCCTGGCAAATCCGCCGCGCAGGGTGTTCGACTTCACGTAGTGGACGAATCTGGTGCCAGTCCCCACTGTCGAGTTAGAGAAGGCGTAGACGTTCTGGATACCGCCGGTCAGTTCACTTCCCAAAGTGATCGCGCCCCAGGGAC
>Ga0070741_10018880_pt1 | contig 11089 bp, 10 predicted proteins | sample Coa_R1_4_FD_66440 | JGI IMG/M metagenome (GOLD analysis project Ga0070741, IMG submission 66440) | Surface soil microbial communities from Centralia Pennsylvania, which are recovering from an underground coalmine fire - Coalmine... | ecosystem: Environmental > Terrestrial > Soil > Unclassified ...
GGAGTGGAACTGGAAGATTGGGTTGGAGCGCATGGGTGCCGCCGGGGCGGTGATCTCATCCACCGAAATGGTCATTTACGAGCTGATGCGGGCGTCAGGGACGGAGGCGTTTAAGGAGATGCTGCCCTATCTGAAGTAGTTTCTTGTGGGGCCGGAGCCTCACTCTTTCTGCTTCACCCGCACGACCGTGATCCTGGAGAAACCCTCATCAAACGCCGGCGCTTTCAGCTTCGCCGCCATGCGCCGCATGACGTCCTCTTCCACCACCCGCTGGCGCCGCTGGTTGCGTTCCAGGCAGACTTCCAGCGGCACATCGAAGTAAACGGCCTGCGCCTCGTAGCCAAAGTCCTTGGCCAGCTTGATCCAGCCGGCGCGTTCCTGAGGCGTGAGGTTGGTCGCGTCCACGTAGTTCAGCGGCCGGCGCGCGATTAGCCGGGCCCGCAACATCGAGCGCAGGTTGGAAAACACCAGGTCCTGGAAGCGCTGCTCGGCAAGGTCATCAAACAGCATCGCCCGGACCAGGTCGCTGGAAAGCGGAGTGATTTTGTGGCGTTTGAACCACGAACTCTTGCCGGATCCCGGCAACCCGATTGCAAGGACAACCACGCCCTTACTGGCAACCTGACGCACCGGGGCTGACGGTATGGGTGCTGGAGCGGCGGCAGCAGTGTCTGCTGCAGGGGCTGCGCTGCTCGCCGCTGGTCCGGACCTTCGCCGGCCTCGCCCGCCCCGGCGGCGGCGGCGCGGACGCCGCACGCCGTCCAGCGGCCGTGTGGAAGCCGTATCCCCGGACGAGACATCTGCGGCGGCGGGTTCAGGGGCAGAAACAGGCTCGCCGGACAGTTCCTCTTGCAGTGAAGATTCGGCAGCTGGGGTTTCCCGCGCGGCTTTCGGCTGCTCCGCATCGAAATAGGCCGGCTGCAACGGCGCGGCCTGAGGCGCCTCAGCTTGCGATTTCTTACGCCGTTTCAATCTCTCGCGCATCCATTTACGCATGTCAGGCTTGTAACATATTGCGATGCTTTCGGGCAATTGGGGTCAGTAGTCAGCACTCAGGACCGGTATCCTGAGCTTCAGCTGACTGCTGGGTGCTGAATGCTGATTGCTGACCGCCCGCCCGCGATTTGCGGCTCTCACCTTACGCTGTTACCATTTTAGGTTCCCGGGAAATCTCCAGCATTCTTAGGCAGTCCACCTTTCATACGGAGGCCACATGGCTATCAAAGTAGGCATTAATGGATTTGGACGTATTGGCCGCAACGTTTTTCGCGCAGCCTTGCAGGACCCGAACCTGGAGTTTGTAGCGGTCAACGACCTGACCGAGCCCAAGACCCTGGCTCACCTCTTGAAGTACGATTCCGTGCTCGGCAATCTCCCCAACAAAGTCACTGCCGGCGCCGATTGCATTCAGGTGGACGGCAAGAGCATCCGGGTGTTCAAGGAGAAGGACCCCGCCGCCTTGCCCTGGGAGTCGGTGGGAGCGCAGGTGGTCATTGAATCTACCGGCCGGTTCACCAACGCCGAAGACGCCAAGAAGCATCTCCGGGGACCGGTGAAGAAGGTCATCATTTCGGCCCCCGCGAAGAACGAGGATGTCACCCTGGTGCTCGGGGTGAACCATGACAAGTACGACCCGGCCAGGCACCATGTCATTTCGAACGCCTCCTGCACGACGAACTGCCTGGCGCCCATCGTAAAGGTCGTGCACGACAACTTCAACATTATCAGCGGCACCATGACCACGATCCACTCCTATACCAACGATCAGGTCATCCTCGACTTCCCGCACAAGGACCTGCGGCGCGCCCGCGCAGCAGCCCTGTCCATGATCCCGACTTCGACCGGTGCGGCCAAGGCGCTGAAGCTGGTGATTCCGGACATGGCGGGCAAGCTCGACGGCTTCGCCGTGCGCGTGCCTACCCCGAACGTTTCGGTTGTGGACCTGGTTGCGGTGGTCGAAAAGAAGACTTCCAAGGAAGAAGTCAACGCGGCGTTGAAGAAGGCGTCCGAGAGCGGGCAGCTCAAGGGCTATCTCGGGTACGAAGAGAACGAGCTGGTCTCGTCGGACTTCAAGGGCGACTCGCGCTCGTCCATCGTGGACGCGCCCTCGACCCTGGTGGTCGGCAACCTGGTCAAGGTGGTCTCCTGGTACGACAACGAGTGGGGCTACTCCTGCCGGGTGCGCGACCTGATCAATTTCATCGGAAGCAAAGGGCTGTAAGGAAGGGGTCAGTGGCTAGTGGCCAGTGCTCAGCAGGCCCACAGCGGCAACGGCTGACCACTGATCACTGGCCACTGATCACTGGCCACTGATCACTGGACACTCTCTGCCAAGGAAGAACCATGTCCAAGCTCTCCATTCGCGATCTGCCGCTCAACGACCACCGCATTTTCATGCGCGTGGATTTCAACGTTCCTCTCGATGATGGCCGGGTGATGGACGACACCCGCATTCGGGAGACCCTGCCGACGATCGAATACGCTTTGCGCCATGGCGCGCGGCTGATTCTGGCTTCGCATCTGGGGCGGCCTAAGGGCAAGCCCAATCCTAAGATGAGCCTGAAGCCGGTTGCCGAGCGGTTGCGCATGCTGCTCGACCGCGAGCTGGCCCCGGGCGAGAATGTCGGTTTCTGCCCGGATTGCGTTGGCGTCGAAGCCGAAGAAATGGCGGGCAAACTGGAGAAAGGGCAGACGCTGCTTCTCGAGAACCTGCGCTTCTACGCCGAAGAAGAAGCCAACGACGAGAAGTTCTCGAAACAACTCGCGAACCTGGCCGACTACTACGTCAACGATGCGTTCGGGACCGCCCATCGTGCGCATGCTTCAACCGTAGGAATCACCAGGTTCGTGCAGAAGTCCGCCGCAGGTCTGCTGATGGAGAAGGAGCTGGAGTATCTTGGCCGGGCCATGCAGCGCCCGGAGAAGCCGTTTGTGGCCATTTTGGGCGGCGCCAAAGTGAGCGACAAGATCGGAGTAATCCAGAACCTGCTGACCAAAGTGGACAGCCTGATCATCGGGGGAGCGATGGCCTACACCTTCCTGAAGGCGCAGGGGCAGCCGGTAGGGAAGTCGCGCGTCGAAGATGACAAACTCGATCTGGCACGGCAACTGCTGGCCGAGGCAAAGTCGCGCAATGTGAGGCTGCTGTTGCCGGTAGACCATGTGGCAGCCGACAAGTTCGACGCCGGCGCCAAGCCCCAGCCCATCGGCAAAGGCCGCCCCATCCCGGACAACCTCATGGCCCTCGATATCGGCCCGGAAACGGTTGAAATCTTTTCGGAGGAAATCTCCCGTGCCGCCACCATCGTCTGGAACGGCCCCATGGGCGTCTTTGAGATGCCAGCATTCGCAAAGGGAACATTCAAGCTGGCGCGCGCAGTGGCGGAGAATGCCGGCGCAACATCTATCGTGGGAGGCGGGGATTCGGTTTCCGCGGTAAAGGCGGCGGGCGTGGCAGACAAGATTTCGCATATTTCGACCGGGGGCGGCGCTTCGCTGGAGTTTCTCGAGGGAAAGCAACTGCCGGGGGTGGAAGCACTGACCGACAAGCGCTGATTTCGGAAGCTGTGGAGCCGCGGACGACGTCACCTCAACAGCTCTGGAGGAGCGGCATTGGTTGGCAGGCAGGTGCTTGAGTACGATCCTGGAGGGACGACACCGGCCTACGAACCTACGGTTTGCGCTTAAATCGCATGAATCCTTCCGAGAACAAGCACAGCGTCTTGCACCTCGAGGTCGGAAATTCGGCGGAAATCCAACTGCTCGCCGGCGACGTCACGGAAATTCCTGCCGATGCGATCGTTAACGCCGCAAACTCCGAACTGGAGCCGGGAGGCGGCGTTTGCGGGGCCATCCACCGCAAAGGCGGGCCGGTCATTGCTGAGGAGTGCCGGAAGATCGTGCGCCAGCGGGGCCCAATTCCTCCCGGACAAGCCGCAGCCACCACCGCCGGAAACCTGCCCGCGAAGTACGTAATCCACGCTGTGGGACCGATTTGGCGGGGCGGAAGCGCAGGTGAACCGGAGACTTTGGCCGGCGCTTATCGCTCCTCCGTTCAGATCGCCGAGGAGTTGAAACTGCACAGTGTTGCCTTTCCCGCGATCAGCACCGGTATCTACGGATATCCGCTGGAGGAGGCTGCAAAGATCGCTGTCGCCGCACTCACGCAGGCTCTGCAGCGCACAGAACACGTCAGATTGGCTTCTATCGTGCTCTTCAACCAAAGCGCCCTCGATACATTCGCGCGAGTAGCCGGCGCAAGGCAGAAGGTCCCACGATGATCTTCTTCGACATAGACGGCACCCTCATCAATCATGCTGCCGCGTCGGAAGAGGCGAGCCTCAGCTTCTACGATCATTTTGCTGGCGCGATTCCCTTTCCGCGCGACCGTTTCCCTGAGATCTGGGAGGGCATCGTCAACAAACACTTCAACCGCTATTGCACAGGGGAAATTTCCATCTGGGAACAGCGCCGGGCGCGTATTCGCGAGACTTTTGCGGATTCTGGCCTGCCGGATGCTGAATGCGACGCGCGATATCAGATCTATATTCGAGAGTACGAATCCCTGACCCGTCCCTACGGCGACGCCGCAGCTTGTCTGGAACGGTTGCGCGGAAGACCTCTCGGCATCATCTCCAACGGGGCCCGCGACCAGCAGGTGGGAAAACTGCAACGCGCGGGACTGCTCAAGCATTTCTCCGTTCTCGTCTTCTCCGAGGATGTTGGGCTGGGCAAGCCTTCGCCGCGCATTTTCTTTGAGGCCTGCCGGCGTGCCGGAGCGGAGCCCTCCTCGTGCACTCATGTCGGCGATGACCTCATCGCCGATGTTGCCGCCAGTCATGCGCTCGGGATTCGCGCCGTGTGGCTCGACCGTTCCGGAAGAGAGCCGAACCCCGTTGCTGCACGGCGAATTACGAGCCTGCTCGAGTTCGGACCAGAATTATTCACCACCAAGGACACGAAGGTACATGAAGGAGATTCCGACCGCTTGCGAGTTCCCTCGTGATCCTTCGCGGTTGTCAATAGAAAGGACTTCATGCCGCGCAAGAAGCTGATCGCCGCCAACTGGAAAATGTATAAGAATCCTGCACAGACCCGGGATTTTTTTCGAGATTTCCTGCCGCTGATTGCCGGGCATGACCGCGACGAGATCGTTGTCTGTGCACCTTATGTGGACCTGCACGCGGCGCTCGATGCGGCCCAGGGATCGCAGGCCGCTGTGGGCGCCCAGGATGTGTACTGGAAGGATGAAGGCGCTTTCACCGGCGAGATTTCCCCGAGCATGCTGGTCGCAGTTGGCTGCACGCACGTCATCATCGGGCACTCTGAGCGCCGGCAGTACTTTGGCGAGACCGACGACACCGTGAACCTCAAATTAAAAGCCGCGCTGGAGCACGGCCTCACTCCCATCGTTTGCGTCGGCGAAGTGCTCGAAGAGCGCGAGGCCGGGCTGACCGAAGATGTTCTGCGCCGCCAGTGCGTGCGGGCATTTCACGCCATCTCGGCCAAGAAGGCAGGGAAGCTGGTGATCGCCTACGAGCCGGTCTGGGCCATCGGCACGGGAAAGACCGCCACCCCGGCCATGGCCGCCGATGCGCATGCGCTGATCCGCGGGGAAGCGGCAAAAGCCTTCGGCGACGATTTCGCAGGCCGCCTCCGTATCCTGTACGGAGGGTCGGTGAAGCCGGAAAATGCCACCGCGCTGATGTCCGAGGAGGAGATTGATGGCGCGCTGGTCGGCGGCGCAAGCTTGGATCCGAAGTCGTTTGCCGCAATCGTGAAGTATTAGCAGATACGTAGCCGCAGGTGGCTTCTGCGGCGGCCGCGCCCGCGCCTGGAGCGTCCGCCCTTCGACATTGCTTACGGAAAGGGCTGGAGGGCACGTGAGGCGCCTGCCCCGCATAGCCTCATCTCAGCCACTCCTCCAACTCCACCCCCTTTGCGGTCTTCTCGTCGCGATATTTCACGATCACGGGCGTGTAGAGCGATATGCCCCACGCCGCCGCCTGTCCGCGGTTGACCGCCCGCGAACCGGGGACCACCACAGCGCCTTGCGGAACTTCCAGGGGCCGGTCTTCGGCTGCGCGGTAAACTTCCTCGTGGACCAGATCGTACAAAGGCGTCGAACGGGTGAGGATTGTTCCAGCTCCCAACACCGCCCGCGAGCGCACCAGCGTGCCTTCGTAGACGCCGCAATTGCCTCCCACCAGCACATCGTCCTCGATAATGACAGGGGCGGCATTCACCGGTTCAAGCACTCCCCCGATCTGGGCCGCGGCGCTGAGGTGCACGCGCCGTCCGATCTGCGCGCAGGAGCCGACCAGGGCATGCGAGTCAATCATGGTCCCTTCATCCACGTAGGCGCCCACGTTGATGAACATTGGCGGCATGCAGATCACCGAAGGAGCCACATACGACCCCAGCCGGGCCGATGATCCTCCCGGAACCACGCGCACTCGGTCTTCGACGGAAAATTTTCGGGCCGGGAAGGTGTCCTTATCCACGAAGGAGAGACATTCCCCGGTCCCCATAACCGCCAGCTGGCCCAGGCGGAAGCCGAGCAGGATCCCCTGCTTGACCCAGACGTTCACCCTCCAGGATCCGGAGACGTTCTCGGCGGCCCGAATCTCGCCCTTGGTGAGGGCATCGCGGAAGTCTAAGAAGACCTTACGGGCGCCGCTATCTTCCTCAACTCTGGCGGAGGCATACAGCCGCTCAATCTCAGGCTGCAGGGGGTGCATAGGAACGAAAAGTATAGCCGAAGGACTGCATTGGGTAATCAGGACGGCCCAGGTTTCAAAAAATCTTGCTGGACAGCCACTACGTCCGGCATCTTAACCGTCCTTTAACAGCATCAAAGGGGCGCTTCTATTTGGGTTGCTTGGGGGTCCGTAAAATGTCCGTGGAAGTACCTGCCGCCCAGGAACCGGCGGAGCTGGTTCAGCTGATTAAGTCTGGCATCAAGTCCAAACTCCAAAATCAAAAGCCGCTCATGGGGACATTGCCCCCTGGGCGGGGGTACGAGGTCGCGGATCCCGTCGGGCGGCTCTTTCTGCGGGTATGTTATTGGGTGGAAGTGCTCACGTCGTGGAGGAAGAAGTACCACCCGCCCGTGCCGGCGGGGACCGCTCCCGCAATGGCTTTACTTCCGCCGACAGCGGTACCGCCCGCCGCCTCGCCGAACAGCGCGACGTCCGCTCCGAACTGACACGCGGATCAAATACACTTGCACTCGCTGCGGATCAGCACGTTGGGCAGCGTTTGTGTGACCTGCCGGGCCTCGGCCAGAGTAGCGTAAGGGCCGTGCCAGCGCGCGTGGTTGGCCGAATGCCCTGCCGGCCGGGCTTTGCCGTTGCTGCACTGGCCGCAGGTGGAGCGGTGCAGCACCGCCTTGTGCGGGCCAGCGGCCCAGTTTTCGTAAACATAGAAGCCGGGAGCGTCGGCGGATGCGGCAGCGGCCTTGGCGACCAACCCGGCTTCGGCGGCGACCTTCTGCAGCTTCGACCGCGTGTCCCGTCGCACCTGGACCATCGGCAGCCGGTAGGCTTCTTCAATCCTTCCCATCATCGCCAGTACAGCCTTTACCGGCATCGGACTTGACTCGATAAAGTTAGCCTGCATCAGCGGCAGGTATTTGCGATTCAGCTGGCGGGCGGTGTTCCAGTCATTGTTGAGCGCCGCGCGGGTCATCTCCGCCATCTCGCGGGGGATTTCATTGGAGGCCACGGAAATCACTCCGGCGCCGCCCAGCGCGATCACGGGCAGAGTCAACGCATCATCTCCGCAGAACACCGCAAAGCCCGGGCGCGCTGAAGCGCAAATCTCGGCAATCTGCGTGAGATTGCCGCTGGCCTCTTTGACTCCCGCAATGTTGGGGATTTCTGCCAGCCGCGCGATTGTAGACGGCTCAATGTTCGCGGCCGTGCGTCCCGGGACGTTATAGAGGATGACGGGTTTATTCACCGCTTCAGCGATCGCTTTGAAATGCTGGTACTGGCCTTCCTGGGTCGGCTTGTTGTAGTAGGGAGAGGCGGTGAGGACCCCATCAACACCGGTGCGGCTGGCGAGTTCCTGCGCCTTGGCAACGGCGTCGCGAGTGGAGTTGGAGGTCGCGCCGGCAACGACGGGAACACGTCCCGCGGCCACCTCAATGGTCACATCGATGACGCGCAGCCATTCTTCGTGAGTAAGCGTAGGCGTTTCGCCCGTTGTGCCGCACGGAACCAGAAAATCAATCCCCGACTCGATCTGCCACGAGACCAGGTTTCTGAGCGCCTGCTCGTCGAGCGATCCGTCCTGATGAAAGGGAGTTACCAGGGCCGTACCACATCCGCGAATCTGCATGAGAATAAGATAACGCGAAGCAGCAGAGATGGAAAACTGAGACGCAAGCGGGGCCGCGCGTTTTAGATCTGGCGCCAGATGTCCTGAAACTCGAAGAACCCCTTCTTTCCCATCAGCCACTCCGCCGCCCGCACCGCCCCTTCCGCAAAACCGCGCCGCGACTTGGCGTCGTGGCAGAGATAAATCGTGTCGGCGGGGGAATCCAGCACCAGTTCGTGCATGCCGACCACGTCGCCTTCGCGGAAGGAGGTGATTTCAACCTCGGTGGCTGACACCTGCTGCAGAATTTTCTGCATGGTTGCGGCGGTGCCCGACGGGGCGTCTTTCTTCTGCGCGTGGTGGCGCTCGTAGATGTGCGCGCAGTATTGGCGCTGAAGGGCGGGCGCCGCTGCCCGCACCAGGTCGAAGAACAGGTTCACTCCGATCGAGAAGTTCGAGCCGTAGAGAAAGCCGGTGTTGCGCCTCTCAACCACCGCGCGGATTTGGGGAATTTCGGCATACCAGCCGGTGGTGCCGACCACCATGTTCTTACCGGCCGCGACACACGCTCGGATGTTTTCCAGCACACAGTGGGGAGTGGTGAAATCCACGGCAACGTCAACAGAGGCAAGTCTTTCGGCGCTCAATGCTGAAGCTAGCGGGTTGTCCACCGACCGCAAAACCTCCACCGCGTGCCCGCGCTCGCGCGCGACTTCCGCGACCAGCGATCCGGTCTTGCCCGCCCCCAGGAGGAGGAGTTTCATCAGGGGACTAGTTTACTTGGAGTGGCAGCGGAAAGAACACTTTCCCCTGATGTCATTCCGGCGAGCTACTGATGTCATTCGCTCCTCGGAATGACAGTGGGAGAAAGGGGGACTACGCGAAGGTCTCCGGGTCCGGGTCCGCAAAGAACCGCCTGTGCAGCCGCTGCACCACCGACGGCACCTGCTCGTCATCAATCACAAACGTAAGGTTGATCTCCGACGCGCCCTGCGAAATCATTCGAATCTTCACATCCGACAGCTCGCCAAACACGTGTGCCGCAATGCCCGGCACCTCGCGCAGGTTCTCGCCCACCAGGCAGACGATCGCCTTCCGCCCCTCGTACTTCACGTCCGCTAGCTTGGCCAGATCGGCTGCCAGCGCGGGAATGGATTCATTCGAGTCCACGGTCAGCGAGACGCTGACCTCGGAAGTTGACACCACGTCCACCGGGATGCGGTGCCGGTCGAACGCTTCAAATATCGCTTTCAGAAATCCATGCGCCAGCAGCATGCGGGGCGCCGCCACGTCCACAATCGTAATCCGCTTTTTTGCGGCGATGGCTTTGAAGAAATTCCTGCAGTGCGGCGCGCGAGCGGCGATGCGTGTGCCCTCGCACGTGGGATTGCGCGAATTCAGAATGTACACCGGAATGTTCTTCTGGATTGCAGGCAGCACCGTGGCCGGATGCAGGACCTTGGCCCCGAAGTAAGCGAGTTCAGCGGCCTCATCGAAGCTGATTACGCGGATGCGGCGCGCGTCAGGGCAGAGGTTCGGGTCGGTGGTCATCATCCCGTCCACGTCGGTCCAGATTTCGATTCTCTCCGCGCCCAGGCCCGCGCCGACGATGGAGGCCGAAAAATCCGAACCGCCCCGCCCGATGGTGGTAGTGACGCCGGTGCGGGTCGCGCCAATGAAGCCGCCCATGACCGGCACTCGGCCCTGCTCGGTCACCGGTTGTACCAGCTCCCGGAGCTTGAGGTCCGTGTCTTCGAACAGGGGAGCGGCACGGGTAAAGGCGTCATCGGTCACGATGCAATCGCGGGAATCTACCAGGGTAGCCTGGATTCCCTGGGCCGAAAGCGCGGCGGTGACCAGCTTGCTGGAAAGCACTTCGCCAAAGGACGCAACGTGATCGGTGGTGCGAGGCGTCAGTTCGCCGACCGCGGTGATGCCGCGCAGCAGTTCCTCGAGTTCCTCGAAGTCGGCGCCCAGCTCGCCGTGAAATTGAGTGAACAGCGCGGTCCCCAGGAGTTCGCCGGCGACGTTGTAGTGGCGTTCCCGCAGCTCCCGGGCCAGGGTAAGCGCTGTCTTGCGGTCGCCTGCACCGGCAGCGCGCGCCATCTGCAGCAACTGGTCGGTCACACGCGCCATGGCGCTGACCACCACGATGGGCCGTTGTGCCAAACGCCCGCGCACAATCTCGGCCACACGGCTGATGGCTTTGGCGTCACCCACCGAGGTGCCGCCGAATTTCATCACAACGCAGCTATTGGCCATTAGCTCTTAGCTTTTAGCTTGCGCGCGAACTGGCCTGGCTAAGAGCTAACGGCTAAGAGCTAAAGGCTTCTTAACCCAGATATCCCTGATCCTTCAGAAGCTCTGCGTTCAGCAGCGCGGCCCCGGCGGCGCCGCGAATGGTGTTGTGCGAAAGAACGGTGAATTTCCAGTCGAGCACGCCGCAGGGGCGCAGGCGCCCGACGGTTGCGGTCATACCTCCGCCGAATTCTACGTCGAAACGCGGCTGCGGGCGGTCGTTCGAATGCACGTACCGCACGGGAATGTCAGGCGCGCTGGGAAGCTGCCGCTCCTGCGGAACACCGCGGAACTCGTTCCACGCGCTCACGATCTCCTCTGCAGAGACCCGGCTCTTCAGTTGGATCGAGACCGATTCGGTGTGGCCGTCCTCGACGGCGACGCGATTGCAATGCGCGCTCATTTTGAACGGCGCGGGAACCACTGCCGCGCCATTCAGGCTGCCCAGCAGCTTGAGCGTTTCCTCCTC
>Ga0070741_10018881_pt1 | contig 11089 bp, 7 predicted proteins | sample Coa_R1_4_FD_66440 | JGI IMG/M metagenome (GOLD analysis project Ga0070741, IMG submission 66440) | Surface soil microbial communities from Centralia Pennsylvania, which are recovering from an underground coalmine fire - Coalmine... | ecosystem: Environmental > Terrestrial > Soil > Unclassified ...
AGCAACTGCTCGACGTTGCGCCAGTTGTTGTCCAGCCGCTCGAAAAGAAACTCCACATCGCCGCTGAGGTCCGGATCGCTCTCCGCGGACACGAGGGTCGCCCGCGCGGCGCGGTGATATAACTCCCACGGCCGATCGGTGATGGCGAGCGCGCCGCCCGCCTTGGCCGTCACCGGCAGTTGACTGGCCAGTCGGAAGTTGAAGGAATCGATGGTCTGAATGCGCAGTCGACCTGGATCCTGTGCGAGGTTCCACCCTCGCGCGGCGCCTCGGGCCAAAGCGGCTGAGGCCAGCGCCTGGAGTCGTTGTCCCTGTGCCGTGGTAGCGTCGATGTCGCCCTGTAACGCCTTCAACACCCGGGCTCGCATTTCGGCGGCAGCTTTCCGGGTGAAGGTGATGGCCAGGATTTCCTCGGGCTCATCGACTACCGCCAATAGGCGCAACAATCGTTGTGTCAGGACTGTTGTTTTGCCGGACCCCGCGGGAGCCTGCAGGAGGATAGACCGCCGCGGGTCGGTCGCATACTCGCGCGCCCGCTCGTCCGCCGCAGCGGCTGCACCTGCGGCGCCAGAGCTAGCCACAACCGCACGCGCGCCAATCGCGGCGGCGCCTGCGGTGCCCGTGGCGTCAGCACCTGCGCCAGAGGCAGCCACGACCGCATCCGCGCCAATCGCGCCTGGGGCGGCGCCTGCGATGTCCGTATCGGCAGCACTTCCGGCGGCAGACGCTGCGGCGTCCGCGGCGCTGCCGCCGTTCCGCCGAACCCTGTCACTCATCACGGCGCTCCGGCCCATACGGCGCGATCGCGGCCGCGCTGTCGGTCGGCACGTCGCCTCCAGCGGCGCCCACGCGATCCGCAATCCTGCAAACGCTCGCGACATGACAGTAATCGCAGGCGCCGGGCTTCGGATCCACAACAGCGCGGCCTGCCACGAAATCAGCAGCAAGCTGCTCGACCCGAGCTAACCACTCCTGCCGACGAGTCGCCCAGGCGTCCGCGGCATCCGTACCGAACGGGGCCTCAACTCCCTTCAATTTGGGCAGAAGCTCGGGCGCGCTCGCGACACCGTCAAACCTGACCTCTCTGGCTGTAACGTTCACCGTGGCCATTGCCACGACGTCATCCCCGAGCGCCGCTAGGTAAGCCAGTAGCTGCGGGTGAGACGGCCGCTCGCCATACCAGTCGGCTGGCATGCGCCGACCGCTTTTATAATCGAGTATCGCGCGACCGCCGCTCTCGAGTGCATCGACACGGTCGATGCGCACGCGTAGCTGCGCGGCCTTCAGATTGAACAGTGACTCGAGCTCGGTACTGTCGACACGAAACGGCGCGCGCTCGCGCTCCACTGTGCACAGCGCGGTGATGAGCCGCTCGGCCCGGCGACATTCTCGGGATAGCGCCGGGGAGTAATGTGGATTGCCGAACAAGTCGCCTTGGGCATTATTCGACTTCGTTGGCCGTGTTCGATTCGAGGCCGATGAGCCGCGCGCGATATCATTCGCGGCCTCTTCGACACAGCGATGCACAGTCGCACTCAGAGCAGCATCGGAGAGCGCGGTCAGGCCTCGCGAATCCCGCAGGCGCTCCCACAGTTTCTGCAGCGCTGCGTGGAGCAGTTGGCCGCGCAGGTCCGCGGCAATTCCGGGCTCCGGGGCATCGAGCGGGGTACTGCCGAGGCGCAGCTCCGCGTAAGCTCGGAACGGACATTGATTCTGGAGATCCAGACTGCGCGTCCCCGCTGGCAGCGGCCGGTCCTTTGGCCAACTGAGCCCTCCCACGTCTTCGAACGTTTCGAGCAGGCCGTCGCGATGAACGCGCAAGGGTAGCCAAATCGAGCCGGGTGGGGATCCTGTAATCTCTAACGAGCCACCTGGAGACACCTCAGCGCCTTGGGCGGCCGCTATTGACGCTTCGGTTTGCGTCTGAGTCTGGGATGAGCTACCGATGTTCGATCGCCCGCGCCCCTGCGGCAGCCACTCCGCCAATAGTGGGCTAGGAAGGAGCTCGAGGTCTTCGGCGCGTGCCGGCGCGCTGAGCACCAGCTCATCCGCGCAGGCGCGCCAGGAGGTGACCAGAGCGCGCGCTTCAGCCAGTCGGCCCGCGGCGCTGGCGGCGGGCACACCGGCAGTCAGTTGGGCCGCAAGAGGCAGGAATGGGTCGGGCTGCACCGGCTGCGGAAAAGCCTCGGCGTGCAGTCCCGCTACCCAGATCGCGTCATAACACACCACCGGCGCTGCCAACACCGGCGAAATGGTGATGACCGGGTCCTCATCGGCCGGCCGGAATGCGGTGCGAGTGGCGAGCTCGGTAAACCACTGAATCGCGTTGTCGCGCGAGATCGAGCGAGCCACCGAGGCCAGCTGCCCGAATTCGTCCAGCAGCTCATGAAAGCGAATGACGGTCTGCTGCTCGCCGCTCGCGCGGGTCCGCTCGCCGGGCCAACCAAACACCTCGAGCGCCGCGCGGAAACGCTCGGACCAGTCCCGAGGAGAGGCGGCACCCTGACCCAAAACCAATGCACCCTTGTTGACTTGAAAGGCGAGCTCACGCGCCACAGGCGCCAACCCCGACGGCACGGCATTGAGCGCTGATACCAGGTCACGCAGGTTGAAGCGCATCCGTTCGCGCTCACGCAACCATAGGTCCAATCGAGCACGCGCGGCAGGGCCCGGAGATTGCCAGTACGGCGACCGCAACCATCCACTAACGGCCTCGAAATCCCCGGAGTTACCGCTCAACCAGGAGAGCGTGGTCAGTGCGTGCGCATCCGCCGGCACACTCGCCAGCGGCGCACCGCCCTCGATGACCACGAGTCCATCGTCCGACTCGACTGGCGCGCTATCTGACACGGCCGGTACGACACCTAATACAGGCGAGGTCCGACCACCCGACCCGGTCGGCGTTGCACTGGACAATGCCGAGGCGCCACCCGACATGCCCGAGGCCCCACCTCCCGCCTCGGGACGCACTCCACCTGACAATGCCGAGGCGCCACCTGACATTCCCAACGTCCGACCGCCCGATTCGGGGGGTGGACCATCCTGCAGCGAGCGCGATGCGGCCGGTGGGTATAGCCATGCGCGCGGGCTTATCGCTTGCCGGATCAACGCCGCCAGGCGTTCACGCGCGCCCGGGCCGCCCGGCAATATCACGAGGATGCGGGTGTTCGGATCACTTTCGACCCGCGCCTTGCACCATTGAGCGATGCGCTCCAACTCGCCCAGCTCGTCGGCTGCAATGACCACCTGGGGCACAGCCGGCGCGCGCGCACGCTGCACGTTCGGCAACTCCTCCGCCAGCGACCGCAACCGCGGAGGCAGCGTCAGAAATCCTGCGGCGATGGCACGAGGTCTATCAGCCAGGTCCGCCAAGCGCCCGGCCAGAGACGCCCCCGTCGCAGCGCCCAATGATCGGCAACGCTCCTCGACGGCACGATGGACCTCCGCCAACAAAGCAGTCTCGATTCCCGGCCAGCCAACGGCTTCTGTCAGCTCTGTGGCGGCGGTGAGCCCGGATCGTCCGGGCTCCGGAATGGCGATGGCAAAATCAGCGGCGATCGCACTCGCTCGGCGGAGCGCTTCCGCGAGCGCGCCGCGACTGACGAGCTCGAGCTCGCGAGTTGCCTCGGCGGTACATTGGCGCCACAAGAACCAGTCTTCGGCTGGAGAGAGCAGCCGAGGAACGCCGGCGGCCTGGGCCGCATAGCGCTCAATCTCGCGGGTGAGCCATGCTTCGACGGGCAGGATGTCCGGTGTGGCCCAAACCTTCCGTCCGCGTTCCAGCTCCGTCGCTGCGTAGGCCAGCCGGGCGGCGTGAGCCCGCTGCCGCGAGGGCACGACGACGGTTCCGCCTTGACTGAGGACCTCGTTGAGCTCGGTTGGAAGCCTAATCAAAACAGAGAGATAAGGGCACAATTGAATGTATCACTTGAACCGTGTCCCGGCCTCGACCACATTGCTCGGCTCGGCGTTGCGCGGGGCGCTGGCATAAGCGGTGAGCAACTCATCGATGCGACCGAACACGTCCTTGAGAGTCGCAGGATCGGGGAGCGACGTCACGCGGAAGTGGTTCCGATAGGCGACGTTGAAGCTCACCCCCGGGGCGACGAGCACGTGCTTTTGTTCCAACAGATCGAGCGCGAACTGTTGATCATCGAAGTCGGGCAACTCGCGTGTATCGACGCCGATGAATGCATACATGGCACCGCGCGGGGGCTCCAACTTCAGGAATCGGCTAGTGCGCACCGCTTCCAGGATCGTCCGACGTGACTCATACAATCGGCCACCCGGAGTGATGAGTTGCCGCAGGCTCTGATAGCCGCCGAGCGCCGTCTGCACGGACCATTGAGCGAGCACATTGCTGCACAGGCGCAGCGAGCTCAACAACTCGAGCGAGCGCAGATAATCCGTCGCCGCGTGTATGCGCCCGGAAAACACCGCCCAACCCACACGATAGCCGCACGCTCGGTAGACCTTGGAGAGTCCCGAGAGCGTGGCGCACAAAGTATCCCGAACGAGGGTCGCCATCGGCACGAACTCGGCGCCGTCGTACGTCATCTGGTCATAGATCTCGTCGCTGAACACCACGAGCCCAAACCGCTCCGCGAGCCTGGCAATCGCCTCCAGCGTCGCGCGCGGATAGACCGCGCCGGTCGGATTGTTGGGGTTGATCACCACGATCGCCCGAGTGCGTGGGGTGACCAGGCGAGCGATCTCCTCTGGATCGGGCACAAAACCATTTTCGGGGCGGCAGGGGTAATGGACCGCCTTGCCCCGATTGAGATTGACCGCGGCCGTCCAGAGCGGATAGTCAGGGCTCGGGATGAGCACCTCATCGCCATCATTGAGCAGCGCGCGCAAAACGAGATCGATCAGCTCGCTGACGCCGTTTCCAATGAACACCTCGTCCGCGGTAATGCCCGTGATCCCACGCTCTTGCTGCTGCATGACCACGGCTTCGCGAGCCGGGAAGATGCCCTTCTGGTGGCAGTACCCTTCCGCCTCGGCGAGGTTCTCGATCATGGCCAGGCGCATGGTTTCCGGGGTCCGGAACCCGAACGCTTTGGGGTTGCCGATGTTCAGGGAGACGATCTCGTAACCCTGCCGCTCGAGCTCATGGGCCCGGTGTGCCAATCGGCCGCGAATCTCATAGCGGACGTTCCGGAGACTGTCACTGGGGCGGATGGAGGGTTCGGTTTTCATGGTGTGGCTTAGGCGCCCTGCAATGTGGGGTGGCGTCGGGCACAAGGATAGCAGCCCCGGCGACCCCGGCACCGTTTTGAAGCGCGAAGTGTGACCGTCCGAAGGCACCGAGCCCCGCGACTCCGGACCAAGCGCCCCCGCGACCTGCCTCCGCTCAGCGCTCCTGCCCGCGAGCGCCTATGTGCCCCTGAGCTCAGCCCACCTATGGCAAGCCACCCATCGCCCGCTAACCGCCTCTTGCCAAGCCGGGACCCGTTCGCGGCACACGGCACCCGCATGGGGGCAGCGCGTCCGGTAGACGCAGCCGGAAGGCGGGTCGAGGGGTGACGGTGGCTCTCCGCCAAGGGCACGCGAGAGCCGCGCGGGCTGGATGTCCGGGTCGGGTATCGGCACGGCGTCCAACAGCGCCCGGGTGTAGGGATGCAGCGGCCGCGCGTAGAGGTCCTCGGCCGAGGCGAGTTCCATCATCCGACCCAGATAAAGCACCAGCACCCGGTCGCACAAATGGCGTACCACGGCGAGGTTGTGACTGACGAACAGGATTGACATGCCGTACTCGCGCTTGAGGTCGCCCAGGAGGGTCACGATCTGCTCCTGGATCGAGACATCCAGGGCGCTCACAGGCTCGTCGCAAACGAGCACCCGAGGCTCGAGGATCATGGCGCGAGCGATGCCAACGCGCTGGCATTGCCCACCACTGAACTCGTGGGGGTAGCGATTGGCGAGCTCGGGCGACAACCCTACTCGCACCAACATCTCGTTGACGGACCGATCGCAAGCCGCGCGATCGAGTTCTGGACGATGCAGGCGCAGCGGCTCAGCGACGATCTCGCGGATGGTCATCCGAGGATCCAGGCTCGCCAGCGGGTCCTGAAAGACGATCTGCAAATTCTGGCGCAGTGGCCGCACCGCGCGAGTCGTGAGGCTTTCGACCGACCGGCCCATCCAAACAACCTGTCCGGCAGTGGGGCGGAGCAGGAGCAATGCCGCGCGCGCCAGTGTCGATTTCCCGCACCCCGACTCGCCGACAATCCCCAACGCTTCACCCGCGCCGAGCTCGAAGCTGACGTCATCGACGGCCCGCAATGTCACCGGCCGGCCAAACCAACCGCGGGCCATCGGGAACTCGACACTCAGCCGGGTGACCGACAGCGCCGCACCAGGCGCATCCGCACTACCCACCACGGCCGAAATCGGCGCCTCCACTGGCGCGAGCGGCCGACCCCACCCGGCGGGCGCACCAGAGCGCTGGGGTTCCCCCGACCCCTCCCGCCGGTCCATCGCCGCTGACTGCGTGCTTTCGCCAGCCCGCCCCACGTCAGCCGACCCCGGCGCCTCCATCCGCGGCAGCGCTCGGAGCAACGCCTGCGTATACGCATGGCGCGGCGACTTCATCACCGCTCTGACGCTATCCAACTCCACGATGCTCCCACCGCGCATCACGGCGACCCGATCGGCAAGACCGGCCACGGCGCCAAAATCATGGGTGATCAACACCATGGCCATCGCGCGCTCGCGTTTGAGCTCCCCCATGAGCGCAAGAATCTGCGCCTGAATGGTCACATCCAAAGCGGTCGTTGGCTCGTCCGCGATCAGCAGCTCCGGCCCACAAGCGAGCGCAATCGCGATCATGACCCGCTGGCGCATGCCACCCGACAGCTCGTGCGGATACTGCCTCATCCGTCTCGGCGCGTCGGTTACATGCGCCTGTTGAAGCAACGCCAGAGCACGCGAACGCGCTTCACTCCACGACACTCCGAGGTGTCGCACAATCGGCTCGGCCACCTGGTCACCGACCACGATGTGCGGAGTCAAAGACGTCATCGGGTCCTGAAACACGGTTCCGATGCGTTCGCCGCGCACCCGGTCGAGCTCGGTCCTCCCTTGCGTAATGAGATCCCTCGAGCCGAACAGGGCTCGACCGCTCACCCTGCCGTTGCTCGCGAGCATTCCGAGCGTCGCCAGGAAGGCCTGGCTCTTGCCCGCCCCCGACTCGCCGACCACCGCGACGCACTCCCCTCGGCGAACTTCGAGCGAGAAATCCTTGACCGCCGCGACCTCCCCTTCCGGCGTGTTGAACCGGACATTCAGCTCTTCCAGCCGCAGCACGCAATCGGCCGCCAAACCTTGCACTCGTTCAGCGGTCACGGGGATCGAGCGCATCGCGCAGCCCATCGCCAATGAGATTGAAACCCACCAGCAGCGTCACGAGAAAAAAAGCCGGCACGAGCAGCATCCAAGGGGCGGACTGCATTTCCTGCGCGCCATCGTTGATCAGGCTGCCCAGGCTCGCGAGCGGCTCCTGTACCCCAAGTCCCAGGAAGCTCAAGAAGCTCTCGAAAGTGATCATCTGCGGGATGGTCAACGTTGCATAGATCACCACAGGACCGACGAGGTTCGGAACGATGTGCCGGATGAGTATGCCGGGCGTGCCCAGCCCAGCAGCACGAGCCGCTTCGACAAACTCCCTCCTCTTGAGCGTCAACGTCTGACCGCGCACGATGCGCGCCGTCGTCAGCCAACCCACCGCCCCGATCGCAACCAGCAGAACGGTGAGGCTTCCGCGCTCAAACACGGTGGTGAGAATGATCACAATGAACAGATACGGCAGCGAATACAACACGTCGACAAAGCGCATCATCCAGTCATCCACGCGGCCGCCGACATAACCCGCGATTGCGCCCCAGGTCACCCCGATTCCGAGACTTACTGCGCTCGCCAGCAGGCTGATTACCAGCGAGAGGCGTACGCCGTGCAAAGTGCGCACGAACAAGTCGCGCCCCAGTCGGTCGGTACCGAACCAGTGGGACGCCTCGAGACCCGGCGGAATCGCCAGGTGCTGCCAGTCCAGTGTGTCAGGAGCGTAAGGGCTGAAGGCGGGACCGCCGATCGCGAGCAGCGCCACTAGCGCGACGAGAGTAGCCGCAACCGACACCACGCGATTGACCCGCAGCCGCTGCCAGGCATCGACCCAAAGCCCGCGAGCGCGGAGTGGGGACGGAGGGCTCGCCCCGGGTGGCCCCGGCGCGGGTGAATCCGGCGCTAGCGCCTCACTCATGGCGTACGGTCGGGTCCAGCCATCCGTAGGCGATGTCAGCGATCAGGTTGAGTCCCAATGTGAGCGTGCCGTAAACGATAATCATCCCCATGACGAGCGTGTAGTCGCGATTGATCGCGCCTTGTACCAGATAACGCCCGGTGCCCGGCAATCCGAACACCGTTTCGACGACGAGCGATCCAGTCACAACATATGCGGTCGCCGGCCCTAGATAACTCACGACCGGCAGCAAGGCCGGCTTGAGAGCATGCCGCCAAAGTACCCGGGCTTCTCCGAGGCCGCGTGCCCGCGCCGTCCGAACGTAGTTCGCCCGCAGCACCTCGAGAAGGCTTCCGCGGGTAATGCGCGCCACGTAAGCGATAACGGGAAGAGCGAGCGTCAATACCGGGAGAACGAGATATCGGGGCGCGCCGTCCTCCCACCCCGCCACTGGCAGCCAGTGAAGATAGAGACCGAACACCAGGGCAAAAAGCGGTCCGGTGACGAAGCTGGGCAGCGCGATACAGACCACCACCATCGTGGTGATTCCATAATCTGTCACGGTATTTCGGCGCAGCGCCGCGGCGACCCCGAGGGGCACCCCCAGGAGCATCGCCAGCAGCACGGCCGCGGAACCCAGAGACAAGCTGAGCGGTAACCCCTGCGCGATGAGCTCGCCGACACTGAAATCCCGGAGCTTGAAGGACGGGCCGAACTCTCCGTGCGCCAGTCCGTTCAGATAGTGTAGGTATTGCAGGCCTAGCGGCTGGTCCAACCCGTAAAGCCGGTCGAGATTGGCCCGGATCTGCGGCGGGACGGCCTGCTCCTGGTCGAAAGGCCCTCCGGGGGCCAAGCGGATGATGAAGAACGAGACCGTCACGATGCAGAACAGCGTGGGGATGAACCCAAGGAGGCGCCGCATTGCATATCGCAGCAGCAAGGCACTTTTCACGTTTCAGCGCCTATCGTACTTAGCACGCTAATAGAGCGGTTTTCCCGGGCGATTACCGGGCGAATGCTCGAGCTGACCATTGCGCGGTGGGCGCAACAGTTCCTAAACTGGTGCACTTGGTCCGATTTCATACAGAGTATTAAAGCGATCCATGGAATCGACTCGCCCTATTCGCGCCTTGGTGCGCGGCCTCGATGCTCTCACCATGCTCAATATGCGCAATGGAGCCACGGTCTCCGAGATTGCGCAGCAGATCAGGTTGCCACGTACGACGACGTACCGCATCCTCGAGACGCTGACCCACGCGGGATACGTCTACCGGGACCCCGCGGACGATCGGTACAGGCTCACGATCATGGTTCATCGTCTCGCCGACGGGTTTGACGATGACGCCTGGGTAACACAGATCGCACGTCCCTGTGTCGACGAATTGGGCAACGAAGTGCTGTGGCCCGTGGCCATCGCCTCCCTATCCGGCACCCAGATGCTCGTGCGCGAAACCACCGATCACCGCAGCCCGCTGGCTGTCGAGCGAATCTCGCCGGGAATGCGCCTTCCGCTCTTGTCGACCGCGGCCGGGCGCGCGCACCTGGCGTTCTGCCCGGCATTGCAGCGTGAGTCGCTGCTGGAGATCCTCCGACGCTCCAACAATGAGTCCGACAAGCTCGCGCACAACAGGACCGAGCTCGACAAGATTCTCGAGGAAACCCGGGCACGTGGCTATGCCAGTGCGGTCCACCCGCGTCGTGTCTCCGACGAGATCACCATGGCCGTGCCGGTGCTCCTGGAAGACACGGTGCTGGGCTCAGTCGTGATCCGATTCGCGGAGAAGGCGGTGCCGTTCAAGGTCGCCGTGGAGCGATTCGTGCCGAAGCTGCGCGAAACCGCGCAGAAGATCCGCCAGACCTTCATCGAGCAGCAACGCAATCCGCCCTACCGGCACCCGCAACAGGCGCAATTGGGCTAGCGCAGCCGGCAAAGACGTAGGCGAAACGCCGAGTTCTTTAGGCTGTCGGCCGCCTCTGACCCATGCGGTCGCCGCTGGCGCGCCCATCCCGTTATACTTGCCGTTTCGGGGCCTTCAGAACGAGCGTAGGGGTCAATGAAGCGTATTCTCGTCGGCATCAAGCGTGTCGTGGACTATAACGTGCGCATCCGGGTGAAGCCCGATGGCACCGGCGTCATCACCGATGGCGTCAAGATGAGCATCAATCCTTTCGACGAGATCGCGCTCGAGGAGGCGTTGCGGATCAAGGAGAGGGGCGCCGCGGAAGAGGTCATTGTCGCGACGATCGGTCCCGCCGACTGTCAGCAGCAGCTCCGTACGGCCCTGGCCATGGGTGCGGATCGTGCCCTCCACGTGCAGGCCGACGGAGTCATCGAGCCCCTGGTGGCCGCGCGAGCCCTCCTGAAGCTCGTGGAAAAAGAGCAGCCGACCCTGGTCATTCTCGGCAAGCAGGCGATCGATGATGACAACAGCCAGACCGGGCAGATGCTGGCGGGCTTGTGGAATCGTCCGCAGGCGACCTTCGCCTCGAAGGTCGAGCTCTCCGAGGGCAAGGCGCGCGTGACTCGCGAGGTCGATGCCGGACTCGAGACCTTGGAAGTCGACTTGCCGGCCGTCATCACGACCGACCTGCGCTTGAACGAGCCGCGGTACGTGAAATTGCCGGACATCATGAAAGCGAAGAAGAAACCGCTCGAGGCGCTGACGCTCAGCGCGATCGGGGTCGAGCAGAAGCAGCGCGTGAAGCTGGTGAAGTTCGAGCCGCCCCCGCAGCGGCAAAAAGGCATTCGCGTCAAAGACGCCGCCGAGCTCGTCGAGGCCCTGCGTAAGAAGGGGATTATTTCGTGAGTAGCAAGGTTTTGATCGTTGCCGAGCACGACGGCAGTAAGCT